>Ga0209498_1000179_pt1 | contig 37421 bp, 32 predicted proteins | sample WalLakDeSediment_FD_184131 | JGI IMG/M metagenome (GOLD analysis project Ga0209498, IMG submission 184131) | Lake sediment microbial communities from Walker lake, Nevada to study Microbial Dark Matter (Phase II) - Walker Lake 11/02/13 Deep... | ecosystem: Environmental > Aquatic > Freshwater >... | reverse complement strand
ATCCCAAGCCCCCGGCCTGTCATGGACAAGAGTTTCGACCCCCGCGCGATCGAGCAGGACCTGTACCGGAAGTGGGAAGAGAGCGGCTGCTTCGCACTCCGGGACAACGGCGCCCCGCCCTACTGCATCCTGCTGCCCCCGCCGAACGTCACCGGTACGCTGCACATGGGGCACGCCTTCCAGCACACGCTGATGGACGCCCTGATCCGCCACCGGCGCATGCGCGGCGACGCGACGCTCTGGCAGGGCGGCACCGACCATGCTGGCATCGCCACTCAGATGGTGGTGGAGCGCCGGCTCGCAGCGGAAGGCAACACGCGCCACGATCTCGGACGGGAGGACTTCCTGAAAGCAGTCTGGGAGTGGAAGGAGCATTCCGGCGGATCGATCTCCAGTCAGATGCGCCGGCTCGGAAACTCCATCGACTGGTCGCGCGAGCGCTTCACGATGGACGCGGGGCTATCGGACGCGGTCACCGAGGTCTTCGTGCGCCTGCACGAGGAAGGCCTGATCTACCGCGGCAAGCGCCTGGTGAACTGGGACCCGGTGCTGCATACCGCGGTCTCCGATCTCGAGGTGCTGTCCGAGGAGGAACAGGGCTCGCTCTGGCACTTCCGCTACCCGCTGGCCGACGGCTCCGGGCACCTGGTGGTGGCGACCACCCGCCCCGAGACCATGCTTGGCGACACCGCGGTCGCAGTCCACCCCGAGGACGACCGTTATCGGCACCTGATCGGGCAGCAGGTCGAACTGCCGCTGACCGGCCGCAGCATCCCGGTGATCGCGGACGACTACGTCGACCCGGAGTTCGGCACCGGTTGCGTGAAGATCACCCCCGCGCACGACTTCAACGACAACGCCGTAGGCGCACGTCACAACCTGCCGCTGATCAATATCTTCACCATCGATGCCCGGCTGAACGAGAACGCGCCGGAGGCCTACCGCGGCCTGGACCGCTTCGAGGCCCGCAAGCGTGTCGTTGCCGACCTCGAGGCACTGGGGCTGCTCGAAAAGATCGCCGACCACAAACTCATGGTCCCGCGAGGCGACCGCAGCGGCGCGGTGATCGAGCCGTACCTGACCGACCAGTGGTACGTGAAGGTCGGCCCGCTGGCTGCGCCCGCGATCCGGGCCGTGGAAGACGGACGCATCCGCTTCGTGCCGGAAAACTGGTCGAAGACCTACTTCGAGTGGATGCGCAACATCGAGGACTGGTGCATCTCGCGCCAGATCTGGTGGGGTCATCGCATTCCGGCCTGGTACGACGACGAGGGCAACATCTACGTCGGTCGCTCGGAGGCCGAGGTGCGCGAGCGTCACGGGATCTGGCCGCAGGTCGTGCTGCGCCAGGACGAGGACGTGCTGGACACCTGGTTCAGTTCGGCGCTGTGGCCGTTCTCGACGCTGGGTTGGCCGGAGGAGACCCCGGAACTACGGCGTTTCTACCCTACCAGCGTGCTGGTCACCGGCTTCGACATCATCTTCTTCTGGGTCGCCCGGATGATCATGATGGGGCTGAAATTCATGGACGACGTGCCCTTTCGCGAGATCTACATCACCGGCCTGATCCGCGACGCGGAGGGCCAGAAGATGTCCAAGTCCAAGGGCAACGTGCTGGACCCGATCGACCTGATCGACGGCATCACGTTGGACGCCCTGCTGGAGAAGCGCACCACCGGCCTGATGCAGCCGCAGATGGCGAAGAAGATCGCCAAGGCCACGCGTGGCCAGTTCCCCGAGGGCATCCCTGCGTTTGGAACCGATGCGCTGCGCTTCACCCTGTCCGCGATGGCCACCACCGGGCGCGACATCAAGTTCGACCTCGGCCGCATCGAGGGCTATCGCAACTTCTGCAACAAGCTGTGGAACGCCGCGCGCTTCGTACTGATGAATATCGAGGGACAGGACACCGGCCTCGGCGAGGAGCTGCGCCTGCCGACGCTGGCCGACCGCTGGATCATGGACCGCCTGCGGGCCACCGCCGCGACCGTGACCGCACACTACGATGCCTACCGCTTCGACCTCGCCGCGCAGGTGCTGTACGACTTCACCTGGCACGACTACTGCGACTGGTACCTGGAACTGACCAAGCCGGTGCTGAATGGCGACGCCGACGGGGCCGCGAAACGCGCGACCCGGCACACGCTGGTGCAGGTGCTCGAGGCGCTGCTGCGGCTGCTGCACCCGATGATGCCGTTCATCACCGAGGCGATCTGGAACGACGTGAAGGGCCCGGCCGGGGTCGAGGCGCGGTTCCTGGTCGAGCGGCCCTGGGTCGACGCCGACGCGTTTCCGGCCGACCGCGAGGCCGGCCAGGAGCTGGAGTGGGTGCGCGGGTTCATCACCGGGCTGCGCCGGATCCGTGCAGAGATGGACATCGCTCCCGGCAAACCGGTGCCGGTGTTGATCCAGAACTGGTCGGAGGTCGACCAGTCACGTTATCTCGAGCACCGGGCTCTGCTCGACTTCCTCGCCAAGCCCGAGTCGGTAACCTGGCTCAACGCCGACGAGGAGGCTCCGGAATCGGCCCTGTCACTGGTCGGCGAGATGCGCCTGCTGATCCCCTTGGCGGGGCTCATCGACAAGGACGCGGAGATCGCGCGCCTGGCGAAGGAGATCGGCAAGCTGGACAAGAACCTGGAGCAGAGCGAGGCGCGGCTCGGCAACGAGAGCTTTGTCGCCCGCGCGCCGGCCGAGGTCGTGGCCAAGGAACGCGCTCGCGTCGCGGAGATGCGCACGGCGCGCACCGACCTGAACGCCCAACTCGACCGCATGCGCCATCTGTAAGAGTGGCATCCGGCCCCGATGGGTGATGGCACCAGGGCCTGCCCGGCCTGCCGGATCGCGACCGGAGGTCGCTCCTGCTTCAATCGGGGCGCGGGGGCTTCACGTCGAGTTCGCGTTCGCTGGCCGCGGCGCCGGGCTTGCCTTCGCGGTTTTCGCGTACGGGAACGTTGGCCAGCAAACGCCCGGCGCGATCTTCCAGGCGTTCCCGTGTGGGTTTGTCGGCCAGTTCCTCGCAGCTCTCGGCGAGGTGATGGTAAAGATCCCGGTAGGCGCCCGCCATGCCGGCGAACAGGGTCGCGGTACGGTCGAAGTGCTGGTTCACCGCGCTCCGATAACGGTTGAGTTCCTGCATGCGATTGTCGAGTTCGGCCTCCAACTCACGAATCAAGCGTCGTTCGTGGCTGGTGGTGCGCCCGATCCAGAACCCCAGCAGGCCCGCCAGCACCACCGCCAGCAAGATCATGAGCAACCAGAGACCCATCGTCATCTGCTCTTCCACCGCTTCGTTCCTCAGCGCATGTCCCCAAGCCCTTATTGTGCCCGAGCCCGGGCGGGAACGCACAGCGACAAAGCAATCGCTGCCTCGCCCCAACGAGCAACCTGCGTTATTGTCGGGGCCGCAACCATGCCGATGACCCAGACAGCGCCATGACACTCTCTCCCCGGGATCAACAGATACGCCTCGCCCACGCCGGGCTGATCCGGCTGGTCGTGCAGGCCGCCCAGAACGCCAACGCCCGTGCCGAGCTGGATCCAGTGCTGACGCAGGCCGAGCAGCAGGGTTGGACCGAACTCGTTCCGCGCATCCGCCGCGTACTCGATGGCGCGCGGGACACATCCCTGCTGCGCGGGCTGGACGAGGAAGACACGGTGATCCTCACGGCGATCCTTGCAGGGATCCAGGACCCCGCCACCCTCCCCGACCCGGAGGCGGCCGCCGACCCCACCCAAGCGGCGCCGGGGCTGGCCCAGATGATCCACGCAGCCGGCCGGGGCGATGCGCAGGCGTTGCATTGGCTGTCGCAGATGGCCGAACAGATGACCCGGGCAGGCGGCGACATGGCCCGCCTCGGCGGCATCACCAAGCGGCTCGTCGATGGTGAACGGGACCCCGCAAGACTCTGCAAGGGGATGGGCGCCCAGGGCGAATCACTGGTGCTGTCGCTGCTCAGTGAACTCGGCAAGCTCGAACGACACTGAGGGGAAGACTTTCTTACAGTGCGTGCTTACAGGGCGTGAACCCAGCGCAGCACGGCCTCCTGCAGGTTGGCGCCGGCCCCCTGATGGGCGGTGGGGTGATTGACCAGCAACACCACCATCACGTCCTCGTTGCTGCGGTTACGGACATAGCCCGCCACGGCCGAGACCTGGTTGAGATGGCCCGTCTTCAGGTGCATGCGCCCAGTCTCCGGCCCGTTGCTGAAACGTCGGCGCAGGGTGCCGTCGAGACCCGCGATGGCCAGCGAGGATACGAACTCGGGACGCCAGGGACTGTTCCACCCGGCCTGCAGCACCTGGGCCAATTGCTCCGGTGTCATCCGCGCGTGGCGGCTGAGCCCGGAACCGTTGTCCACGATCATGCCGCCGACATCCACGCCGAGACCCGCCAGCACCTCGTAGATGGCCTCCCGGGACTTCTCGACGGTTGCCGGCGGACCCATGCGTTCCGCACCCAGCGTCAGGGCCAGATGCCGCGTCACCACGTTCGAACTCCACTTGTTCGCCACCCGGATGATGTCACCAAGCGGCCGGGACTGGTGCACCAGCAACGGCGCCTGATCCCTGGATCGGAGTACCCCATAGCGGACGTCACCCAGGAGTTCCCCGCCCCATTGCCCCCAGTGCAGCCGAAAGAGTTCGCGGTTATAGGATTCCGGCGTGATCGCGGTACGCAGCAGTTCATAGTCGCCGCAGTTGACAGGGTAGTCGCCCGAGAAGATCACCCGCGGTGGGCCACTGCCGTTGTCGACCTCGTAACGGATGCCCCGCAGCCAGCCGCCACATCCGCCCCGGACACCACGCAGTTGGTTGACGATCTCCAGACCAGCGAGCGGGGGGTCCGACTCGACCCGGATGCTCTGGCCTTCCGGATCCGGGAGCACGTGAAAGCGCAGTGCGTTGGAATTGACGTGCAGGGCATGCGGCGGCTGGTTGTAGGCACGCAGGGGCTGACCATCGAAGGCGCCAGGATCTTCCAGGGGAAGATGGAAATGGCTGGTATCGAGGAAGACGTTACCCTCGATACGACGCAGGCCGGTACGGCGCAGCGCCCCGAGCATGCGCCAGTGTTCCTCGCTGACCATGCCCGGATCCCCGCTGCCACGCAGCACCAGATCACCCTTGAGGACGCCATCGCGCACCGGGGCCGTCGCGTAGATCGTGGTGGTCCAGGTGTGACTGGGACCCAGCTCGGACAGCGCGGCCAGGGTGGTGGCCAGCTTGATCGTGGAGGCCGGGTTGAAGGGCTTGCCTGGGTTCAGCCGGGCCAGCGGTGCGGCATCGCCCACCCGCTGCACCCACAGCCCCACGGCGTCCGGAGGGAGATTCTGGTCCCGGATGGCCTGCTGTAACGGTTCCGGCAGCAGCACGAAGGAGGCCGCCACCGGCCCCGCGGACAGCAGGACACCAAAGACCATCCCGATCGCGAGACCTACGCTCCTCAATGACATCATCCCCATCGAGCCTCCGACCCGAACCGTTGTGGTAAGGGCTCCATGTTGCGCAACGGACGACCCGATTGGCAAGCCGTATTCGGACTGTCGGGTAGGCTACCGAGACACGGTCAACGGCAGCGGCACCGGGGCGGTCGGGACCGTCGCGCAGGGCCCGACCAGGTCGCCCTGCCCATAATCCACGCCCAGATCCCGACACAGGCGCAGGTCTTCCAGGGTGCGGAGCCCGTCGGCCACGGTGGCCGCGCCCAGATTGCGAGCGGTACCCACCAGCCCTTCGAGGAGCGAGGCCCCACTATCCGAAATCTGCGCCTCGCGGATGAGCCCGGTGTCGAGCCGGACGAACTCGGGCTCCAGGCCGGCCATCAACCCCACCTGACCGAGTCCGGCACCGACCTCGGCCAAGGCTATGCGAAAACCCATGCTGCGGAGCGTACCGCAGCTGTTGACCAGGCTGTCGATGTCCCCCATCGGCCCCTGCTGCCTGACCTCTATCACCATGTCCGAGGGATCGAGGCCCAGCCGTTCCAGGCAGGTATAGGAAGGGTGGCGGTGCAGATCCTGCCGCAAAAGCGAATGCGGGAGGACACTGATGAAGGCCGGCAAACCCTTCGGCAGTGATTCCGATCTTCGGACAAGCGCACTGATCTGGCATGCCTGTTCGACTGCCTCGAGACGCCGCGCATGACGGGCGATGCGATAGAGATCCTTCGCGGGGATCGGGCCACGATCAGGGTGTTCCAGCCGGCAAGGGATCTGGTAACCGAGTAACTGCCCGGGGTCCTCCAAGTGCACGATGGCCTGGAAGCAGGGCGTGAGCATGTGCCCGATCTCCCCCATGATCCACGGCTCATGCAGGCGGGTGTGCAGCACGCTGAGAGACTCCAGCTCGTCGAGAACGGAGAGCGACAGGCGGCCGTCAAAGTCCGGGTTGATCCAGACCGCAAGACAATCGGACAGGAACTCCGACGGCGTTTCCACCGCCAGCGCTTCGACCAGATCGGCGAGATCCATCATCGCCGGCAGCGGGAAGGCCCAGATCCGGTGAGATTCCCGGTTCAGCGGACGGCCCCAGCGGTTCCAGCTCTTGGGCACGGTATCCCCGCACAAACGCACTACCAGCATGGATCAGCATCCTCGGCTCCCGGCCCTTCTCGCTGGGACTGCAAGTTGCGGACCAACCGCGACGCCATGCAGACAAAGGCGTTCTTTTCGAGTGCGCCCCATCCTGGTGCAACGAGCGCCCGCCACCGACGGAACGTCTGCACCGCTTTAGTGCAATCAGGAAAAATCCCTCCGCCCGTTGCCGAACCGGGTTCTCAAGCCGCCCGGTAGGCTCCCTTCCAGCTGGCGTATTCCTCGACCAGGCCGTTCATGACCGCGGCGTCATAGGCTCGCAGGCCACTGAGCACGAGGTGTTTGCTGCCGGTAGCAAAGGGTTCGCCCTCGATGCACAGGGCATAGTCGAGACGCACATCACCACGCTTCCCGTCCACCTTCATCTCGGCGCCACCGAGGGTCGGCTGGACGGTTTCGGTCAGGCTGCCGACCGGAGCCAGCACCTCCAGTGACATCCGTTCGTAGATCACCAGCGGCCGGGCGGGATTGACCATGACCGCGTGCTCCTCCATCAACGGCACCAGCACGTGCGGGAAGTTCTGGCCCGAGAAGGCGACGTAACTGCGGGTCAGGGCCTCGATGGTGTAGGGATCGGTGACGACCGGGCCCTCGCGTTCGACCTCGAGGTAATTCCTGCCCTGCGTGTCGCTGATCATGAAGCGGGAACCGGGATTCTCGGGAAAGACCAGCGGCACCCCTTCCCCGACCATGCCAACGAAGCGGCAGCGCATGGTGGCGCTCACACCGTAGCGTGCGAGGACCAGGGCGAACAGCAGGTCACCGGGAACGCAGAAGCGCCGGGAATCGGGATCGTGGATCGGATTGAAGTCACCCGCGACCTCCTTGGCAAATCGGCTGGCCTGCTCCGGCGAGATCAGTACGTGCCCGTCGCGCAGGTCATGGAAGCCTTGCAGGAAGGTGTTTTCGTTCACTGGACAGTCCCCGCATGCTGTAACGACGGATGCACTATAGATCCAAATGAAGACGGATGACTGCCAGGAATTCATCCCCGTAGCGTTCGAGTTTCGCCACCCCCACCCCCGAAACCTCCGCCATCTGACCCAGCGTGGTCGGAGCGCGCTGCACCATCTCGCTCAAGGTGGCGTCGTGAAAGATCACGTACGGCGGCACCCCCTGGGCGTCGGCCAGACGCCTGCGGCAGGCACGCAAGGCCTCCCAGAGCGCCTGGTCGGCGATGTCGAAGTCCTCGACGGCGACCCGGGAGTGGCCCGAGGGCCTGCGGGAAGGCCGGACGGGTTTGACCTCCCGGCGCAGGTGGACCGTGGTCTCGCCCCGCAGCAGCGGGCGGCTGGATGCGTCCAGCTTCAAGCCGCCGTAACCCTCGACATCCACCCGCAGCAGGCCACGAGCGATCAGTTGCCGAAAGATCCCGCGCCACTCGTTGACCTCGATGTCCGCCCCGATGCCGAAGGTGCTCAACCGATGATGGCCGAAGCTCTGGATGCGCTCATTGTCCCGTCCACGCAGGACATCGACCAGATGATTCACGCCGAAACGCTCACCGGTACGGTAGACGCAGGACAGGGCCTTCTGCGCAGGCACCGTCGCATCCCAGGTAGCCGGCGGCTCCAGGCAGATGTCGCAGTTACCGCAGGGCTCGGGGAGTTCGTCGTCGAAATAGGCCAGTAGGGCCTGGCGCCGGCAGGTGGTGAGTTCACACAGACCGAGCATCGCCTCCAGCTTGTGCCGCTCCACGCGCTTGTGCCCATCGTCGGCAGTCGACTGCTCCAGCATCTGGCGCAGGGTGATCACATCCTGCAGCCCGTAGAGCATCCAGGCGTCGGCGGGCAGACCGTCGCGTCCCGCGCGGCCGGTCTCCTGGTAATAGGCCTCGACACTCTTGGGCAGGTTCAGATGCGCGACGAAGCGCACGTTCGGCTTGTCGATGCCCATCCCGAAGGCGATGGTCGCGACCATGATGACCCCCTCCTCCTTCAGGAAGCGGGTCTGGTTGCGTTCGCGCTCCACCGATGTCAGCCCGGCGTGATAGGGCAGTGCCGCCAATCCCTGGCTGCTCAGCCACTCCGCGATGGCATCGACCCGCTTGCGCGAGAGGCAGTAGACGATGCCGGCCTCGCCCGGGTGCTCGTCCCGGATGAAGCGCAGCAGACGATTCCGGGCGCTGCCGCCCCCGGCATCCGACTGGGCGATGCGGTAGCGAATGTTTGGACGGTCGAACCGGCTGATGAACTGCCGCGCCCCGGATAGTCCCAGGCGGGAGACGATCTCGCGGCGGGTCGGTCCGTCGGCGGTGGCAGTCAGGGCAAGGCGGGGTACTGTGGGAAAGCGCTCCGCAAGCACCGCGAGTTGGATGTACTCCGGCCGGAAGTCATGGCCCCACTGGGAGACGCAATGGGCCTCGTCGATCGCGAACAGGGCGATCGAGCATTGCTCCAGCAGTTCAAGCGTGCGCGGCAACACCAGCCGCTCCGGCGCGATATAGACCAGGTCCAGTTCTCCGGCCGCCAGCGCGCGTTCGGCGGCGCGGAGGTCGGCTGCCGGCTGGGCCGAGTTCAGCGCCGCCGCGCGAACGCCGCTCTGACGCAAGGCCGCCACCTGGTCCTGCATCAACGCGATCAGGGGAGACACCACCACGCCACAGCCGGGCCGGGCCAGGGCCGGAATCTGGTAGCACAGCGATTTGCCGCCGCCGGTGGGCATCAGCACCAGGGCGTCGTCCCCGCCGATCACGCAGTCGATGATCGCGCGCTGTTCCCCGCGGAAACTCGGATAGCCGAACACCTCGGCGAGAATCCGCTGCGGATCGTTGCCAGCCGGCCCGGACGTCGCCGGGGAAGGCCCACGGGGCAGCGCGGACCCGCGTTCCGGGTTCACGCCGCCGTTCGGCATTGGAAGGGTTTCTTCATCTGGATTCCACATCGTCGTTCTCCCGTCCCTGGAAGCTCTCATCCGTCTCGTCGTTGATTCCTGGCCCGCAAGACCTGCCGACCAGAGGCACACTGGACCCCGCCGCCTACCCCGCCTAGAGTGTGCGGCCTCCATCCGTTCTCAGAACCGGGAATTCTGCCATGCGTGGGCATGCCTCGCTCGTCGACGCGCCCGAAGGGCCGCTGAACTGGCGCATCATCCGCAGTCTGCTGCCTTACCTGGCGGAGTTTCGCGGGCGCCTGTTCCTGGCCCTGGGCCTGATGGGGCTCGCCAAGCTCGCCAACGTGATGGTGCCACTGGCGCTGAAGTACATCGTGGACCATTTTGAGGGCGCGGGTCCCGATGTGATGCTGACGGTTCCGCTGGCCCTGCTGGTCGCCTACGGTCTGCTGCGCTTCTCCTCCACCTTCTTCGGCGAACTGCGTGACGCCGTCTTCGTGCGTGTCGCCGAACGGGCGATGCGACGGGCCGCACTCGCGGTCTTCCAGCACCTGCACCGGCTGGAGCTGGGCTTTCACCTGTCGCGCGAGACCGGTGGCCTGTCGCGCGATATCGAGCGGGGTACGCGGGGGATCAGCTTCCTCCTCCGCTTCATGGTCTTCAATATCCTGCCCACCCTGATGGAGATCCTGATGGTGGCGGTGATCCTGCTGTTCGCCGTCGGCCCGATCTTCATGTTCACGATCTTCGTGGCCGTCGGCGTCTACGTCGCCTATTCGGTGGTGATCACCGAGTGGCGCACCCGCTTCGTACGGGAAGCCAACCTGCGCGACAACGAGTCCAACACCCGCGCCATCGACAGCCTGCTCAACTACGAGACCGTCAAGTACTTCGGCAATGAGCGTTTCGAGGCGGAGAGCTTCGACAAGGGGCTGGCCTCCTGGGAACAGGCACGCATGAAGAACGTGCTGTCGCTGGTGCTGCTGAACAGCGGACAGGCCCTGATCATCGCGGCCACGATCACGGTGATGATGATCCTTGCCGCACGCCAGGTCGCCGCCGGGACCATGACGCTCGGTGACCTGGTCATGGTCAACGCCTACATGATCCAGCTCTTCATCCCGCTGAACTTTCTTGGCTTCGTCTACCGCGAGATCCGGCAGTCTCTGGCCAATATCGAGCGTCTGTTCGGGCTGCTGGAGAAACCCGTGAAGGTGGAGGACCGGCCCGGCGCGGAGGACATCGAGGTCACCGCCGCAAAGGTGCGCTTCGAGGATGTCCACTTTCGCTACCATCCCGAGCGCTCGATTCTGGAGGGTGTCTCGCTCGAGATACCGGCGGGACACAAGGTCGCGGTGGTGGGTCCCAGCGGCGCGGGCAAGTCCACCCTGTCCAGACTGCTGTTCCGCTTCTATGACGTGGATCAGGGCCGGATCACCATCGACGGCCAGGACATCCGCGACGTCACGCAGCAGAGCCTGCGTCACGCGATCGGCGTGGTACCGCAGGATACCGTGCTGTTCAACGAGAGCATCGGCTACAACATCGCCTACGGCCGACCGGGAGCCAGCGAGGAGGAAATCCAGCAGGCCGTGCGCCTCGCTCACCTCGATGACTTCATCCAGCGCCTGCCAAGGGGACTGGACACCGTCGTCGGCGAGCGCGGGCTGAAGGTCTCGGGCGGTGAGAAGCAGCGTATCGCCATCGCCCGCATGCTGCTGAAGGATCCCCCGATCCTGGTCTTCGACGAGGCGACCTCCTCCCTGGATTCGGGTTCCGAAAAAGCGATCCTGGCGGCACTCAACGAGGTCGCGGCGCGGCGCACCACGCTGGTGATCGCGCACCGGCTGTCCACGGTGATGGATGCCGACAACATCGTCGTACTGGAGCATGGCCGCGTGATCGAACAGGGCACGCACGACCAGCTGCTCGCCCGGGACGGCGCCTACCGCCGCCTGTGGCAGCATCAACTCGAGAGCGCCTCGAAGAATTCAGGCCCGGCGGATGACCCGGGTCTGGAAGCGAAGGGTTTCGTTACGTACGACATAGACGACACGAGTAAATAATCATAAATATATAATTATTATCTCTTCTCTTCTTTCTCTTAACGTGCTTTCGCAGGTGCTGTCCCGCTGAGGACGTGCCCCGAGCCCATCGGGCCTGATGCGTGATCGGCCGCGGCCCGTCAATCAAGCCGCGGTCCATTCATCTCGGACCAGTTCACAGGAGAAACGCGCGCGCAACGTTAACGAGAAAGTTCTGTCGGGTTACGCTCCTTGTCGGGGGAACCCAAGAGTAGGTAACCGCTTAACAGATGCGGGTCTACGCGATGGAAGTCGTATGGTTGCCAACAATCACCCAACCAGCGTCTATACTCCGACGACCTTTCCACAAACGTTGGATTGGCATCGTACAGCGGTTTAGCACATTGGAAGTCCTGCGCGAATTGTGCCCGCGCCTGGAATTTGCCAGCGGTGAGGTTGCGCTGGTCGAGGACGCCTCTACCTGCGCCTCCGAGTCCTCCCCGAATCGCTGATACTTCCCATGGGGGAGTCCCTGTTCCATGAGTCAGGCGGATGATCATGCCAAGATGCTGGCTCTGGCCGCAGCCTTCGTGCTGTTGTGGAGCTCCGGGTTCATCGGCGCAGCCTGGGGTCTGCCCTACGCCGGCACCTTCACCCTCTTGTTCTGGCGCTACCTGGTTCTGGCGCTGGTCTTGTGGATGGTGCTCGTCTGGCGCCGGCGCCTTTTTTGGCCTGGCTTGGCGTCGGGTAGCCACGCCGCCGTGGTCGGAGTACTCGCTCACGGCGTCTGGCTGGCCTGCGTGCTGTTGTCCCTGGAGCGCGGCGTGCCGGCCGGGATCGTGGCCCTGGTGGTGGCCTTGCAGCCGCTTGCCACGGGCGCATTTTCCGGGCTGGTCACGGGCGAGCCCGTCACCGCCCGGCAATGGGCCGGCCTCGCGCTGGGATTCGCGGGCGTTGCCGTTGCGGTCGGCGCGCGCATCGAATGGTCGGACCCCGGCTCGGCCTTCGCCTACCTCGTGCCCCTGGGCTCAGTGATCGCCATCACCATCGCGACCTTGCTGCAGCGCCGCCGCAAACTGCTCGGCCGGCGCGATCTGCCGCTGGACTGCGCACTGTTCTACCAGTCCGCCGCCACCGCGCTCGTTCTCGTCGTGCCGGCCATTTTCTTTGAAAGCCTGGCGGTACGCTGGGCGTCGGAGTTCCTGGCCACCATGGTGTGGCTGATCTTCGCCGTCTCGCTCGGCGCCTATGCCCTCATGTGGCGACTGCTGGAAGACCTGGACGCTACCCGCCTGGCCAGCCTGTTCTACCTCGGGCCGCCGGTCACCATGGTCATGGGCTGGCTCGCCTTCGGCGACCGCCTGCAGCCAACCGACCTCGCCGGACTGCTGATCGCCGCGTTCGGCGTCGCCCTGGTTTATGGAAGACGCGCCGGGCCAGAGCCATGACCAGCCAACCAGGGGGTCGGACCAAGCCAAGCCATTGATCCATTGAAAAATCGAGGCGGAAAGGTCCCCAAATAGGCCCTTGGAGGGCTATTTTCGGCCGCGAAAATGAGGCCCCAGAAAAGGAAGCACCCACGCGATCAGCGCGCGCGGCCGTATTTGAACGGTCCGCGGGGTGTAGCGAAGACCTGACTGTCCACTGCGATCCGCTCGCGGGACTGCAGGACATCCTGGCTGTACCGGGTGAGGACTACCCCTAATCCATGGGCGCGACTACCCGGCCCGGCAGAGGATCAGAGCCAGCGTCCGAGGTTCACCCCGGTGCGCACCGAGACGGGGCCGAGGTCGACGCTCGGTCCCGCGATACCGACAGAGGCATAAGGGGTGGTGCCACAGGCAAGGGACATTTATCCTTCCGCGGAAAGGATGCGTTCGGGCACGGAAGACCGCAGTTCGAGGTAGCCCGACCGCAGGCATCAGCAGCCGTTCGTGACAACGCGGGCGTAGCCTTGCGGCGATTGGATATGCCGTTCAACACACGGCCCGTGCCCCGGCATGGTCGCAGCAGGGGGGTTCGAGAGATGCCGTTAGCAAACCGTACCATTCTTGTCCCTGTGCTCTTCCTGGCAGCGTCGGTGATCATCGGTTGTGGCACCGCGCCGCCTCGTGCGATGTCGGAGCAGGTATTCGCGGAACGCCTGGCGGGGCATGAGGAGAAATCGCTGGCGCAGAGGGACGAAATCGCCGAGCGACTGTTGCGGCGACTCGAGTACCGCCACGCCGAGCAGGCGGAGCTGGGCCGGGCGGAAGAGCCGTTCACCTATGAAGTCCTGATGCTCTCCAGCGGAGGGCAGTTCGGCGCCTTCGGTGTTGGTGTGCTGCAGGGATGGTCCGAGGTGGAGGATCCCACCTTTCAGCGCCCGGAATTCGATCTCGTCACGGGGGTGAGCACCGGGGCACTGATCGCGCCGTTCAGTCTTCTGGGCACGGATGACTCCATTCGACGCATCGACCAGTTGTATCGCGAGGCCAGCGATCGCCTTGCAACACTGCGCGGCCTCCTGTTCTTCCTTCCGCGGCAGCCATCGTTCTTCGACAATCAGCCGTTGGCCGATCGCATCGCCTCCGAGCTGGATCTAGCCACCGTGCGCGGTATCGCCGACGCGCACGCCGAGCATCGCAAGCTTCTGCTGGGATCCACGGACCTGGATCTCGGCCGATTCCGCATCTGGGACTTGGGTCCGAAGGCAGTTCATGCGCTGGAGACGGAGGACCTCTCCCATATACATCGTATCCTGCTCTCCTCCGCGGCCATTCCTGCGGCCTTCCCCCCGGTGGATATCGACGGTGTCCTTTATGCGGACGGAGCTGTGGCGCAGGGCGCGTTCGTGGGCCTCGATCGCGACGAGATCGTTCAGGTATTTCGCGAGTTCCGCGAACGGAACCCGGGTGCCGCAATGCCGAAGCTGCGCTTCTGGATCATCGTGAACGGCTTTCTCGACGTGGATCCGGAACTGATCAAGGCGTCCTGGGTGCCGGGCGCTAGGCGAAGTATCGAGGTCCTGACGAGCTATGCGATGCGCGTGACACTCCGGCACATGCAGTTCGGAGTGGAACTGCTCGGGAGGGACCTGGACACGCAGGCCGATTTCTTTTATCTAGCCGTTCCGCACGGCCTCGAACTGCCACCGCAGACCGAGCGGCTCTTCGACCCACAGGTCATGGAAACGCTAGCCGCGGAAGGGAGACGCCTGGGACAGGACCCCCTGTCCTGGCGAACCGAGGCGCTCGCACCCGAGATTCCAGGCAGCGCGTTGGACCTGGAACGCGCCCCGCGCGAGACGCGATAGTCAAACACCGGTAAAGAACCACAGGCTCCTGCAGTGCGGCATGCGTCCGACCCGCACATACTGGGTGCTCACTGCGCGCAGAGTCGGGCCAGACCGGCCTCCCGGCTCGTCTCCTCTCCGGAGGGAAGCGGGGCTTCGACGTCACGCAGCCAGGCGCCAATGTCCGCGTGAGTTCGCGCCGCGCCGCTGTAGCGCGTCAGCATGTGATAGCCCTCCGGGTAGAGTACGAAGCGCAATTGGCTCTCCGGGTCATCGGAGAACTTGCGGAACATCAGACAGACCGGTTCGGCAGGAATGACCTCGTCGCGCTCGCCATAGAGGACCAGTGCCGGGCCGGTGAACTGCGCCACTGCGGCCTGGGCATCGCCCATCAGTTGGGTCAGCCCGTCCATGGTGTCTACCCGGGCGGAGCGCTGCACCAGGGGATCCTCGCGCAGCCCATCGATCACCTCCTGCTTGTCCGTCGGCTCGATGCCCAGGCCCTGCGCCAGCTCGGCCGAGAGCTCCAGCCCCGGCGCCACCTGAGTGCCGAGCTCCAGGCCAAGGCGCTGGTACCAGGGCATGGTGTCAGGACCCCATACGGCGGGAGCGATCAGCACCACGCCGTCCACTTGCGGTGGCTGGTCGGAGGTCATGGCGAGGATCGTTACGGCACCGCCCATGCTCTTGCCAACCACGTACAGCGGCACCTCCGGGTGGCGTTCCCGCAGAATTGCCGCCACGTCCCGCAGGTCATTCGCCAGCACGTCCGCGCCGGGCCAGATACCGGGTTCCGGGTTGATACCGAAGCCGCGCTGGTCGAAGGCGTAGAAGCCGATACCCTCCTGGGTCAGGGCCTTCGCCAGCGTCTCGAAGCCGCCGCCATAATCCCCGAATCCATGCACCCCAAGAGCGATACGTTGCGGTGCGCTGGTGGCGGGCCAGTGCCGAAGCGGGAGCGGAAAGCCGTCCGCCGCCACCAGGTATTCCGGCACGTTGTCACCGGGAACGATCGCCGGCCGCTCGGCGGTGCCGCTGCAGCCAGCGAGCACGGACAAGGGGGCGACCAGCCCGAGGTAGCCGAACAAGGCAATCGCGGGCGGGAACAGCAAGACCCTCTTCGTGACGGCCGCGATCTTCGGTAGCCAGGTCCTCGCTTTCGCCTCTGCTGGGATCACTATCGCACCCGTGCAATGGTCTCTTCTCGCCAGTGTACATCCAACGACACCGGGGTCGAACCAGGCCAATCGACTGATCATGGAGGAAGATCGTCACGTGTTTCAACCCTTTTCCCGGCCAAGAACAGCGGACCATCATCAACGGGGCCGGACCAAGCCAACCCATTGATTCATCCTGATCTCTAGGCGAAAAAGCCCTTAGAAGGCCATTGCCGGCGGCAAAACCGAGGCCCTGATTCCGTGGCCAACCCGGCAGTCGGCTGACTGGCTTTCATTCCTGGGGCGAGGCACCGTCATGAAAGCCAGGACACTAGTAGATCGGGATGACCGCATAGCCTCGGGCCTGGTAGCCGATCAGCGATACAAAGGTGTTGCCGACCGGCTTTATGCCGTCCAGCAGGGTATTGTTGTCGATCTGGAACAACCGGGTGGCAACGCCGCAGCCCTCCATGCGCACGCCGAGCATCTGCAGGTCCGCGATGTGGTCGGCGATCTGGTCGAGGGCGTCGAAATCGGTGCGCTCGAACCGAGCGCGATCCGTCGATACCAGGGTCACCGCCGGCCCGCGGAAGGCAAGCAGAATGTCGGGTTCGACACCCTGCCTGACCAGATCGTCGTGGGTCTCCCGGATGACCGCGAGGTAAAGGTTCAGGGAGCTTGCGCTGGCGTTGTTGATGTCGAATACCGCCTTTCCGCGCTCGACACCCTCGAGCGCTGCAGCATCATTCGGCTGGTCGGCCAGGGCCGCGAAGGGCAAGAGTGCGATTCCAAGTAGAAGCAACAGTCGGCTTGTCATTCTGATCATGGTTGACTCCTTCATGTGGATTTGGTGCCTTGCAGGCCTTACTGGTGCGCCGTGACTGGCGCAGGGAACCGGAGACCCGGGGTGCTGTGAGGCCGTAACTTGACCGTGCGCCCCATGCCATCGCGGGCATGAACATACCGGCCATGGGCAGGCCGTCCGACGGATGCTGACGCCGGGCGCAGGTTAGCGATCTTCACAGCACGATCCTGCGCCCGTCGGTAAAGGAATACAGATGCGCATCTGCGGTTCAAGGGTCTGCTCGGGCTGAACCGGCGACGACCTGCAGCATGTACATCGGTCCTACCGCCCGGATGGCTTCTAGCTGTGTGCGGTCCTTGACGAAGATCGAGCCGACGAAGCCGAGTGCGTTGACCGAGACCCCGCGGAAGCACTCCTCCACCCGCGGCACCACGAGCATCCAGTCATCCGCGACCAGCAGGTTATAAGGGGCGGACTGGCGCAATTCGCCGCCGGACTCGACCCCTTTGATCCCCACCACGGCAAGGAGCTCCGGGTAGAGGGCCGCGGCCTGCTTGGCGGCCTCCATCGGCGCCGCTGCGATCGGCCGCTCGAGCCGGGCGAAGGCATGCGCAAAGAGCAGTTCCGGACAGTGTCCAGCCGTGCCGCGCACCCTTGCATCGAGCAGGGGCTCCATGGGGATCGCCGGGCCGTCCGGCTCGAGCGGCAGGGGCACGACCTGCAGATGCTTGTGCGGCTGGCTGGCCCCGGCAACCCTCCCGCCGTTGTAGAACCCGAGCGAGGGATACTCGGCCATGCAGGCGAACAGCGCCCGTAGGTCTATAGGAGTCAGGAGGGTCTCCTGGTACTCGAAGGCGCGGGTGACGATCAGCAGGTGGCGGTCCAGGACGCTGAACTTGTTGAGCACCGCAAGGTGGTGGGTGGAGACCTCGGCGACCGTAAGCTCGGGCTCCGGGGGCAGGAAGGGGTTGGACGGACGACCCTGTCCTCCCGCCGCGCGCTCCTTGCGCCTGAGGCTTGCGACCACCCGGACCAGGAAGCACACCCCGGCATCGGTGATGCGCTCCTGCTCGGTCTCGATCGGGAGCAGGTCCCCGTCCGCGAGCGCCTGCCGGGTGCGCTCGTCCACCGCCTCGGCCAGACTGCCCGGTTCGAAAAGGATCTCGGTCTGCATCTCGCCCTCGTCGGAATCCACATTCGGGCCAGTCAGGCTAGCCGAAAGGGCTCCCGGCCCAAAAGCCCCCGGTGGTCACACGAGGCGGAGTTTGATCCCTTGGGCCGCTTTGCCAACGAGGATGATTCCGTCAGTCGCGCTTCAGCAGATCGGCGAGGCCGGCAAAGGGATTGTGGGTCGCCCCCTCGCCGGTCGTCTTGTCCTTGCCCGGGGTGGCGTCGACATAGCGCTGGTGTTCGTTGTCGTGGCAGTAGATGCACAACAGTTCCCAGTTGCTGCCGTCCAGCGGATTGTTATCGTGGTTGTGGTCGCGGTGATGTACGGTCAGTTCACGCAGGCTGGCGCCGCTGAACTCGCGCCCGCAGCGCCCACACACCCAGGGATAAAGCTTCAGCGCGCGCTCCCGATAGCCCTGCTCGCGCTCGGCCTTGTCGCGCTGCGAACGCGCCACGAGCGCATCCAGACGGCTGGGATCTTTCTGACTCATGGTTCGACTCCGCGTTGACCTCCCATCAGGGTAGGCAATGCCGGCGAAAATGAAAATGGGGGGACGCGCAGAAACAGAATCCCCTGCCCCGCGCTGGGGCGAGCCCGTGATGCATTGCATCATCGCGGTGCGCGGAGCAATACCCCCGCCACGGCTGAGAAGCACCCGCAGCGGCGGGGCCGCATCAGGACGGAACGACACACTCGACGGCCAGCTGCGCATCCTGTTGCCTGTCGAACCGACTTTCCGCGAACAGGATAAGCAGCACCGCCACCGTCGTTCCGATGATCGCGGCCTCGATGATGACCATCGTCTTCTTCCAGCGCCACCTGCGTCGTTTCATGGCCCACCTCCGCGCGCCGTCCACGAACCAGCCTGCATCACCGAGGTTGCAGCAATATTCATTCCGCGTGCTGATGTGGCGGTGACGGGCCGATGGCCACGGTGCGCCGGCCGGCTGGTGGACCGGCAATGGGCGCCACGGAACGAAGACGGAGAAATTCGACTACTGGAAGGAACCGCCGATGATGCTCTCCTCCGCGTCGAGATCCGCGAAGAAGCGACTGTTGTCGGTACGGAACTCGCGAGTGGCGATGTCCCCGGGAAGGATCAGCACGACGTCGGGGTAAACCTCCCGGAACTCCTCGGGCGTCGGCGCCAGAGCGATGAACGCCTCGAACGCCGCGAGATCGGTGACCACTCCCGAACGCGGCTCGGGCAGTTCCCGAGTCTCAGTCATGCTGCAGGCCGGGACCGCCAGCGCGAATAGTAGCCCCATCAGGGCAAACACCGGAAACCAAGACTTCCGCCTCATTCAAGACCTCCTCACGACCGGGCCGTTGCGCGGCCACAAGGGCCGGCGCCGGCAGGAATCCATAGGACCGCAGAGCCTCTGGGCCCCCGGCGTCAGACCTCGAGACCATGCTCACGCGTCGAATGGAACTGCACCTCGGGCCACTTCTCCATCGCCATCTGAAGATTCACCCGGGTGGGCGCGATATAGACCAGATCTCCGCCATGATCCACGGCCAGGTTGGTCGCGGCCTTGTCCCGGAACTCGTCGAAACGCTTGGCGTTGTCGGAGCTGACCCAGCGCGCGGTCTGCACATTCACCTTTTCGAAGCGGCAGTCGACCTTGTACTCTGTCTTGAGCCGCTCGGCCACCACATCAAACTGCAGCACACCGACGGCCCCCAGGATCAGGTCGTTGTTGGTCAGCGGACGGTAAAGCTGCGTCGCGCCTTCCTCACAGAGTTCCTGCAGCCCCTTGGCGAGTTGTTTCATCTTCAGCGGATCACGCAGTTGCGCGCGCCGGAACAGTTCGGGCGCGAAGTTCGGGATCCCGGTGAACGCGAGGTCCTCGCCCTCCGTGAAGGTGTCCCCGATGCGGATGGTCCCGTGGTTGTGGACGCCGATGATGTCGCCCGGGTAGGCCGTCTCCACGTGCTCCCGGTCGGAGGCCATGAAGGTCAGCGCGTCGGGGATCTTCACGTCGCGCCCGATGCGCACGTGGCGCAGCTTCTCACCCTTGGTGAAGGTCCCGGAACAGATGCGCAGGAAGGCGATGCGGTCCCGGTGGTGCGGGTCCATGTTCGCCTGGATCTTGAACACGAAACCGGTGAACGCGGGCTCGGAGGGCTCCACCGTGCGCGTGTGCGTCGGCCGCGGCAACGGCGCCGGCGCGTATTCCACGAAGTCGTCCAGCAGTTCCTGCACGCCGAAGTTGTTGATCGCGGATCCGAAGAACACCGGGGTCAGGCGCCCCGCGAGATAGGCCTCGCGGTCGAAGGCGTGGGAGGCGCCCCGAACCAGTTCCAGCTCCTCGCGCATTTCCTGCGCCTGCGACCCCAGCACCTCGTCCAGGCGCGGGTTGTCCAGCCCCTGGATCACCTCGCCCTGCTGGATCTTGCCGCCGTGGGTCGGCGAATAAAGGTGCACCGCGTCCCGCGCCAGGTGGTAGACGCCCTTGAAGCGCTTGCCCATGCCGATCGGCCAGGTCACCGGCGCGCACTGGATCTTCAGCACCTCCTCGACCTCGTCCAGCAACTCGATCGGCTCACGGCCCTCGCGGTCGAGCTTGTTGATGAAGGTCATGATCGGCGTGTCGCGCAGCCGGCAGACCTCCATCAGCTTGATCGTGCGTTCCTCGACCCCCTTGGCCGCGTCGATGACCATCAGCGCCGAGTCCACGGCGGTCAGGGTGCGGTAGGTGTCCTCGGAGAAGTCCTCGTGCCCGGGGGTGTCGAGCAGGTTCACGATCCTCCCGCGGTAGGGAAACTGCATCACCGACGAGGTCACCGAGATCCCGCGCTGCTTCTCCATCTCCATCCAGTCGGAGGTCGCGTGGCGCGCGCTCTTGCGCCCCTTCACCGTGCCCGCGAGCTGGATCGCGCCGCCGAACAGGAGCAGCTTCTCGGTGATGGTCGTCTTGCCCGCGTCCGGATGCGAAATGATCGCGAAGGTGCGACGGCGGGCGGTTTCCTGGAAGGACATGCGGCTGGCTCGCTCGGGAAAAGCTTTCCATTGTACCGATCGCGGCGATCCGGCGCAGGTTTCAATCCGACGCCGCGGACCGGCATTGTCGGAGGCTTCCTCGTTCGCGAAGACCTCATTGGCACGAGCAAAGACCTTGGCCGCAAAGAAGCGTTGTCCCCCGCACGTCGGGTTACGCTACGTTAACCCGACCTCCAGAACTGCGCCGTGACGTTCGCGTTAACAGTGGCTGGCCCATCATTCTCGCGGCCGCTGCTACGAACTCGTGCCGATCCGCAGCGACGACTTATTGCTGCAGGGCGAGCAGGGGGTGCGTGCGCACCCGGTCCTCGACCGCCGCCCGCTGGCTGCGGTTGAGACGACGTCCGATCTCCTCGACACGCTCGTCGTTCTTCGCCAGGCTGTGCCAGAGGTACGCCTCTTCGAGGTTCTTCGGCACCCCGCGACCCGCGAGATAGAGATCGCCCAGCCGACCCTGTGCCTGCGACTCGCCCTGGTTCGCGGCCGCCATGTACCACTGCGCAGCGACTGCCGGATCGGCAGGAACCCCCTGTCCGAACTCGTGCACCTGCCCGAGATAGAACTGGGCGCCCGGGACGCCCTTCTCGGCGGCCTGCGTCATCCACTGCAGAGCCTCGCGCGGATTCCGGTCGATGCCCTGACCGGATGCATAGCGACTGCCGACCAGGTACTGCGCATCCGCATGGCCCAGTTCCGCAGCGTGCAGGTAATGCTTCATGCTGTTTTCCGGACTGGCCTCGAGGCCGACTCCAGCCGCGTACATGTACCCGAGATAATAATGCGCCCCCGCGTGCCCGCGATCCGCGGCACGCATGAACCACTGGGCAGCCTTGGGGTGATCCTGTACGGTGCCGCGCGCGACGAAGTTCGCGACCCCCACCTCGTACTTGGCCTCCGGATCACCGTTGGCCGCCGTCCCCTCACGAATCTCGTACCAGATGCGCAGGAGCTCCTGCTGCCGCTCCGCCCCGGTCGGCGCCTGCCCCAGTGCAGGTGCCGTAAACCCGCCCGCGAGGAAGAAAAGCGCGAACACTACAACCCGGATATTCCTGCCCATGCCTTCACCCTCTTGGAGATTGCTTCGAGATGACGTTCTCAATTGACTGACGCGCAGGCAAAGCATAGTTACGTCGGGGCCGAACCGCAAAGGTCCACGGCAAAAACCCACAGGGCCGGCCAAGCGTCGGCCGCGACGCGCGCAGACTGTTCAGGCCATCTGGCCAACCTCACAGCCGAAGGGAAAAGACCCAGGCATCCTCCCGCTCCTGCTCGCCGGGATAGTACCTGGGCCGCGTACCGATATGATCGAAGCCCTCGGAGCGGTACAGGTGCAGCGCCGCGAGATTGGATGGCCTGGCCTCCAGAAAGAGCGTCTCGACAGCCCCGAAGCGCGCACGTTCCACGATCTGTCGCAGCAGGAAACGCCCCAGGCCCTGGCCCTGGCGGCCGGCCTCGACAGTGAGGTTCAATAGGTGCGCCTCGCCGGCGGCCATCGCCAGCACCGCATGTCCGACCACGGTGCCCTCCAGTTCCAGGACCCAGCAGCCGTAACCGACACGGATGCAGTCCCGGAAGATCCCATCGGTCCACGGGAAGGGATAGGCACCGACCTCGACCACCATCACCCGCTCGACATCGTCGGCGCGCATCCGGCGCAGGACCGGCATCGGTTCAACGCGAGCATTCATGATGAAACCTCCTCAGCGCCGGCCTGGCTTGAGTCGATGACAGCTGATACTACAGCGGACGTGCGGATGGCCCGGGAGGTTCCATCAGGGGCGAAGCATCAGCGCCCGTGCTCGCAGGAGGTCTGTCCAGGCCTTGGCCTTGTCCGCCGGCGACCGCAACAGGTAGGCCGGATGATAGGTCACCACCAGCGGAATGCCGCCGTAGGCATGAGCTGCCCCGCGCAGTCGGCCGAGTGGAGCGTCGGTGTCCAGCAGTGCCTGCGCCGCCACTCGCCCCAGCGCGACCACCACCCTGGGCGCGATCAGCGCGATCTGGCGGTCCAGAAACGGTCGGCAGGCCGCCGCCTCTTCCGTCCTGGGATCCCGGTTTCCGGGCGGACGACACTTCAGGATATTCGCAATATAGACGTTCTCCCCACGGGCAAGGTCGAGCGCAGCCAGCATATTGTCCAGCAGTTGCCCGGCGCGGCCGACGAATGGTTCTCCAAGCCGATCCTCCTCGGCTCCCGGCGCCTCGCCGATGAACAGCCAGTCGGCCTCTGGATCGCCGACGCCGAAGACCGTTTGCGCACGCCGCGGCGCGAGTTCAGCACAGGCGACGCAGCCAGCGACCCGGGTCCGCAGGGCCTCCCAGTCCAGCCCCGCGACCGGCGGGGGAGCAGTGGCGGGCAAGGCCCCCAGGAGGGGTTCCGGGGGGTGAGGAACATTCTCGGGTTCCGAACGCGCCTGCGGAAGGGCATCCATGGCCCCGGTCCGGGTGTCTCCGCGCCGCACCCAGAGCGGGATTCCCATCTCGTGCAGGACCTCCCGCTGGCGACGGGTCAGGGACATCGCGGACGATCAGACGCCATCGTGCTGGGGGTGAGCCCGTGCGGGCGGCACCGTCAGCCGGTTCAGGGCGTTCAGGTAGGCCTTCACCGAGGCGATCACGATGTCGGTGTCCGCGCCCTGGCCATTTACGATGCGTCCGGCACGGGAGAGCCGGACCGTAACCTCGCCCTGCGCGTCGGTTCCGGAGGTGATGTTGTTGACCGAATACAGCAGGAGCTCGGTCCCGCTCTTCACCATGGACTCGACCGCCTGGAAGGAAGCATCGACCGGACCGCCGCCCTCGGCCGAACCGCTCAGGAACTCGCCATCCACCTCGAGGTGCACCTCGGCATACGGCGTGGTTCCGGTCTCGGAGCAGACGCGCAGGAACTTCAATCGGTAGCGGTCGGAGGCCTCGGGAGCCGCCTCGGAGACCAGGGCCTGCAGGTCCTCGTCGAAGATGTCGTGCTTCTTATCCGCCAGATCCTTGAACCGGGCAAACACCTCGTCCAGTTCAGCTGCCGTCTCGAACTCGATGCCCAGCTCCAGCAGCCGCGAGCGCAGGGCATTGCGACCGGAGTGCTTCCCGAGCACCATGCGGTTCGCGCTCCAGCCAACGTCCTCGGCGCGCATGATCTCGTAGGTATCGCGATGCTTCAGTACCCCGTCCTGATGGATCCCGGACTCGTGCGCAAAGGCATTGGCACCGACGATGGCCTTGTTCGGCTGCACCGGGAACCCGGTGACGTTGGACACCAGGCGCGAGCAGGGCACGATCTGGGTGGCGTCGATGCGGGTCTCTACCGGGAAGATGTCCTGGCGCGTGCGCACGGCCATCACGATCTCCTCCAGCGAGGCATTGCCGGCGCGTTCGCCCAGCGCGTTGATAGTGCACTCCACCTGCCTTGCGCCGTTCAGGACCGCCGCCAGGGAGTTGGCCACGGCCAGCCCGAGATCATTGTGGCAGTGCACCGAGAACACCGCCTTGTCGGCATTGGGGACCCGTTCCAGCAGTGTCGCGATCGTCGCGCCGAACTGTTCCGGGATCGCGTAGCCGACGGTGTCCGGAATGTTGATGGTGCGAGCGCCCGCGTCGATCGCGGCCTCGATCACGCGACAGAGGAAGTCGATCTCGGAACGACCGGCGTCCTCGGCGGAGAACTCCACGTCGTCGGTGTAGTTGCGCGCGTACCGGATGGCGGCCACCGCGTGTTCCACGACCTGGTCCGGGGTCATGCGCAGCTTGTGCTGCATGTGGATCGGGCTGGTCGCGATGAAGGTGTGGATCCGCGGTGCCACAGCGTCCTTCAGCGCCTCCGCGGCACGGTCGATGTCCTCCGCGCGGGCCCTCGTGAGGCCGCACACACGGCTGTCCTTGACCGCCCGCGCGACCCCGCGCACGGCTTCGAAATCACCCGGGCTCGCGGCGGGAAAACCGGCCTCGATCACGTCCACCCGAAGCTTCTCGAGCAGGTGCGCGATGCGCAGTTTCTCCTCCCGGGTCATTGATGCGCCGGGGCTCTGCTCCCCATCACGCAGGGTGGTGTCGAAGATGATCAGTGCTTCTCTACTCATGATCCTGGTCTTCCGTTCGTTTGGGATGGCCGCGGGTCAGGGCCGGCGACTACGGTGGCGGCGCCAGCGCTCCAGAGTCAGCAAGGGTCCGGAGAGGGCATACAGGACGAAGCATGCCAGCAGCACCTTCGGGGGATCCAGTGCGGCCAGCATCAGCACACCGACCACCGCCAGCATCGCGAAGAAGGGCACGCGGTGCCGGAAGTCCATGTCCTTGAAACTGAAATAGGCCAGGTTGCTGACCATCAGCACACCCGCCAGCACGGTGACGACCAGGGCCAGCCCCATCAGTATCGCCGGCGAACCCGCGAACAGCTCCATGTCCTCGGCCACCCAGACCGTGCCCACGACGAAGGCTGCGCTGGCAGGGCTCGGCAGTCCCTGGAAGAAACGCTTGTCGGTCACCGCCAGCCGGCTGTTGAACCGCGCGAGGCGCAGCGCCGTCGAGGTCGCGTAAAAGAACGCCGCAACCCAGCCCAGGTTGCCGAGCTCGTGCAACTGCCAGAGGTAGGCGATCAGCGCCGGCGCCAGACCGAAGGCGACCAGGTCCGAGAGGGAGTCGTACTGCGCCCCGAACTCGCTCTGGGTGTTGGTGAGCCGCGCCACCCGCCCGTCCAGGCCGTCGAGCACCATCGCCACGAACACGGCGATGGCGGCGGTGACGAAATCGCCGTTGATGGCCGAGACCACTGCGAAGAAGCCGGAGAAGAGGACCCCGGTGGTGAACAGGTTCGGCAGAAGAAACACACCGCGCCGCCGTGGTGGTGTCGGTACGTCGGGTTGCTCCTCGTTCATGATGTGGGCGCCTCCGCGCTTGCCGTTTTCTGGCCCGGAAGCTCCCCGAGCAGATCCGCCCCGGCAAGGACGAGCTGCCCTGGCCGTGCGGAGACGTGTGCCTTGATCGGCAGCCACAGGGTCACGGTCCCTCCGAAGCCAGCGAAGCCGAGACGTTTCCCACGCCCGATGCGATTTCCCGTGATGACCGGCACACGGACGAACCGGGGCCAGCGGCGCAGATCCAGCGACAGCGAGAAGGCATGGCCCTCGTCGGTCTCGAAGGCCAGACCGAGTTGCCCGATCAGCTGCGGGTCCGGCTTCTCATTCGATTCCTTGCCCGGCCAGACCCGGCGCACGAGGGTCGCTTCCTGCGGTGCGTTCAGATTGTATTCGCCGAGCGCCCGCTGCCGGATCACGATACGCCACGCGGGTTTCCCGGTAAACGGATCCTTCGCTTCGTCCAGCGACTGCACCGTTCCATCGGCCGGTGCCAGGATGCCCAGAGCCTGCGTCGGGATTCGGCGGACAAAGTCGCGAAACAGCAGCAGCAGCGCGATGGCCACGAAGACCAGCAACGCGCCTGCCTCCGTGTATCCGAACAACAGGGTGAGGACCGCCAGCCAGGCGGTGCCGATGACGAAGATTCTGCCTTCACGAGCAACGGGAAACATCAGGGTCCATCCGGGTTCGGCGAAAGCGGCGCCACGCGCACGGGCGGCCCGGATCCCGGCTCATGATCGGCCGGGATCCGGCGCGCGTCAGTTCCGGGTCTTGTCCACGAGCTTGTTCGCGGTGATCCATGGCATCATCCCACGCAGGCGTTCGCCCACCTGCTCGATCGGATGAGCCGCGTTCAGGCGCCGGTAGGCGGTCATCGACGGGTAGTTCGAGGCACCCTCCTGAATGAAGGCCTTCGCATACTCACCGGTCTGGATCCGGTGCAGAGCCTCCTGCATCGCGAAGCGGGACTCCTCGTTGATCACCTTCGGACCGGTCACGTACTCGCCGTACTCGGCGTTGTTCGAGATCGAGTAGTTCATGTTCGCGATGCCGCCCTCGTACATCAGGTCGACGATCAGCTTCAGTTCGTGCAGGCACTCGAAGTAGGCCATCTCCGGCGCGTATCCCGCCTCGACCAGGGTCTCGAAACCGGCCTTGACCAGTTCCACGGCTCCGCCGCAGAGCACTGCCTGCTCGCCGAACAGGTCTGTCTCGGTTTCGTCCTTGAAAGTGGTCTCGATGATGCCGGTGCGGCCGCCGCCGATCGCCGAGGCATAGGACAGCGCGGTGTCGCGCGCCCGGCCGGAGGCGTCCTGGAACACGGCGATCAGGTCGGGAATGCCGCCGCCCTTCACGAACTCGCTGCGCACGGTGTGACCGGGGGCCTTCGGGGCAATCATGATCACGTCGAGGTCGGCGCGCGGCACGATCTGGTTGTAATGGATCGCGAAGCCGTGGGCGAAGGCCATGGTCGCGCCCTGCTTCAGGTTCGGCTCGACCTCGGTCCTGTACAGCCGGGACTGGAACTCGTCCGGGGTCAGAATCATGATCAGGTCGGCCGCGGCGACGGCCTCGGGTACGTCGGCGACCTTAATGCCGGACTGTTCCGCCTTGGCGCGGGAGCCGGAACCGGGGCGCAGTCCGACAGTGACGTCGACGCCGGAATCCTTCAGGTTGTTGGCATGGGCATGGCCCTGCGAGCCGTAGCCGATGATCGCGACCTTCTTGCCCTGGATGATGGAGAGGTCGGCGTCTTTGTCATAGTAGAGGTTCATGCTCGTTTCCTTGTCGCCCAAAATGAAGGCGGCCGCCCGTACCGGTGGCCGCGGAATTCGTCAGGTTCCCGTTTGAAGCCGAATAGTATAGGGATTTCGCAGGCGGCTGCCGAGGGGACACCCCATTCCCCCAAAACCACCAAGATAGGAGCGGCCTCTGGCCGCGATCGATCGGCCCCACACCCCACCGCGACCGGAGGTCGTTCCTACAGGTGCAGTGCGACGTCGCCGCGGGCGATGCCCATGACGCCCGAACGCACGACCTCCATCACCGGGAAGTTCTGCAGCGCCTCCAGGAAGGAATCGAGCTTGCTGCCGTGACCGGTCAACTCGATCACATAGGTCTCCTGTGACACGTCGACGATGTTGCCGCGGAAGATGTCGGTGAGGCGCTTGGCCTCCTCGCGACCGGTATTGTCGGTGACCTTGACCTTCACCAGCATCATCTCCCGTTCGATGTGCCGGTGCGGGGTCAGGTCGATCAGCCGGACCACGTCGATCAGCTTGTTCAACTGCTTGGTGATCTGCTCGATGATCTGTTCGGAACCACTGGTGACGATGGTCATGCGCGACAGGCTGGGATCGTCGGTGGGCGCGACGGTGAGCGACTCGATGTTGTAGCCACGGGCCGAAAACAGACCGGACACACGCGACAGCGCACCGGATTCGTTTTCGAGGAGAAGACTGATGATATGGCGCATGCTGGTCCCTTTTCCCTACAGCAGGATCATTTCGTTCTGGCCGGCACCCGCCGGAATCATCGGATAGACGTTCTCGGTCTGGTCGGTGATGAAGTCCATGAACACCAGACGATCCTTCAGCGTCAGCGCCTCGCGGATCGCACCCTCGACATCGCCGGGCTGGTCGATGCGCATACCGACATGGCCATAGCTCTCGGCCAGCTTCACGAAATCGGGCAGCGCGTCCATGTAGGACATCGCGTAACGCCCCTGGTAGAAGAACTCCTGCCACTGCCGCACCATGCCGAGATAGCGGTTGTTCAGATTCACGATCTTGATCGGCAGGTGGTACTGCAGGCAGGTGGACAGTTCCTGGATACACATCTGGATGCTCGCCTCCCCGGTGACGCAGGTGACGGTGGCATCGGGGTTCGCGAACTGCGCACCCATCGCGAAGGGCAGGCCCACGCCCATGGTGCCGAGGCCGCCGGAGTTGATCCAGCGGTTGGGCTTGTCGAAGCCGTAGAACTGGGCCGCCCACATCTGATGCTGACCCACGTCGGAGGTCACGAAGGCGTCACCCCCAGTCAGTTCCCAGAGCTTGCGCACCACATACTGCGGCTTGATCAGCGGCGAGGACTTGTCGTATTTCAGGCAATCCTTCGCGCGCCATTCCTCGATCTGCCGCCACCAGGCGGTCAGGGCCTCCGTGTCCGGCTTGGTGTTCATGGACTCCAACTCGCGGATCATCTCGCGCAGAACCGACTCGACCTGACCGACGATCGGAATGTCCACCTTCACGTTCTTGGAGATCGACGCCGGATCCACGTCGATGTGCACGATCTTGGCGTAGGGGCAGAACTTCTCGATGTTGCCGGTGACGCGGTCATCGAAGCGCACCCCGATCGCGATCAGCACGTCAGCGTAGTGCATGCCCATGTTGGCTTCGTAGGTTCCGTGCATGCCGAGCATGCCCACGAACTGGGGGTCCGATGCCGGGTAGGCACCCAGGCCCATCAGGGTATTGGTGATCGGGTACCCGAGCTTGCGCGTCAGCTCGGTCAGGGCCTCGGAGGCCCGGCCCAGGATGACACCCCCGCCGGTGTACAGCATCGGCTTCTTCGCCGTCAGGATCAGGTCCAGCGCCTTGCGGATCTGACCACTGTGGCCGCGCGTCGTCGGATTGTACGAGCGCATCTTGATCTGCTTCGGGTATTCGAACACGCAGGTGTCGGCAGTCACGTCCTTGGGGATGTCGACCACCACCGGCCCCGGGCGTCCGGAGGTCGCCACATAGAATGCCTTCTTGATGGTCAGCGCGAGGTCCTTCACGTCCTTGACCAGGAAGTTGTGCTTCACGCAGGGGCGGGTGATGCCGACGGTATCGACTTCCTGGAAGGCGTCATTGCCGATCAGTTGGGTCGGAACCTGTCCGGTGAACACCACCAGCGGCACGGAATCCATATAGGCATCGGCGATGCCGGTGACGGCGTTGGTCGCGCCCGGACCCGAGGTCACCAGCGCCACACCGCATCTGTCGGACGACTTCGCATAGCCCTCGGCCGCATGCACCGCGCCCTGCTCGTGCCGCACCAGGATGTGGGCGATGCTTTCCTGCCGGTACAGCGCATCGTAGATGTGCAATACCGCGCCGCCGGGATATCCGAATACGACCTCGACACCCTCTTCCTGAAGGCAGCGGACAAAGATTTCGGCGCCACTGATGGCGGCTGGCTTGGCGGGAGTCTCAGACATGGCGGCGGTGGTTCCTGATGGTCACGAACCGCGATCCTGCGCCGGCCGCGGTCAGTGGGTCAAAATAACATATCATTCTAATATGAAATACTTTGGTTTTCACGGTTTTTGGCAGAGAGGATCGCGGCCGGAGGCCGCTCCTGCGTGGGTTCGGGCCGAGGGCAGCGCGGCCAGGTGCTCGCGGGCCTTTGCCACCAGCGTTGCCGGCAGCCCGTTCTTTTCCGCAATGGTCAGGCCGAAGGAGATTCCCGGCTCCCCCGGCAAAAGCCGGTAGGTCGGCACCAGCCGCTCGACGTCGAACTGCATCGAGGCATTCAGGATGCCGGGATGACGGGCGGCATAGTCCTTCAGCGGGGCCAGGTGGGTGTTGACGATTCCACAAACCCCGCGCGCGCGCAGTTCGTCGAGCATCGCCATCGCCAGCGCCGCGCCCTCGTCCGGGTCGGTCCCGGTACCCAGTTCGTCGAGCAGGATCAGGCTCCGCCCGGTGGCGTGTTCGAGTACACGCTTCAGCACCTCGACGTGCCCCGCGAAAGTGGACAGGTGGTGCAGCAGGCTCTGGTGGTCGCCGACGTCCACCATCACGCGGTCGAAGCCGCCGATCAGGCAGTCGCCCTCGGCCGGGATGTGCAGGCCGCACCAGGCCATGGTGACCAGCAGCCCCAGCGTCTTCAGGGCCACGGTCTTGCCGCCGGTGTTGGGCCCCGTGATCAGCAGCAGTGGCCGGTTCTGAGACAGATCGAGGCTGAGCGGCACCGGCCGCGGACCACTGCCCTCCGCGTACTGGAGCAGCAGCAGCGGGTGATACGCCTCCACCAGCGCCACCCCGGGAGCATCGCGCAACTGCGGCGCATGGGCGTTCATCTGCTGCGACATGCGCCCGGCGGCGAAGGCCAGGTCGATCCAGGTCAATGCTCCCAGCAGCCGCTCCAGCAATGGACCGTGTTCCCGTACCGCGTCGGTCAGTTCGCGCAGCAGGCGCTGCTGCTCGCTGTTGATGCGCTCGTTCACGGTATCGAGCCGGTTGTTCAGAGGCACCGCCTCGATGGGTTCGATGATCTGGTCGCGCCCACCCAGCGCAGAACCGCGGCGCACGCCCTTCACCTCCCCCGCCGCCTCGGCCCGCAGCACCATCACCGCCCGCTCCTGGTGCCATTGCACCCGTCGCGAGCCACCCTCGGGACGGAGGGCCTCCAGACGTCTGCGCACGACCTGCTCGACCTCCCCGCGCAGCCGTGCACGCTCGGACGCGGCCTCGGCCAGCGCCGGGCTGGCTTCGTCGCGCAGCGTACCGCCCGGATGCAGCGCCTCGTCGAGCCGCTCGAGCAGCACCGTGGGTGGCCTTAGGTCGGCGATATCCTGCGGATAGATCGTCAGCGTATCGGCAAGGGCCTCGGCCAGGCGCGCGCCCTCGCGCATGATCAGCTGCAGGTTGTTCATGGCCTGACTGGAGAGCGCGGCACCCGGATTCGACGCCTGACGCAGCGCCGGGCGTACGTCCGGCAGGGCGCCGAACGCCGGCAGCGTGCCGGCCTCCAGCCGCCGCCGCGCGACAGTGACCGCCTCCTGCAGTGCGCGGGCCACTTCCAGCGTCGGCGCCGGCTCCAGCGCCCGCGCGGCATCCGCGCCGTAGGGCGTCGCGGTGAGTCGCTCCAGCAGCCGCTGGATCGCCGGGAACTCCAGGGGTTTCAGGTCCGCTTCCATTACGTTCCCCTCATGGAGAGTCCCTCCGAATGGCGTGTTGACCCCGGATCCGCCTGCGGATGTCCCGGGTGGCGGCATATGGCAGCCACATGCCGCGCGCCGAGAGAGAAGCGATGCGGGGCATCTCCATCGTCACTCGGCCTTCTGGTACATGCCCAGGTAGTCCTTGCGCTCCAGTGGCGGGCGCACGGCCACCGCGAGCAGGTCGTCCAGGTGCTCCGGCGTGCTGATGCCCACCAGTGTCGTGCCGAGCCCCGGCGTCGAACGGTTGAACTGCAACGCACGCTGGGCCGCGTTCGGGTAATCCGCGAGCCGTTCGGCGACCACATCGACCGATTGGGCGGCGAGGTGCCCCTTCAGCAGGGTGTGGGACGCCATCATGAAGACCTCCAGCTGGTGCGCCGCCTGCAGCGCCGAGGCCACGTTGCCCTTGCCCGTGGCGGTGTTGAACCGGGTGAACCCCTCGAGCATCACCTGGTTGAAGGGCAGCATGGCCAGCTTGAAGTGGTGTCGCGCCATGTCGTCACCGGTGACCGCCTGCGCAGCGCGCTCGGCGAGGCCCTGCATCGAGGTCAGGGACTGGAAGATCTTCGCGTCCGTCTCGACCCGGAGGCCCTCGAAGGTGGTGATCCCGTAGGCCCGAATGCGGTTGTCGCGGACCGCGCGTTCCAGCATTGCGAACACCGGCTCCAGCTTGCGGTTGGTGGCCTCCTTGCCGATCTCCGGGATATGCACCTCCGGCTGGTCGATCAGGAAGGCATCCAGCGTCTCGACCCCGATCAGGCTGCGCGACAGCTCGATCTGATGACTGATGTACTCCGGGGTGAGGAGGTGTGCGCCCTTCGCGAGATCGTCCTTCGAGCCCAGACCCTGCGCGACGATCTCGCGCTCGAACCAGGCCGCCATGTCCACCGGGGGCCCACCGCGCAATGTGAGGAATCCGCCCTTGCCGATCAGGAACATCGCCTCGCGCGGAACGCCTGCAGCCAGCGCCGTGCGCACCCCGGCCCCCACCGCCGCCAGCGAGCGGCCGTAGCGGTAATGCGCGCCGGTGTCGATCACGTTGATCCCGGCGCCGAGAGCGCGCGCGACCACGGCGCTGATGTCGGCATCGACCTCGGGCGTCGCGGCGCCCCCGAAGGTGCCGACGCCAAGGCTGGAGAGTCGCATCTTCGCGCGGGTGAACTCGCTGTAATGGCCCTCGGCAGCACGACCGGCCGCCATGTGCTCCTCGGCGTAGGCCCGCGTCGCCCGCGCATTCGCGTAGCCCGGAATCAGCTTTTGGATCGGCTCCATAAGGATCCTCGAATATGGAATCCGCATCCTACGCGAGCGCAACCCTGCGGCAAAAATGCGCCCCCAGACGCGGGGTGATCCTTCCCCCCTCCCGGTAGCGCATCCCCGCAGGAAGAGATCAACCTTTGCCAGTGGGCAGGAGGCCAAAACCAGCCGACCGCGCCCGGTCAGGGCCGTGCCGGCAGGCAGGGCTACGGGGCCTCCCGCGGCGGCGCTTCAGCGGCGCAGGCGGAGGTAGATCTCGGGGAGGCGCCGTGGGAGTTCGTCGACGTGGTCGATGATGGTGTAGTGGCCGGGGCCGAAGATCGCGGGCAGGTATTCCTCGCCCGAGGGATCCAGCGTGATGCAGAAGGGGTGAATGCCGGTGTCCAGGGCCTCCTTCATGGCCATGCGCGTATCTTCGTGCAGGTAACGGGCATCGCCGCCGTCGTCGTAATCGGCGGGGCGGCCATCGGAAAGGATGAGTAGCAGGCGGTGCTGGCTGGAAACCCGCTGCATCGCCCGGACGGAGTGGCGGATCGCCGCACCCATGCGCGAGGCCAGGCGCCCGGAGATGCCCGCGATGCGCCCGCGCACGTTGTCGTCGAGCGGCTGCGTGAAATCCTTCAGCCAGTAGTAATGGACCTGGTCGCGCTGCTTGGAGGCGAAACCGGTGATGGCACAGGGGTCGCCGATGCGGTCGATGGCCTCTGCGAACAGCATCAAACCCGAGCGCACCCGTTCGACGATCTTCCCCTCCCCACCGGGGTGCCGCGCCATGATCGAGGTCGACATGTCGGCCAGCAGCAGCACGGCGGTGTCCCGGTGCCGTACCGCGCGTCGGCGATAGATGAAGGCCTTTGGCGACAGGCCGGCGCGCTTGTCGGCGATGAAGTCGATGACGGCCTCGGTATCCAGTTCGTCGCCGTCCATCTGCCGGCGCAGCGGGGCCATGCGCATCGGCCGCTGCATCTCCAGGCCGCGCGTCAGGCGCTTCAGGGTGGCTGCGTGTCCCGCGAGGATTTCGCGTGCCCGGCCCAGGTCCTGCTCATCCAATACCCGTTCGTTCAGGTTCACCCAGTCACTGATCATGCGCTGTTCGCGGTAGTCCCATTCCGGATACGGGATCCCGCCGCTGCGGGGCTGCCAGGCCACCCCGCGCTTGGCGACCTGCGCCGGCGCCGGGATGCCGACCCCGATACGCCCGCCGGAGCCCGAGGTCTCCTCCCGGGGCATCTGGATGTCCGCATCCGGGTCCTTCTGCGCGCCTTCGGGCGTCTGTTCGGGCGCCTCCTCCTGCTTCTCGCGCACGAAGCGGTGTTCCTCGTAGGCATCGCCGACGTCGCGGAAGTCGCTCAGGTCGCCGTCGCGCAGGCGCTGCGGATAAATCGGACGCGCGGCGTTCAGCGACAGCCCCGGCAGATAGGCGTCCTTGCGCTGATCGATACCGATCTCCGGGAACGCGGGATCGGCGAACAGTTGCTGCGCCACCTCCCAGGCATCGAGCACGGTGGCATCGGGTTCCAGAAGCCCGCGCAGACGGGGATCCAGCCTGCCCGATGGCTCGTTCGATGCCTGACCCGGTTCGACCGACGAGCCCGGACCCTGCTGGTGGCGGACCTTCTCCCACAGACCCACGTAGGTCTCCAGCGCGAAACGGTAATAGCTCCCGGCCGGATCGTCGGGAAGCTCCCGTCTCTGAGCCAGTTGCAGCAGGCGGGCCAGGAAGCCGGGAATCCGGGCGTGCAGGCGGGCGTTCACGCGCAGGTCCTCGGCCAGGTCGAACAGGATCTGGAAGCGGAACATACGCTCCCCGAAGGACGCGAACAGCGGGCGCCAGGTGATCCGGCTCTGGTCGTCCAGGGGTGGGTGTTCCATTCCGGCACGGGCGAACAGGAACTCGAGATGCTCCCGGGCGTAGCTGTCGAAGGCCAAGTGCGCGGCGCCGTGCTGCACCGCGACGATGGCCTCGTCGCGGCTGTCGAAGACCGCGGGCAGGTACAGGCGGCGGCCGTCCGTCTCCAGCATCGGGCGTCCGTCGCCGGGCTTCCAGTCGCTGTCTGCCAGCGGAATCTCTGCGTCCAGCCATGCCAGCAGCAGCAATTGCAGGAAGCGGCCGTGCAGGCGGGCCCGGTAACCGGGCAGGGCCTCCAGCAACAACCTCAGGCCCTCCTCGCTCTCCATGCGGAAGTAGGCCTCCCCCCGGGACCTTCCGGCGACGAGCAGGTCCGCGCCGCGGCGGGCCCAGCTCAGCAAACCGGCGGCTCCCACCATGTTGCGGGCCATGGGCGCGCCCGCGAGGTAGCAGTCGAGCGCGAGACCGCGTTCGTCGAAGAGCCGCTCTGCCGGTTCGATCAGACTGCGCAGCCCGGGCAATCCCTGCCCGCCATCCAGCCGTTCGAAGGGGGTCTCGAAATAGGCGCGGGCATCGGCGAGGCTGCGCCCGCACCAGCGCAGGCCGATGGCGAACCACTCGTGCTCACCGGCCTCGCCCCAGGCGTGCCAGACCCGGTCGGCCTGGGCCAGGAAGCCCTCGAGGGCGTAGTGCGAGTTCACCCACTGCAGGAATTCCCGGGCCTGCCCCGTCCAGGCCTCCACCACGCCCGTGTTCTCAGCGAGGCGTGCCGAATGGCGCATGAAGCTCTTGCCTGCCTCGCGGTCGTGCAGGAACAGGTCCCGCGTGGTCTCGATCCAGAACCGCGCCTCAGCCGCACCGAAATCGCGAATCGCCGGCAGCGCGGCCCTGGTGTCGCGGTGCGCGACGAAGCTGACCCGCTCCAGCTGTTGCAGGACTTCCTCGATCGCGACGAGATCGTCGGCCTCAGCCATGGCCAGCCGCAGTCTCCTCGTCAGCCGCGGGGAAGTGCGCAGCGACGATCTCTTCCAGCGCCTGGATCAACTCCGGGTCGTCCGTGACCGGCGCAATCATCGCCGCGCGGCAGGCGGTGCGCGGCGCAAGGCCCGCCTGCATCAGCTCACCCGCATAGGCCAGGGCCCGGGTGGAGGTCGCCTCCTCCAGGCCGTGATCCTTCAACGCACGGGCCCGCCGCCCGGCGGCGACCAGGCGCTCGACCCGATCGGGATCCAGTCCGCCCGACTCCCGCGCGACGATCTCACGCTCGATCTCTTCCCCGGGGTAGTCGAAGTGGATGCCGACGAAACGTTGCTTGGTCGACGGCTTGAGATCCTTGAGGACGGTCTGGTAGCCGGGGTTGTAGGAGATCACCAGCATGAAGTCCTCATGGGCATCGATGATGCGCGCACGCTTGTCCAGCGGAAGCTGGCGGCGATGATCGGTCAACGGGTGGATCACCACCGTGGTATCCGTACGCGCCTCAACGATCTCGTCGAGGTAGCAGATCCCACCCTCCTTCACCGCGCGGGTCAGCGGACCGTCCTGCCAGACCGTCTCCTCACCCTCGAGCAGGAAACGCCCCACCAGGTCGGAGCTGGTCAGGTCCTCGTGGCATGCCACGGTGACCAGCGGTCTGCCGAGTACGTGGGCCATGTGTTCCAGGAAGCGGGTCTTGCCGCAACCGGTGGGGCCCTTCAGCATCACCGGCAGACGCCGCGTCCACGCTGCGCGGAAGATCTCGATCTCGTCGGCCTGGGCCACGTAGAACGGCGCGTCGCCGTCCGGTGGGGATTCGAGCACGTCACGTTCGACGCCGCGCAGGCGATTGAGCAGATTTTTCATGGGAGCTCCGTCGGGTCGGCGGAAGTATTGGGAGATCCGGTGTCCACATTCCGGTACGCGGATCTTGGTCGGTAGCGGTTCTTATCCTGTATCATTTCAGCTTTCGCTAATATCGACCATTTAACTCCGAACCAGTGCGTTTAGGGAGCCGGCATGAAGCTAGTCAAGCTGATCAAACTCAATAACCTGCAGTACAACGCCAACCGCGACCCAGCCTTCTATCGCCGCCCCGTGAACGAGGAATTCCGACTGCAGGCGATGCTCAATGGCTCGGGCGAGGCGAAGGCCATGTTCACCGTCGAGGGCGACACCCTGTGCGAGAGCACAATCCATCTCCCCGGCACCTTCGACTGCAAGTTCAGCTACGAGACCGCCGGCACCCGTATCGGTGTATTGACGATCGACGGCACCAACGAGCAATTCCGCGAGAACGTGCGCATCGACGTACTCGACCACGCCCCCATAGGGTGAAACGACCAACCACAGGCAGGTAGGGTACAGCGAGGCGCAGCCGAACCGCGCCGTAATCGCGCCTGGTGGGACCCTCTGCCTTCGGGGACGCGAACGGTGCAATTCGCTGGCGCTCATTGGCACCCTACGTGGGCCGTGTCTGTGGCCCTGCGTTGGCACCTTACGGGGGGGACGCGTTGGGTTCGGACAGACGTTGTCTGAGGGCTTTCTCGACCCAGTGGAAACCGATGTGTTCCTGTTCGAGACGCAGGGATTCCCGAAGGCGGTTGTCGCGCAGTTCGTCGTATAGCGAGCGTTCGGCCGCGGTGAGTCGCGGCAGGTCGTGGCGCACGGGATCGGCTTCGCGGCCCC
>Ga0209498_1000178_pt1 | contig 37496 bp, 31 predicted proteins | sample WalLakDeSediment_FD_184131 | JGI IMG/M metagenome (GOLD analysis project Ga0209498, IMG submission 184131) | Lake sediment microbial communities from Walker lake, Nevada to study Microbial Dark Matter (Phase II) - Walker Lake 11/02/13 Deep... | ecosystem: Environmental > Aquatic > Freshwater >... | reverse complement strand
AATCAAAGACCGCGACCTGACTTTAGAAGCCAGAAATGAACTGCTTAACGAGTTGCAGGAAGCCTTTACCATTATTAAACTAAGGCGGGAGGAAAAACAGGCTGAATTAGCACAACAAAGTTTTTCAAATGCGCTGACGCTGGAAGAAATGATTACCGAGGGCGAAACCCTGGCAGCCAATTCCGATGAATTCAAAGTGGTCTTCGACCGCCTGAAGCAGATACAACAGGTATTTCGCGAATTTTCTCTTCCGGCCGATGAGCGCGAGGAATTATATCAGCGCCTTCAGCAGGCTTTTGAAACCATAAAGGGCCGCCAGGAAGCATGGTTCAGCGAGCGCGACCGCGAAACCCGCGAGAACTACAACCGCCTGAAGCCACTGGTGTTGAATGCCCTCGAGCGCGCCCGCACCTCCAACGAATTCAAGAAAACCCGGGAGATGCTCAAAAACGTGCAGGCCGAATTCAAGGGCTTGCGCATGAAGGCCGAAAGCCGCGAAGCGCTTTACAGCCAGTTGCAAAAAGCCTTCGACATCCTGAACCAGCGTCACGACGAATACATGGCCACTAAAAAAGACAAAATAGAACTGAAAGTCGATTACCAACTTTCCGATATCGAGCTTCGCATTGAAGAAATGCAGAGGGAAATAGAAAAGGACCGCGAGCATATGGAAGAACTTTCGGAAACCGGCGATAACCCCCTGTTTAAAAGCGGTGAAGCAGACCCTGCAGATGACATTCAAAACCAGGTGCAGGTAATCAGGACCGCTATTTCCCGCAAGGAAAATATACTGGTTGAGCTGCTTCGCGAAAAGGAAAGCCTGCTGCAGAAAAAGGAGAGATGGGCCAGTCTGGGAAATGAAACGGAAGAAGCATGAAGCGTATTGGAATCCTCTCTGACACCCATGGATTTGTGCATCCAGAGCTCCCACGCATCTTTGAACAATGCGACGAGATATGGCATGCCGGCGATTTTGGCAATTTTGCCGTTGCCGAAGCATTGCAGGCCATAAAGCCCCTGCGTGGGGTGTTTGGCAACATCGACGGGCAGGACATCCGCCTCAGCTACCCAAAATACCTGCGCTTTATTTGCGAAGGAGTGGATGTGCTCATGACCCACATTGGCGGTTACCCCGGCCACTACAGCCCCGATGTGCGCCAGATGCTAATGGTCAGCCCACCCAAACTCTTTGTCTGCGGCCATTCGCACATCCTAAAGGTGATGTACGACAAGCGGTTCAGCATGCTCAACATTAACCCCGGCGCCGCCGGAAAGAACGGCTTCCACAAGGCCATTACTATGATAAGGTTTACCATCGACGGCGAGAATATCAAGGACCTGGAAGTGGTGGAATTCCCGAGATGAGAAGTAAGAGATGAGAGGTGAGAAAATGGGAAGGCAGGAAAATGAGAAAGTGAGAGGGTAACAAAAAGTGGAATCAATAATCATCATGCATTATTTATTCCCTGCGCTGGTTCTTCGATCAATTTTTCCACTGTCAAGATATCTAAACTCAGGAATTGACACAATTTTTCTCGGAACTTCTTGAACCTCAAGTAACGCTTCAACTTGAAAACACAGATCATTGGTTTCCTGATTACTAAATTTTCCCTCCAAATACAAAACAAGAATCTGTCCGGCTTCGGGATGGTCTTCGCCTGCCAAGAAAAAGGGGGTATGAATGAGCTTGCTTAACTTCTGTTCTATCTGTGCGGGGTGGAGCTTATGGCCGGCGCTTATGACTACATCGTCAATGCGGCCAAGCACCCTGAATTGCTGCCCGGTCATTTCAACCAGGTCGTTGGTAACAACCAGGCCTTCGGCCACGGCCGATGCATTTACCACAAGGCAGCTGCGATGATCCAGGCTAACCTCAACGCCTTGCATGGGAGTGAACCATTCGCTCTTTTGCGGGCCGTTTATGGGCCGGAGCGCCACATGGCTAAGGGTCTCAGTCATGGCATAAGTGTGCCAGCAGGCAGTGAAGATTTTTTGTAAGTCTTCTTCAATGCCAGCCGGGACTGCCCCTCCGCCAATAATCAAAGTCTTAATAAAATCGAATTTTTCAGGTTGATGCTTAAGCACATGGGCCACCTGTAAGGGCACCATCGCGGCAAAGTCAACTGTTTGGTTAAGGTTCTCCAGGGGATTGGCATCCAGGCTTGTGGTTACCAGGTCGAGCCCCAGTTCCATAGCCCTGATCACCATCATTTTCCCGGCAATGAACTCAGGAGAAAGGCAAAGCAGGGCTTTCATGCCAGGCTTCAGGCAAAAAAATTGGCCTGTCATACGAGCACTTTTCAGCATGCGCTGCTTTTCGATTCGCATAAGCTTTGGGGGGCCGGTACTTCCGCTGGTTTTCAGCGTGATTTGCACATTCTCATTGAGCCATTCCTGCAGAAAAGAAAACAGCTTTTCTTTTAACTCATCATAGTTTTCTTCCTTACCGGCAATCAGTTTCCTAAGCGCAGCTTCATCATACCACACCCCATTTAGCGAAAGCGATTTAGAAATTGATTCAGGCATTTTCAAGCGCATTAAGATCCCAGCCAAGTTCGGACTTGAAAAAAAGCTGTCCCTTTTCAATGACCAGCGGAGACGGAATGTTGTTGGTGTATAACTGACCGGTACCGAGCCCTTGATAAGAACTGCCACCGTATTTGTAAGTCCATTGTGCAATGGCATTCAGGCCGATGTTGGATTCCAGGGCTGAAGTTACCCACCATTTTATTCCCAGGGTATCGGCAAGCATGGCCCAGGAGGCAGTAATATTAAGTCCGCCCAGCAAGCTGGGCTTAAAAATAACATACTGAGGAACAATGGTATTCAAAAGTTTACGGCGGCTTACTGGGTCATTAACCCCGATAAGCTCTTCATCGAGGGCTATGGGCACCGGGCTCTTTTCGCATAGTTCGGCCATGATCTCGGCTTGCCCCGGCCGTATGGGTTGTTCAATGGAGTGCAGGTTAAAGGAAGACAGCCGCTTCAGTTTTTCAAGCGCCCCAGCGGGCAAAAAGGCGCCGTTGGCATCCACGCGAATCTCAATGGTGCCGGGACCGTATTCGCGGCGAATCATGCCCAGCAACTCAAGCTCCTGCTCAAAGTCGATGGCCCCGATCTTGATCTTAATGCAGTCGAAACCGGCCTCCAGTTTTTCGCGGATCTGCTGTTTCATAAAATCCGGCTCGCCCATCCAGATCAAGCCGTTAATGGCAATACCATTATTACCGGCGGTAAACTGGTTTTCTTCAAATACCCGGCTGCCTCCGCTAAAAAGATCCTCCAGGGCGGTTTCCAGGCCAAAACGAATGGCAGGGAAAAATTGGCCCTGCTGGCCCATCCAGTTCTCGTAATTGTTAATATCTCGACACAGATAAACCAACTCCTTTTCAAACCCTTCGCGGGGATCAGGACTCAAACCGGGTATCAGGCTGCATTCGCCAATGCCCCTGACGCTCATATCGGCCTCCTGCTGCACGATAATGAACCACGACTCCTTGGTACGCATTACTCCCCTCGAGGTGCCTGCAGGACGCCTGAAAACAAGCTGATATGGCAAAAAGGAGGCCCGAAGCATATTCTCAGAGGTTGATCAGCAACCCAAAAAACAGGGTCAGCAGAAGGGTTTTTAGCGCAAGCTTTCGAAGAAATGGATCAAGCATGGCCCCACCAAAAGAATTCTTGATGCTTACCAAATCGGCCAGAAAGACAGGCAGAAGAATCAGAAACAGAAATACCTTTGGATTGGCCCCCGAAAATAAAACATAGACGCCCAGCAATGCAAAGGGAAGCATAACGATGATGCTGTGGTAAACAAAAGCGGCACGAAGTCCGATCTTCACCACCAGGGTGTTCTTTCCATTCTGTCGGTCGTTAATAAAATCGCGCATATTGTTAAGGTTCAGCACCCCTGCGCTTAGCAGACCCATGGCTGTGGCCGGCAGCAAAATGAGCGGGTCCCAGCTTTTTGTGGCCAAAAACCAGGTACCTCCTACCCCCAGCAACCCAAAGAACAAGAACACGAAAAGGTCGCCAAGGCCGATATAGCCGTAAGGGTTCTTTCCCACGGTATATTTTATGGCTGCAATAATAGCTGCAAGGCCCAGAAATACAAAAATGGCAGAGGTTTTAAAAGAGAGGCTTGCCGCCCAGAAAATCAGCAGTAAACCGCTAAAAAGTGACAGAACCGAAAAAAGAATAACCGCGTTTTTCATTGATTGGGCGCTGATCTCTCCGGTCTGTACCGTACGCTTGGGTCCTACCCTTTTTTCGTTGTCGATGCCGGAGCGTGAATCTCCATAATCGTTGGCCAGGTTCGACAAGATTTGCAGAAACAGTGTGGTAACTGCTGCCATGATCACCGCTTTCAGATTAAAGCGCGCGTGTGTGGCAGCCACCATTCCACCCATGGCTACACTGGCAAGGGCCAGCGGAAGGGTGCGCAGACGAGCGGCTTTTATCCAGGAACGTAAACTTGCCATAATTGGCGATTAAGGAAATTTGGGATATTTATGAAAATCGGGATCACGTTTTTCGAGGAAAGCATGCTTGCCTTCCTGAGCTTCCTCGGTGAGATAATACAGCAAAGTGGCATTTCCGGCAAACTCCTGCAGGCCCACCTGCCCGTCAAGTTCGGCATTCAGCCCCAGCTTAATCATTCGCAGGGCCATGGGACTGCGCTTGTGCATGATCTGGCACCATTCCACGGTGGTGTCTTCAAGTTGCTCAAGTGGAACGACCTTGTTCACAAGCCCCATTTCCAGGACTTCCTGCGCTGAATAGAACTGATTCAGGAACCATATCTCGCGGGCTTTTTTCTGCCCCACAATAGATGCAAGGTAACTGCTTCCCAGGCCGGCATCGAAGCTGCCTACCTTGGGGCCCACCTGCCCAAAGCGTGCATTTTCTGAAGCCACAGTAAGGTCGCAAATAACATGAAGCACATGCCCACCACCTACGGCCCAGCCATTTACCATGGCTACCACAGGCTTTGGCATAGAGCGAATGCGGCGTTGAACATCGAGCACATTTAAACGGGGAACACCTTCTTCATCGATGTAACCGCCGGCACCCTTCACCTGCTGGTCGCCGCCGCTGCAAAAAGCTTTGTCGCCTTCGCCGGTAAGAATTATGGTGTAAATATCGGGCCGCTCGCGGCAAATGTCGAGCGCATCGGCCATTTCAAAAGTAGTAGTGGGCCTGAAGGCATTTTGCACTTCGGGTCGGTTAATGGTAATTTTGGCAATATGTTCGAAATACTCGAACCGAATATCCTTGTATTCCTTTATCGCTGTCCAGTTGCGTTTAGATTCCATTTTGTTTGCTGATTTTTTTACAAAGATAAATGCAGGGAAGGACATTTTGTTTCATCCAAAATTAATTTTGTTTTTAAAGGTCGGATGTCTGTCCCGCCCATGCGGGAGAAATCGCATAATGAAATTTAGCTAACGCTGATCTCCGATTCATCTGTCTTATATTTTTCGAATCATGCTCGTTTCCCAAAAGTAAAAATAAAACAAGGGAAAATGCAGGAATTATCAATAATTCCGGAGAAACCGGCTAATTGCCTGCCAGGTAACTGAAGTAGGCCCGCAGGGTAGCGGCGCTTGAGATGGCAGGGCTCTTGATTTCAAGCAATGCTGATTTTTCGCTTTCGCGGAAAAAAACACTGAGCTGACTTTGCAGGCTCTCCAGCTCAGAAGCCGAGAAATAATCCAGGCCGAAAGCCAAGGCAATGTGTTCGGCAGAAGTGTTGTGGCTGGCTTCGAAAAACTCTTCTAGCGTCCCGGTTTGGTCGGGGCCATCAATGTACCGGAAAATGCCCCCGCCCCCATTGTTGATCATTATAATCTTAAAATTGCTGGGCAAATATTTGTTCCACAGCGCATTCGAATCGTAGAAAAACCCGAGGTCGCCAGTTATCATAAGGGTGGGCTTACCGGAAATGAATGCAGCACCGGCAGCTGTTGATATACTTCCGTCAATGCCGCTGACCCCGCGGTTTGAGTCAAACCGGAAGGCATGCGGATATTCGAAAAGCTGGGCATAACGCACCGGGGTGCTATTGGCCAGTTGAATTTGATAGCTGCCTGGGACCTTTTCAATAATTTTTTCAAAAATTTTCAGATCAGAAAATGGGCTTTCAGAAAGGAATTTATGGTGAGCTTCCCGTACCTGAGCCGACAGCTCGTGCCACTTTCTAGAAAAAGAAGCATTTAAATCAAAAACTGCTGGCCTGAACTGAGAGAAAAATTCTTCGGCAAACATAGGAATACTGAGCGAAAGGTGCTGGTAAGTGTCCAGGCAAAGGTCTATCGGGTCTATATGCCAGTGTGATTTTACCGGAGCCTTCCTCAGCCAGCCTTTAATGCGTTTTGAAACTACCGCACCTCCAAAAGTCACTAGAAGATCAGGCATGAAGTCAACATCATCAGCGGGAATGGCAGCCAGGCAGCGGTCAATCCAGGCAATAAATTCAGGGCCATTCAGGTTAGATGTGGCTTCGGTAAGAATGACCACTGAAGGATCAGCTGCCAGTTCCTTCAGTCTTTGCTCCAGAGGAGAATTGGGCTGCAATTGGCCGGCAATAAAAAGTTTGCGTGGGGCTTCCTGCCATTCCCTTTCGAGGGCGGCCAAGGCTTTGCCAGAAAGCGAAGGTATGGTTTCTGCGATGCCTATATCCTTGGGCGCCGGAGTTTCAGGAATTTTGACCCCGTATAAAGGCTCGGAAAACGGAAGGTTGATATGCACCGGGCCTCCCACTGGGTAAACGGCTGCATTCAGGGCTTCCGAAGCCAAGCGATTGGCATACCAAAGGTCGTCGTCAGTTTTAATGCTTTGAGGCAGTTGAATGCTTTTCCTTATGTAGTTTGCGAAAACGTTTAGCTGCCTTATGGTTTGCCCGTCGCCCTGGTCGATAAACTCTACAGGACGGTCGGCCGTAAGCACCAACAAGGGAATGCGCTGGTAATAGGCTTCTGCTATGGCTGGTGCAAAGTTAAGCAGGGCGGTGCCCGAAGTGCATGCTATGGCCACGGGTTGCTGCAATTGCTGGGCCATGCCCAGGGCGAAAAAAGCGGCACTGCGCTCATCGACAATTGCCTTGCAATCAAAACCTCGGCGCTGGCAAAAGGCATCAATGATTGGAGCATTTCGCGAGCCCGGCGAAATGACCAAATGCCTTATATGGCGCTGTAACATCAGTTCTGCCAAGTGTTCCAGTCCCATCCTGTCGTGCAGCATAGCTTTTTTAGTTAAGTTTTCGGATCACCGAAAGCAGGGTTTCTGCCTTGGTTGCGGTTTCCTGCCATTCGCGCTCCACATCCGATTCGGCCAGTAATCCGCCTCCCACAAAAATAAATGCATTTTTCCCAATTATTTGCATGCACCTTAAATTCACAAACAATTGTGCAGTCCAGGTGTTCGAAACTGGCCCAAGAAATCCGGTATAGTATCCTCTTAGGTGTCCCTCTGTCGAAAGGATCTCTTTCAGGGCCTTGTCGGCAGGCAGTCCGCACACTGCCGGTGTTGGATGCAGGTTTTTGGCCAGTTCAAGCACCGAAAGGGAGGCAGGCATTTTAAAGGAAAACTGTTTAAGTAAATGAGCAACAGGCCCCGCTGGCCTGGTTTCAAGTGGTGCTTCAATAAAATCTGGTATTCCGCTGGTAATCAATTCTTCTCGAATGAAGTTTGTAACCAAGTTTTGCTCTTCTTTTTCTTTGTTTTGCCATTCAAAATCGCTGGTTCCGCCTTTTTTTGCCGGAAGGGTGCCTGCCAGCGACATGGTGCTGGCCAAACCTTCTTCGGCCGAAAGGAGAATTTCAGGACTGGCCCCAGCCCAGCACTGACCCCGACCGTCGTTCAACAGATAAACAAATGCTGCGGGATACTGGTGGCAAAGTTGCTCAAAAAAAAGACCGTTGTCGAAGGATTCTGACAATGGTTCGGTGATAATCCTCGAAAGGACTACCTTTTTTAAAAGCCCCGAGCGCAGTTTTTTAACCAAATGGTTTGCCTGACGGGTATACTCCTGATAATCAATACTCAGTAATTCAACTTCTGATATATGTTTACCTCTTTGGGCTATGCGCCCAACCACATCAGGAAATTGATTCTGCCAGCCACGATAGGATTGTCCGCCACTGTAAAAAAGCATTGGCATTTCTGCAGAAGCATGAAAAGGGGCCAGCACAAAGCCTTCTTCATTCTGAATATCAAATAAATTAGCCGGGGCTGTAAACACTCCTCCAAACAGACAAACAGGCTCTTCTGCCCCCGAAAGGCGGTAACAAACAAAAGCCTGGTTAGTGGCCAGCAGTTTATTGATAAAAGCGGGCAGTTCCATAAAGCGGCCTTTCTAGGCGTTGTTTTTGGCAATAATAAAGTTCGTGAGCCTGCAGCTGGAAATAAGCTGGTCTTGTTCATCAAATATGTCAATATTCCACAGGTGGGTGTTTTTGCCACGGTGAATGATGGTGGCTTTTCCGAACACCCAATCGCCGGTGCCGGCTCTGAGGTGGTTGGCGCTGATGTGCGAGCCGCGCACATCGAATAGCGCGTTATCGACCAGGATGACCGATCCCAAGCCGCCGATTGTTTCGGCCAGTGCCAGGCTGCTGCCACCGTGCAAAATGCCGGCAGGCTGCAGGGTGCGTTGATCGACCGGCATGCGCGCATACACATAACCTTCGCGCACTTCGAGGTATTCCATGCCCAGATGGCCCATCAGGGTGTCGCGGTTCAAGGCATTAATTTCTTCAAGGGTAGCATTAGGTCTGAGCATAACAAGATGTCTTTCAATTTATTAACTAATCAACTTCCCAAACAACTCAAAATCAGTGGCAGAGGTTATCAGCACATTGGCAAACGCTCCGGGCTTTAGGCCGGGGGCATTTTCAACCAGCACCTCATTGTCGACCTCGGGAGAATCGAACTCGGTGCGGCCAATGAAATATTCGCCCTCTTCCCTGTCGATCAGCACCTTAAATGTTTTTCCGATCTTTTCATCATTCAAGGCGCCGGAAATTTCGGCCTGCAGTTCCATAAGTTCTGCTGCTCTTCTTTGTTTTTCCTTTTCAGGAATGGGGTCACCCAGCTGATAGGCCGAAGTACCTTCTTCGGGCGAATAGTTAAATACGCCCAGGCGTTCAAAGCGGGCAAGTTTAACAAAATCGAGCAGCTCTTGAAATTCTTCGCGGGTTTCTCCCGGAAAGCCCACCAGCAAAGTGGTACGCAGGGCCACGCCTGGAATCTGCCTGCGGAATTTCTCAAGCAGTTGAAGCGTACCCTTTTTGTCGTGCCCGCGCCGCATAGCCTTAAGGAGGCGGTCGCTGATATGCTGCACCGGAATATCGAGATAGCGGCATATCTTCGGATTCATGGCCATTTGCGGAATCACGTCCTCAGGAAAATTCTTCGGATAGGCATAATGCAGCCTGATCCATTCAATCCCGTCTATGTTCGACAATTCTTCGAGCAAGGGTGCAAGCATGGATTTTCTATGCAAGTCGTAGCCATAGTAACTCAGGTCTTGCGCCACCAAAAGAAGTTCCTTCACGCCTTTGGCAGCCAGGTCTTTTGCTTCCTCCACCAAACTTACGATGGAGCGCGAGCGGAAAGCGCCCCTTATCATGGGAATGGCGCAAAAGGAGCAGGTGCGGTCGCAGCCTTCTGCTATCTTCAGGTAAGCAAAGTGCGTGGGAGTGGTAAGATATCTTTTTCCGCTTTCGCGGGAATACCTCTGGGAGAGATATTCAAATAGTTCGTCGGGCTCGCGGGCACCAAACCAGGCATCTGCCTCGGGAATTTCTTTCTGCAGCTCTTCCTTATATCGCTGCGAAAGGCATCCGGTTATGATAACCTCCTCTACCAGCCCTTGCTTTTTGGCCTCTACATACTGCAAAATGGTATTGATGCTTTCTTCCTTGGCATCCTTAATAAAGCCGCAGGTATTGATAATTACAATGTCAGAAGGGCCATCGGCGTCGTGCGAAAGTTTAAATTTGCCCGCCGGGAGCTGGCCCAGTATGCGTTCGGAGTCCACCAGGTTTTTTGAGCAGCCCAGGGTGATAACATTCAATGATTTCTTTTTCACTAGGGTGTAGAAATTTTACTGGAAGATAGATTCTACAAAGGCTTCACGGTCGAAAAGCTGGAGGTCTTCCACTTTTTCACCAACGCCGATATATTTCACAGGCACCTGAAACTGATCACTCACGCCTATTACCACCCCTCCTTTGGCAGTGCCATCGAGTTTGGTGATGGCCAGGGCATTGACCTCGGTGGCTGCGGTGAATTGCTTTGCCTGTTCAAAGGCATTCTGACCTGTAGAACCGTCGAGAATCAATAAAATTTCGTGGGGAGCACCGGGGATGACCTTCTGCATCACACGTTTTATCTTCGAGAGCTCGTTCATCAGGTTCACCTTGTTGTGCAAACGGCCAGCGGTGTCAATAATGGCAACGTCCATGCTATTTTTTACAGCATACTGCAGGGTTTCGAAGGCCACGCTGGCAGGGTCGGCGCCCATGCCCTGGGAAACGACAGGCACATCCACGCGCTTTGACCATATAGTTAATTGATCCACTGCTGCGGCCCTGAAGGTGTCGCAGGCACCCAGCACCACTTTTAGTCCGGCATTTTTGAACTTATGGGCCAGCTTGCCTATGGTGGTTGTCTTACCAACTCCATTTACACCCACCACCATAATAACATAGGGTCGCTGTTGTTTATCGTTGGAAAGATTTTCGAAATCAGTTGCATGGTTTTCGGCCAGCAGGGCCACCACTTCTTCTTTAAGAATGCGGTTTAGCTCATCAGTGCCCAGGTATTTGCCGCGGGCCACCCTTTCTTCAATGCGTTCAATAATACGAATGGTGGTAGTCACGCCCACATCGGAGCTGATCAGAATCTCTTCCAGATTGTCGAGCACCTCGGCATCCACCGTCGACTTTCCGGCAACGGCCTTGGATAGCTTGCCAAAGAAGGATTCGCGCGTTTTACTCAACCCCTGGTCGAGGTTCTCCTTTTTGTTTTTCGAAAAAATATCGAACAGACCCATATGCTTTTCAGATTGATTCGCGCAAAGTTAATGAATTAAAAGATAAGGCACTGCAGTTTGCCGGATGCACTGCGGCAGCAGCCATAAAAAAACCGGGGCTACCCCGGATCAGCTGCACAGAAAAACAAAATCAGATCTGCCCTTTTGAGTCAAGGGCAGATCTGACCGGAAATATCTTTGGAAACAGAAATTACTTCTTGCTGAAGAATTCTTTTACCTTATCGGAAGCAATAATATCTTCGCTGAAGGAATAGGCGCCAGATTTATCGGACTTGTTCATTCTGATTACCTTGGCGAAACCTTTTCCGGTATCGGTCTTAAGGGTTGCAACTACTTTCTTTGCCATAATTCAAAGCTTATTTAATTTCTCTGTGAACGGTCATTTTCCTTAAAATGGGGTTGTATTTCTTGAGCTCAAGGCGCTCGGGGGTATTCTTCTTGTTTTTGGTAGTGATGTACCTTGAAGTACCCGGCAACCCGCTGTCTTTATGCTCGGTGCATTCCATGATAACCTGCACCCGTGCTTCTTTGGTTTTCTTTGCCATGATGAATAATTCCTATTTTTTGATTTTTCAGGAGCGCAAAATTACAAAATATTCTCAAACATTCCCAAATAAAATTCAAATAAAAATTGAATGTTTTTCAGGGGCTGGAAAAGCAATGCCTGCAACTAGCCATGGCATTGGCTTGCAAAATTAACAATAATTTGATTTGCTGAGAGTAACAAATTGATTATCTTCGCAAAACATTCAAATGCCGGGATGTATCGCCCGCCAGGGTGGTCATCCCGTTGATTTTTTAACCATAACAAATTTATTATGACCCAAGCAAAAGTCATTTCTTTAACTTACGAATTGCGCGCTGGCAGTGCCCAGGGCGACCTTATCGAAACCGCCGATAAAGCCAATCCGGCCCAGTTTTTATTTGGCACAGGCAACCTTATCCCCGATTTTGAAACCAATGTGGGTTTGCTCAATCAGGGCGATGCTTTTGATTTTACTATCCAATCGGAAAACGCATATGGCCCTGTAAACCAAGAAGCTTTGGTTGACCTGCCCAAGAGCGTTTTTGTGATTGACGGCGAACTGGCCACCGACATGCTCGAGATTGGCAACATGGTGCCCATGCGCGACCAGGAAGGCAATCCACTGAATGGAAAGGTTGTTGAAGTTAGAGAAGAAACAGTTAAGATGGACTTTAACCACCCCTTGGCAGGCATGGACCTGCATTTTAAGGGCGAGGTGCTGGAATCCCGCGAAGCCTCTGACGAGGAAGTTGCTCACGGGCACGTGCACACCGGACAGGACGGTCATTAATACCTTTACCGAAACATAAACGGCAATATTTCCCTTAAAGGGAACTAATAAAAGCCGCCAGATACAATAAGGTCCGGCGGCTTTTTTCTAATGAAAATCAAAAATACTATTGATTTGGCTTTATAGTTTTCAGGGAACTGATATGAACAGTAACGCCAGAGGCAATAACCAGTAGCAGTCCCCTAACCCACCAATTGCTTACGACCAGGGTGGCCGACAGGGTAATGGTTAACCACAGCAGTGCAATGGCCCAATTCTTTACATGGCGCGCCACGCCTCCTTTTTCGCGGTAGTTGCGAATGGCTCCCCCAAAATAGCGGTGGTTGATCAACCACAGGTAAAAACGCTCGGAACTGCGGGCAAACAGCCAGGCAGAAAGCAAAAGAAATGGCGTGGTGGGCAGCAACGGCAAGGGAATACCCAGCATGCCCAGGGCCAACGAAATGGTGCCGCCAGCAATATATAAACACCGCTGCCAGGGTTTTAGCTTTTTTCCGAAATGTGGCCTTTCGTTGTGTTCCAACTTAAACAGTTTTTTCCCGGAAGGGAATAAAAAACAACCAATTTTCAACACCTTGCAATAATCTTATGGTTTGTAAGAAATATGCAATAAGTTTGATAATTTTGAAGAAAGTTTCCGGCAAACGATTGACAAACTACTGGCATGCCGGGGCGCAAAAATACAACAATTCCGAAAAACCTTAACCCTGCCTTTGAAAGCCGAGCAAATTATGGAAGAACAAATTATTAAGGAGCAAACTTTTTTTCTTAGCAGCAGTTCGCAGGAAAGATTTTTCGTAAAGAGCTACATGCCAGCCACAGGCAAGCCCAAGGGCATTTTACAGATCATGCACGGCATGGCCGAGCACCACGGCCGCTACGGCGAATTAGCGCAATATCTTGCTGAAAAAGGCTATGGGGTTTTTATCAACGATCATCCCGGACACGGACAAACGGCCAGCAGCCTCGACCTGCTGGGATATATAGATATCCAGCGCGGCTGGGATATGATGCTCGAAAACTCGCGCGCCCTATACACCCACATCAGAAAAAACCAGCCCGATGTACCGTTGTATCTGTTGGGGCACAGCTTGGGTTCCATTCTTGCACGGCATTTTATGGCAGTATACCCCGTTTATGTGCAGGGGCTGATTCTTTCAGGAACCTTCGACATGCCTGGCACCAAACTCAGAGCTCTGAGCTTGGTGGTGTGGCTTCAGGCGCTGTTTCTTGGCCCCAACAAGTTTAGCAAATGGTTCAACCGCTTCTTTTTCCATAATTTCAACAAGTATTTCAAACCCCGGCCCACGGAGTTCGAGTGGATCTCTTCGAGCCGCGAGGAGGTGGACAAATACGTCAACGATCCGTATTGCGGCTTCGACTGTTCGGTGGCGTTTTACAATAACCTGGCCAAAGGGATATCCGCCATGAAGCAAGCCCACCACAACCTGAAGTACCGAAAAACACTACCGTTGCTGATCATGGGTGGGCAGGATGATCCCGTGGGAAATTTTGGCAAGGATGCCATGAAAATTCATCGTGAGTTTTACAAGCAACATTTTCAAAACCTGAAGGTAAAGATCTTCCACGGCCGGCACGAAATGTTGCATGAAACCGACAAGGAAAAGGTTTTTGCATATTTGCTAAAATGGATGGAAGATCATCTTCAGACACGATGATTTCAGTGTTACAAAGAATTTCTCGAAGAAATGCCCTGAAATTTCGTAATTTCGGGGCTTTAATTTTTTTTAAGTGCCTGTAAATTAATCAATCAAAAGTAAAAACAATAATTCCAAACCAAAAACCACCAGCACAACATGAAGTATCTTATTTTATCAACAAAAGTTTTACTGATTCTATTAACAGTTATGAGTATTCCCGGATGCAACTCGCGGGTAAAAGAAAGCACCCCTCCTATTGAGCTATCGAACATGGACCTTTCTGTAAATCCCGGTGACGACTTTTTCCGCTTTGCCAATGGTGGCTGGCTGCAAGCCAACCCTATTCCCGACGAATACAGCCGCTACGGTTCGTTTGAGCAGCTTCGCGAGGCCAACGACAATCAGCTGCAGGAACTGATTGCCCAAATCAGCGCCGACAAAAGTGCCGCTGCCGCAAGCAACCGCCAGAAGATTCGCGACTTCTACAACAGCGCAATGGACTCTGTAGCCGTTGAAGAAAACGGCATTAAACCCCTGCAACCTTATTTTGACCAGATTAACAGCCTGTCTTCGAAAGATGAGCTGGCAGAGTCTTTTGCCTTCTTTCACCAGCGTGGCAGCCGGCCAATTTTCGGGCTCTCTGCTTCGCAAGACCGTATGAACACCGAAATGATGATTGCCACCGTGGGACAAGGCGGATTGGGCATGAGCGACCGCGATTATTATCTGAAAGATGATGCACGCAGCCTGGAGATCCGCTCAGCATACAAAAAACTGATCGAGACCATTTTTATCCTTGCAGGTTATGAGGAAGCGAAGGCCGCTGAAGCCCGGCAGACCATTATGTCCATGGAAACGCGACTTGCAGCAGCCTCCATGGACCGAATTGAGCGCCGTAACCCTTACGCCACCTACAATAAAAAGACCGTTGAAGAGCTCAAAAGCATTGTGCCTTCCTTTGGTTGGCTCGACTATTTTGACGGCATTGGGATCTCTATTGAGGAATTGAACGTTTCGCAACCGCTGTTTTTCGCTGAAGCAGAAAAACTTATCAATGACTTTGACTTGGATGCCTGGAAAACCTATCTGAACTGGAACTTGCTGCGTTCGTCGGCTTCCTATCTTTCTTCCGATTTCGACAATGCCTCTTTCGAATTTTATGGCAGGGTAATGTCGGGACAAACCGCCCAGCAGGAACGCTGGCGTAGGGCTATCGGCACCCTTGGCCGCACCATGGGCGAAGCCGTAGGCCAGGAATACGTGGCAGTGCACTTTCCACCGCAAGCCAAGGAGCGTATGATCGACCTGGTGGACCACTTGCGCAAGGCTTTTGCACAGCGCATCGACCAGCTGGAATGGATGAGCGAGGTGACCCAGGAACAGGCCCAAGAAAAGCTTGGCAAAATGAATGTGAAGATCGGATATCCCGACAAATGGATCGACTACTCCTCCCTCGAAATCATTGACCAGCCTTATGTGCTCAATGCCATGGCTGGCAGCCTGTTCAACACCCGCCGCAACCTCGAAAAAATCGGCCAGCCCGTTGACCGCGACGAGTGGTTCATGAGCCCACAAACCGTGAATGCCTATTACAGCCCCACCATGAACGAAATAGTGTTCCCGGCTGGCATTTTGCAACCGCCATTTTTCTATCTCGATGGTGATGACGCCGTAAACTTTGGAGCCATTGGCGTGGTAATCGGCCACGAGATGACCCACGGTTTCGACGACCAGGGCCGACAGTATGCCGCCGACGGCAACCTGCGCGACTGGTGGACCGCCGAAGATGCCGACCGCTTTGTAGAACTGAGCCAAGTATTGGTGGAGCAGTATAACAACTTTGTGATGCTCGACAGCCTCACTATCAATGGCAAACTCAGCCTTGGCGAAAACATTGCCGACCTTGGTGGCGTGACCATATCCTACCAGGCCTTCCAGAACAAGCTGAATGAAAGCGGCCGTCCCGGCCCCATCGACGGGTTTACACCCGAGCAGCGCTTCTTTATTTCATATGCACAGGTGTGGCGCAACAACATTCGCGAAAGGGAAGTTATGCGTCAGATCAACGAAGGGCCTCACTCGCCCGGCGAAGCCAGAGTTAACGGTATTGTTTACAACCTCGAGACCTTCTATCAGGCATTCGATATTCAACCCGAAGCCGCCAAATTTATCACTACTGAAACCCGCGCAGAAATTTGGTAATCAACGTCTTATTTAATAAAAAAAAGGAACAGCCAAATCCGGCCGTTCCTTTTTTTTCTTACTTTCGCACCCTCTTATCTTCCTAGTTTCTCATCTTCCCAGCTTCACGCCATCATTTTGGGAATAACGCTTTCAAACAGCTTATCAAGGTCCAGAATGCTTCCGAATGATTCACCATCAACAATTGCTTCATTTCCGCTTACCTCGCCCAACAAGGAAAACTCGGTGCCTGTCTGGGCCAGGAAGGCTGCAAATTCGCCTTCATTCGCTGGTTTCACTGTTACCACTACCCTGCTCTGGCTTTCGCCGAAGAGGAAAGCATCACTGCGATAATCGGGGTCGGTATCGATACTGAAACCCAGGCCCTTAACCTTTGAAGATTCGAACAGGGCGACAAACAAGCCGCCATCAGCCACATCATGGGCCGATTCAATAATTCCTTCACGAATAAGCCCCTTGATTGATTGCTGAAGTTCAAATTCTTCCTCAAGGTCGAAATACGGCGCGGGGGAAAGCTTCACTTTATGATAGCTGTAAAGATACTCAGAGCTGTTAATGTCGTTGCGCGGAGTGCCCACAAGGTAAATCAAATCGCCTTCATTCTCAAACCCAAGGCCGGTAATATGCGCCTTGTCTTCCACCACGCCCATCATGCCAATGGTTGGCGTTGGGAATACGGGTTCGGTTTGACCATCTTTAGTAACCTGGTTATAGAAGCTTACATTGCCACCGGTAACCGGGGTTTCGAACTTGAGGCATGATTTGCTCATACCTTTAATAGCTCCAACGAACTGCCAGTAGACCTCGGGGTTATAGGGGTTACCGAAGTTCAGACAGTTGGTTATTGCCGAAGGTACTCCACCGCTGCAAACGATGTTGCGAGCCGCTTCAGCCACAGCAATGGCGCAGCCCTGCTCCGGGTCGGCGTGCACATAGCGGGCGTTACAGTCGACCGTCAGAGCCAAGGCTTTGTTAGTGCCTTTCAGGTTCACAATGCCCGCATCGGCAGGCTGGTTGGTGCTCATGTTTTTGGTGCCCACCATGGTGTCGTACTGATCGACAATCCATTTCTTGGAGGCAATGTTGTGGTTGCTCATTATGAAATGCGCAACTTCTTTCAGGTTATTTGGTTCTTTTACCTGCTCGATATGGAATTTGTCTTTTTCCTTAAAGTAAGCCGGCTCACGGTATTCGCGTTCATAAACGGGAGCCCCGCCACCCAGCACCAGGGAATCGGCAGGCACCTCGGCCACTAGTGCGCCATGCATATAATATTTCAATATGTCGCCTTCAATCACCTCACCAATTTGCACGCAGTTCAGGTCCCACTTATCGAATACGGCTTTTACTTCCTCTTCCCTGCCCTTGTGCACCACCACCAGCATTCGCTCCTGCGATTCGCTGAGCAAAATTTCGAAGGGGTGCATGTTTTTCTGGCGCATGGGCACCTTATCGAGGTGAATGATCATGCCATGCTTGCCTTTGGCCGACATTTCGCTGGTGGAACAAGTGATACCTGCGGCACCCATGTCCTGCATACCTACCACGGCACCGGTTTTTATCACTTCGAGCGAGGCTTCCAGCAGCAGCTTTTCCTGGAAAGGGTCGCCCACCTGCACGGCAGGAATCTTGTCGGCCGAAGCTTCGGTAATGTCTTCTGAGGCAAATGTGGCGCCATGAATACCATCCTTGCCTGTGGCCGAACCAACGATAAACACCGGGTTTCCAACGCCTTCTGAAATGGCGGAAATGGTGTTTCCGGTTTTCACGATACCCACCGACATGGCGTTTACCAAAGGATTAGTGTTGTAACAGTCGTCAAAGAAAACCTCGCCGCCCACCACCGGCACGCCAAAAGCATTGCCATAGTCGCCAATGCCTTTAACCACGCCTTTGAGCAACCACTTGGTCCGTTCCAGCTTTGGATTGCCAAAGCGCAGAGAATTGAGCTGTGCAATGGGACGGGCGCCCATAGTAAAAATGTCGCGGTTGATGCCACCCACCCCGGTTGCGGCACCCTGGTATGGTTCGAGCGCCGAAGGGTGATTATGCGACTCTATCTTGAAGGCACAGGCCAGGCCATCGCCAAGATCAACAAGGCCGGCATTTTCGTCGCCGGCTTCCACCAAAAGGTGCGGCCCTTTCCGCGGAAGCGTCTTTAACCATTTAATGGAATTTTTGTAGGAGCAATGCTCCGACCACATGACTGAATACACGCTGAGCTCGGTGAAGTTAGGCTCGCGGCCAAGGAATTCGCAAATCTTGTCATATTCTTCGGGCAGAAGGCCCAGTTGTTTGGCGGCTTCTAATCCGGCAGGAAAATCGTGGCTTGTTTGCTCCATGAAAGCTGAGTTTTTATTATGTGGCAAAATTAAACAACTATGGCAAGCCGCGAAAACATTTCTTTACCAATTAACAATTATCTTTGGGTGCCATGATCGAAGCCCTCTACTCGCTGCTATGGATTTATGTGCTGGCAACAGCAATCAGGCACCTGCCTTTTTTCAGGGAAGTGCCCGGGCTTTCTTACCAAACCATACTGTTCATTTTCCTTTTAAAGGTGGTGGCCGGGGCAGTTTTTATCCTTATCTATACCTATTATTACGAATCGCGCACGGCCGACGTATACCGGTATTTCAATGAAGGCAAGGTAATGTTTGGTGCGCTGTGGCGCGACCCGCTCGACTATTTGCGAATGCTCACCGGCATTGGAGCTGATGCCCAGCACCTGCAGTCGTATTATGCCAAAATGCCCTACTGGTGGGATCCTGAGTTGTATCCCGTTTACAACGACAACCGCATCATGATTCGCTACAACGCCATCCTTAACTTGTTTTCGTTTGGAAAGATTCATGTGAACTCGGTGATTGCCAACTTTTTTTCGCTGGCAGGGTTTGTGGCTCTTTACAAATTTGCCATTAACCATATCGATAAAAACAAGATCGTTTGGCTTAAATATGGAATATTCCTTTTCCCCTCGCTCATTTTCTGGGGCTCGGGCCTGATTAAAGAAATCTTGCTTTTCCCCTTACTGGGCTTTTTTGTTTATTTCACCGACAGGATAGTTGCGGGGCAACGCCTCAGGCCTTGGCAATACCTGGGTTTTGCTGCCATAGTAACTATGTTTATGTTGCTAAAGGTGTATGTGCTGCTTCTGCTACTGCCTTGCCTGCTGGCATTTTACCTTTCAGGAAAAACCAAACTGAAGCCCGGTCTGGTCTTTTTAATGATAATCACAGGAGCAGTTGTAATGGTCAGCCTTACCGGATGGCTTTTCCCACAACTCGACCCATTTGCCATCCTGGCCAAACGACAGAATTTTTACATGCATTTCTCTGTGTATGTGGGCGCCGGCAGCCTGATTCACGAATTTTTACTGGAGCCCAGCTTGACCGGCATTGTTTCTTACATTCCACGGGCCCTCTTCAACGTGCTTTTCAGGCCTCACCTGCTCGACAGCTTCAACCCGGTGATCGTGATGGCCGCCATTGAGAACCTGCTAATACTTTTTATGCTGGGCTTTATGGTTTATTGGGGCTTTTTAAGTAAACGTCCAAACCGAATTGTATGGCTGGGCATATGGTTCACGCTGGTGCTGTTTGTTTTTATTGGCATCACCACCCAGGTTTACGGCACCCTGGTTCGTTTTAAGATACCCGCCTTGCCGTTCTTATGGATGGCATTTGTAAGCCTGCTTCCGATTGAACGGATCAACTCTTTGTTTTCCGAAAGGATAAAAAGACAATTAAACTTAATGAAAGACTAAATAAAATTATTGAATACCATGTCGAAAACAACCATGATCACCGGCGCTACCAGCGGCATTGGAAAGGCCTGTGCCAGGCAGTTTGCTGCCATGGGACACAAACTGATCATCACCGGCCGCCGCCTGGACAGGCTCGAAGCCCTGAAAGACGAACTGGAAAAGGAATTTGATGTGCCAGTGCTTATCCTTCACTTTGATGTGCGGGAGTCCAATGTAGTGGAGCAAGCCATCGGCGGCCTTTCAGATTACTGGACCGACATTGACATTTTGGTTAACAACGCAGGCCTTGCCCTCGGCTTCGACACCATTGATGAAGGAAGCCTTGCCGACTGGGAGCAGATGATCGACACCAACATCAAAGGGCTGCTTTACGTGACCCTTGCCGTTGCGCCAGGCATGAAAAAGCGCGGACGCGGACACATAATTAATATTGGCTCGGTTGCAGGGCGCGAGGTTTATCCCAAGGGCAATGTTTACTGCGCTACAAAGTATGCCGTCGATGCCCTTTCAAAGGGCATGCGCATCGACTTGGTGGGAGCTGGCATTAAAGTGACCCAGATCAGCCCGGGGGCGGTAGAAACCGAATTTTCGCAGGTACGATTTCATGGCGATCAGGAACGCGCGAGCAATGTTTACAAAGGCTTTCGACCCCTTTCTGGGAAAGACGTGGCCAATGTGGTGGCATTTGCTGCAAGCCTTCCCGAGCACGTCAATATTAACGACTTATTGCTGATGCCAACAGCACAGGCCTCAGCCACCATTTTTAACAAAAAAGATGTTTAAAAAAGGTTTAAACCAGAGAGGTTTAATTCTTTAACCGCATTTTTAATATTTTTTTGTAATTTTCACAAACTTGTTGTTATTTTGTGTTGGCAAGAAACAAGGCGAAATTTTTAGCTTTTTAATGCCGAAACACGGGGAAAAACTAACATGGGAAAAATAAAAGTTGCTTTAGTCGACGACCATAAATTGGTTACCGACTGCATTGGGCTGTTTCTTGACAGTGCGGCCGGTATTGAAATAACTGGCGTAGGACACAGTGGCAAGGAGGCTCTGGCATTGCTCGAGAAAGAGGTTCCCGACGTGATGCTGCTCGACATCAGCATGCCCGAAATGTCGGGCATTGAAACCACCGAGATTATCAAGAAAAAATATCCTGGCATCAAAGTGCTGATTCTTTCGATGCATGCCGATTACGACAATATTTCCGATGCCATCGATGCTGGTGCTGATGGGTATGTGCCCAAAGACGTGGCTTCTGAAGAACTTGTTGAGGCTATTATCGCCCTGAATGGTGGTAAAAACTATTTCCATACCAAGATTTCAGACGAAATCGTTCGCAACTATTCCAACAAAAAGAAAAAAACCACCAGCCCGTTTCCAGAACTCACTCGTCGCGAGCTAGAGGTGCTGCAACTTTTTGCCGAAGGCTACAACAACAGCGAAATTGCCGACAAGCTCTTTTTGAGTGTGCGCACCATCGAATCGCACAAAAACCATATTCTGCAGAAAACCAACATGAAGAACTCGGTTGAGCTGATCAAATTTGCCATAAAAAACAAGATCATTGAGCTATAACGCCTACTCTCTTTGAATACCCTGAGAACGCCCAATTCTGGAAAAAACGAATTGGGCGTTTTTCTTATAAAAATTGCGTAAAAATACGGTAATGCAGCCCCCTCCTTTGATGTAATTTAGCACCACTAACGCAACGTTATAATGAAGGAGATCAAAATCATAATAGCAGAAAGCAGCGACATAATGCTAAATGGCATTACTGCTATGCTCAATGGCCGGCCAGAGGTAAAGGTAACCGGAAAAGCAACCGGTTATAGCACGCTCAGTAAGCTGCTAGAAAACAACCCCGGAGACATTGTACTGCTGGGGCCCATACTTACCGGAAAATATCCCCACGAACTCAGTGAGGAAATAAAAAGCGACTTCCCCAATGCCCGGGTCATTGAAATAGACCTAAAGGACGAACAAGACTCTATAATTGATAAGATAAAACTGGCGGCTTCTGCCTAAAAAAAGCCGGGCGAAAAGCCCGGCTTTTTTTATTCTGTCATTTCCTGCCTTCCTTCAAGAACCTCCATCACTACCTGTTGTTTCATCACTTCCAAAAACTTTTCGCGCTCTTCGTCGAAGGGCCGGTGGGCCGAATGCTCAAACAAGACCAGTTTCTTTCCAGCCGGAGCCTCCAGCATTTCAAAATATTCTTTGGCCAGAAGGGCCGAAACAATAATGTCGTACTTACCCACAAAAAAATACACCGGCACTTCGATGCGCGGCGCCTTTTCCTTCAGGTTGAGGGTTTTGAGATCTTCCCAAAGCTCTTCGGCTGAGAAGTATGGAAATAGGATAAGGTTTATGCGGTCGGTTATGCTGTATTCTGGAGCACTAAGTATTTGTTCAATTTCAACCAGGTCTACGTAAGGTCGGTCACTGCCTTCCTTAACTATTCCGCCGTATCGATACACCCACCTCCTTACCCTAAGGGCGTTTGGGAGCGAATACCCTGCTTCAGTGGTGTCGATGCTAGCCAGGTGCCGCAGGGCGCGGCGGTTGCCTTCTTCTAAAGCCTTTTCCCTAACAAACTCGAAGGCCAGCCGCTCATTCTCAAAAGGGCTGACACTCTGTCCGGTTGAAATGTATGCATGCAGCAGTTCCGGATAACGGGCGGCAAACAGTGCGCCTATGTTGCTGCCCCACGAATGGCCCCACAGAAAGACCTTCTCCGCTCCGGTAGCCTGGCGGGCATACTCCACCACCTGACGGGTATCCTCAATAAACTGTTCGATATTCATCGACTTGCGTGGAATGTGCCGCGCGAACGACTTACCCGTGCCACGCTGCTCCCAGTAAACCATGGTAAACTGCCGCTCGAGTCTGAGCATCGACTCACCCTGGGGCTCAAAAGGAAACAAAGGAAAACCAGGCCCGCCATGTAAATAAACCAAAACCGGGTTATCGCTGTTGTCGCCTCGAATTTTTATAGCCTGCTTTATGCCGCCAATCTTAACCATTTCGAACTGCTGGATGTCCTTGCCAGGCCGTTCGCGCAGACGATAGGCCGTACAACTTGTAAAAAGTAAAATAGTCAGTGAAAGCAGAATAAGGCCATTCAAGGCCTCTCTGGGCAAATTTCTCTGGTAAGTCATAGCATTGGGCATATTCCGGATCAAATTTACACAAAGTTTGATTTCTATTCCGGCAGTGCAGTTATCAGCCCGGTTTGGCTTTATTTAAGAAAGCTGGCCACCTTCAGTTTTTGTATATTTGCAGAAATTCGCCACCTTTGGGGGCGCAATTATTTCTCGAATCCTCTCTCTAATGAAGAAACTTCATAAGCTGGTATTAAACTCTTACTTGGGGCCCTTTGTCATCACCTTCTTCATTGCCCTGTTTATCATTCTTATGCAGTTTCTGTGGAAATACATAGATGACCTCGTGGGTAAGGGTCTGGAGTGGTACATAATTGCAGAGCTGCTGTTTTATGCTTCGGCCACCTTTGTGCCCATGGCGCTGCCACTGGCTGTGCTGCTTTCGTCCATTATGACCATGGGCAGCATGGGAGAGCACTACGAGCTGGTGGGCTTCAAATCGGCCGGCATCTCCCTGAGGAAAATCATGTGGCCAATGGTGGTCATTTCCTTCTTCCTGGTCATCATTGCTTTTTACTTCAGCAATAATGTGCTGCCGGTTGCCAACCTCAAAATGTACTCACTGCTTTACGATGTGCGCCAGCAGCGGCCTGCTTTCAATATAATGGAAGGGGTTTACTACAAAGGCATCGAAGATTACGTAATAAAGGTTGAAGATAAGGACGCCGACGGGCAAACCCTGCGCGACATTAAGATTTATGACCATACCGACCGCCGTGGCAATGTGAACATGACGGTTGCCGAATGGGGCACGATGATTGTAACACCCGACAAGCGCAACATGATTTTTACTCTTTATAATGGCACCAACTACCAAGACATGCGCCAGCAAAACCCGCGCGACCCTGCAAAGCCCTTTCAGCGTTCCCACTTCGAAGAACAGGTTATGCGCTTCGACCTGAGCGCCTTTGACCTGACCCGTACCGACGAAGAACTCTTCAAAAGCAATTATCAGATGCTGACCCTGGACCAGCTCATATTTTTTGAAGACTCCATCTCAAACGAATTGAACCAGCGCAAGGAAAGCTATAGAAATGACTATTACACCCGCATGGCTTATTATTCGCTGACGGACCCGGATAAACTTGACACCATTGCTGAAAACCAGTTTAAGCAAGTTGACTTAATGAAATCGGGCAGCCCCAGCTCGGTGCAAATGCAAATTGACAGGGCCATGTCGATGGTGCGCAGCAACAAGGACCACGCCTATTATTCGCACGATGAGTTGCGGCGGTGGCGCCGCCAACTGGCCCGCTATCAGATAGAGTTTCACCGCAAGTTCACCCTCTCGTTTGCCTGCGTGGTGCTTTTCCTAATTGGAGCCCCGCTGGGGGCTATTATCAGAAAGGGCGGCTTCGGGCTTCCGGTGGTGATCTCAGTATTGTTTTTCGTGGTTTTCCACGTACTTTCCATTACGGGCGAGAAGTTTGCCCGTGAGGGGGTGCTGGCTGCCCACCAAGGCATGTGGATAGCTCCCCTGGTGCTGCTGCCCGTGGGCATTTTACTTACCATTAAGGCCTCTACCGATTCTACCTTGTTTGATATTGACAGCTACCTGAAACGATTCGAAAAATTTATCGGGGTATTTCGCAAAACCCAAGAAAAATAGGCTAACCCATACCAAATATGCGCGTATTACAGCTTTGCCACAAAATTCCCTATCCGCCTGCCGACGGTGGCTCCATTGCCATGCATCAGATTACCGAAGGCTTGTGGAAGGCAACCCACAAAGTGAAGGTTATTGCTCTTAACTTTAAAGGCTGCGAGGTTTGCCCCGACGATATCCCTGAAGACTACCGCAATAAGGCCCGTTTCGAAGCCCAGATCATCGATACCCGCATAAAGCTTTGGCAATCCTTCCTCAATCTCTTTTCCAGAAAATCATATAATGTAGCACGGTTTTACAGCAAAGCCATGGAGCAACGCCTGGAGCTGGTTTTGCGCGAGGAAGATTTCGATATTATTCAGCTTGAAGGACTTTACCTGACTCCGTACATTCCTGTGATAAGGAAATATAGTGCCGCCAAACTTCTATACCGCTCGCACAACATAGAGCACTTCATCTGGGAGCGCATGGCAGGGGCAACACGCAACCTCTTAAAAAGGTGGTATCTCAGACTGCTGGCAAAACGCCTTAAGGAATACGAGTTGGAGGTCATACACCACGTTGATGGCCTTGTAGCCATTTCGCCCCTGGACCTTGAGTTTTTCCGAAAAAACGGTTTCATTCAACCAGCCATTGTTATTCCTGTAACCATGCCAAGGCTTTTGAAGCCCGAAGGAAACCAGGAGGTGGACACAGGAACGGTCTTTCACCTTGGCTCCATGGACTGGCGTCCTAACCAGGAAGGCATCGAATGGTTTCTTGAAAAAGTTTGGCCTCTGGTGATTAAGCAGGCACCAGACATGCGGTTTTTCCTTGCAGGCAAGAGGCTGCCGCCCAAATATTTTCGTTACGCATCTAACAATGTAGTGGTGGCCGGTGAGGTGCCAAGCGCCGTCGACTTCATGGCCGACAAGCAGATCATGGTGGTGCCCCTGCTATCAGGTGGTGGTATGCGTGTAAAAATAATCGAAGGCATGGCTGCCGCAAAAACAATCATCTCTACCACCATTGGTGCCGAAGGCATAGGCTGTGAGGATGGCCGGCAAATACTGCTGGCCGACCAGCCTGCCGATATGGCTCGCCTCATTGTTGAATGCCGAAACGACCCCGTCATGGCAGCAAGCATTGGCAATGGCGCCCTCAAATTTGTGGAGGAACAATACAGCCCTGAGGTCATAATGCCACGTCTAACCAAGTTTTACCAGGGGTTTTTTACCGATTAAGTTTTTTAATAATTACCTTTGCCGCCAACCGCAAATCCTTGTTTTTGCAGGCAGGCGTGCATTGAAAAACCTTAATGTTGCAGGGTGAGAAAGCGAATCTTTATCTTATTATCACGGGTGCCCTACCCCCTCGAAAAGGGAGACAAACTGCGTGCTTTTTACCAGATTCGAGAGCTGGCCAAATACCACGACCTCTACCTATGTGCATTGAGCGACCAGCCCGTCCACCCCGAAGCCCTTGCCAAACTGCAGCCTTTTTTAAAAGATTTCCAGGTTATCCCTTTCGGAAAAATCCATATTACCCTGCGGCTGATCAGGAACATCATTGGCCGTAAACCTTTTCAGGTGGCTTATTTTTTCAGCCAAGCAGGCAAAAAAAGGGTCAAGGAATATATCGAAAAAGTTAAGCCCGATCATATTTTCTGCCAGCTGATCAGAACAGCCGAATATGTGAAGGATTTGGAAATTGACAAAACCATCGACTTCCAGGACGTGTTCTCAAAGGGCCTACAGCGACGGCTCGAAATCGCGCCATGGTACCTAAAGCCGTTGCTGGCCACCGAATATAAAAGGGTTTGCAGCTATGAGCGCGAAGTGTTTGATGCTTTCACAAAAAGAACCATTATTTCCTTTCCCGACCGCGACCTGATTCCACATCCTGAGAACTCCTCCATTCATGTGATCCCTAATGGGGTAGACACCGATTTTTTTCACCCCTTGGCAATAGAAAAAGACCATGAACTGATCTTCAGCGGAAACATGGGATACGCGCCCAATATCAATGGGGCCGAATACCTGGTGAGTGAGATCATGCCCCTGGTTTGGACCAGGATGCCCGAAGCCAAAGTAATCCTTGCCGGCGCCAATCCAGCTCCGGCAATTAAGGCGCTGGCTTCAGACAAGGTGAAGGTAACCGGGTGGGTTGACGATATGCGCCCATGGTATGCCCGTGCCAAGGTTTTTATTGCTCCCATGCAGATAGGTACCGGCCTGCAAAACAAGGTTCTGGAAGCTATGGCAATGCAGCTCCCTGTGATTACCTCGCCACTGGCCAACCAAGCTCTGAAAGCAAAGCCCGGAAACGAACTGCTTATCGGAAATAATCCTTCGGATTATGCACAACATATACTATCTTTGCTAAGCGATCACGAATATTCTAATAAGCTGTCAATCAGAGGTTTTAATTTTGTAATGGAGCATTTTCAGTGGAGCAGCATCTGCCGGAGGCTCGAAAAAATAATTACCGCCTAGGGCGGAACCGGAAATAATTTTACAATGCAGAGGAAACTTAATTCTATAGAGGAGGCCATAGAAGACATTAAGGCCGGCAAGGTGGTGATTGTTGTTGACGACGAGAACCGCGAGAATGAAGGCGATTTTATTGCCGCTGCCGAGACCATAACGCCCGAGATTATCAACTTTATGGCTACCCACGGGCGCGGCCTTATTTGCGCTCCCTTAACCCGTCAGCGCTGCGAGCAGCTCGATCTGGAGCTGATGGTTCCCAAAAATACTTCTATTCACGAGACCCCCTTTACCGTTTCTGTAGATTTGCGTGGCCATGGCTGCACCACAGGCATTTCGGCCAGCGACCGCGCCAAGACAGTTAAGGCCCTGGCCGACCCTACCGCCCGCCCCGAAGAACTTGCCCGTCCCGGGCATATCTTCCCGCTGCGGGCCCGCGAAGGTGGCGTATTGCAGCGCGCCGGTCACACCGAAGCCTCCATCGACCTGGCTCGCATGGCCGGTCTGCAACCTGCAGGGGTGCTGGTAGAAATTATGAACGAAGATGGCAGCATGGCGCGCCTGCCCGAATTGTTTGAAATTGCCAAACGCTTTCAGCTTAAGATCATCTCCATTGAAGACATGATCGCCTACCGCATTAAGAATGAAAGCCTTATTGCCAGAGAGATATCGGTGGACTTGCCCACAGAGTGGGGTAGCTTTGAACTTACCGCTTTCAGGCAAACCACCAACGACAAGCTGCACCTGGCCCTCACCAAAGGCAGCTGGACACCCGAAGAAGAGTTGCTGGTAAGGGTTCATTCATCATGCGTTACCGGCGATATTTTTGGTTCGTGTAAATGCGATTGCGGTGGACAGTTGCACCAGGCCATGCAAATGGTGGAAAAGGAAGGCAAAGGCATTGTACTCTATATGAACCAGGAAGGCCGCGGAATTGGCCTGCTCAACAAACTTAAGGCCTATCACCTGCAGGAACAGGGACGTGACACCGTGGAAGCCAATATTGAGTTGGGTTTTAAAGCTGATGAAAGAGATTATGGTATTGGGGCCCAAATTTTGCGCGACCTTGGCGCACGGCGTATCAAACTGATTACCAACAATCCAAGCAAAAAAACGGGACTTATTGGTTATGGCATTGAAATTACCCAGACCATCCCGCTGATTATTCCAGCTTCGCCCTACCGGCAGTTTTATATGGAAACCAAGCGGACCAAAATGGGGCACATTTTATAAGTCTTTCACTGGCAGTTCTTCTTCAAAACCAGGCTCAGTCTCCAGACGTCTGTTTCGGCGCCACAACTCGCTGAGGTTGTCAAATTCCTTTCGGTAGAATATCCCTATCCCTTGGGTGTAAGGCGAGGTAGAGTTTAAAATATCAAAAGTATTCGACCGGTTAAAGGCCTTGATTCTGAACTTCCCTTCAGGCGTAATTTTCACCTCCACAATCACGTCGCCAATAATGCTGCTGGTACGCTGACTGCCCGCTGCAGGGTTTTGACCGGCAACGCCCACATTGCCATCAATAATTACCCGGTCATTAAAAAGCTGGGTACTTAGGGCCACCTCCAACTCCTGGCTGCTTATCTCGTCGCCGGGCCGGTAGTTAATTCCAATGTCGAAATCGTTGCTGATTTGAGAGAGCCAGTTGCTGAGCTGGTTCGAAAGCAACTCTGATGAGGTGCTGCCCACGCCATATCCCAGTGCAGTGTTGTATTGATCGAGATTGGTAGGCATGAACCGGTTGAGAACCAGGAGCGAAAAAACCTGACGGTTCATTTCCTGCTCGGTAGTGATCAGCCGCTCAAGCATATCACGGGTGCTCTCGTCGCCCCCCGGGATGGCAATGTCGAAGGAAATGGTGGGGTTAAACAGCTTATCGCGGAGTATCAGCACCGTTTCCACGGGCACCCTGCGCCGGTATACATCGGATGTGTCCATATCCATCACCAGGTCGTATAAGGCGGTGCGCAAGCGATATACAGCGCGCAGGTCGATGTCAGCATCGAGCGGATCACCCGTCCAGCGGATGGTTCCCCCCTGCTCTATCCTGAAGCGCTTGTTGATCACGTTCTGAAGGGTAAACAGGTAGTCACCTTCCTCAATGGTATAATCGCCATACATGGCAAAGTTGCCTGTGGCAGGAATCTCCATTTTAATGTTGCCCGAGCCCCTGCCACGAATGATATCGCCGATCTGCGAATCGAAGATAAGCTGCATTTCAGCATCGGGTGTCACCTCCAGATCAAAGTTGAGCGTAAGGTTGGATGTTTCGGGTAACTGCACCGGAGCCATTGCCAGGGTAGTGTCGCGGGTAACGAAAGTTATAAAGTTGCTTTCAGTCACAACGTCGGTATAGTCGAGTGGCAGAAAAATCTGGGTTCCCCTGCTGGTGCGACCGGTTATGTCCATTACAATATTTTCAACCGGACCGTGAATGCGGGCCTGCCCGCTGCCAAAGGCGCGGCCGTAGAACATTATATCGTTTTGGCCGGCAGTGGTGTTGAGCAAGGCCATTCTTTCTGGTCTGAGCAAAATATCGAGACTCCAGTTTTTAAAAGTTTCATGCCCAATGCGTCCGCTGGCCAGACCGGTATTACCCAAGGTGTCGTTGAGCACAATGTTCTCAAACCGGAATTCGTCTTTTTCAATCACCAGCTCATCAGCAAAAGTATAGGAGGTATTTAGAAAGTTAATGCGAAAACCGGCCCTGGAAAGTCGCACTCTTCCCGACAGTTCAGGCTTATTCAGTGGCCCTTCGAGCCGCAGCCGCCCGGTGGCTGTTCCGCGAAAGTTGCTGGCGAAGCTTTCGAGGTAACGACCCCAGATCGACATTTTCAGGTTTTCAGCCGTAATATCGATATCAAAATTATTATTGCGGCGGTCAGGATAAAAATACCCCTGTGCTGCCAGCGGTTTGTTTCGGCCCACATTGCCGTGATAGATCACATCCATTTCTATCCTGAACGCCCTGCGTTGGTTGTCCCAGTGGCTAAGCAGGTGCAGGTCGCCCAAATGGTCGAAGTTAAAGGCGAAGTCTTTCACATAAAGATCGGAAGAAATGCGGGGAGAGTTTCTTAATGCGCCAAGGTAAAGGTGGCCGCTGATAAAGCCGTCGAAGTTCAGTTTGCGCACCCTGAGCAAATGCGACACATTGGCAATGTCGAAATCGTTGAACTCAATGCGCAGCTCATCTTCGGGCGAGGCGCTTAACATTCCATCGGCCAGCACATACTCTTCATTTTTTGTAATCAGCAGGCTCCTCACTTCTACCCTTGCCGAATCAATGTTTATCTGGTTGCCAGGATTAATCCGCCAGAGCGAATCATTTACCATGGCATAGGAAGGCAGGAACCTGATCATGGAAGAGTGTCGGTCAAAAAATTTTATCAAGCCTTCGATGTGGGCATAATTCTGACGGCTGGTATCGAGGTTTCGCCATTCGAGCAGATAATGCAGGCTGTCGTTGCGAAGTTCGCTGCTCAGGCTGAACTTGTCGACAAAAATGCTGTCAGAAATCAGCACACGGCGGCTCTCCATCCCCATCTGATAAGTTTGCTGATCTTTATTCCCCCTCAGGCTCCAGTCGACAAAACGGTTACCAGCCAGCACCATTTGCTGCGACCAGCCATCCACTTCCATCTGCCCGTATTCTTCGCCAAAGCTGCCACTGAGCATACTCCCCGGGGCCAGCCTGATAAACGGAAAGAACAAATCGGAGAGCATGCCGGTTTCCTTAAAGCGCACTTCGAAAGCCGTGTTACGCAAATAATTTTCAGTGGTGCCATTGGGTTCGAGGTGGGCATAAAAGGCCGGAATATATAACTCCAGCAGGCTACGTACCGACTGCCCTATCCTGTCGAAGCGGAAGTTCCCCGTAAGGTCGGCATCGGCAAAATCGGAGCGCAGTCTCAGCTGCTTGCTGCTGTCGGTGGCAAGGGTGTTGACCAGCTGAATGCGGCCGGTAGTGTAATACAACGAGTCCGTTCCATCAAGCGGCCAATCCCCATAATGCAGATTTTCCAGGGCGATATGTCCCACCAGGTCGTCGAGGTTCGAAGCCCTGGCATTGATGCTGAGCAGACCCGAAACTACCGATTCGTAAAGGGTGTCGCGCTGAAAAAAATTGAGTCGGGAAAGGTTGGCTTGATCAAAGCGGGCGCTGAAATCGAAAACAGGCACGTTCTCATCGAAACTGATGACACCCTGGAAGTCGAGAAAAACATTAGGGTCGTCCACCAGCAGTGAACCATTGAATTTCTTGTTGCTCAGATTGCCCGATATGTCGAGGTTTTCGTAGTTATAGCTTACCAGCTCTATCGATTCCACCTCGCCGGCAATAGACATATCAATGGTTTCTAGGGTAATGCCCTTCCCTTCTATCTGGGCTTTTAGGCTTACCATGCCCAGGCGGTCTTCAATTTCAAAAAATCTACCCAGGTCGAAATCACGGGTTTCAACCTGCCCCTTGTATGTCGCCAGTCCTGTACGTTCGTTCACCCTTACCAGAATGTCGGACGAAATACTCCCAATATCGGTTTGCAATTGCCCAAAAGCCACCAAATCGTTTATAAAACCGGTGAACCTTCCGCTAAAGGAAATCCTGCCAAGATTCGAAAGGTTGTCGGGCACCAGCAGGAAGTCATTGGTGCTGTTCATAGGCAGCCGGAAATTCCTAAGGTCGGTCAACGAGGTGCGCAGGCTCTCGAGCGAGAGGTTAAAGAATGTTTCCTGCAGGTCGGGCAGTCCCATGAGGTGGAAATTTCCGCGTAAAGCAGTGTTAAACCCATAAAAGAAAGATAGCTCACTTCCGCGAAGGTTGGCCGGAGTGCCCCTGAAGTTTCCCCTGAGCCTTACCGGACCTTCAATACCGTATGCCTGCGGAAGGAAGAAACCCACGTCGGCCAGGTTTATCCTCGACTCCTCAAGAATAATCTCAAGGTTTACTTCCTCAAAAAAATGTTCTAAGGCTTCATAGCCTTCATAATCAAAATTGGCCTGCAGCTGCAAATCGCTGCCTGGTGTCTTTATTATCAAATTGTTAATATCGGCATGCTGGGGGTTGACCAGGAAGCTACCCGAAAGATACTGCAGTTCAAAGCCCCTGGCCTCTTTAAACGTAAGACGGTCAAGTTCAAAAGAAAGGGTGTCTTTTAGCAATAGTATGTCGTTCATCACCAGGGCAAAATCGCCAATAGCAAAGTTTCCCGGATCGAATGCATATTCCTGGGGCAGCCTGTCGAAATCCCTGAAGCTAAAAGCCGAATTGCTGAATTCGAGCGAACGACATACCACACTCCAGCGTTTTTTATCGGGGTCGGGCTCATCCTCCAAGAAATAGTCGATCAAAAACCTGAAGTTGATATGCTCTTCTCCGCTGTAGCGGGAAAGGCCTAAAAATGTTTGATCGAGGGAAAGCTTGCTGATGGAAAGGAAACGCTTTCGTAAGGAAATTTTGTCAACATCGAGTACCATGCGTTTGGAGAAGACCATCTGCTCCTGGCGTTGATCTTCAATAAGCACATCTTCTAGTACAAAATTCAGGAAAAAGGTCACATCCACTCCGCCCACACTTACTCTTGTCTCAAGCTGTCGCGACAGGTGGCCGGCAATGCGCTGTCCCAGCCAGGTCTGTACGCGCGAACTGCGAAGCACCCCATAGCCCAGCAGAGGCAGTAAAACTATTACTGCCAGCACGATTAGCCCTATTTTTCTTCTTTTTTTGATACCTTTGTACCCCTTATTTAACAGAACCTTTTGTCAAAAAACTTCATGAGTATATACATTCTGGGGATAGAATCTTCGTGTGATGACACCTCCGCTGCGGTGATCAAAGATCGCAAAATTCTTGCCAACTTCATTGCAAATCAAACCGTTCATAAAGATTTTGGGGGAGTTGTGCCGGAGTTGGCCTCAAGGGCTCACCAGCAGAACATCATTCCTGTGATTGATAAGGCCCTGCGTACTGCAAATATAAATAAAAATCAACTGAGTGCCGTAGCCTTTACCAATGGTCCGGGACTTCTCGGTTCATTATTGGTAGGTGCCAGTTTTGCCAAGGCTTTTTCGCTGGCGCTGGACATTCCGCTTATTGAGGTAAACCACATGCACGCGCATATCCTGGCACTTTTTATTGAAGATGAGCAGCACAAGAAACACCCCACTTTTCCATTTTTGTGCCTGACGGTTTCGGGCGGACATACCCAGATAATGCTGGTGCGCGATTACTTCGATATGGAGGTGATTGGCCAAACCATCGATGATGCTGCCGGCGAAACCTTCGACAAGGCGGCCAAGATCATGGGACTACCCTACCCCGGCGGGCCACTCATTGATAAGTTTGCGCGCGAAGGAAACCCAAAGGCTTTTTCGTTTCCGCACCCTAATATTCAAAATCTCGACTTCAGCTTTAGCGGACTCAAGACTTCCATCCTCTATTTCCTTCGCGACGAGCTGGCCAAAGACCCTGACTTTATTGAGAAAAACAAGGTGGACCTTTGCGCTTCCATTCAGCACACCATTGTAGATATTTTAATGCGGAAGGTAAAAAAAGCCGTGAAAGAAACCGGGATTAAGCAGGTGGCAATCGCTGGCGGTGTGTCGGCCAATTCGGGTCTGCGCAATGCCATGCTGAGCATGGAAGAAGCTGCCGGCTGGCAGGTTTATATCCCCAAATTTGAATACTGCACCGATAATGCGGCTATGATTGCCATTACCGGCTATTTAAAATATCAGCAGGAGCAGTTTGCAGGGCAGGAAGTTACGCCTTACACCAGATACAATTCGAAGAAGTAAAAAATTGAGTCGAAAGTCTGAAACCTGAAAGTCGAAAACCTGCCTGCCGGCAGGCAGGTCAAAAGGTTTATTGCAAAAAGATCCTCAGAGAAGGCACAAAAAACACAAAATCATTTAATCTGAATCTGGAATGGCGATGCGGATAAAGCGATCGTTGTAAGCGCGTCGAATGCTGTGGCGCTCGCGGTCGTACTGCAGGTACTCAAGAGGTTGAGGTGATTTCTTTGAGCGGTCGTCAATGTATTTGTTCAGTAGGAAATCGAAGATAAATTGTGCATTTTTCTGTCCTGCAAAGTTGCTGAGCTGATAGAGGTCTTCAAAACGCAGCCGGTATGGCTGGAATTCGTAAAACATTTCTCCGGTAAGGAAGTTCTGCCGGAACCGGCCATCGAACACATCGCTGGAAAACTGTGAGCTGAACAAAACCTGCATAGGTCTTTCGGGGTGGTTCAATTCAGTAAATTCGAACCACTGGCTGTGGTTCAGATTGACCTGGGCAAAACCTACTTCATACACAGTTGTGTCAAGCACTGCATATCTGATTTCTTCATGGAGGTATTCCATTATTTCGATCTGGGCCACAGAAAACACATAAGCTGAACTATCAAGGCTGAGAAAAGTTTCAACATCGGCCGGCCCATATACCTTTACATCAAAGGCTTCAAGATTCTCGCGAAGGGAAGCCATAAATAATTTCATCAATACCGAGTCTTGCGCGTCTTTTATAAATTTGCTGTCCTCAATTATAAGTGGGTCAACTTGCCCGGATGGCAGGCTGTCGGGGTGCATGGGGTAATACTTTTTCAGCAACCCTGGCGGAGGCAGCAACAACACATGAAGATCGGCCTCCCTGGTAATGAATTCGTTAGCCAGTTTACGCTGGCTGCTGCACGAAGCCAGGGTTAGAGCCAGAAACAGAAGGAAAATGGTCTTGGTAAATTTCAAAATTTAATTGCTTTGAAAATTTGTAGCCAGTATCTTCTCACCAATGAGTTTACCGTACTCGAAGCCGAGTTTAAATTCATCCTCGTGGGGGGTAAATTTCACAAAGACGCCTTCGCCCTGAACATTGAGCTTGAGGTTAGACAGGTTACCGTTGATAAGCTTAGCTGCCTCTCCGCTCCATCCGTATGATCCGAAAGAGCCGGCAATCTTGCCCTTGTCTCTGATAGGGCTGATTACGGCAAACAGCCTATAAATGGGCAGCAGAATGTTCTGGTTAATGGTAGGACAACCCACTACGATACCGCTGCTGCGCGCCACCCGCTCGTCCACGTCGCCCAAGGGCATTGTTTCAATATCGGCCACTTCCACGGTAAAATCGCCGGTGCTGCGGATACCTTCGGCAATGGACTCGGCCAGTTTGCCGGTGTTGTGGTAGGCCGAAACGTACGGAATGAATACATAGTCATCCTGTGGCGTCTGAATGGCTTCTTTTGCATACTGCTCAGAGATATCAACCCACTTCTTCCAGTCTTTCATCAGCAAGGGGCCATGGCCGGTGAGCACGGCATTGATCTCGAGCGGACGAATCTTTTCAATGGCCTTGAGCAGGAACTTGCTAAAGGGCTTCAAAATCACATCAAAGTAATACTTGAAGGCATCAGCGAAGTCGCCCACCTGGTCATCGTACATTTTATGATTTGCATAATGGCAGCCAAAAGAGTCGCAAGTAAACAGCAGCTTGTCTTCCTCCAGGTAGGTGTACATACTGTCGGGCCAGTGCAGGTTGGGCGCCGAAATGAACCGCAGGGTCTTATTGCCAAGGTCGAGGGTTTCGCCATCTTTGGCAATAATGTGCTTAAAGTCCTTACCCAAAAAATCCTTAAGATAGCTAATGGCAAGCCGGCTGGCTACCACGGTGGCATTGGGCGCCAAAGCCAATAGATTAGCCAGGTTGCCGCTGTGATCGGGCTCAGTATGATTCAAAATAATGTACTCAATTTCAGCCGGTTCGGTCACCTTTTTGATCTTCTCCAGGTAAACGTCCCAAAACTTTTCCTTTGAAGTTTCTACAATGGCTTTCTTTTCGGCATTGATAAAATACGAGTTGTAAGTAGTGCCATATTCGGTCTCCATCACCACATCAAATGTAACGATGTCATAATCGAGAATACCGATCCACTTCACGTCGCTGGTGATGTCCAGCACTTCCACATCGGGTCTTTTTGAGTCTTTCATATCTAAATTTAAAGTTTCAGGTTTCAGGTTTCAGGTTTCAGGTGTCGGGTGTCAGGCCTTGCTCATGCCCCATGCCATTTAATGCGCTCATCCTCAAATTATCCCATCCTCACATTATTACATTATCTTATCACTCTCCTCTCACCTCTCATCTGCTCATCTTCTCATCTTCTCATCTTCTCATCTTCTCATCTTCTCATCTTCTCATCTTCTAATCTGCTCATCTTCTAATCTTCTTCTTTTTTTCTGTTTTCAAAGTGTTTTGAGTCACCCCACTCGCCATAGCCCACTTCGCCGCCGGCCATGTGTATGCGTGCTTCGAGGCAACGGCTGCATTCTTCGGCGTCTTCGTCGGTGCAGGGCTTGTCTTCGTAAAGCAAATAATCTTCGCGGTATTTGGTGGGTGTAAGGTTGGGCATGATGATGTTTGCACCCACCTTCACAGCCTTTTCCCGCCCCAGCGGATCGATGGCCTGCATGGCAGTGGTAGCCGCAATATTGATGTCTTTCATCATAATGCGCAGTATGGCCACCATTTTCAACGAAAGGTAGAAGCGATCCATCTTTGGCAGAAGCTGGTCCTTATATTTAAAAAGCGGGGTGTCTTCGTGCTCTATATATGGGCCCATGCCAACCATGTCGATGTCGTGCTCGCGCAAAAAAAGCAGGTCGTCGGCCAGGTCTTCCACGGTTTGAAACGGCAGCCCGATCATTACACCCGAGCCTACCTGATAACCTACCTTACGCAAGAGGTGCAGGCAGTCGAGACGCGCCTGATAGTCATGCTTTTTGTTGTGCGGGTGGTATTTGGGGTACAATTCAGGGTTGGATACTTCGATGCGCAGCAAATAGCGGTGCGCTCCGGCATCAAACCAGTTACGGTAAGTCTCTTCGCTTTGCTCGCCCAGCGAAAGGGTGATGCCCAGCCCGCCATTGCTAAGCGTTTTTATCTCGTGCACAATGCGTTCTATGCGCTCCACGAATTTTTTGTCCGAACGTTCACCTGCCTGAATCACCACGCTGCCAAATTTGTTTTCCCAGGCGAAGCGGGCGGCATCAATCACCTCCTGCTCTTCCACTTCGTAGCGATGGGTATTTTTATTGCCTGCCCGAATGCCACAATACAGGCAGTCCTTCCCGCAAAGGTTAGAAAACTCGATCAGCCCGCGATAATACACCTTCTTGCCCACAAACTCTTCCTTAATAGCAGCCGCTTTCTCAAAAATTAATTTGCGATCCTCCTCATTGGCCGATAACAAAGACACCAGGTCGGGCTTTTCG
>Ga0209498_1000177_pt1 | contig 37804 bp, 10 predicted proteins | sample WalLakDeSediment_FD_184131 | JGI IMG/M metagenome (GOLD analysis project Ga0209498, IMG submission 184131) | Lake sediment microbial communities from Walker lake, Nevada to study Microbial Dark Matter (Phase II) - Walker Lake 11/02/13 Deep... | ecosystem: Environmental > Aquatic > Freshwater >... | reverse complement strand
GGCGCTGCGATCTCGAACGTCTCCACCTACACGGTCAATGGCACCGCGAGCCTGGGCGCGGATGTGAGCACGTCGGGCACCCAGACCTATCTGGGCGCGGTGACGCTCTCGGGCGGCGACCGGAAGCTCTCCGGCTCGACGGTCAACACCTCGAGCACCGTGGACGGCGGTGGTGCCAACCTCACGATCACGGGCGACGCGATCGTCGGGGGCACGGTGTCGAACGTGTCGGACTACGACGTGAGCGGCAACGCGCGCCTCGGTGCGGACGTGACCACCAGCGGGGCCCAAAACTACGGGGGCGTGGTCACACTGGCCAACGGCGACCGGACGCTCTCCGGTTCGACGGTGAACACGACGGGCACGGTGGACGGTGGCGGTGCCAACCTGTCGATCGTGGGCAATGCCGACGTTGGTGGTGCCGTCAGCAACGTCACGAATTATGCCGTTAGTGGCGTCACGGCACTCTCTGCCAACGTGACGACCAGCGGCAACCAGACCTACACCGGTGGGATGACGCTCGCTGCCGACGCGACGACCAGTGGCACGAACGTGTCGTTCGGCGGCGACGTGGCGGGCAGCAAGGCTCTGACGGTCGACGCCAGTGGGACCACGACGTTCGGCGGTGCCGTGAATCTCGCCAGCCTCGCCACCAATGCCGCCGGCACCACCACGATCAACGGTGGGTCGGTCACCACGACAGGCGACCAGTCCTACGGCGACAACGTGACGCTCGGTGCCAACGCGACGCTCAGCGGCACGAACGTGTCGTTCGACGGCACGGTGACGGGCGGTAAGGCCCTGACGGTGAATGCCAGTGGCGACACGACCTTCGCTGGAACCGTGAACGTGGCGAGTGTGACCACCGACGCCGGGGGCACGACCATCGTCAACGGAGGCTCGGTCAACACCACCGGGGACCAGTCCTACGGCGACACGCTGAGCCTCGGGGCCGACACGGTTCTCTCCGGCTCCAGCGGCACGTTCACCGGTGGCGTCTCCGGCAACGGGCGTGACCTGACGCTCTCGTTCAGCAACACCGCCACGATCATCGGCTCGGGCTTCACCGGCCTGGCCAACCTGACCAGCAACGGCAGCGGCACGACCGATCTGTCGGGGCCGATCACCACGAGCGGCTTCCAGAACTACGCGGGCACGGCGACGCTTGGGGGGTTCACGACGCTCTCGGGCACGGATGTCACCTTTGGCGACACGCTGTCGGGGGCCCACGACCTGACCGTCAACGCCTCTGGCACGACGACGTTCGGCGGTGCGGTCTCGATCGGCTCGCTGGCGACGGATGCGTCGGGTGCCACCGCGATCAACGGCGGGTCGATCACGACCACGGGAGCCCAGTCCTACGGCGACGAGGTTACGCTCAACGCGAACACGACGCTGACGGGGGCGAACGTATCCTTCGGCGACGTCGTGACCGGCGGGTTTGCCCTCGTGGTGAACGACTCGGGCGACACGACATTCAATGCGGCTGTCACGCTCGCCAGCCTGACCACCGCCGCCGGCGGCTCGACGATCCTCAACGGCGGCACGGTGACGACCACGGGCACGCAAAACTTCGGTGACGCGGTGTCGCTCGGCGCCAACACCACGCTCTCCGGTGCCAATGTCACGCTCGGCGGGACGGTCAACGGGGCCTACGCCCTGTCGATCGTCGATTCGGGTGCCACGGTGCTCGGCGGCGTCATCGGCGGCTTGAACGCCTTGACGAGCATCACCACCGATGGCCCGGGCACGCTCACGATCAGCGGCAGCGCGATCACGACGACGGGGGCCCAGACCTACGGCGAGGTCGTGACGCTCGGGGCACCCACGGTGACGCTGTCGGGTGATACGCCGACCTTTTCGCAGGGCGTGGCGGGTGCCGGCAACAGCCTTGTGCTGGCGTTCTCCGGACTGACGACGATCCCCGGTGCCGACTTCACCGGCCTCGCGAACCTGACCTCTACCGGTGGCGGCACGACGGCCATCTCCGGCACGCTGACGACGTCTGGGTCGCAGTCGTTCATCGATGACGTGACCCTGGCCTCGGGCACGGTGCTGGCGTCGTCCGGCGCTGGCAACGTCAGCCTGTCGGGCACGGTCGACGGCGGGTCGCTGACGGTCAACACCGCCGGTGTCACGTCCATCACCGGCACGGTGGGTGGCACCACGCCGCTCGCGAGCCTGACGACCGACGCCGCCGGTTCGACGAGCCTCGGCGCCGGGATCACGACGACCGGTGCCCAGACGTTCAACGACGCCGTGAATCTCACCGGCGCGACCGACCTGACCACTTCGAACGCCACGATCGTCTTCGGCTCAACGGTGAACGGCGGCCAGTCACTCGACCTCTCCGCGGGGAGCGGGAACGTGACCTTCACCGGAGCGGTCGGCGGCTCCAGCCGGCTCGGGGCCGTCAACGTGACGAGCACGGGCACGCTGTCGGCGTCGAACATCACGGCCGCCAGCCTCACCGCCGGCAACCTGACTGCCGCCACCTTCTCCGGCCCACAGAATTACGACACGGCCACTGGGCTCGCGGTTACGGCCGGCGGCATCACCGCCAACGCCTCGATCACGACCACGAATTCCGGAGTCGTATCGCTCAACGCCACCGCGGGCAGCCTCACGATTGGCAGTGCCGGCGACATCTCCGCCGACGGGGCCGTCTCTCTCGCGGGCGCGGCGGGCATCCTCACTGCCGGTGACGTGGTGACCACCAACGACAGCATCACCTACGCCTCGAACACCACGCTCACCGGAAATGTCCGCGTCAACTCGGGGGCCGGCGCCGGGAACGTCGCCTTCCAGAGCCGTCTTGACGGTGCCCGGACGTTGAACGTGGCCGCTGGCACCGGGGCCATCGACTTCGCAGCGGCTGTTGGCGGCGTCACGCCGCTGGCCTCGCTGACGCTCGCCAGTGGGTCGCAGGCCACTGCCGCGAGCACGATCGCCCTGAAGTACGTCACCGCCAGCAGCAATACCGGGCTGACGATCGGCGCCGGTATGAACAACGTCTCGATGCAGGCGGCCGGTAGCACCGTCACCGGCTACAACAAGGTCAGTGGAGTCGGCATCGCCTTCGCGGGTGGCTCGCAGAACTCCACGCTTGGTGGCTTCACGGTCAGCGGCAACATCGTCGGCGTGAGGGTCACGGGGGGCAATTACGCTGGCAGCCGATTTACCGACAGCACCGTCGCCAACAACACAGGCGACGGCGTCCAGTTGAATGGCGCCGTGGTCGGCTTCACGGTCAGCAACTCCACCCTGTCGACCAACGCGAACGGCATCGTCGTGAACGCTGGTGCGAGCGATGTGACGATTTCTGGCAACAGAGTCGGCATCACGGCCGCGGGGGCGAGGGCCGCGAACACCGGCTCCGGCATCGTGCTCGCCGGCGCGGCCAACACGACGATCAGCTCCAACACGGTTTCCGGAAACCAGAAAAACGGCATCGAGGTGCGGTCTAGCTCCAGCAACACGACGATCGCCAACACGGTCGTCGGTCTCGGCCTCGACGGCCTCACGCCGATGGCCAACAGCCAGAGCGGCATCGTGATCGATAGCAGCTCGACGACGAGCCTCAACACCGTCACATCCAGCGCCAACACGCAGTACGGCGTGCATGTGAGGGGCACAAGCAGCGGCACCACGATCTCAGGCAGCGTGATGTCGGGCAACAAGCTCGACGGCGTGTTGGTCGGTGATGCGGCCACCGCAACGACCATCAGCGGCTCCCGATTCGGTCTCACGGCGGCCAATGCATCGTCACCGAACCTCGGCAACGGCGTGACGATCGCGACGACCGGCGGCAACACCGTGGTCAGGGCCAGCACGTTCGCCAACAACCGGGGCAGCGGCCTGGCCGTGACGGCGGCTGCCGGCGGCACCATCGGCGGCACCGGCAAGGCCGATGGCAACGTGTTCACCAGGAACCAAAACGCCGGCTTGGCCATCTCCGGTGTCGTGGGCTCACCTTCCGCGATGCTTCGCGTGGCCAACAACACCGTCTCGGGCGGCACCGTCGGCATGAGCCTCTCGAGCGTTACCGGCGTCGAGGTCAACAGCGGCGTGTTTTCGAACAACTCGGAGGCGGGCATCACGGCAACCGGCGCCTTCTCGGCCTCGATCGTCAGGGGTATCACCGTCCGCTACAACGCGGTGGGTGCGGCGATCGACAACGCGACGGGCTTCCAGCTCGACGGGACGACGGCCACGATCCGGTTCGAGGGCAACTCCGTGTACGGCGTGCGCGTGACGGGAGTGTCCACGGGAACGCTGGTGACCGGGACGGTCGTGAATCAGGGCCAGTACGGCATCGCCTTGAACTCCGAGACGCAGCCTTCGACGTCCGGCGTTACGGTCAGCAAGAACGTGGTCATCAACGCGTCGGTGGCGGGCTTGAGCATCGGCCTCGGTACCGTCTCGGGCAGCACGTTCATCGGCAACACGCTCTCCGGAAACGCCGTCGGCGTGCTCGTGGCAGGCAACGGCACGATCATCGGCAGCAGCACGGGCGACCTGGTGGACGATCCCGATGGAAACCTGATCACCAGTTCCAAGGGAGCGGGCGTACTGGTGACGGGCCCCACCGCGCTCGACAACACGATCCTGTCGAACTCCATCTACTCCAACGGTGCCGGGATCGTCCTGGCAGACGGCGGTAATGCCGGAGTGGTCGCCCCGACGGTGAACTCCGCCGAAGTCGATAACGGTTTCCTGACGGTGACGGGCATGCTGACCGGCGTTCCCGGCACGTGGCACCGCATCCAGTACTTCAGCAGCCTCGCGGTCGATGCGGAAACCGGCGACGAGGTGCAGGGACGCACGCTGCTCGGCTCCAAGGACGTCCTGATCGGCAGCGGTGGGTCGGCGGCGATCGACGAGACGCTCGCTGCCTTCGACGTCTCGGTGGGCGACTGGATCTCGGCCACCGCCACGCTCCTCGATTCGGGCGTGCCGCGCGGCACCTCGCCCTTCTCGATCGGCTTGGAAGTGCCTGCCATGGCGACGATCGAGAGCGCGACCATGGTCGGCAGCGATCTGATCGTGACGGGAACCCTCACCGGCAAGTCGGGGGCGACGTACGATGTCGAATACTTCGGCACTCCGACGGGAGGCGGTGCCGCGGTGCCGCTCGCGAACCAGAGCATGACGGTTGGGGCGTCGGGAGTCGAGCCACTGTTCCTGCAGCTGGCCGGGTTCGATTTCGCCGCCTACTCGTCGATCTACGCGATTCCGACCTCTGCCACCGGGCGGGTCGGCTCGGGCGACGGCCTTGCCTTGAACTCAGCGCAGCAAGCCGCGACATTCAGCGTCATGGCCAGCTCCACCGGGGCTGTCGAGGAGACGGTCGCCGTCTCGAACATAGCCGCCGAAACCGGCTCCAGCAGCGACATAGCGGTTAGCAGCGTCTTGGTTGATCTGGCGGACGGACCTAATGAATGTCCGATCGGCCAATCCGATGGCACCGAGGCCGTGATCTTGGGTCCCGCTGTGATCGACACCCCGGTTCTGTCGAACTCCGGTGTGCCCGATGGCGCCGCCGGAATCGAGCAACTCGACGAAGCGGAGTCGCCCGCCACGGTGACGATTGAGAGCGCGACGATGGTCGGTAGCGATCTGGTCGTGACGGGATCGCTGCTTGGCGAGCCTGAGGAGACCTACGAGGTCACGTACTACGGCACGCCGACCGGCGGTGGCGCCGCGGTGCAGCTGACGAAGCAGAGCGTGACAGTCGGGGCGTCGGAGTACCAGTGGTTCCTCGTGCAGCTGATCCAATTCGACACCTCTGCCTACACATCGATCCACGCGACCACGACGTCCACCACCGGCAAGGTGGGTTCGCGCGGTCGAGTCGTTCACTTTCCGCTGTGACGTCAGCACGGATCGCGGTGATTCCCGGGGGTCTTGCCCCCGGTTTCTTTCCCGGCTTGACAGCGCCCGGAAGCGCCTTCACAGCGCTCGCGAGCCGGAAAGCCCATGGTGACCGTTGGACAATGTCCAGCGAGGAAGGATTCCCGGGACCCGACGTCACCGTGCCGCTGCGAAAGCCCAAGAAATACGAGGTAATGCTGCCGCAGATCGTGGAGATGGCCGAGGCGGGGTCGGGGTCGATCTAATCTCGCGCGCTCGGTGTAGACGCCGAGGTCGTCCGCGACGCGCTCCACCTCCACCGCACGGGCCATCGCCCGCCCGCCCGGGTCGACGGCCGCCGCCGCCAACCCGGTCAGCCCGGCAAGCCGTTCGTGCCCAAGTACAAGCAAATTGCGCCAGAGGTCGATCGCCACCGAAAGGGAGGCGAGGGATTCGACCGGCTGGCCCGGGAAATGAAGGTCAGCCGCCCCCGCGGTCGTTCGGGCCTACGACTTCGCCAACCGAGACGAAGCCGCCGCCGCGGCCCGGCAAGTTCCCGCCGCTACGAGCGACGCCGGCCGGAGAAGACGCCGCTCTACAAGGAGAGTCGCAGATCACCTCGAAGGCTGGCTCGGGAATCGGGCGGTCTCCGAGCAGCCCGTTTCGGCGCACGTCGAACGGAAGCTGCGGTCATACCTCACCTGTGGCATCCTCTGCTTTGGATTCGGCAGGGCACGCTGTGCTTCGTGCAGGCAGGGTTTTGTCGTGGCCTTCTCTCGCAAGGGCCGCGGCGTCTGTCCATCGTGTAACGGCCGCCGGATGGCGCAGACAGCTGCGCATCTCGTTGATCGCGTCATAACCCCGGTACCTGTCCGGCAATGGGTGATTTCGGTGCCAAAGCGGCTCAGAGGATTCCTTGCTGACCGGCCCCGGGCCGTGGCGGCCCTGACGCGGATCTTTCTCAGCGAGATCGAACGGCTGCTCTGCGCTGAGCGACTCCTCTGCGAAGCAGCGGGCGGCTCATGTGGAGATGATGCCCCGGCGGCTCCTCGGCCACGCCCGGGCGCCGTCTCCTTCCTGCACCGCTTCGGATCGGCGCTCAATCACCACGTGCATCTGCATGGAACAGTGGGTTCTCGGTGGACGCAAGCGTCCGGATCACGCTCATCGACCACGATGTGCCCGGCTATTTTCAGAGCCTGGAACGCCTCCTGCGATACTGCGCCCGGCCGCCCTTTGCACTGGAGCGGCTCTCCGTCCGGCGTGGTGAGGGCGGCCGCATCGCCCGGGTCCGCTATGGGCTGCCCCGTCACAAGGCGGCCAACTGGGTCGGCCCGGGGCGCGGGCGCAAGTCCACGCGGCCGGGTGCCAACGGCGTCGTCGAACTCTCACCGTTTGAGTTCCTCGACCGGCTCGCGGATCTGGTCCCGCCGCCGCGGAAGCACCGGCATCGCTACCACCTAGCGGTTTCAAGGCCGGTCTGCGCCCACGAGAAAAATCCGGCCTTGAGCGTGGATAGGAAGCTCCTCGGCACCTCGAAGCGAGCGTCGCATCCAGCCCGGCCAATCCCGGCTGTTGCATCCTCGTGATCCGCCGAACACAACGCTTGACAATAGCTCCCGGGCCCCGCGTTTCAAACGATGCCATAGCAGTCCGACGACTCCCAGGCCCGTGAAACAGAGAATCAGCGAGGACGGCTCCGGAACCACGAGCAGGGCTCCCGTCGCCGTATTGAACTCCAATCCCAGAAAGCCTGCGTTTCGGCCGGTCTCCCAGATGCCGTTGCTTGGGTTGTAGGCGAAGGTGAGGCCGGCGAAGTCCGTGCCGGCGGCGTTGAGGGTGATCGCCGTCAGATTCCCGGTGTATTGCGAGAAGCCGTCGAACAGGTTGAAGATCGTGCCCTCGGCATATGACGGCGTCGTGTTCATGGTGATCTGGATCCTGCCGTCGCCCCACGACAAGGACGTCGCGCTGCCGGTCTGGGCCAGGAGTTGGTCGTATTCACCCGGGAGACTGCCCTGAATCTGCATGGCACTGGTTGCGGATGTGCCGCTCAGGTTCAGCCCGCCGACCGTCAGGGTGGCGATGGCGGTGGCTCCCGGCGTGATCAAGCCCCCGCTCAGGATCGTCACTCCGCCGAGCGTCGAGCCGACGCCGGCGAGGGTGGCGCCGGATTGGACGGTCATGTCGGTGAGGCCCAGGGCGCCTGCCAACACCAGCGTCCCGGCTTCGATGGTCGTGGCGCTCGAATACGTGCTCGTTCCAGTGAGCGTCAGCGCGCCCGCTCCCCGCTTGGTGACGCTGCCCGAGCCGCTAATCACAGACCCATAGGTGTAGTCGGTCGAACGGTTGAAAACGAGCAGGCCGTCGTTGACGATGTCGGAGGTGAGCGCCCCCGTCGCGCCCCCTGTGCCGATCGAGAGCGTTCCGCCGGCGTTGAGGTTGATGGTGCCGTTGGAAGCACGGGACAGGGTGTCGTTGACCGTGACCAGGCCGCTGCCCCCCGCGACCGTGAGCACTCCCGAACCCGTGCTGCCCGCGCGGTCGTTGCCGACCGTCAGATTACCGGTAAAGGCCATCGTGCCACCCGTGACGGTGAGACTACCGACACCCGTCGTCACGAGAGTGTCGGATGATCCGATAAAGCCGTTGGCGGCCGTCACCGATCCGCCGGAGACGGCCATGACGCCGTTGCCTAGTTGCCCAACCGTCAGGCTGAGCGAGTTGATCCACTGGCCTCCGGTCACGGTAGCGGTCCCGCTGCCGACGATCCCTAGATGATTCGCGGCCCCCAGGATGACCTGCCCGGTCGACAGCGTGCCGCTACTCAGCAGGAGCGTGCCGTTCCCCGAGTTGCCGACGTTGAAGAGATTCGTGATCGTCAGGCTGCCTCCCGACACGGAGACCGTGCCGCTACCTGTGGCACCCCAGCCGACGTTGCCACCGTTCGCGGACATCGTTCCGCCTGACACGTTGAGCGCGCCCTCGCCCAGATATCCGACCTGGAGATTGCCCGCAGGGTTCGTCCCTGACAGCGTCCACGAACCCGCAGAAACGTTAACGGTGCCCTGCGACCCGTCGAGGTTGCCGATGAATCCCGAGGCGCTCGTGACCGAGCCCCCGTTGACCGTCACCGTGCCGTTGCCTCCAGTCGTGGCCCCGACCTCGAGGGCATTGGTGACGGCGAGGGTGCCAGACGTGACCGTCACCGCGCCGACACCGCCGCTGCTGTGGCCGACCACAGCCGTGCCGGCCGAGACGAACCCGCCGTTGATCAACAGACTGCCGCTGGCATTGGTGCTGTAGCCGACCGTCAGGGTGTTGCCGGCGGAAAGCGTGCCGCTGGTGACGCTGCCGGTCGCCGAACCCGGCCCGTATCCCACGTAGAGGTCGGTCGCCGCGGCGAGGCTGCCGCCGGTCACTTGGAACGACCCCTGCCCGAAATAGCCGAGATACATCTCGGCTGTCGTCTGCAGGGTGCCCGCGCTCAGCGTGAGCGCTCCCGAACTGTCAGCGTTGTATCCGAAATAGGCCTCCGTAGCGGAACTCGTGCCGCCGGTGATCGTCATCGCCGAGGTGCCGCTGAAGCCGGCATAGAGAATTCCGGTCGTCGTCCACGAGGCTCCAGCGTTGACGGCGACGTCGCCGAAGCTCCCGGCGGACGTGCCCAGGCTGGCGTCCGCATTCGCGAGCAAGCCGCTAATGTTCAAGGCCGTGCCGGTCGGCCCGTCGATGTCCAGATTACCGGACGCATGCGAGATCGATCCGCCACTGGCGATCGTCGTGACGCCGTCGTAGAGGATCGTTCCGCCCGCGTAGGTGTTCGTTCCGGAGAATGTGATCGAGACCGGTTGCCAAACGACGACGAGGCCGTCGCCCGTGATGGCAGACGACACCGCCTGACTGCCGATATCCGGGTTGTTGAACCACAGTTGGCCGTCGTTGTCGACGGCGCCTATGACCTCACCGCCAGGGGCGATCAGGTTGATGACGTCATCGGCGCCGATTGTTCCGCTGAATCCAGTATCGACATCGGTGATCGTCTCCGCGTCCGCGCATGGCAACGCTCCAAGTCCGCTCAAGGCGGTCCCCAGAACCCACGCCATGGGGATGCGCAGCCTCCGGGGTTGGAGAGGAGGATTCCCGGTTCCATGGCGACGGTTCATGTTTGATGCCCCTGGGATGATTGAAAACAGACCACGACAGCCAGGGCCTGCACCCTGACTAAGCGAGCCGCGAAAACTTTTCATTGGCAGACGAGACCTCGTTCACAGGCTCCCTGAAAGGGAAGGAAAGGGAATCACTCGCCCGCCGGCCCGCCGGCCCCAAAGGCTCTCCAGCCCCAGCCGCACGTGTGCCGGATCGACGAGGTAGCCGGACGCGCCTGCCGCGAGGGCGTCTTGCTCTTCGTCCAGGCGATACCGCCGCGCGATGAGGTAGACGCAGTGGCGGCGGACACCGTCGTACGCGGGTCGCGAGACGAGCATCGAGACGAGATCGATGCCGCTGATATCGTCGAGATCCGAGGCGACGAACCAAGCATCGACCTCGTGACGCATGGCCAGCCGGATGGCGGCCTGACCATCCACGCACACGTGCAGCCTGATTCTGCCCGCCTCTGCCTCGTGCACGAGGTCAGCGTGTCGCTGGAAGTCGGAGTCGACGATGACGACCTCGGGACAGCCGGTGACAGCCATTCCGCGGGCGGAGCCAGGGCCGCAGCCAGCCTGGCCAGGTTCGTTGTGGGGCATGGTAGTGGTGAGGGCCTCTCATGGGGTAAGCCGCCATCGCCGTGCCGGCAGCAACGGGCGCAGGGGAACTGCGGCCGGTGATCCGACGTGCAACAAAATGCAATGCAAAAGGCGTGCCAAGGCCAATCGCCTGCACCCCGATTTCCGAATCACCGGCCCTTTGCACTGCAAAACACAGGCTGTCACTGGAAAAATCTTTCTCGCCGTAGCGGTAAAGGAACCGAACGCCCCCATTCGCGCCTCTCGCGCTGGAGCGATTTCGCTCACCAGCCTTGGCGATCCTGGGGCCTTTTGGGTCACCATAACTAGTGATGCTGGAGCGATTTGGATCACCATTGCTAGCGATTACGGAGGCGCTCATGATCGCCAGCGTTTGCGAGGCCCAAAGCCATGGGACCCAAGATGTCGGCGGCAAGCGTCCGGTAGATACCCCTTTTTTTGCACCAAAGGCTGCCATTTTGCACCGTTCCGCGGCAGAATGGTCGACGTGGCACGACCGCGGCTCGGTCCAGAGGATCGCGGTGTGCCGGCCCCCATTCCCGCAACATGATTATCGCGCAGTCCACCTGGGACGTCCGCCGCAATCTCCGTGAACTCGTCGAGCGGCTGCCGCTCCCGGCCGCGCTCAACGCATTCGATGAGGCGACGAGCGTACTGCTCGTGAACGAGTCCTTCATGAGGACGTTCGGCTACACCATTGCCGATATTCCCACCGTGGGCGCCTGGGCCACCAGGGCCTACCCCGACGAGACCTACCGGCGCGAGACCTTCGCCGCCTGGGATGCGGCCGTGGCCAGGGCCCGGGCCGAGACCGGACGAGTGGAGGCGATGGAGTTTCGCGTCACGTGTCGTGACGGCACGATTCGCGACGTGGTGTTCGGCGCAGTCGTGGCCGGCGATCATCTCCTGGTGACATTCGTCGACGTCTCGGAGCAGAGGCGGGCCGAGGCGGCGATACAGGACATGCAACGGCGACTTGAACACGCCGCCTATGAACTCACCGCCAGGATTCCGGTCGGAACGTACATCATTGCCCATGACGCAGGCAATCTGCCAAAGTTTACGTTTGTCAGCGAGCGGTGGCTCCGAATGCTCGACCTCCGCCGCGAGGACGTCATGGCTGATGCGTCGCTCGCCTTCCGGGCGGTGCATCCGGCTGATCGTAACGTCTTCGTTCGGTCGAGTGACGCGGCGATGGCGCGGTGCCAAAACTTTTTCTGGGAGGGTCGGATCGTCGTGCGAGGCGAGACCCGCTGGGTCTCCATCGAGTCCAAGCCGCGGAATCGGCTCGGGGGCGGCCACATCTGGGAGGGAGTGATGATCGACATCACCCCCCGAAAACAGGCGGAAGCGGCCCTGGCCGCGGCTCGGGAACAGGAACGACTCCGCGAGGCGGCCCGTTGCCGCGATCTCGAACAGAAGCTTCGGACGAGCCTCACGGCTGCCGCCGCCGCCCACGAGATTAATCAACCGCTCGGCCGAATCCTGTTCGAGACCCAACTGGCAATCGAGCGGCTCCGACAGACACCCCTCGAGCCCGACGATATGGAGGACTACCTCGGGAGTATTCTCGAGGCGTCGCAGCAAGTGGTCGAGTTGATCGAACGGATGAAATCGCTCCTCCGTGCCTCGCTACCGGGCCACGATCCGGTCTCGCTTGCCCTCCCGCAAACCGTCAGCTCCTCTCCGGAATGCACATGACGAGCTTTAGGCACCCTGTCGCCACCATGCCGTCAACAAGCCGTCAGGCCGTCGGTCGCGATCTTCGTGAACTCGTGGAGCGACTCCCGCTGCCAGCCGCCCTGGTAGGGTTCGATGTCGATCAGAGCATCGTGCTCTTGAACGAGTCGTTTCTGAAGGCTTTCGGCTACGCGCTCGCAGACATCCCAACCGTGGGCGAGTGGGCCCTCCGGGCCCATCCCGACGAAGCCTACCGGTGCGAATCGCTCTCAGTCTGGAATGCCGCCGTGGCCAAGGCCCGGGATCAGACGGGGCGCGTGGAGTCCATGGAGTTTCGTTTCACATGCCGAGACGGAACCGTGCGCGACGTCGTGTGCAGTGCGGCGATGACCGGCGACTTCCTCCTGGTGACCTGCATCGACGTCACCGAACGCCGGCGGGCCGAGGCCGAACTGCGGGCCAGGCAGGCGGCGATCGATCGCACCGCCTACGAGCTCACCGAGAACATTCCGGTCGGCACCTACACGATGGTGCAGCCGCCCGACGGCGGCACCGGCCGCTTCGAGTTCATGAGCGAGCGGTTTCTGGAAATCTGCGGGCTCGACGCCGAGGAGGCGCGGCGTGACCCATTGAACGCGTTCGCCTGCGTCCATCCCGAGGATTACGACGAGTGGGTACGGAGGAACGCCGAGGTGTTCGCCAACAGGCAGCCGTTCTTCGGCGAATGTCGGGTGGTCGCCGGCGGACAGGTGCGCTGGATCTCGGCGGAATCCTCCCCTCGCGACCTGCCCGACGGCTCGACCGTCTGGGAGGGTGTGCTGATTGACACCACGCGGCAAAAGCTCGCCGAGGCGGCCCTCGCCGAGGCACTCGAGCAGGAGCGGCAGCAGGAGGAGGCCCATCGCCGGGATCTCGAGAGCAAGCTTCGGACGAGCCTCACCGCCGCAGCCACCGCTCATGAAATCAAGCAGCCGCTCGGCCGAATCCTGCTCGAAACCCAGTTGGCCTTCGAGCGGCTCCGGCAGGCGCCGCTCCGGCAACGGCAGATGGGTGACTATCTCGAGGACATGCTCAGGGAGTCGAGGCACGTGGTGGACATGCTCGGACGCATGAAGGCGCTCCTGCGGAACGTCCGCTCGGATCACGGCCCCGTCGACCTTTCCGAGGTCGTGGCCAGTGCCGTCCTGTTCTCCCGACCACTGCTCACCGAGCACGGGATCACGATTCGTGAAGCAGGCCTCGACCGCAGCGTGCCGATTCATGGCGACAGCGTGCAATTGCAGACGGCGGTCATCAACCTGATCCGCAACGCCGCCGAGGCCCTCACGGGCGTGCCGCCTGCGCAGCGGATGATCGTGATCGAGGTGGCCGACGACCACGACGTGGTGGCGGTGGCGGTGGGTGACGCCGGGCCGGGCATGTCGCCCGAGCAAATCGCCGCGGCGCCGTTTGCCACGTCGAAGCCAGACGGCTCGGGCCTCGGTCTGTACCTCGTGCGCACTTGCATGGAGAACCATGGCGGCACGATCACGATCCGCCGCTCGCCGCTGGGCGGCGCCGAAGTACGGCTTACCCTACCCCGAAATTCCGACCGAGAGACGAAATGATGTCACGAACCCACAAGGGTGGGCTGGCCGGTCCGGCCACGCCACCTGGTCAATGCGCCTGCCTCTTGGTCGAGGACCAAACGCTCATCGCCCAACTCCTAGCGGCTACCCTGCGCGCGATGCCCGGGATCGGCAGCGTCACCTTGGCGGCAACGGTCGCCGCCGCGGTGGCCGAGGCGGCGGAACGCGATCTCGATCTCGCGATTGTCGACCTCAAGCTACCCGACGGCGACGGCCGCTCCGTCATCAAGGCGGTCGCCGCCTGGCATCCGCAGGCCGCCTGCATCGTGCTTTCGAGCGCGGCCGACGAGTTCACCTGCCCGACCGAGTTGGCCAGGCACGTGGTCGCCCTGATCGACAAGACCGCGCCGCTCGACACCCTGCGGCGGGAGGTCGAGGCCGTGGTGATCCGGCGGTTCGGGGGCGAGCCGACCCAGACCAAGGCCGATCCGATTAAAGCACTGCGGCGGCGGGAACTCGAGGTCTTCGAGCGGATCGGCAAGGGCATGTCGACGCGGGAGATCGCCGAGTCGCTTGGAATCAGCGTGCATACCGTCAACAGTCACCGCAAGGCGATTGTGGCGAAGCTCAGGGTCGTGGGCGCCGAGCTTGTGCGGCAAGCCACGCTCCATGTCGCGATCAGGCCCAGCGACGATCCACCCGCTCCATGGCGGCGCTAAAACTCGTTCCCCAACCGCCACTTAGTGGATGGTTTTCCACGCACGGTGCAGCCCTTCCTCGCAGCCGGCAATCGGCCGGCTGGGTGCGTCAGCCATCACAGCGAGTGGATATGGACCGCCCAGGGCTGGTCATCTGAGGGTGAATCTCTAACTTCAAAACTGGTGCCGCACTGGGGAGGCAGGCCACCGTCAATGCCGATGATAACTCGAACCGGGGCCGAGGGCGCCTCTCAGTCGATGAGTATCGGATCCCGGCTTGGCTGGCACGAAAGCTCTTCGTGATGTGCCAACAGGTAGTCGATGGCCCTCACGAACGCGGGCACGTGCTCGTGACTCAACACCGTCGTTGACAGATCGGCGATCTTGAGACGTCGGACCATGCGGTCGCGGAAAGCGACATCGTCGATCATCCGCACGCCAAGCTCGATGTATTCCTCCGCATTGGAGGCGATGAGTTCATCGAGCCCGACGCGCCTGAGCAGATAGGCCGTCGAGCGGTTGTAGAACCGGTTGCCCTCGAGCGTTACGATCGGTTTCCGTAGCGTCAGGAGGTCGACGGCTGTGTTGTATCCTCCGAAAGGATGTGCATCGAGCGCGAAATGCGCCTGTTCCAACTCCGTCATGTAGGTGTCGTAGCCGATGCTGCCGAACACCTGCACCCGATGAGGACCCAACACTGCCTCGATCGACTTCTTGAGTGGCAGGTAGCGGTTTTCCAGGATCGAACCGCCGGGGAAGAACTTGAATCGCACCGGGGTTCGCACCCGTCGGACGATCTCGGCCAGCCGCCGCAGATGATCGTCGTTGATTTTCTGCCCTGCCCAGGAACAGTCGATGAGGACGGGCGTGTCCTGCAGCTGCGGGTATGTGAGCGGGTGCGAGATCGGCACGGGAGCCTGCGCGCACCCCGGGATCAACACCAACCGCTCCGAGTAATGTTCGCGGGCCCTGTCGGGATCCTCGGTATCACGGCCCCCGATCCAATAATCGATTTTCGCGCCGAACGTGCTCACGGGATGGCCGTAGTTGCTGACCTGGATCGGCGCGATCCGCATGTTGGCCAGGATCAGGCTCTCGATGCTCATGCCGATGTCCGGGAAATACGCCATCGCAAAGTCATTCGAATCGACGGCGGAAAGGTCGCTGGCGTTGGCGGACGCGCTGTAGTGCCGCACCTCCGAGAACACACTCGTGTCGACGTCCGGCCGCTTGGGGCCGAGATGTACGAGTACCAGCTCGTGGGTCTTCGCCAGCTGATTGATGAACGGCTGCTGGGAGCGGTAGACCGACTGCCCGGGCCACCACATCGAGGTCAGGACTGCAATTTTCCCGGCCTTGGGGTGGTTGACGATCTGCCGTTTTGAGATCGGCGTCGATTGAAAGAGTCGATTGATTCGCTGCTTCACCAGGTAGTCGTGCTCGTGGTCGATGTAGGTGGCACCGAAATACGTGTGATGGCTGGCGCCGAGCTCACCGCTCATCCGGTCGTCTTCGTAGCGAATGTGGCGGCGCAGCTTCTCCAGCGTGGCCTGATCCGCGCAGTCCGAGCGATAGTTTTCCACGCACGCGAAATACCACTTCGTCGCCAGCGTGCTGTTCGTGTTGAACAGGGCCCGCGGCTCCACGTGCAGTCGGTTGCGCGGTGAGTAGATGGCCAGCAGCTTGAGGAAGTTGCGGCTTTGACCGAGCAGAATCTGCACGAATGGGTCGGTTGTGCCGAACTCCGTCATCGCCGCCAGGTTCGCAATGACGGCGTTGCGTGCGATAAAGTGCTCCAAGTGGGCGTCGCTGGGGGTGAAGTCTTCCTGCGTGAAAAAGTAGAAGAAGTGCTTGGCGAATGCGTTGAGCGCGTGCACCGTCCGGGCGTCGAGGCTCTGGAACGTCGTGTCCCGCAAGTAGTCGAGCACCGCGAGCAGCTGCCGTGACATGGCGTCGTAGTCGCGCTGCAGATACGACGTGATCAGGTCCTGGGCCGAGAAATCGAGTAAGACAGGCAATGGATTGGCGACCGGGGCGTCGGGCATGGCTCGGGCTCTGGAGGAAAAGGGCCGGGGCGGACGACGGATCACCGCCGCGCGGTGCGTAGTGTAGCACCAGCGTTGACGCGGAAGCCGGTCACGACGACAGCGGTTCGGTGGGACACAAGCGGCCCGCACTGTCGTCGATCTTGATGGCGATCCCTAATCCTAGCGACACAAGGGCGGCACAGCCCACCGTTCGCCGGCAATCGACGACCGCCACGCTGCCGCGATGGATCGACTCGACTCGCCGGCCGCGGGTCACTGCGACGATCGATGGATGCGACGTCATGCAACCGACATGGCCGATCGGCCAACCGTTCACGTGTCAGCCCGGACGAGCGATGGTTTCAAAAGGGAATACAAAGGAATGGAGCCTCCCGGGGGTCGGCACGTCCCGGCGGCTCTACGCGGCGGCTTCGGACCCGCTACAATCGTTTCTTAGTTTCGAGTGCGGTGTCGATTGCTCAGTCGCCGATCGTGCGGGCCGTATTGCCATGCCAGAAGAAGCGTCCGATTCGAGTGCGGGTGATCAGCCTTTGGAGCAGGTCTCTGCCTCGGACCTCACCGCCCGAGTCCCGGAACGCGTCGGCCTCGGCGTTTTTGCGACGGGTGTGATCGTGCTCCACAGTTCCACCGAGGTGACGATCGACTTCGTCCAAGCCGTGGCGAATCCACGGCGATTGGTCGCCCGAGTGGTCATGCCGCCGGTCATCGCCCTCCAATTCCTCGAGGCCCTGGAAATCAACCTGGGACGGTATCTCGAAGCGTTCGGCACGGAGCCTCGCGTGCCCACGCCGAACGGTGCTTCGGCGCTGCCGGAACGGTCTTCGGAAGCCCGGGCGCCGGCGTCGGGGTCATCGGCGGCGGCCCCGCCCATCGCGGATGCCTATGACCAAATCAGGGTACCCGACGAGGTTCTCGGCGGCTCGTATGCCAACACGGTGTCGATCATGCACAACGGCAGCGAGTTCACCTTCGATTTCATCCACCGCGGCTTTCCCAGGTCGGTGGTGACATCCCGCGTTTGCATGGCCGCGCCACGGGCGCCGGAATTGCGAGACTCGCTCCGCCGGTCCCTGCGCATCGGCTGATCCCGGGCGATCGCGGCGGACGGACGCCTGCCGACCCCCATGTGGCGTTGGCGGAATCGGCCGCTGCCGCCCTGCGAGCTGTTTCGAATGCAAGCCGCACCTCCTTCGCCGCTGGAAAAACAACCGGCCGCGGCGAAGAAGCCTCGGAACGTGCTCTCGCGACGAGGTCACTAGCAGTAGCGACTGGTTGCAAAGTGAACGCTGCTGTATCTAGGTGTTCGCAGAATCTGTTCATATCGGTTCGTTTCCCACGTTCTGCAGAGAGGATGTGTCGCAAGGTATGGATTCCGCTGAAGGCTACGTGACGGATGTTTCCTACATCGCCGGCTTCTATCCCAATATGTCGCCGTTGGCGATGCGGTATGTCGCCGCACTCAACAAGGTCACACCACCGCAGGTCGGGAAAGGCTTCCGCTACCTGGAGTTGGGATGCGGTCTGGGCCGGTCGCTGACGACGCTCGCGGCGGCGAATCCCCACGGGGATTTCGTCGGCGTCGACGTCAATCCGGCGCACACGGCGGCGATCGAGAAGGACATCGCCGCCGGCAAGCTGAAGAACGTGAGAGTGGTGAACGCGGACTTCGCCCACGTGCCACGCGACATCGGCAAGTTCGATTTCATCGCCATCCACGGCGTGCTCAGTTGGGTGACCGCCAATGTCCGCGAGCAGGTGCTGCAGGTCGCCAAGAAACACATCGCACCCGGCGGGCTGCTGCTGGTGAGCTACAACGCCATGCCGGGCTGGGCCCACCTCCAGCCGATCCGGGCGATTCTCCGCCAGTATGCCCAGCTGCGGCAGGGCGCGAGCCCTCAGCGGCTCCGCGAGGCGCTGGCTTACCTCGTGTTCATCCGCGACAAGCAGGCCAAGTACTTCGAGGACAATCCCCGCGCGGCCGCGTACGTCGACACGCTCCTGCAGCAGGACGTGAACTACCTCGTTCATGAATACCTGCACGAGGACTGGAAATGCTTCTACGTCGCCGAGGTCGTCGAGATGATGTCGGCGGCGGCCAATCTCGGCTTCGTCGGCAGCCTGCCGGTGTTCACGAACTTCTGGGATCTCTGTGTCCGGCCCGAGTTCCACGAGCTCTTCCGCACCACGTCCAATCGGCTTGTCACCGAGTCGCACAAGGACTTCTGCGCCAACACGGCCTTCCGCTGGGACATCTACGGCAACAAGCCGAAGCCGATGGCCACGCTGGCCGAACGGCTCAAGGAGTCCGACGACTTCCACTACCGGGTGGCGCGTCGTGGGATCACGCTCCCGTACCAGGCGAATCTCGGGGTCGTGACCTCGACCGTCCAGGGAGCTCTCTATCAGACGCTGCTCGGCGTACTGAGCGACAAGAGCCTGCGACTCTCCGAGATCATCGCGGCAAACGAGCTCAAGGGCACGCCGGCCGACGAGGTCATGCGGGCGGTCGATGCCGGTGTGGCGATGGCGATGTTTGACGTCACCAGTGGCCCTGTCGCGACCGCCAGCGCGGTGCCGGCCAAGGTGCAGGTATCGAGCCCCTTCAACCGCTCGCTGATGGCGACCGAGTCGCTCGGCGGCAGGGCGGTTTCGCTGGCGAGCGAAGCGACCGGCACGGGCCATGCGCTGAGCGATTTCGACGCTGCGATCCTCCACGAGTTGGTCGAACGCGGTCGAGAACAACTGGCGGAGCGGGTTGAGACCCGCTTGTCAGGCAGTGGCCGCTCGCTGCTGCAAAACGGGCAGCCGGTCGTGGAGGCGGCGGCCCGCAAGGTGATCGTCGAAAAGGCGGTGGACGCCTTCCTCACCACCACGCTGCCTCTGCTCGTGCAGTTGGGCATCGTGACGAAGGCTTGACGAATCAGCGCCAGGCTCGGCCAGAGGCCCACGCCCGTGACAACTTCGAGCAACGGTTCCTGAACAAAGGCTCCCGAAACACCAGCGATCCTTCGTCTCAAGAAAGCAGAGGCCCCTGATGGTCTGGAACATTTTTTCCCGCGAGTGGCTTCGTCGCCGGCTGGCACTGTGGGGCTTGCGGAAGCAGCGGGAGAAGCAGAGGCGGGATAGCTGGACGCTGTTTCATGGCAGCGAGCCGCTCGAGCTGCGGCGGCTGATGGCGGCGTTCACGTATGACTCGGCCACGGACAGGCTTTCGATCGATCTCGACGCTTCCAACGAGCAGCTCACGCTCACGAGCTCGGGCGGCGGCAACTATGTCTTCACGACGACGGGCACCTTCACGGGCACGGACGAGTCCGGGCTCACGGGGAACGGCACGAACACGCTGACGATCACCAGCTCCCTGGCCCTCACCGACGTCGCCATCAGCGACTCGGCCGCCGGTGCGAAGGTGACCTTCGGCACGAGCACGGGAAGCTACGTCGACAACTTCGAGATCTCGCTCGACGACGGGCCCGTGTCCGCGGGCTCGGTCACCGTGTCGGGATCCACCACGTTTGCGACCGGCTCCCTCACTGCCACCACGACGACCGGCATCGCCGTCTCGGCCCCCCTCACGATCACGGCGGGCGGCCTCGTGCTCTCGGCGGAGTTTGCCTCCACGCTCTCGTCGCCGCTTAGCGTGTCAGGAGGCGATATCTTCATTGCCGCGTCCGGCGCCCTCGGGCTGCCGCAGATCACGGCGGGCGGCAGGCTCGACGTCGAGACCTCCGGGGCGGTCACGCAGACCGGCGCCATCAACGTCACCGGTGAGGCCTCGTTCATCGGCGGCTCGATCAACCTCAACAACCCTTCCAACGACTTTGCGGGGTCGGTGGGCGCCCAGAGCCTCGGCGCCGGCAACATCACGATCGTCGATACCAACGACCTGACGCTCGACACGATCCAGCAGTCGGCCGCACGGGCGGGATCGCTCACCCTTACGGCGGGCGGAAACATCACGCAGTCGGAAGGCACGAGCATCGTCACCGGCAGCGGGACCACGACGCTCACGGCCGGCAACGGCAAGAGCATCATCGTCGGCAATGCGGGCAATCGGTTCACCAACGCGAGTGCGAAGTTCAACGCGTCGTCGGGCAACCTTGCCGACCTCACGGTGCTCGACGGCAACGCGTTCGCCCTCCAGGCGGATCTCGTGCTCACCGGCAACCTGTCGATCACGGCGGGCGGCGCGATCACCGACGCCGGCAACGTGTCGGTCGGCGGCACGTCGTCGTTCACGACCACCGCGGCCGACGGCAGCATCACGCTCGACGGCACCAACACGTACGGGGGCACGGTCGCGATCTCGACGCAGGGCAAGGGGAACATCTCGATCACGAACGTCTCGGGCGACATGGACCTCGGCCCCGTTGCGACCGCAGGATTCCTCACGCTCTCCGGCACGGGCAACTTCACCGACTCGGGGCTCATCGCCGTCACCGGCGCGACGACGATCACCACCACGGCCAACGACGGGTCGGTGGTGTTCGACACGGCGGGTTCCACCTTCATCGGTGCGATCAACGTGAGCACCGACGGCACCGGCAGCGCCACGTTCACGGGGCTGACGGCGGCGGTGAATTTGGGTGCGACGAAGACGAACAACCTCACCATCTCGACGACCGGCGCCATCTCCGACTCGGGCGTGCTCACCGTCACTGGCACGTCGTCCTTCACGACCACGGCGATCGGCTCGTCGATCACGCTCGATCAGGTGAGTTCGTTCACCGGGCCGATCAAGGCGTCGGCCGACGGCACCGGCAGCATCACGATCTCGAACTTCGTCAACGACATCGTCCTCGGGGAGATGTCGTACGGCAGCGGCCTGACGGTCAGCACGCAGGGCAACATCACGGTCGACAACTCATCGAACATCACAGCCAACAACCAGGGCCTCGGTTCGATCACCCTCACGTCGCTCAACAACAGCATCACGGTCAACTCGGCCCTCGTGACGGCCGGCGGTTCGATCACGCTGTCGGCCGTGACCGGGATCAGCGGCAACGCCAACGGCACGATGACCACCACGTCGCCCCCCGACACGGGCCTGTCGGCGGGCCTCGTCTCCCTGAGCGTCAGCGGCGTCGGCAACATCGCCATCGCAGGCAAGATCGACGCCCACGGGGCCAACAGCGACAAGAAAGACACACAGGGCTCCCAGGGCGGCGGCGTCACGATCACGACCAGCGACGGCACCATCTCGGTGATGGCAATCGACACGTTCGGCGGCGACGCCACGGCCGGTGCCGGCGCCGTCAACGGCGGCAACGGCGGTCTCATCAACATCGACGCCAACACAGGCACAAGCCCCACGTCGGCCGGCACCATCACGATCGGCGGCAGTTTCAATGCGTCAGCCGGCTCGGGCCAGGGCACGAAGGGCCCGGGCGGCAATATCCTCATCTTCGATCCCGTGATCCTGGCCGCCGACGTCACGCTCACGACCGGCAACACGGCCGGCAACATCTACTTCGACACGACGATCGACTCCGATGGCGCCGCCACCCCCCGGGCGTTGACGCTCATCGCGGGCACTGGCTCGATGGGCATGAACAGCACGGTGGGCGGTACGCATCCGCTGCTCAGCGTCACCTCCACCAGCGGTTCCTCGACCGTGCGACAGAACGTCTCGACGGTGGGAGCCGGGGGCATCAGCATCACCAGCACCAGCACGACCGAGATCGGCGGCCAGGGCAATCCGGTGGTGTTCAACACGCTCGCCAACGCCACGGCCGCCACGACCGGCCCGGTCTATCTCGGCTCCACCACCACGACGCTCTCGACCGCGCTGACGATCATCCGCGGCAGCGGCACGGTGACATTCTCGAAAAACCTGAGCGGCGGCAGCAATGCCTCCGACCTCACCATCACGACCGACGCCGCCGTCGCGCCGGGAGCCTACGGCGACGTGATCTTCGGGGACAGCGCCACGAGCCTCGGCAACATCACGATGACCAACGTGGACGACCTCACGGCGAGCACGTCGGGAGGCGCCAGCGGCACATCGGTTCAGTCGAAGAGTCTCGTTTACACGAATCGCGGCACGGGCAATGTCAGCTTCACGGGCTCGCAATCCTACAGCGCGGTGGGTGGCGTGAACGTCGAGACATTCGGCTCGGTGTCGATTGGTGGTGCGGTTACCACCTCCGCGACGGCGGCGCCGATCAAGTTCTTCGCCGAGACGCTGCCGCTGACGATCGCCGGCACCTTCGGCAACATCAAGACGCAAAACGGCGTCGTCGAGCTCACTGGCAAAGGTGTGAATCAGGGCGGTGATATCAGCGTCAATGCCGGCAACGAGACGATCCTGATCGATGGGCAGGGCACGACGATCGTGCTTTCCGGCACGCTCACCACGACGAGCACCTCCAACGAGGCGATCCTCATTCGTGACGCGTCGAATGTGTCGATCCGCGGAACGAACGTGGGCAGCGGTCAGTTGCAAATTGGCACGCCTGGGGTCTCGCCCGCCGACGTCACGGGCGACGTGACGCAAAGCAACCAGCTCGGCGTCGGCCTCAACGCGAAGTACGTGGCGGCCAACACCCTCGGCAGCATCACGCTCTATTCCGACCAAAACGCGATCGAGAACCTCCGCACCTTCCAGCTTGGCGGCGCGCTCGCGATTCGCGACGAGTCGGGTGGGCTGAACATCCTCGAGGATCTCACCGCCACGTCGATCGACATCGCCACGAACGGCGGAGCGTTGTCGGTCGGCACGAGCAACGTGACCTCCACCGCCGGCAACGTCTCGCTTCGCGGGGCCGGCGTCTCCCAGTTGACCGGCTCGACCATCAGCGCGGGCAGCGGCACGGTCTACATCACGGGTCAGCAATACAAAAACGCATTCGCCGCCGGAAATGTCTCGCTCGCCGGAACCGTGCACTCCACGAATTCCAGCCAGTCGGCGATTCAGATCGTGCATGCGTCGCCCCTTCAGATCGGCGACATTCGAGTCACCTCAGGCGGTCTCTACGTCGCGCCCGCCGGCTCCACCGCCGCGGTCGGCACCGTCACGCAGGCCCTCGGCACCGTGATCAAGGCGAAGTGGGTGAGTGTGAACGCTGCGGGATCGATCACGCTGACCAATGACAACGAGGTGGAGTTCCTCGGCAGTTCGTCGCTTCCGACCTATTCCCATGGGTCCATCGCGTTCAAGGATGTCGCTGGCAACCTCACGCTCGCGAACACCGTGAGTACGCTCAACACCGGCGCGTCGATCTCGATCGAGGCCACGGGCGGCCTGCTCGACCTCGCCGGCTACAACGTGCTGGGCAACGGCATCACGCTCGTCGGCGTGGGCGTGTCGAGCACGGCGGGCACCATCGGTGACAAGGGGGACATCCTCATCGACGCCAACGACGGCGCCATCACGCTCTCCGGCTCGTCGATCTACACCACGAGCAGCTCCAGCCAAGCCGTGAGGTTCATCGACACCGGCAACGGCCTCGTGCTCGGCTCCGTCACGACCGGAGGGCCGACGGGCACCTCCGGCACGATCATTCTCGGCGGCAGCGGAGGGGATATCCTCGCCGGCAACGTCACGCAGGGGTCCGGGAGCATAAGCACGGGCACCATCACCGGCAACACGGCCGGTGCCGTGACACTCGACAAGGCGGGCAACGTCGTCGGGACGCTCGCCGATTTCACCGCCGGCGGCGCGTTCACGCTCTACGACTCCAACCTCGGCCTGACGGTCTCGGGCACGGTGACGAATGCGAACCAGGGCCTGATCAGCATCACGACCCAGGACAAGCTCACCCTCTCCGGTTCGATCAACGGCACCGGCGTCTCGCTCATCACCCAGGGGCTCGGCTTCGGCGAGGTGTCAATCGGCGGCGACGTCACGGCCAACTCCGGGAACGTCACGCTCGTGGCCGCCGCGGGCACCAAGACCGTCACCCAGACCGCCGGGATCATCACCACGACCGGATCGGTGACCGGCAGCGCAGGCGCCGGATTAACGCTCAACCAGAACAACACCATCGGCGGCCTCGGGCCCTACACGGTGGACATCACGGGCAACATCTCCGTGAACGACGTTGCGGGGGGCCTGAATCTCACCGGCGACGTGAGGGTGATCGCCACCGGGTCGATCGCGATCACCACCGCGGGTGGGCCGTTGAACCTCGATGCCTACGACGTCACGACCTCCGGCAACATCACGCTCACCGGCGTCGGCATCAACCAGTCGGCCGGGTCGCTCGTGGATGCGACGGGGAGCCTGATCAAGGTCGATGCCAACGGCGGCCCGATCGCCATGGCCGGTAACCTTGCGACCACGAGCCCGTTGGCCACGGCGCTCGTGATCCAAGACGCCACGACGGCGGCCCTCGGCAACATCACCGTGACATCCGGGACCGTCACGATTGGAGTCTCGGGCGACATCACCAACGCCGTCACGCAGTCTCCGGGCACGACGATCGCGGCCCAGAATCTCACGATCTCGGCCAACGACTCCGTCACCCTCGACAGTGCCGGCAACGCCATCGACAACCTGCTCGCCGTGTCGACGGGTGGAGCTTTCACGCTGGTCGACGGCTCCGGGGGTCTCGTGTTCAGGGACAACACGACCTCCGGCGGGGGCGTCACGATCAAGACCGCCGAGCAGGCGCTGTCGCTCGGCATCTACGACATCACGGCCTCGGGCGATGTCAGCCTGACCGGCTTCGGGGTCATTCAAGGAAGCTCGGCGTCCGATATCGACGCCGGCGGTGGCAACATCACGCTGACCGGCCTTGGCGACCAGTTCGTGCTTCCCGGCACGATCAAGACGACGAGCAACTCCTCCTTGGCCGTCGTTGTCCAAAACGGCACGAACCTCCAGTTCAACAGCATCGTCGCCGGGGCGAACGGCACCACGACCTTCGGCGGATCGGGCGTGAACGCGTTGAGCGGCACCGTCACACAGACGCTGCAGTCCTCGGTCCTGCAGACCGGCACGCTCGTCGGCAACTCGGGCCAGGTGTCGCTTTCCAACGTGAACAACACCCTCGAATTCCTCGGCCCCTACACGAGCAGCAACGCCTTCGCCCTCAATGACAGCTCGGGCGGGATCACCTTCTCCGGCGACGTGACCACCAACGGCACGACGACGATCACCACGCCCGGTAACCTGTCGATGGGCGTCTACGACCTGCTCGCCACCGGTTCGCAGCTCACGCTCACCGGTGTGAATGTCACGCAGGATGCGGCGCTCGGCCGCGTACTCGCTTCCACGACACTGGTCGAGGCCGGCACGGGCGTGATCGACCTCGCCAGTGCCGCGAACGACTTCACCGGCCGCGTCACGCTCAAGGCCACCGGCGCCTATGCGTCGATTCGCGACGCGAACAATCTGCTGCTCGACAACCTGAGCGGCAACCTCGGGCCCAACACCGCCATCAAGGCGGTGGCCGGTGGCACGCTCTCGCTGGCCACCGAGCCACTCAACACCGGCACGGGCTCTATCTGGCTCGAGTCTCTGGGCGGAAACCTCCAGCCCACGGGCACGCTCACCACCACGACGGGCAACATCGACCTGCGGGCCCGTGACAACCTGCAGGTCTATTTCGCGGTGACGTCGAGTTCCGCGGGCAACATCACGCTCGTCGGTGGCAGCGTCGACCAGACCGGCGCCGCCGACCTCACGACGACCGGCGGGGCGACGATCAGCGTCACCGCCGACGGCACCGGCTCTCTGGGCAATATCACGATGGTGCCGGGCACCGTCTACTCGACCGGCTCCGGGCCGATCACGCTCTCCGCAGCGACATTCATCGACGTCGGCAAGGTGGTGACCACGGGCAACGTCACCGCGACGGCGACTTCGGGCGCGATCACCGACGTGTGGATCGGGAACGACGCGAACTTCAACGGCTCCATCGTTGCCCTGTCGGCGGGCAGCGGCATCGGTGCCGGCGGGGCCGCGATCGTGACCGACTCCAACCAGCTCCGTGCGACGACCGGGACCGGGGGTATCTTCATCAACGAGCTCGGTCCCACCCAGCTGGGCAACGCCGACGGCGGCATCGCGACGACGACGTCCGGCAACATTTCGATCAGCGTGGCCGGGGCGGTAACCACGGGCAACACGATCAGCACGGGTGGCGGCAACGGCAGTGTCACCCTCACCAACTCCGTCGGCAACATCACGCTCTCGCACGCCGTGTCGGCCCACGGGTCGGGGAACGTGACCGTCACGGCGACGGCGCTCCTGACGACGAATGCCAACGTGTCCACCACGAGCGGTGCGATCACCCTGACCACCCTGACCGGCGTCGGCGTGACGCAGGGCGCTGCGTCGGCCTACAACGCCGGCAACGGCAGCATCACGGTGGACGGAAACGGCGGCGCGATCACGCTCTCCGGCGGCCTCGCCTCGACCGGCAGCGGCACGGTGATCACGCTCCGCGACACTCCGACCCTCGCGGTGGGCAACATCACCGCGGCGAGCGGCACCGTCCTCCTTGGCGTGGGCCAGGACATCACCGGCAACGTGAGCCAGACGGCCGGCACGACGATCACGGCCGACACGCTCAACGTCAGTTCGGGTGGCAAAGCCGAGCTGACCGCGGCGAACAACAACATCACGAATCTGGGAACCGTGACGACCGGGGGGCTCTTCTCGCTCGTGAGCAATTCCTCGTCGCTGACGTTGACCGGTGCCAGCACCGTGACCGGCAGTTACACGATCACGAACACCGGATCACTCAATCTGGCGGCCCAGGACATCACGGCCACGGGCAACGTCACGCTGACCGGAGCCGGGATCTCGCAGTCGGCAGGCTCCGACGTCAAGGCCGGCGCCGCCACGATCACGATCGACGCGAGCGGCAACGCCATCTCGATGGCCGGCAACGCGACCACCACGAACTCGGGCTCCCAGGCCATTCTGGTCCGGGATGCCAGCACGGTCGCGCTCGGCACGCTCTCCGCCGCCAACGGCACCGTCGTGATCGGCCAGGGAGACATCACCGGGGCCGTCACGCAGTCGGCGGCCACCACCATCACGGCTTCCGCCCTCACAGGCAATGTCACCTCCTCCGCGGTGCTCGACAAGGCGAACGTCATCGGCACCCTGGCCGGGTTCACCTCGGGCGGCGCGCTCACGATCAACGATGCCACGAGCGGGCTCACGGTCTCCTCCGCCGTGACCACCGGCGGCGCCGCGAGCATCGCCACCACCGGCGGGGCGCTGGCTCTCAACGCCGCGATCAACACGAGCGGTTCAGCGCTGGCCCTCGCGGGCGTGGGCGTGATCCAGAATTCGGGCGCCATCACCGCCGCCGCGACGACGGTGAACGCCAACGCCGGCCCGATCAGCCTCACCACGTCCACCAATGATTTCACCGGCGCCGTGTCGCTCAATAACTCCGGTGTGAACAACGTCGCGGTCGTCGACCGGAACGCGGTCGAGATCGGCACCTCGACGGTCGGCAACGGCACGCTCGCGATCACCGGCGTGGGCATCACCCAGACGGGGACGATTACCCAGGCTTCGGGTGCCGGAGCCGTGACACTCTCGGGTGGCGCGGGGGCGATCAACCTGGCCCTGGCCAACGATTTCACCGGCGTCGTGTCGGCGACGACTACCGGTGGCAACGACATTCGCCTCAACGACTCGACCGCCATCCAGCTCGGCAACGTCACGACCGCCGGCAATCTCAATGTCACCGCCGTGGGTATCTCCCAGAACTCCGCGGGCCTGAATGTCACCGGCACGGCGACCTTCGGGGCGGGAGCCGGCGCCATCAACCTCAATGCCACCGCCAACGTCTTCGGCGGCTCCGTCAGCCTGTCGAACTCCGGCGCGAACAACGTCACGATCGTCGATTCGACGCCGCTCGAGATCGGCGCCTGGAGCCTTGGCAACGGCACGCTGTCGGTCACGGGCACCGGCGGGATCACGCAATCGGCCGCCGTCGTGCAGGCGGCCGGGGCGGGAGCCGTGACGCTCGCGGCGGGAGCAGGGGCGATCAATCTGCCGCTCGCCAACGACTTCACGGGCGCCGTGTCGGCGTCTACGACCGGTACCAACCCGATCACGCTGAACGACACAGGCGCCATCAACCTGGCGACAGTGACGACCGCGGCGAGCCTCGCTGTCACGGCCGGCGGAGCGGTCACCAACTCGGGCGCACTCACCGTGAACGGCACCACGACCGTGACCGCCACCGGAAGCGACGTCACGCTGAACAACGCCTCGAACAACTTCGGCGGATCGGTGAACGTCACCGGCAGGAATGTGACCCTCGTCGATTCCAGCGGCCTGGTGCTCGGCGACACGGTGGCGAGCGGCAACTACTCCGCGACCGCGGCGGCCGGCGGGATCACCCAAACGAGTGGCACGGGCCTCGATGTGAGCGGCACGGCAGCGTTCACGGCCAATAACGCCTCGATCATCCTCGACAACTCGAACAACCGGCTGAACGACGCGGTGAGCGTCAACGGCACGAACCTGGACGACGTGACGCTCTTCAACCCGCAGTACGACCTCGAACTCGGCAGTTTCACGCTGCTCGGTGACCTGTCGGTGCAGGCCAAGGCGATCACGCAGTCGGGCGCGATCAACGTGCCGGGCACGGCATCATTCAACGCCACGGACGGCAGCATCAATCTTTCGAACAACAGCAACGACTTCGTCGGCGCGGTGACGCTGGCGACGAACACGTCGCAGAACTACTCGGTGGCGATCAACGACACCAACGCGATCGTGCTGGCCGGTGGCAGCCTCGGGAACGGCACGCTGACGGTGGTGGCCGGCACGGGCAACGTCACGGGCGGGATCACGCAGACCAACGCCTTCGTGCAGGCCCCGGGCGCCGGCACGGCCAGCTTCACCGGCGGTAACGGCGACATCGTGCTCAACAACGCGAGCAACGAGTTCACCGGCCCGGTGGCATTGAGCACGAGCGGGACGGCGAACGCAACGATCGTCAACGATCTCTCCCTGCAGCTTGCGGCGGGCTCGTTCGGCGGCAACCTCACGGCGACGGCCAACGGCACGATCACGGAGGCGGGCGGCCTGACGGTCAACGGCACGGCGACCTTCGCGGCTGGCTCGGCAAACGACATCGACCTCTCGGCGGCCAACAACTTCAACACGCTCGTCATCACCAGTGGCAACGACGTCACGGTGAACGACACGAGCGGCCTGACGTTCGGGGCTAGCACGGTGAGCGGCACGCTCAACGTCACAACGTCCGGCCTGGTCAATCAGACCGGTGCGCTCAACGTGGCCGGCGACGCGAGCGTCAACGCCGGTGCGGCGGCGATCGATCTCTCGAGCGACTCCAACATCTTTGGTGGTGAGGTGTCGCTCACGAACACGGGCGCCAACAACGTGGCGATCGTGGATTCGACGCAGCTCACGATCGGCGCCTGGAGCCTGGGCAACGGCACGCTGTCGGTGACAGGTGACGGGATCAACCAGACGTCGGCGGTCACCCAGGCGGCGGGTGCGGGCGCCGTGACGCTCGACGGCAAGGGCGGGGCCATCGACCTGGCGCTGGCCAACAACTTCACCGGTCCCGTGTCGGCAAACGCGACGGGAAGCATCGTGCTCAACGACACCTCGGCCATCAACCTGGCGACGGTGACGACGGCCGGCGATCTCGAACTCACCGCCGGCGGTGCGGTGACGAACTCCGGCACGATCAACGTGACGGGCACGACCACGGTGAACGCGACGGGCAACGACGTCACGCTGAACAACGCGAGCAACAACTTCGGCGGCTCGGTGAACGTGACGGCGAAGAACGTGACGCTCGTCGATGCGAGCAGACTGGTACTCGGCGACACGGTCGCCAGCGGCAACTACTCGGCGACCGCGGCGGCCGACGGCATCACCCAGACCTCGGGCGCGGGCCTCAACGTGAGCGGGGCGGCCTCGTTCACGGCGGACAACAACTCGATTATCCTCGACAACTCCAACAACCGGCTGAACGACGCGGTGTCGGTGGGCGGTACGAATCTGTCGGACGTGACGCTCTACAACCCGCAGTACGCCCTCGAGCTTGGCAGCTTCACGCTGAACGGCAACCTCGCGGTGCAGGCATTGACTATCACGCAGTCGGGGGCGATCAGCGTGCCGGGCACGGCGGCGTTCAACGCGACAGACGGGTCGATCGACCTTTCGAACAACAGCAACGACTTCGTCGGCGCGGTGACGCTGACGACGAACACGTCGCAGAACTACTCGGTGGCGATCAACGACACCAATGCGATCGTGCTGGCCGGCGGCAATCTCGGCAACGGCTCGCTGACGGTGGTGGCCGGCACGGGCAACGTCAGCGGCGGCATCACGCAGACGGGGGCCTTCGTGCAGGCGGCGAACGCCGAGACGGCCACCTTTGTCGGCGGCAAGGGCGATGTGGTGCTCGATAATGCGGGAAACGAGTTCACGGGGCCGGTATCGCTGAGCACGTCCGGCACAGCGAACGCCACGATCGTTGATGCCACGGCGCTGACCCTCGCCGCGGGCACGTTCGGCGGCGACCTCACGGCCACGGCCAATGGCATGATCTCGGAGACGGGTGGCCTGACGGTGAACGGCACGGCGACGTTCGCCGCGGGCGCAGCCAATGACATCGATCTCGCGAGCACGAACGACTTCAACACCCTGGTGATCACCAGCGGCAACAATGTCACGATCAATGACACGGACGGCCTTACGTTCGACGCGAGCACGGTGAGCGGCAAGCTCGACGTCACGGCGGCCGGCCTCGTGAACCAGACTGGCACACTGGCCGTGACCGGGGCGACGACGGTGAACGCCGGCTCAGGGGACGTCGATCTCTCGAACACGACGAACCTGTTCACGGGCGGCTTCGGCGTGACGGCGGCCAACGCGACTGTCAGCACGGGCGGCAGCCTGGATCTTCTGACGAGCACGGTGTCGAACAACCTGACGGGCACGACAAGTGGCGACATCACGCAGTCAGGCACCCTGAACATCACTGGCACGACGACGTTGAGCCCGGGTAGCGGCAACGACGTGACGCTCGCCGGCGCGAACAGGTTCGGCACGGTCGTGGTGACTGACGCCGACAACGTGACGCTCAACGACGTCGACGGGATCGGCCTCGGCTCGATGAACCTGACCGGCAACCTCGACGTGACGGCCGGCGGCGCGGTGACCAACTCGGGCGCCCTGAACATCGCCGGCGGCACGACGGTTTCGGCATCCGGGTTCGACGTCACGCTGGCCGATGCCGACAACGACTTCGGCGGCGCCGTGAACCTCACCGGTGCGAACGTCTCGATCCAGGATGCGGACAGCCTGCAGCTCGGCGACACGCTCACCAGCGGCACGTTTGCGGCCACTGCCTCGAACGGGTCGATCACGCAGACCTCGGGTGGCTCCGCCCTGAACGTCGCCGGGGAGTCAAACTTCTCCGCCACGAACGGCTCTATCCTGCTCGACAACAACGCAAACAGGCTTAGCGGCGCCCTCACGGTGGGCGGCTCCAACATCTCCGATGTCACGGTCTACAACCCGTCGTATCCGCTCACGCTCGGCAGCTTCGACCTCGCCGGCAACCTCTCGATCCGGGCGGGCGGCATCGGGCAATCGGGTGCCATCAACGTCACCGGTACGACCACGCTCAATGGCACGGCGGGTGGGGAGATCGACCTCGCGAACAGCTCCAACCTCTTCGCGAGCCCGGTCACGCTGATCGCCACGACCGGAAACGTGACGCTCAACGCCACCAGCGGGCTGGATCTGGCCACCTCCACGCTCGGCACCGGCACCGCGGCGATCACCGCCCTTACCGGCGACATCGTCCAGTCCGGGGCGATCACCCAGTCGCCCGCTGCCTCGTCGGCGACGTTCAGGGCGGTTTCCGGCGGCGTCGTGCTGGATAACGTCGGCAACGACTTCACCGGGACGGTGTCGGCGGTGGCGTCTGGCGCCAACGCCGTGGTGCTCGCGGATGCCGGCGGACTGGACCTTGGCAACGTCGCGTCGGGCTCGGGCAACATCACGGTGTCTACAAACGGCTCGGTGACGGCGGCGACGAACGACTCGATCGCCACCACCGGCACGATCCTCTTCCAGGGCCTGGCGAACAGCTCCACGATCGGCGTCGCCGGCGGGGCTGGGGATCTGCAGCTCGCGGGCGCGATCTTCGGCCAGGCGATCGCAAACAACGCCTCGCAGATCGTGATCGGCTCGGCCACGCAGAGCGGCAACGTGACCGTGGACGCCGTCAGCTTCCGCGACCCGGCTTTCATCCGGGCCCCACAGGCGAGTGTCGTGGTGAACGGCTTGATCACCGGCACCGACGACGCGTCGATCCACCTCGGCGCTTCCCCCACCACGGTCTACCTCGGGGCGGGCATCACAACGGACGGTGACGACATCACCATCGACGACGGCGCCGGTGGTGCGACCGCCGTCGTGCTGCAAAGCGGGGTCACACTGGCCTCGAACGGCGGTGATATCCGCATCAACGGCACGGTGACCGGCGGCACCAACAACCTCACGCTCGACGGCACCGTGACCGGCAACGTGACGGTCACCGATGACATCACCGGCGTCGCCGCTCTGTCGATCATCGGCAACCAGTTGAGCCTGGCCAATGCGTCGGCCACCTCGATCAGCGTGGCCGGGGCCCTCGGCGTGACGGGCAAGTCGCTGACGTTCACGTCTACGGGCGACGCGACGTTCACCGGCTCGATCGACGGTAACGGCAACGTGTCGGTCGATGCCGGTGGCAACGTCTCGCTGCCCGCGATCGGCCAGACGAGCCAGGTGAACGAGCTCACGCTCGTGAACGGCAACGTCACCACGTTCACCGGCGCCGCGAACGTGAGCACGCTCGCGATCAACGCCACCAGCTCGGTCGCGTTCCAGGGTGATCTGGTCGCCACCGATCTGACCACCACCGCGGGCGGCTACGCGGTCTCATTCCTCGGTGCCACGAGCACGGTCGCCAACGCAGTCGCGTTCACGAACGACAACGTCGTGCTTGGTAACGGCTCCGGTCAGACGGCGACGTTCAACGGCGGTGTGACCGCCACCAACGTGTCGCTCGGCGGCACGGTGCAGACCTCGAACGACTCGCTGTCGTTCGGCGCAGTGACGCTGACGGCCGACTCGACGGTCGCCACGGCGGGCGGTGCGCTGACCATTGCGAGTGTCTCCGGTGGCGAGAACCTCGCGCTGGTGTCAGGAGCCGGTGGCACGACCGTCTCCGATACGATGGACGTGGACGTGCTCACGCTGCAGGACAACACCGCCAATGCGACCGGAGCGGTGAACCTGCAGGGGAACGTCACGGCCAGCTCGCTGACCACGTTTGGCCAGAACTATTCCGTGAGCCTCACCGGGAACGGGACGACGATCGCGAATGCTGTGACGTTTGCCAACACGAATGGAGTGACGCTCGGTGACGATGACGCCGACGTAATCACGTTCGCCGACGGTGTCACGAGTTCCGCGTCCCACACGACGCTGCACGGCACGGTGCAGACGAGTGTGTTGAACTCGCCGGTCACGTTCGGCAACGTCTCGCTTGCTGGCAACTCGTCGATCGTGCCGAACGACGGTTCCATCTCCACCGACGCGATTACAGGCAATGGTTTCGACCTCGCGCTGAACTCGGCAAGTTCCCCGACGACCGTCAACGGTGCGGCGACCGGCCTCGGCACGGTGACGCTGATGGGCAACGCGGCTCAGGGCACCGTCACGTTCAACGGCGCTTTTGAGGCCGACAGGATCGTGACGTTCGTGAGTTCGTACGAGGTCGAGTTGCTCGGCAACGTCACCGTCACGCAGGCGACCGAGTTCAAGAACACGAACGGGGTCGCAATCGGCTCTGCCGGGACCGTCGCGAACTTCATCGGCGGCCTGTCCACCGCCAACACGACGACGACCTACCTCCAAGGTCAGGTGGGCACAGTCGATACCCCGATGACGCTCGGCAACTCGGAACTCAATGGCAACGCCTCGCTCGTGAGCGGCTCGGGTACCATCACCGTCCAGTCAGTCCTCGGAAACGCTGCCACACTCACGCTTGGCAACGTGACGCAGACGGCTGCGGTCACGATCTCGCAGAATGCCACGGGCCTCAAGGATCTGATTACCGCCAGCGGCAATTACGCTGTCAGCCTGCTGGGGAACGTCTCCGTCACGGATGCGGTGAGCTTCGACAATACCAACGGCGTCACCCTCGGCACCGGTGGCACCCTCACCTTCACCGGCGGCCTCACGAGCACCGCGAGCACGACCACGCTCAACGGTTCGATCGCCACGACCAGTGGCGCGGTCAGCGTGAGCAGCCTGAACCTGGCCGGCGGTTCCTCGATCAACACAGCCACGGGCGGCGGAGCGAGCATCGACCTCGGCACGATCACCGGCAACGCGGTGAATCTCTCGCTGGTCTCGGGCGGCGGCGCGATCAACGTGACCGGTGACGCGACCAACCTCGGCACGATCGCCCTGCAGGACGCCTCCGCGACAGGAGCCGTGGAGTTCCAGGGCAATGTGACTGGGGCGGGCCTTACGACTGCGGCTGGTGCGTACGCGATTTCGATCCTGGGCACGTCGAACCAGTTCACGGACCTCGTGGACATCACGAGCACCGGGGCGCTCACCCTGCATGATGACGTCACTGACACGACCACCTTTGCGGGCGGCCTGAACGTGACCGACAGCGTCACCACCACGAACCTCGAGGGCACGCTCCTCTCGAACCAGACCGACGTTCGGCTCTATAAGACGAGCCTCACCGAGAACGCGACGATCAACTCGACCAACGGCGGCGTCTATCCGGGCGGCGACATCACGCTCGCCGGCGGCCTGAAGCTGAATACTTACACGCTCACGACGATCAGTGACGATCCCTCCACGGTGAATGTCAGTGGCGGTACGACCACGCTGACCGGCGACGTCGATCTCACCGGCGGCACGCTGAACGTCGCGACGGGCAGCCTCGACCTCGGCACGATCAACGGCCTTGACCCCGCGAACGTGACGGCCACCGCCGACGCCACGATCCGGGTCAACAAGGGTGGGCTGAACGTGAACGCCAACAGCACCATCGACACCGGTGCCAACAACCTGACGCTGGCGACCGACGCGTTGTCGATCGTGTCGGGTAACGACACGATCACGGCCGGCCTGGTGACGATCGCGCCGGTGACGACAAACCTCGCGATTTTCCTCGGCGGGGCGAGCGGCACGGGTCTCAACATCTCGCAGTCGGCCTTCGACGCGATCAACGCGTCGATCGTGCAGGTGGGGCAGTCGGCCTACGGCGGCACCGTCACGAGCGGCCTGCTCACGCTCTCGAACAGCCGGCTCAACATCCTCGCCGACGGCACGAGCGGTGCCGTGACTTTTGCGGGCAACCTGGTCTCCACCGCCCTTGGCTCTGGCGGAATCGGTCTTGACGTGACCGCCGGGGCGGAGACGACTCTCGAGGCCGACATCACGTCGAACACCGACGTGGTGGTCAATGGTGCAGTGAACCTGACGGGCGACGTCGCGATCAGCACGGCTGGTGGCAATGCCAACGTCACCATCACCGGCGGGACGGCGGGCATCTATGCCTCCGGCAGCGGCAACAATCTGACGATCGCGGCGGGCACGGGTGCCGTGACGCTCGGCAACGAGACGGGCTTCGGGAACCTGTCGGGCAACGCCTCGTTCGTGGGCAACGTGGCGATCTCCGCCGGCAGCACGAACCTCGGATCGCAGGACCACACCGTCGGCAGCCTCGCCATCTCCTCGGGAAGCATCGCCATCGGCAGCGACATCGAGGCGGTGGTGGGTGGGATCGACTTCTCGAATGGCTCGTCGGCGGTGGGGCTGACCGGTGACGCGTCGCTCACCGCGAACACCACGGTGAACGTCGCCGGCCCGATCGACGGAGCCCATGCCCTCGCCATCGACGGCACGGCCGGCTCTACGCTCGGCACATCCGTGGGCGTCACGACACCGCTCACGACGCTCGCCACGTCCGGGGGCGAGTTGACGCTCAACGGTGCGACCGTCAACACGAGCGTCTCGCAGTCGTACGCCTCGAACGTCGCCCTCGGCACGAACGTGACCTTCGACGGCAACGGCGGCTCAGTCTCGTTCACCGGCCAACTCGATGACACCACTGCCGGCACCCACACGGCTTCGTTCGACGCCGACACCTTGAGCCTCGGCACGATCGGCGCGACGACGGCCCCGCTGAACGTGACGGTTGCCTCGGTGAACGGCACGTCGCTGAACGGCAACGTAACCACGACCGCCGATCAGGCCTTCACGGCCGGTGCGGTGACGCTGAACTCGGCCGGCACGCTGTCGGGCGTCGGCATCACGTTCTCCGGCACGTCTACCGTGAACGGCAGTAACCCGCTCTCGATCGTCGATTCGGGCACCACGACGCTCGGCACGGCGATCAACGTCGCCTCGCTCGCGATCAGCGGCGGCGGCACGACATCCGTCGAGACCGGCACGGTGCACACGTCGGGCGGCCAGACCTATGGCAGCAACGTGGCCCTGAATACCGATGCGACGCTGTCGAGCAGCGCGAATGGCGCGATCGCGTTCAACGGGCGCTTGGACGGTGCGCAGAACCTGACGGTGAACACGGCTGGCGAGACGTCATTCAACGGCCTGGTGGGCGGCACGACGCCGCTGGCGAGCATCACGACGGACGCGGGCGGCACGGTGGCGATCAACACGTCGCTGGTGCGGACGACCGGCAACCAGACGTACGGCGAGCAGGCGTTCCTGAACACGTCCACGACGATCGAGGCCGGCAATGTGACCTTCGCCACGGGCATCGACGGCCAGGGCAAGGACCTGGTGCTGACGATCTCCGGAGTGGCGGCGATTGACGGCAACTACACGGATCTTGGCAACCTGACGAGCAACGGCTCGGGCTCGACGACGCTCAACGGCACGATCACGACGGCCGGGTTCCAGAACTACGCCACGCCGGTGAATCTCACGGGCGCGACGACGCTGATCGGCCAGGCGGCCAGCTTCGCCGGCGGTGTCAACGGCACGGGCAACGACCTGACGCTCTCGTTCAGCGACCCGACGACGCTCTCCGCCGGCTTCACGAACATCGACGACCTGACCAGCAACGGCACGGGCGGCACGAACTTGAACGGCACGATCCAGACGATCGGCAACCAGACCTACTCCGGCAACGTGACGCTGCTCGGCAACACGACGCTCGAGGGTGCGTCGGCGGTGTTCCCCAACGGCGGGGTGGGCG
>Ga0209498_1000175_pt1 | contig 38072 bp, 54 predicted proteins | sample WalLakDeSediment_FD_184131 | JGI IMG/M metagenome (GOLD analysis project Ga0209498, IMG submission 184131) | Lake sediment microbial communities from Walker lake, Nevada to study Microbial Dark Matter (Phase II) - Walker Lake 11/02/13 Deep... | ecosystem: Environmental > Aquatic > Freshwater >... | reverse complement strand
CCTGTTTGGTGATCCAAACCCCTTCACATCTTTTTTTGGCTCCGTCGTGCTGCCTCCCACGAACGTCACGTCACCTACTCGGAACGCCCTGGCCCCGCACGGCTCCGCGAGGCACCCGTGGTAGGGGCGCCTGCTCTCGCAGGATGCGGCGGCCTCGTGCGAGAGCTGCTGGAGCGTGCCAAGGTCGTCCTCTGGAGAGGCCTTCCATCATCACCTTAACTCCTCGAAGCTCTCGTCGAGCGGGTGCTCTCGGCTCTCCCCGATGCTCATCGGCTCGATCGGGTAGACGCCGGTCACGATCTCGACCGCGTCGAGGCGTCCACTGTGCTCGGACTGCCGACTCTCGGCCTCGGCCTGGTGATCCAGGAGCGTGCACATGTCGACCTCGACCCTGGCCACCTGGCCCTCGAGCCGCTTGAGTCGTCGGCCCAGCGGAGCCGTCGCCTTGCTTACCTCGACGCCCACCCGCCGGCTCAGGTCGCCTAGCACGCGGTCGCCGTCGGACAGCTCGGCCGCGTGGGCCCCGGGGTCTGGTGTGTCGACGGCCAGCCTGCGCGCGAGCGTGCGGACCAGATCGTCTGCGATCGTGGCCCTGACGCTGCGCACCTGCTGTACTGCCCAGCGGAGCACGATTAGCCCGAGGGCACCCAGCACGGTCAGCGCCGCGCCTGCGATTTCTGCGATTCCAGCTTCCATGGCTACTCCAAACGAAAAGCCCGGCTCGCTTTCGCGGCCGGGCTCAAGACGCAGGTATCCCGCGCTGAGATTGAGTTTACAGATCCATTAGAGGCCGGTCAAGCCGGTCATTTGAATGGGCATCGCTGCCCATTTGATTTGGCGGCCGGGTCGGCTCTCGCCCACGTGTCCCGTCTATCCCCCACGACTTCCTGACGACCCTCGCCCACCTGGGCGTGCACATCAGGCGCTCGGCTACCGCGGCGTCGAGCTCGGCCAGCGTCGAGTACTCGCCTCGCTCCCACGCTGGCCCGAGATCCATGGCCAGGGCCGGGTGCTTCCGCGTCGAGGTGATCGCCGTCGCGCTGACCACCGGTCCGCCCATCCGGCCTGCCGCGACCTCGAGCGCCGCCGCGTGGAGCCGGTATACCGTCTCGTCACCGAGGTCCGGGTCCAGGACCAGCACGACCTCGCGCCTGCCTCCCGGGTACTCGTGGACCCGCCAGCCGCACCGGTGGAGCGCGAGCTTCGGCGGCCGCTTGACCACCCGGGCCTCGACCAGCGCCCCGCTCACCGCGTCGATCAAGGCCGCGAGCCTGGCCCGGACAGCTCGACCCGTGGCGATCGCGTGCTGGTACTCGCCCGGGCTGCTGGCCGCCTCGGCCGCGTCGTCGTGCTCGTCGCGGGTGTCCGCCGTCGTCGCCCAGCGGTAGAGCAGGGCTGCGTCCTCGCCGTCGGGATCGATCGAGCACCTCACGAGCACCGCCCTGACGGCGATCGGCCTGTCGAGCCCGTCGCCGTCGGGGGTCGACTGCACACGGGTCTCGCTGGTCGCCGCTGGGAGATCGAGCGGCCTGCTGATCGAGCTCGCCGCCGCGATGGCGGCCTTGGTCGAGAGGTACGGCTTCGTCAGCATTCTTCCCCCTCGTCGTCGTCAGGCGTTCCGCAGTAACAGAGACCATCGCAGGACCCGAAGCCGCTCGTGCACGCGCGAACCGACCCCAGGCAGGGGACCACCGCCCCGCACTTGCGGCAGCACTCGCAGCGCTGGCGAGCCGGCAGGCCGGCGACTTCGCGAAGCGCGTCCGCAAGCGCTGTTGCCAGCTCCCCACGCCGCGCGATGCCCAAGCGCTCGAGCACCGCCCACGCGGCATCGATCTCGGCGACCGCGGTCACGAGCCAACCTCACAGGCCGCCACAGCGTCCTCGAGGGCCGTGAGCGTGTCGGGGCACGGGTCCGCCCGGTAGCGCTCGGCCGCCGCCGCCGCGCGCCCAACCGCCCGCCCGTGGTCAACCGTCGGGGTGTGGGGGACCGCCGTGGCGATCCGGCTGACGGTGCGCTCGGCGAAGCACGTGCTCGCCGCGAGGTAGTCCGCCGAGCTCGGCGACCCGCCGATCGACGCCATGGCGAGCGGGCCCCCGCACGCGAGCGCGTCGAGGACCCCGCCGAGCAGGCCCGCGCGGACCTCGGGGCGCAGCGTCGAGCGCTGGCCGGGCGTCGCCGGCATGCAGGCCGTGAGCGTCACCAGCAGCAAGACCAGCGCCCATAGTGACCCGCCAAGGTACTCCGGCAGTCCCTTCTTGCGGGCGTCGGCCGGGAGCACGAGCTGGTCGCTCACGACTCACCCCCATCCCTTGGGGCTACGTGCGGCCGCGAGTGCCACAGGTGCCCGCAGCTACAGCGGGATTCGGCCTCCTGCCTGGCATCGGCCGTCCAGACCCCGAAGTGCTCGCGCAGGGCCAGGCTCCGCTCGAGCGCGCCGATCGCTGCGAGCCCGGACCCCGTCCCGTCGAGCAGCTCTTCGGTGTCGGCCGCCGCCTGGACCAGCCGCGCGTCGGCACGCCCCTCGATGGTGGCCACGACCTCGGCCTCGATGTCCGCGGGGCGGCACGCCTTGGTGTGCACGTCGCCATCGAACAGCACGTGCACGAGGGCGTCGGCTTCCTCGCCGAAGCGGCGGACGGTCCCGCGCTCGGCTTTGGGGGTGCGGGGTAGGTAGACGACGCGGTCGCCGATTTTTAGTTCGCTGGTGTTGGTAGGCATTCTGGGCCGAAGCCGCCCATTCTGGCCGCCGTCGAGGTCCTCGTCGAAGTCGAGGTCATCCTCGTCGAGATCGTCCTCGTCGGGCCCCCATAGTGATTCGTAGTGTGCTTTCACGTCCCTCCAAATAGGCCCAATTGCCCCGTCGACGCTGGCGCGGTTTGGCGCTCGGGCTGGCGCTCGGCCGTTTCCCACGGGGGCCCGTCGCCCGGCTTGCTCGGCTGGTAGCGGTAGTAGGCCCGCCTCGCCGTGACGATCTTGCCGTAGATCTTGATCTCGTCGCCCTCGTAGACCCAGCCGCGGGCGCGGCCAGCCTCCCGGTCCTCGGGCGCAGCCGCGGACTCTCGCGCGCAACCTGCCTCGCCAGCGCGGTCCATGTGGTCGCTGATCCACGGCACGAGCGCGTCGAGGTCCCCGATCACCTCGCCGGTCCGGCAGTCGACCGCCGTGGGCTCGCCGGCGGCGTCGTACTCGACCGCCAGATCGAGCCGGGCGACGAGCTCGTGCACGGACAGCCCGCGCAGCCTCGCGGCGGTGATCGAGCTGTCGGCCAGCGCAGGGGCTCGCCGCTCCCATGGGTCCCGGGGGGACTTGATCGCGAGCAGGTCAGGGCGAATTGCCTCGTTCCCTCCGCCTCCGCACGCTCGGCACGGCGCCCGCTCGACGTAGCCCACCGCGCCGCCACCGATCTCTCCGTCGAGCTCGCACACGACGAGGGCCCCCGGCACCCAGTACGGGGAGTCGTCGCTGGCGGCGTCGGTCCACTCGACGGATCCCCCGTGTGCGCGCGCCTCCGCTTCATCGTGGAGCGCCGGATCGACGGGCTTGCGGGTCTTTCGGTCGACCAACACCCAGGTCGGTCCGTCGTCGTCCTCATGCCACTGGCGGTGGTGGTGATTCGACTTGTAGATCGACCACCGATCGTAGTAGCCCCGATCCCGGCAGGCCTTGCAGTCGGGCTCCGGCTCGTGCCAAGGCGCATCGATCCCGATCCTCGCGAGCTGCTCGGGATCCCATGGATCGTCGGCCTCGTGTGGCAGGCGTGGCATCAGAAAAGCTCCCTTCGGCGGTCACACAGCCGCCCGACCACGGCGCGCCGCTCGGTCAGAGTGAGCCCGTCGAGCGGCCCCCACACGCGCCGGCTCGCGTGCTCGCGCCACGTCGAATATTCCTTGCCGGCCAGCACGATGACGAGCTCGCCGGGGTCGGTCACGAGCTCGACGCTCGCCCCCACGCCGCGCGCCCACGCTGCCCGGCTTGGCTCGTCGAGCTCGCCCAGGCGGCGCTCGTAGGGCTCGATCTCCTCTTCGGCCGGGATCAGCCCGTAGAGCGCCGACGCGACGTAGATCGCCCTGGGCCTGATCGCCACCGCCAGGCGCAGGTGATCCCTGAAAAGGGTCCCCGTGTAGAGCAGCCTCGCCGGCGCCCTCGAAGAGCGCTTGGCCGCCCCGCAGCCGACCACCGCGATCACAGGACCACCGTCCAGTAGACCTGGGTCAGGCGGCGGCGCCCGTAGGTGATCAGCCCGCGCCCGTCATTCCGGATCAGTCCATTCTTCGCCGCGTCTTGCAGCCGACAAGCGATCTCGCGCCAGACCCCCGGCGCCTCGTCGGGGTCGATCAAGAGGTAATCCAGTCCCTCGAAAGCGATCTCGCGGACTATGTCCTCCGTGCTCACCGGGTACCCCTCGAGGTCCACGACGCGCTCTACCGCGTCACGCACCTCGAGCCGGCGGAGCTGCTGTCGCTCTCGCCGTGCGACCTGCTCGACCCCCTCGCGCCACGCTGGGTCAGCTACCGGGAGCACCGGGAGCACGAGCTGGGCGCTCACGACTCACCCCCATCCCTGATCACGTCGGCGTAGCGAGCTCGCGCCCGGGCCATCGACTCGGACCACCCCGGCCCCGCCATGCTCCGCTCGAGCTCGACGATCGCTGCGAGCCCGGACCCCGTCCCGTCGAGCAGCTCTTCGGTGTCGGCCGCCGCCTGGACCAGCCGCGCCCGCGCGTGGTCGGTGGTCGCCTGCCTCTGTCGCGCCGCCACGTCCCTCGAGAGCCGCAGCGGCTCAGCCGTCGCGCCCGCGGCCCGGGCTGTCCGCCAGCGGCCGTCCTCGGGCTCGTCCCTCATCCGGGGCCCCTCGCCCTCGCGCCCGGCGTCCTCCCACTCGCGGCGGCGGGCCAAGAACTCGGCCCTCGGCGCGGCCAGCCAGTGGCGGGTCAGCCCGGACGACCAGAGCCGCCCGAGCAGCTCGCCGTCGAGGGCTGCGCCGGGGTGCGTCGCGTCGAGCCCTTCGAGCTGCAGCGCTCCACCCCAGCACCGCAGCTCGATCCGGGTCCACTCGTCGCCCTCGGCCAGCCCCGCCCGGGTCATCCGCTCGATGAGCGCGGCGTGGACCGGGCCCCGCTGCCTCGCCAGTTCCTTGCCCTTGGCGTAGATAGCGATCGAACAGGGCGTGGTGTCTCGACCCCCCGCGCCCACGCCGTCGAGCTCGCCGCTGCGCCGCTGGTACGAGCTGACCGACGCCGCCGAGATCAACCTGTCGTTGAGCCCGGCGATCACGGGTAGCCCGACGCAGTCGAGGCACAGCTCGATCCGCCGCTGCTGGACCCCGAGCGCCGCGAGGTCCGCCGGCAGGTCCTCGCTCTCGCCCAGGTCCACCCCGAGCAGCCACCAGATCGCCCGGGGCAGCTCCCGCTCATACCAGCTCTCGACGCCCTCGACCTCGGCAGCCTCGCTGCGGATCGCCACCTCGGCCCGCTTCCGGCGCAGGGTCCAGCGCGTCCGACCGGTCCGCAGGATCGTCGTCGAGCCCTTGCGCTCGACCTGCATCGTCGCGACCTCGCCCTCGTGATCGACGATCTCGACCGTCGTCGCCCCCGCCGTGATCCGGTCCTGCAGGTCTGCCCACCTCGCCCATGTCCGCCGACCCACGGGTGGCTGGATTATCCAGCAAGTTCCGCCGTCGATCCGGGGCCCCAGGAGCACGCGCAGATCATCCACTTTCTGCGCGATCGCCCTCGGTTTGGGTCGTCGCGTAGACGGCCGACAGTGATCCTGCAGTTGCGCGACGTCGCGTAGCGCTTCGTTGTTCTGCGCGACCGGTTTCCCGAGCCTCGCGCGCAGCTTCTCGCGCAGGCTCTGCGCGCCCGCGACTATCCACGCGATCATCGCCAGTGCGGGGGTCATGCGTCCCCCTTGATCGGGCGGGTCGCGGGGCAGCCGTAGCCTGGCACGTGCGGGTGCAATGTCCATCCGCTCTTCAGATGCAGGACGGCGAACAGTGCGTACTCGCGCACGATTTTCCACTCGTGCGCGATGGGCTTGCGCTTCTGGGCGGACTCCCCCTTCAGCCGCGCCCATGACTGCGGCGCCGCCATGCCCTCGGGCAGCGGCCGGGGCTCGATGGGGGTCACGATCAGGTGAAGCGCGACCGCCTCGGCGTGTCCTTTGAAGTAGGCGTCGAAGTCCTCGCGCTCGATTCCACCGCGCTCGTGGGTCGCTTCCCAGACATCGGCCGGCGTGGAGACAAGCACGATTTTGACCTTGGCCTCGGCGACGAGCATCGAACGTGGCGCCGTCTCGTAGATCAGGATCGTCTCGCCCGGCTCGACCTTTGGCCGGCGCGTCCGGTACTCCCAGACCTTCGAGCCGTCGAGCAGCTTGGCCACGTACTTGGGGCGGATCGAGAAAACGAACGGGGGGGTCACCACACTGCTGTCCAGCTCCGCGCGTTGCTCTTCGGTTGGCTTTTCGTATCGGCTCATGTCTCCTCGATCACCTTGGCTAAACGCCACTCGCTCGACCCCGCCCGGGGGTCGCCCTCGCTCCCGGTCGCGAACGGCCGCACCCACGCATGGGCCACGACCAGCTCGTCGCCGTCCTCGACGATCGTCACCGTGTCGATGTCGTCGCCCCGCTTCCACGACCGGCCACACCAGACCGCGTGGCCCCGGTGCGGGCGCGTCGTCGTGACCACCCGAGGGCAGCCGGGGACCGACGCGATCAGGTTGCCGCGCTCGGCTTCGATGCGGACCTCGCCGCAGTCGCTCACCCACATCGAAGCACCGCCTTTACGATCTTCCAGGCTGGTGACCAGCGACTGTCGCGGGCGGCCTTCACTACCCAGACCCGCACGCCGCATGCCTCGGCCACCACTCGACGCGGCGGGCAGCCGAGCATCTCCCACACGAGCCACAGCCACGCATGTCGGGCGTAGGCCGTCCGGCCTTGCCCGTACCTCGCCACGGCGCGCGGCGGCAGGCCGGTCACCCTGCACACGTCCTCGAGCGTCCGCTCGGCGAGCTGAGCCGGGGTCACGACGCCTCCGAGTGAGCCGCGATCACGGTCTCTAGCTGGTGTCGCTGATCGACGTGTACGCGCCACGCTTGTCCGATCGCGTCCCACTCGCGGAACTCGGCGGGGATCGATCGCTTCAGGTCCTCGATGAACGGCCCCCAATACGGGCCGATCACCACCAGCCACTCCGGCTTGCGCTTCGACGGCGACGCCTTCCACGTCCGGGCGCTCATGATGGCCACCCCGCCAGCTCGCAGATCGCTACCGCGAACGACATCGCTCCGACGACGTCCCCCGCCGGCGACTCCTCGGCGTAGAGACCCAGGGCAACGGCTACGCTGTCCACCGCGCCCTCCATGGTCCACAGCACGCCGGCCTCTCGGCACCCCTCCCGCTGCAGCTGCATCCGGCGGCGAACCCATCCTGCCAGCGCCGTCGTCTCGTAGTCGTCGAGGTCGACATGCCCCCCGATCGGCGTCGACCAGCGGCGCGCGAGCGCGGCGATCCCAGGCGTGGCGATCCGGTCCGCCTCGGCGCGCAGGCTCCTGCCGGTGACCGCCTCGAACCTGGCCCTGTCGCTCGTCTCCGCTTCGCCGGCGGCGTCGTGGTGACGAGCGCAGAGCGGCACGAGATCGAAGCGACCACCCTTGGACCCACCCATGCCGCGCGCGACGACGTGGGCAGCCTGCACGGGGCCATGGCAATAGGTCCAGGCGAGGTCTGCGACGCACCGCATCGCGCGAACGGCCTCGGCCTCGTCGCCGAAGTTCCTGGCGTACTTCTTCGCCCGACGCTTGCGGTTGACCGGCTTGATCCGGCCGGTCCTACGCATCGCAGAGCGCTTCATCGCGACACCCGCAGTGCCGGCGGGGTCACGTCCTCGACGACTGCCGAGAGCCGCACGCGGGCCTCGGCGAGAGCCGCCATACCTGCGTCGTACTTGCTGCCCCGTCGCTCGGCCACGAGCGCGTCGAGCCTGGCCAGCAGGTCCTCCTGCGCGTCGTCGTAGCCGCGCCTGTAGCCTACGTCGTAGCCGATCTCTCGGCCTGCCTCGTGCTGCCCGGCGAGCAGTGTGGTTAGTTCGATGTGTACTTCTCGCTGCATTAGATGTCCCTTTTCGTCGTGCCAAACTCGCCAAACTCCGCCGCGAACCGCGGCGAGTCGCGCCCGAGGTAGTAGATTACCTGCGCGTAGGCGTTGCCCTTGATCGGGCGCCCGCGCGGGTCGAGGAACGCCAACCTGCCGCGGATCCAGCACCTCGCAGAGCTGGACTCGAGCAGCCGCTGCTGGATCGCCGTGTCGGTCGCGACGTTGAGCAACAGGATCGCGCCGGTGACCATCCCTCGGCCCCCGCCGTAGGCTTCGAGGATTGAGAGCAAGAACGGACCGGGGCATGAGTAGGGCGGGTTGCACCACACCGCGCCGGCCAGGGTCTGGGTGATTCGCCCGTCCTTGATGTCGCCGACGCCGCGCCAGCAGCCGAGCAGCTCCGCGGCCTCGTCGGCCTCGAGCCCCGACGCCCGCGCCACGTCGTCGTAGCTCTGCTGGCCCTTCGAGTACCAGGCTCGCGCTCGCACGTGGCGCTGCGCGACCAGGCAGCTCCCCGGGTCCGTGTCGATCTCGCCGAAGACCCTGCGCGCGGCCTCGATTATCGGCGGCGGCGTGTACCACTCGTCGCCGTCGTAGTCGGGCGCGGCGCTCGGGCTGGCGGCCGCTTTCAGGACGCCGCCGATCGTGATCCGGCTGCCCTTGGCTTCGAGGTGCTCGGCGATCGCCGCGACCTGCTCGTCGGGGATCTGGGACAGCTGGACCAGGCGCGAGGCCTCTTTGCGCTCGATCTGCGCTTCCTCGGCCGCCTGCCGGCGATCGCTCGGCTTGCGGCTGCCCTTCGATCCGCCGTCGAGCCCGGCGAGCAGGTGCCCCGCGTGTCGCCGGGCCTCGAGCGCCACGCCTTCGAGTAGCCGCTCGGCTCGCTCAGCCTCCTCAGCCGTCCTCGTGCAGCGCCGCAGAGCGTCGGCGTAGGCCTCGGACTGGACCGCCGCCGCCATCGCCCCGCGTAGGTCGAGCTCGGGGATGCCGTGGGCCACGAACTCCGCCAGCGCGAACGCGAGGTCGTCTACGTCGACCCCCTCGGCGAGCTGCGCCAGGGTCGGGATCGCTAGCGCCGTCATGACTGCCCCTCACCGTCCATGAGCTCGCGCCAGCCCTCGAACTCGTCCTGGTCATGCAGGTGCGGACGCAGGCGCTCCGGCAACTCGGTGAATTGTTTGGGGAAGAACCGCGGCGCCCATGCATGCCGACGGCACCCGGGTCGAGGCTCGCCCTCGGCCGTGAAGGCCAGCCCGATCGTCGGACCCGAGCACGCGTAGCAGCGGACGACCGCGCGCGCTATCGGTCGGTAGATGCCGGCCACCCGGGTCCCCGCGATCAGCTCGAGCACCGCGGAACGTGCCGCCGCGACGGTCCTCCACGCGCGTCCGTTGTGGCTGACCACGGTCTCGCCGAGGGGGCTCACGAGGTACCAGGGGTAGTTCGCGGTCATGTGGCCGCAGTGCCTGACCTGCCACCCGCTCGCGCGATGTACGTCGACCCTGTGGGTCCCCTTGCCAAAGTGCTCCCAAACCTCCTCGAGCTGGGCCCGCGTGGGCGCTTTCACTGGCGCCGTCATGACCGGTGCCCCCTCGACGCGATCCGGGTCGCGGTCGCGTAGTCCAGCTCCTCGCCGCACCACGCGTTTTTGACGACGGGCTTTTCTCCCGTCGGCCACACCAGCCCGGCGTCAGCTCGCCAGCAGCGGGCGTGTGCTCGCCCGATAGCCCACGCCAACGGGGACAAGGCCGCCGGCTTGTCGCCGTCCTCGGGACGCGGAGCGATCACCCGATCTTCGCCGTCGACCACGACCCAGGGGCAGTACGCCCGGACCTCGTCGATCGAGATCACGGCCCCGGTCTTGCCCGAGATCATCACCGGATCTTCGCCGTCACCGACGATCCGAAAGTAGCGCATCACCGCCTCGCGCCAGCTGTCGCAGCCCTCGACGCGCCCTCGGTCCTCGATAGCGAACGGCTTCCAAAGGTCGTCGTTGCGGCGCGCCTCGATGATCGCTTGCTCGAGGATCTTCGCGGCCTCGACCTGACGGTCGTGCTTGCGCGCGGTGCCGAGCTGGCGCGCGAGCGGGTGGCTCACCTTGCCGGTGTGGCGCCGGCAAAAGTCCCCCGCCTTGCTCACCTCGACCGGCTTCATGCTCGGCGGGTGACAGCATCCGACCGGACAGAGCTTGCGCGGCACCGGCTTGGGGCGGGGCTTCGGCGGGGGTGTCGTCGCGTAGCCCTTGGCCTCGGCGACCTCGACCAGTGCGGCCTTGGCCGCCTCGTAGCTATCCATGGCCGTGCTCCTCTCGGGTCCACCCGATCAAGGCACCGGGCGGCTCGCCCACGTCGTCGTAGCGCTCGCCGTAGTCGTCTTCGTCGCCGTAGCCTGAAAGGTAGACCTGCTCGCCCTCGCAGGGCGGCCGCTCCTGCTCGATCACAGCTCCGTGATCGAGCAGCACCATCGTCGAGGCGACCGGTCGGCACGTCTTGAGGTCGGCAGCAGGCAGGCCGTCGCCGAGGCCCATCAACTGGAACGGCTCGCCCTTGGCGTCGAGCATCGGCGCGCCAGCGCGAAACCAAGCGATCAGCACGGACAGCGCCTGCGGGCTCTCACCCTCGTACACTTCGATCCGGGGAGCGGTCATTGCATGCCCTCCGGCAGCTCGTCGCCGCGGCGCATCAGCGGGCTTGAGCCCGGCTCATAGACCTCGCTCGCGCCTGTCCCGAGCTGTCCGACCAGGCGCATCCACAGGCACGCGATCTGGTAGGTAGGCAGGTGCGTCACGCTCCACTCGTGGTCGCCCACGAGCCCGAGCAGCGCCCGCAGTGCCCGATCCTCAGCGATCTTCTCTCGCCTACAGTAGGCTTTGAGCAGCCTCTCGACCTCCTCGCGGACCGCCGGCCTCGCGCGGTCGTGCGCCCTGCACAGGTCCGTCTCGGCGTCGTCGGCCACGCGCAAGCGCAGGAGCTGGCGCGTGTAGATCCGGCGCCCCGTCGTGACCGCCGCCGAGCTCGGAGACATGCCAGCCTGCGTCTGGACGTCGACCCGCGTGGGCGCGCTGACCCATCCGTCCCAGCTCCAGCTCCACACCGTCTGCATCGTGAGGCCAGCGAGGATCGACCCGCCGAAGATCACGTCCAGACCGAATCGCTCGAGCAGCTCGTCGGCGACCGCCTCGAATCGGCGCGCGCTGACCCAGCCGAGCATCTCGCCGTCCACCCGGTCCCAGCGATCGGGGGCGATCGGCTCCGCCGCGGCCCGGGCCTCGCCCAGGGCTACGCGCGCGAGCCTCTCGGCTTCGTCCTGGCGGCCGCTCATCGCAGGCGCCTCGCCATGTCTGCGACCACGATCCGTGAGTCGAAGTCGCGCACCATCCAGACCCCGCTCGGTGGCCTAACCGTCTCGCACCCAAGATCGTCGAGGGCGGCCCGTTGCGTTTTGACTCGGTTGCCGATCTCGACAGCGCCGAGCTGGCGCGAGACCAGCGGCGACTTCCAGTGACGCGCCAGCTTGCCGTCGCCGTGGACAAGATCGACGTGCCGTCGCCCCCACGCGTAGGTGCCGAGCCCAGCCGCCCACGGCGTGTCGCGCCAGACCTCGAGCAGCGCCTGGCTCAAGTCCGCTTGGCTCGTCCCCGAGCGGAGATCTACCCCCGCCGCCCGCTCGTGCGAGGAGCCCTTCGATCCCCCGCAGGCGACGTTGTAGTCGCCTCGCCAGCCTCGGGCGCCCGAGTCGTCGGCGCCCGGCCGGTACCAGCCCAGCACCGAGACCTTGTGATCACGCCCGCTGATCTCGCTGGCGCGCGCGCGGACGATCTCGAGGAACAGGGCCAGCGCGATCACGGTGTCGAGCATGACCGCGGGCAGGTCCGCGACCGTGGCCGCCCCTACTCGCCGGCGGGCCCCGGCGTTCTGTAGGCGAGTCACCTCGAGCGCCGAGAAGTGGTGCACCCCGGCCTCGCGCAGGCGCTCGTCGAGCTGCCTGGTGGTCAGCGTCGGCGCGATCACGCTGCGCCCCCGGGATCGCGCAGGTCCTCAAACAGCTTGTGGCCGTCGCTCAGCTCTCCCTTGGTGGCTGCGACGATCCGCAGCCTGGCCCTCGACTCGCACCCGCATGCGCATGTGCAGGCCTTGCGCTTTGCGAGTTCGCCCTCTGCTGCGACCGCCCGCTTGGCGAGCTCGTAGACCGCGACGAGCACGTCGCCGGGGTGCGTGCCCTCGTCGAGCGGCTCGAACGGAAGCGGGCCCGCGGCCGCCACCACGTCCTCTGGTGCCTCGGCGATGATCAGGATCTGCCGGAGGGCGATCGACTGCCTCGCGCCTCGCAGCTGACTCGCTGTCAGGTCGAGGATCTGGGCCTCGGGGTCCGGCGCCCGGCGCCCGATCGCTACCAGGCTGTGACCGAGCGTCCCGGGTTCGGTTTCGTCGATCGTGTCGCCCTCTTCTAGGGCTCCGCGGAGCGCCCTTTGTGCCTCCCGAAACGCCTGCTCGGCGTCGGCGGCGTCGTCGATCGGCCCCCCGAGTTCGCGGGCGACGATCTCGCGGATCTTCGCGGACTCATCCCCCCCGAGCGCGATCGTGTCGATGGCATCGGTCAGCGGCGCGAGGTCCGAGACATTGAGACCGCGCAGCGCCGTAGCCAGGCTGGTGACGAGCGCGAGCGCTCCTATTGAGTGACTGTCGTTTTGATTATCCATCGTATCGATCCCTCGCACGCCGTAAGCCCCGTGCGCTCGGCCGATCAGGCTGCGCACGGGGCCCGGCTCCAGCGCGGCCTACATGCCACACCTCCCGGCTAATGCTCGCCCGATTTCATCGCTGGGCGCTTCGCGTTTCCTCCCTGGTCAGGCTGCCGATTTCGGCGGCCGATGAAATAGGAAGTCGAGCGATCGGCCCGTCTTCACTGCAATTCTGTGGACCGAACCCAGGGACGGCAGAGACTTGCCGGTCTCCCATTTGGAGACTGCAGCCTTGCTTACGCCGCATAGTTCGGCGATTGCATCCTGATAGAGTCCTGCCGTCTCCCTGGCCTCACGGATCCGCTGCGGGTCAACGCCCCACGCCCCCCCGTCGTCGCCCCCGTCGTCGCAGGCGGCGTCAAACGCCTCACCCGTGGCCTCGGCGGCCTCCATCACGTGCTGCACACCGACGTGGGCATAGGTGTCGATGAGCTCCTGGGCGCTGTGCCCGAGGATCGCGGCGACCTTGACCGGCGGCACGCCGATCTCGCCCAAGAGGAACGACGCCATGCCGTGGCGACCGGCGTCGTAGAGGCGCAGCGGCTGGCCGTCTAGGGTCCGGTGCATCATCCCAGCTTCGGCCGCGGCCTTGAGCACGCGCGGCCACGATCGACCGACCGACTTTCGCGTCCATGGCTTGCTCGGGTCGTCTCGCCCCGGCCAGAGCAGATCGTCGACGAGCTGCACCTGAGCCTCGAGCGTGGCGCGCCCGCCGGCCCCGAGCATCGCTAGCGGGATCGACCGCTGGCGTCCGTGCTTCCCGTCGCGGATCAGCAGTACGCCCCCGCGCTGGTCAATGTCGCTGACCCTCAGCCGGGCGACCTCTTTCCAGGGCCTGGCTCCCGTGCACAGGCACAGGCACAGGAAGCGCCCCACTCGGACGGACAGGTTGCCGTCTTCGACCATCTTGCGGAGCAGCGCGACCATCGACGGCAGCCACCCCGACGGGAAATAGAGCTTCCGCTTTGGCTCTGGCGCGAGCCTGACCGTCGACCACGGGCAGATCTCTGGCGCCTCCCCTCGCTTCGCCGCGCGCCTCCAGGCCGCCCTCGCTACCTTGTGGGTATGCGTCGCCGAGCTCGGCCCGCGCTCGCGCCGAATCTGGTCATAGGCGTCTTGGCAACTCGCCGGGGTCTGCCCCCAGACGGGCCCCGCAGCCCCTATCTCCGCCAGCACCCTGGCCGATCGGCGATAGGCCTTGATCGTCGTCGGGTCGCAATCCGACACCCTCGAGTCGATGTAGCGATCCATGAGCTGCCCAAGCGTCATCTCGCGGCGACCTTCGGGCCGCGCTCCGAGCACCGCCAGCTGGCCTGTCGGCCAGTAGGTGCCCTGATCGATCGACAGGACCAGCGCGCTACCCATGCTGGCCTCCCTTCGGCGAGGGTGCGAGCGACAGCGCGCGCCGTGGCTTTTCCTTCGCCTGATCCAGCGTGGATGATGGCGGCCGCCGGGCCGCCAACTTGATGACCCGATTCGCATCGAGCCCGACGGGCGTGGTCACGACCAGCCGGCCCTCGGCGTCCACGTCCGCGCAGCCGTCCGGGCCTGACCAGCCGGCGTGGATCGGTCCGGCCGCTCGGCCGGACTTGGCTAGCCTGGCGAACCCGCCGAGCAGGCGCCGGATCAGGCCCTGTTGTCCACTGGGCAGCGCTTGTGCGGGCCTGGTCTGTTGCGGGACTGCCGCGAGGTGCGATACAGCTTCGGTATCGCACCTCCCATCTTGGAGGTGGGTCATATTCGCTCGCTATGGGGTGCTGGGGGCACGATCGCCGCCGACGCCTGCTATCAGTAGCGTGGTCCGGCGCCAGGGTCAACTGGCGCGACACTTTTTTTTGTTGTCCCGTCGTCGGCGCCGACGTACCGAGCGGACCGCCCGAGCAGCTCGAGCAGCTCGTCGGCGAACTCGGGCGCGCCTCGTCGGGAGACGATCCACGCGACTGCCTCGACGGGATCGTGCAGCGGGATCCCGTCGACCCGAGCTCGCCGGACCGTCCGCTTCGTCCGTCGGGCCGCCGCGGCGATCCACTCGAGCCCGTAGCCGAAGAGGAGCGGCCGGCCCCCGCCGTCGCCGTCGTCCTCGGGGGTCAGCGCCGCCAACGTGTGTCGTCGTCGCTTCACGATGCCACCTCGACCCCTTCACGATCGAAACGACCCCGGATTATTTCGAGCACGGCCGGGGCGACCCACTTCGGCAAGGGGTCCGAGTAATGGATCGTCGTGCTCGTCGCCGACTTCGCATCCTCGTCGTGGATGCGAAGGTTCCGGCGCACCCCGTCAGGCGAGATCTCGACCCACCGCGGCCGGCCGCGCTCGTCTGCTGTGGTCGCCACGTCGTGCCATCCAGTAGCCGGTTCAAGCGGGTCCCAGATGTCCACCAGCCTGACGGACCACGGCCCCGAGTCCCCTTCCTTGAGCACCACCTCAACCCGACACGCGGCCGATGTGAGCCCGCGCGGGCGCTGTTCGTCGGCGGTCGTGGTGATCGTTTTGCGTATGATGTCGGTCATGGTCGTGGGTCCTTCGGGCTTGCGGGGGGCGGTCATCGCCCCGACTCAGACATGATGGGTGGCTGTTTGCCGTTGATGGCCGGTGATCGATCCCGCGAAACTGCGGTCCGCCTCGTGAGGCCGATCGCGTCGGCTCACGAGACGGGGCCGGAGCCCCGCGAGCTAGGCCCCGCGCGCGGAGAGGATCGCGTCTCGACAGGTGACGTACGCCGGGCTGCCTTGCCCGTCCTCGAGCGCCTCGTCGCACGCGGCGACGAGCTCGCTGTCGCCGGCCTGGCCGGCCTCGCGTCGAAGCGCCTCGATCTGCTCGTCGTCGATGCGCGGCAGCTCGATGCTGATGCTGGACATGTACCGCTCGACGCGGACCAGATCGTCCTCGTCGCTGGCGTCCTCCTCGTTGGTCCATCCCCAGATCTGGGTGTCCTCTCGAATCCACTCGCGTAGGGCGGACTCGAACTCGGCGCGGTCTCCGGTCGGCCAGTAGGCGGTGGGCTCAGCGTACTCGCCGTACCAGGCGACGAGCAGGGCCTCGTCAGCGTCGGTGGAGATGATGATGTCGCGGGTATCGGTCGTGGTGGTCATGGTCGTGGTCCTTGGGTTCGGGGGCTTGCGGGGGCGGTCATCGCCCCGACTCAGACATGATGGTGTCCGTTTGCCGTTGCGTCAAGCGGTCATTTCTTTTTTTACTACCTTGCGCGCCGCGCTCCCCGCGTCTGCCCCCTGCGGATCTTCGGCTGGCAGCTCGAGCCCGTTCTCTTTGGCGAGCGCGAACTTGATGTCCCTCGCGCTGTAGCCCATGTCCCCGCCGACCTTGCCCCGGCGAGCGCCGTACTTCTTGGCGAGGTTGTGAACGAGCCGCGTCGAGACCTCGAGACCCATGCGGGCCTTGATCTCTTCGACGATGGCCCCGGGGCTCATGAGGTCGCCGGGGATCTCGGCCAGCAACATGTCGAGCGGGTCGGGTTCGACGGGCTCGACCTCGCCGACTTCGTCCAGCGCCACGGGGTCGGGGTTCGCCGGGGGCGATGCCGCGGCCAGCCCTTGTGTGCCGCTGCTCTTGGCGTGCTCGGCCGCAGCGTAGACGGCCGCGTGCATGGCTGCCTGCTCGGCGTCGGACAGCGTCGCGCCCGAGAGCACGCACGCCTTCGAGATGAGCCAGATAGCCGACGCAGCCGGCAGCTCGCCGGCCGCGACCTTGGCCAAGATCTCCAGCGGGGAGCCGACCGACTCCCCGCCGCCGTTGACAGCCGCGGGCGGGACGAGCTTCCCCAGCTCGGTCTTGTCGACGATGCCCTGGTCGATGAGCAGTTGGCGAGCCGTGGCGGTGTCGATGATGTTCTTGTCGAGCATCAGCGCGACGAAGCCCCCCCACTTGACGGCGCGGTCGGCCAGGTCCGCGTCGGCTTCTTGTTCGAGCGGCTCCCAAGTGAACGTCCATTCGTCGGGGACTTGCTCGCCCCGGTTCCGCCGCGCGGCGAACTCGATCTCCAGGATGCGGGACAGCGCCGGGTCGACGTAGTGATTGCGCTGGACGATCGCGTGATTGTGCCAGGCCGTGCGCTCGCCCTTCGTGTCGCTGTTCAGTCCCGTGCTCGTCTGCGTGCCGGTGATGATCTGGCGCGAGCACCCGCTGGTCATCACGAGGTCGTCGACGGCAGCTTCCATCATCGACTTCACGCCCTCGATCGAGCGCTTGACCTCGCCGAAGTCGTCAAGCTTGTCGATCGCTAGCAGGTTCAGGTTGTCGATTCCCCACCAGAGCGCTTGCAGCCCGGCGCGCGCCTTGTCCTTGTCGGCCTCGCTCCCGCACATGGCTTGCTTCCAGCCGTTCATCTTGAGCACCATCACCGAAATCCGCTTCATGATGGCCTCGGCGTTCTTCATCGTGTTGCTGTACTGGCCTAGCGAACGCCAGCACCGCGAGAGCACGGATGGTCCCCACAGCCCGTTGTAGGTCATGCGGTCCGGCGGCACGACGACCCCGTCGAACCGGATGACGCGCGAGCGGTGGACCTTCGCTTCGTCGGGTTTCGCAGGGTCCGCGATGACGTAGAACTCGGGGTCGCGTCGCCAGTCGGAGCCGCGCCCCATGTCGAACGTGCCGGCCGTGACGCGTGTGGCGTCGACGACCGTCAGCCCGCGAAGCTCTCGCACGGTGGCGAGGTCGAGCGGCTTGTCGAAGCTCTTGCCGTCGTCGACGGCGAGCACGAGAATCGACCCTCGTTGGAGCCGAGCCCAGCGCCACGCCTCGGCAATCTTGGGGACTGCGCGGAGGTCATCCATGCGCGAGCGAATCGACTGCCAGTCGTACGCCTGGTCCAGCCCCACGAGATCCCACTTGGCCCGGGTCGCGTCGTCGACGACCTGGTCGATGATGCGAGCTGCGACCGCGTCGTTCTCGTAGGCGTTCGACAGTTCCTCGGTCCCCAGCTCACGTTCAGCGCCGTAGTAAGCCCGCGGCTGCTGTCCGAGCTGTGGCCCGCTCGCGGTGAGAAAGTCGACGTAGCCGTCGACGTGCACGATGGGAGGGGCTTGTGGTGTTGGGTCGTTCATGGCTAGCTCGTCAAGCGTAGGCCCCGGGGCCGTCTGCGGTGGTGCGGATTGGGCTGTCCTCCGACAGCATCAAGTAGGTGATCCCCCAGACGACCGAGTCCAGCCGGTTGGGGCTCTGGCTGTCGCCGGGGATCCATGTCGTAAGCTCGGCCTCGAGCTCCGGGAAGATGCCGACGTGATGGACCTTGCCTCGCTCGTAGAGCGTGGCCACTGGCTCGCCTCGGGTGAATTTGCTTCGCGTGGCCCGGACGCTGGCGAACGGGATGTTCCGGTCGACCGCGCGCAGGCCGGCCTCGACCATGTCGCCGCCGCGGTTGACCTCGGCGACGACGCGATCGGCCTGGTACTTGCGGTAGAGCGAGATGGCGACCTCCGCCCACTCGCCCGTGCTGATATCGTACTTGTCCGTGGCGTCCTCGAGCACGTAGCCCTCGCCGGCGCTGTCGATTCCGAGCGCCGCGATGCCGGTCTTGTCGCTCCTGCGGTGAGCCGTCACCGCCGGATCCACCGACACGATCACTCGAGCCATCGGTGGCAGGTCAGCGAGCTCGATCCGGTGGTCGCTGATGAACTCGAACTGCTTGAGCAGCGCACCCTCGACCATGCCGAGAAACAACCCGCGCAGCTCCTGCTCGCCGATCGCCGCGCCCTCGAACGCGTTGCGGTAGACCTTGATGGCTTTCTCGGTCAAGAACGGGTTGTCGAACGTGCTCGCCCCAGTAAGCACCGTGTCCGCGTCGTCGACGGCCTTCTTGAGCCACTTTAGCGGCCGCGGCGTGGTCGTCATCATCAGCTGCGCTCGACCGACGCGCGTGGCGAACTCGAGCAGGTGCCACCACGTCTCTTCGCCTTTCTTCCACGCGGCCACCTCGTCGCCGATCGCAAAGGCGATGTTAGACCCGCGGATGCTCTGGGCAGACTCCCCGTCGGCAGAGAAGACGCGCCCGCGGGCGCCGTTGGGCCATTCGAGGATCCCCGGCCCCGGCTTCCAGCGCGGCAGGAACCCGCGGGGCGCCGCGGCGAGGATGCCCGTCGCACGCGCCTCCACGTTCGTTTCGCGCACGTCCGTGTGGGTCCGTCCCACGATCGCGATGATGCCCCCGCCGAGCGAACCCACGTCCTTGGCGACCTCGTGGACCGTCTTGCTGGCAGTCCAACTCTTGCCGATCCCGCGGCCCCCGATCATGGCCCATCGTCGCCAGTCGCCCGGCGGGATGCGCTGGTAGGGCAGCGACCACATCGCCCAGTCATCGAGCACCGCGCGGCGCTCGTACGGTGACATGGAAGCGAACATGGCGGCGATCAGCTCCCGGGGCGATCGCGAGTCGCCAGCCTCCGCGGCTGCACGCTGCGCAATCTCGCCGATCCGCGGGAGCATGGCCACGTCAGGAATCGTCCTTGAACATGGCTTTCAGTCGGTCGATGATCAACGACTCGGTCTCGGCGTCGGCCTCTTCTTCGGTGCCGTCGTCGTCGTCGATGACCTTGCGCCCGTTATGCAGGTAGTGCTTGGGCCAGCGCTTGATCATGAACTTGAAGATGAGGTCTGGGTCCTCCGACCCCATCACGATCTCGACGCATCGCGCGTGAGCGTCGGCCTCGGCGGCGTCGATGGCCAAGACGAACTCGCCGTGCACCCCAAGGGCATCGGACCGGTCGGAGGCGTAAAGACGCAGCGCCGTGCTGCCCTCGCGGGCCCACAGCCGGTAGGTCTCGAGCGGGATCTTTAGCCGAGCGCAGACGACCGTCTTGCGCAGCCCAAGGCGAAGCAGCTCCGCGAACGCGGCGACGAGCGCCTGGGTGATCCCCTCGTTGGGGTCGAACACCACAGGCGAGGCCTCGGCGGGCACTTCCAGGACGTGCTCGCGCGGCGCGGCTTTTGCACCCTTGCGAGCGGCGCGCTTATATCGGTGTTTACGCTGCATTTTCCTTATCCGTAGGCGCATGCTCCGCGGGGCTGCTAGCCTGGCGCCGATGCAGATCCGCACCCTGGCTCTCTCCGCTGTTGTTCTCTTCGCCTCGGCTTGCACCGCCACAGCCGACGGCAGTCGGCGCGAGCTCGTCGAGCTTCGATGCAGCACGACTGAGTGCGAGGCCCGGTGGGATGACAGCCCGGCGTGGTCGCGTGTCGTGGCAGCCGACGATCTCGTCGCGCTCACCGAAGTCGACCAGGCCGACGTGTGGGAGTGCGAGCGCGAGCCCGACGTTGACCTTTGCGTGGTCGTCGACGGACACGGCCGCGTTGGGTGCTTCCGCGTCGAGGGCGACTTCGCCGTTGCCGTCGGTCCGGCCTGCGCCGTGTCGGGCGCCGAGTGGCTGGACGTGGGCAACGCGATGGTCGCCAAGGTCACGGAATGAAGAAGTCACTCGACACCTTGATTGAGCACCGGGACGCGGTGAGCGTCCCGGAGTTGATGCCCAGACGCAGTTTGATCGCGTACGACTGAATGTCGGACGCGGCGGGCCATGAGTCTGTCGGCTTCCACCGGTAGACAGTGGAGACCGCAAACCCCACGTCGGTGGCGACGATCCGGTAGCTCGTGACCATCGGCTCGTCGTAGCCGAGCGGGCCCGTGGCGCCGATGCGCATGGCCAAGGTCGTCGGCGAAGCGCTGCACTCGACGCGGGCCGAGACCTCGATCCACACCTCTTCGTTGTGGCGGATGCGACGGGTCGCGGCGGCGCCTGTGTCGGCGATTGCGTTGAGCGTGACGAGCGACGCAGCGTAGCCGCGGACCGGCTCCTCAAAGGTGCGGGCCTGCCCGACGCCGTCGAGGAACGAGAAAAAAGTCTCGTTCCACCGGATGCGTCCCGTCGCCGCAGCCAGGCCCAAGCCGGAGTTGTTGAAGTCGAGTTGGGTGACCTTTGTGGTCGTGACGTCGACGAGCGAACCGGCGCTGCCGGACATAGTCTGCGTGCCCAGATTGATCCCCGCCAGCGGGCTTACGATCCCGGTGACCGCGAGCACGCCGCCGAGCGTGACCGTGCCGGAGACATGGGCGGTGCCCGAGACGTTCAGGCCGTGGCCCGGCCCCGTCGACACGCCCTCCAACGCGGCACCAGACCCGCCCGACACACCGCGGATGGCCGCGGCGGAGCCGGACGCTGACCCCAGCAAAGCGAAGCCGTTGCTGTTGTTGGTCGTCGAGATTGTCGACGCCGCGGAGCCGGAGTTTTCGTTGGCCGTGATCGCAGGGAAGCCCGCGCCGGTCGAGCCCAGGACCACACCGGCTACTCGCCCGCGGCCGTCGTCGTCGGTCTCGACAATGTGCGCGTCTTCGGCTGCGGTCGACTTGCCGGCGGCGAGCCAGCCCACCCAGTTGCCCGTGACGTGAAGCAGCCAGTTGAGCATTTCGGGCACGATGCCTGTGCCGGGGATGATGCCTTGCGGGGTAGGGGCCGCAATCTTGGTCGGCTTGCCGATCGCCGGCCCGCTCGTGAAGTTGGCGTCGGTCGCGTGAGTGAATGTGGTGACGGGTTTTGCCATGGCTTAGACTCCGATCGTTACGGTGTAGCCCCAAGTCGCGGCACCGGGCACCACAACGGACGCGCTGCCCCAGATACCCGCGCCGGGTACAGCGACGGACTCGCTACCCCAAACGGAGCCTTCGGTGGCAGTTGCGAATAGCACGTAGCCCACCGTTTCAGAATACACTGCTTTGGTCAGAAAGCTGATTAGGACGTGGAGATCGCTAGTGTCCGTGATATCCGGGATCGTCAGCAAGAACGACTTGGGCGGGAGGTTGACCAGGCCGATCGGAGCAGGCCCCGGGCCGATGAACTCGCGCACGATGCCGAGCAGGTTGTTCGTTGTCCCCGTCCAATTCGCGTCCTCGCGCGCGGCCGAGAGCAGCAGCCGAATTTGAATCCGCAACAGCGTGCGGTAGCGGGTGTCGGTCGCGCCCGATCGGGGCAGCCCGACGATGGACCCGAGCACGTCGAGCTGCGCGCCTACGGCGAACTCGACAGCGAACGCGTGCGGGAGTGCGACGAGTGTGTCGATGTCAGAGCCGACGTGCTCCCCGTAGGCACAGAACCAGTTGCGGATGTTGCTGGCCTCGGGGTGCCAGTGGAGCAGCCGTGCTTGGGTTAGGTCGCAAGCCCACTCCTCGCCGACCGCAGACAGACCCCACTCGAAGTCTTCGCCCCAACCCTCGCCCCAGAACGCCATTAGTAGTCGATCCCGTTGATGACGACGACCGTGCGCGCGGTCGACAGGTTGATCTTCTCGCGGATGCCGATCGGGACCAGCGACGTGATGGCCGGCGGCGAGCTGGTGCCCACGCGCACGGCGACCGAAGCCAGGCCCGACAGCTCGCCCGCGTTGACGAGCTGCGAGACGATGCCGCTGTAAGTCAGCGTGCGGAAGTCCTCGCCCGGGTTGCTGCGCTTGCTTTGAGCCTCGGTGACGCACCGCGAGCGTACGATCTCGGCCATCGTCACCGGGTCGATCGGCACGACGGGCCCGTCTCCGCCCGTCTCGATCTCGACCGTGAGCCACACGTCGACCTCGGCCACAATGTCGAACCCGACCGGGTGCACGCCGCCCTCGATATCGGTGACGGTGCCGTGGTAGCCCGCGTCGGTTGCCCACGGATCCCCACCGCCGCCGGTCGCCGAGAAGATGGCATCCCACAGCGCTTGCTGGACCTCGGCGCTCGGCGGCGAGGTGAACAGGTCGACGACCGTGTTGGTCGCCTTCCACCGGATGCCGTCGCTGTCGAACGGGCTGGTCGCCGGGTTGTGGTAGGTCCGCACTGACCGGATGGCCTCGGCCGCTTCCGAGCGGGAGACGGCGGCCGTGATGGCGGCGAGCGGACCGTTGCCGCTCGAGAAAAGCTCGAGGACTCGGCGGACGCGAAGCGCCGGGTCGGTCTCTCGGTCGGCGCCAAGCTTGGCGTCCTCGGTCGGGTTGGTGAAGCCGGTCAGGTTGGCGATCGACACAGTCGGCTCCCACGCGTCGCCGGCCTGCGAGACCAGGCGCCCCGTCTCCAGCGCGCGCACGGTCGCGTCCAAGTCGCCCGCCCCCGCGAAGACGTAGGGGCCGCCGTACGTCTCCCACAGCGTCCCGTAGGTGTCGTTGCGGAAGATGGTCCCGTCTGGCACATCGCACGCGCCGGTGGCCGTCAGCACGCCCCGCACGGTGGACGCGCGCGCTGCCTTGCGGATGGTCCCCGTGAGCGCGCAACGCTGGTCGAGCAACACCCCCGTCGCCGCATTCGGATCGAAGGACTGGACCGCCCGAAGCACGAGCTGCTGGTAGACCGCGAGCAGCTCGCCCTGAATCTCGGCGAACTCGCTGGACACGGCCTCCATGACCGACGTGTTGAGCGTGTTGCCGAACTTCGCTTGCAGGCGAACGAGGAGCCCCGCGACGATCTCTTCGCGGGTCTGGAGGGTGAGGCCGTTGGTTGTGAGCTCGAATGCCATAGGTCAGTTGTTGCTCCCGGCGACGGCGACCTCGAAAGTCACCTCGCCTTCGATTGTCTGGGCTCGGCCGCGGACCGTGGCCACGCGGGTGGACGTGTCGATCTGGAGCGGGTCGACTTCGGCCGACACGACGCCGGGCGTCTCCGCGGCCCGGTTCTCCAAGATGAAGCGGATTGACTCGGCCGGGGTGCCGGGCCTGAACAGGACTTGCAACCAGGGCGTGCCGATCGTGCGGCCGTAGGGCGTCTCGCCGAGAGCCGTGCGCAAGCGAAAGACGATCTGCTGCGCGATCGCTTCTTTGCCGGTGACCCAAACAAAGTCGCCGTTTTCGATCACGAGGTCGCCGAACTGGTCGATCTTCAAGTCCATCTAGATCACCTTCACCTTCACCGACGCGATGGCCTCTTTGGCCAGGTCCCACGCAGCCTGAGCCGTGCCCGCGCCCGTGAACGCATTGCCGGCCCCAGCGGTCACGAGCGCCGCCAGCATCGCGTCGACGGCCGTGATGAGATGCTCGGCGACGGCGACGGAGAGGACGGACTCTCGACCCAGGTGAATCGTCGGGCCCTCGAGCACGGGGCCGTCAAGAGCCGTCGGGGTTGCGATCCTGTGGGCGTTGTCGGTGAGGCCGGGCACGAACACGGCCGACGCGAAACGATGGGTGAACCACTCGACCGGGTCGACGGGAGCGGGGCCAGGTCGGCCAAGCCAGGCGGCCAAGCTCCGGTCGCTCACGATGAGCATGCCCGTGGAGCCCGGCTTGAGCGGCATACTCATGTAGCACTCCCCCGTACCGTCGCCGTAGAAGTGGACCGGCACCTTGGGCAGCCGCAACGGAGGGCGCGGGGCAGCAGCTGTGGTGCCGACGACCCGAGCGACCTCCAGAATATCGACGGTGACGGCCGCGGTTTGGTCCGCGGGGTTGTAGGCGGTGATGCTGCCCACGGTCGCGGTGCGAGTTGACAACGCAATCGACCGGGCCCACGCAACGAACAGATCGTGTAGATCCGGGTCGGCGGGCAGCGAATAGGGGTCCGTCTGATCTGCGCGGCTCATAGTGGCACCGATGGCCGTCCGTCGATCGTCATGATGGACGTGTGGTCGGTGGCTCCCGACATCGAGACGGACTCGCACCTATACAGTGCACCAAGCGGCGCACCGAAGCTGTCGATCACCACGAACTGATCGCCCGGTCGAGCTTGGGGTTGCGCGAGCGCGTCGACCCGAATGCCTCCGCCGTCGGTCTCTTCCCAGCTCAGCAAGCCGTGCGCAGCGTCGAGCAACATCGCCGCGGAGCCTTGGGCGCTCGCCGTGACGCCTTGGCGCATGAACACGACGAGCCCGTCGATCACTTTCCACTCCAGCCCGAGCGACGCCACGAGGCCGTCAAGCACCTCGCGGGTCTCGCCCTCGAGCGAGATTTGACCGTCGACAGGGAGCGGCGTGGCGACCACGGCGGCCTCCACGACGGGCTGTTGCGCGGGGTCGACTCGCAAGCCCAACTGCGTGAAGCAGTAGACCAGCAAGCCCCAGATCACCGCGCCTTGTCCAGCGCTGTAGGTGTGGACCGTCGGGGCGTCTGCGTTGCGCTCGACGGATTTGTAGCCCTCGCCCATGCGGATGACCGTGTGCACGTCGACCCCGACGCGCCTGCTGGGGATCAGGTCGTAGACCTCGCCGGAGAACGCGAGCGTGAGCTGTCGATCCCAGCCGAGGTAGAGCGCCATCGGGAACCCGAACGGAGTCGAGCGCGTGGCCTGCCAGGCGGCGAACAACTGCGCGCGTACGAGCGGCGACAAGTTGGCGATCGTGACTTCGCACTGGTCCGACTTACTGGACCGCGAGCGTGAGAGCTCCCACGCCATCCACAGCCCGCTACCGTCCAGGTTGATCAGCTGCGTCGGCGCTGCAATCCCCGACGCGGCGAACGTCGCTTGCTCGGCTGGGTTGATTCCAGCGAGGCCGGCGGCGACGCCCAAAAACCGGGTGAACGTGACCGGGATCAAGACGGCACCGGCGCCTTGTAGAGCAACCGCGCGCGGTCTTCCGCGAAGGCCGTGAGGTCGGGGTCGAGACCGTCGCTGGTCCAGCACACGAGCTCGCCGGGAGGTACGGCGAGGTGTCGGTAGGGGTAGAGCATCTCGACCTTCGGGCGGACGCCGAGACCAAGCACGAGCGGGGCCCCCTGGCCGTCGTAGAGGTCGAGCGACCACCCGCCGGTGCGAGTCTCGGGGAAGCCCCAAAGCCCGGGAGGGAGCACCGTGGTGTACAGCACGAGACGAAACGACGCCGCGCCGAGACGCTCGCCGATCTCGTAGTGCTCGCTCGTGCCGATGCGCTGCGCGATTTGGATCATCATGAGCGAAGCTCCAAGGGGTTCAGAAAATCAACATCCGCCACCGACTGACCGCCGCCCGAGCCTCCGCCCGTCGCGGCGTTGTTCCCGGTGGCGAGCGAGTCGGCGTCGGCGAACGCGGTCACGGACCCGGGCCCAAGCACGCGCGCTTGGATGCACGTGATGGAGATGGGGATCGACTGCCCGTCTGCGGGCGTCCACGTGCTGTCCAGCTGTTCGATGAACGCCCGCGCGAGCGAGTGATGCGGGGTGACGATCATGATGGGCTGTCGCGCGCGGCCCATGGCTCGCAGGTTAGCGATACGCATCAAATCGAACCGAGCGAGTCGCACGAGGCCAGAGCCCCCCAGCACAACAGGGCCGCCGGCCGCGAAGACACCGGTGACCGAGAGCACGGCGAGCTCCGCGTAGACGTTGCTCGTCGTATCGCTGAAATCCTGCAAGGTGTTTCGCGTGACCCGAAACCGCTCGCTGTAGGTCTCTTGGTCGATCACGTCGAACGTCACCCGCAGCGGCCCCAGTCCGGGGACAATGTCGAGCAACGGCTCGATCGGAACCGTGCCGGTCGGGTCGAGCCGGTAGATGCTACAGGTCTCGATCCCGAGTGAGCCGTCTAGGGGACTGGTCATTTAGCGCACGATGTTCTGCGGCATCTTGGCCGCCGCGTCTTTGTAGGTGGCCGCCAGTACATCCCGCACCGCGATTGCCGTCTCTTGCGCGTTGCGAGCCCCGTTGACCGGGATCGTCACGTCGTAGTTGTTGGTCGTGTTGTTCGTGATGTTGATGCTCGTCTCGGGCCGATGGTCCTCGCGCATCTTGCCTTGTTCGAGCGTCGAGAGCCCTTGCATCGCTTCTTCCGGCGACCGGCCCATGTACACGGCGAGCACGTCCCGGAAGTCTCCGAAGCTGGCTGACTTGGTCGGGGCGTCGACGGGCTTGGCCCTGCCTCCGCCGCCGCGCTTCGGTGCGGTCGTGCCAGCGGCGTTGCGAATGTCGTCGCGCGTCAGCCCGTGCATGGACGCGAGCGCTTCGTCAGCGTCCGACCACTTGCGGCCGCCCTTGGTCGAGCTGGCCAGCTTGTCGCTGACGATGCGCACCTTGCGAGTCACCAGCGCCGCTTCTTCGGCCGCGCGCGCCTTGGTGACTTCATCCTGCTTCGACTTCTTCTCTTTGGCTTCGCGGGCGCGTACCTCGTTCGGAGTTTCGCCAGTCTTCGGGTCTTTCTTGTCGCCGAGGAACCCGGGAGCCCCGCGCGGGACTTGGTTCTTTTCGATCGACCCCAGCGTGACGGCCCAGTTGTATGCCTTCTCGATCCCCTCGACCGTATCAAGCACCGCGTTGGCGAGCTTCAAAACGATCGGCAGCAGCACCGAGAGCGCCGACTTGGTGCCGTTCAGTCCCCGTTCGAGCTGGCCCGTCGTGAAGATTAGGAACCGGTCAACGAGCGGCGTGGCTTCTTCTACGAGGTCGGCGATGACGCCCACGACCTTGAGCGCGATCGGCAGGAGCTTGACCGCGTTCTCGGCGACCATCGTCAACAAGCGAGGTAGCTGCTGCTTGATTAGTTCGTCGTTCTCGCGGATGAAGTCCTGGAACACCTTCACGCCGGCTTCAATCGCCGGGGTTAGTGCGATGGCTAGTTCGCCCGCGGCCTGCCCGAGTTGCGCCTTGACGTTGGTGAGCTGGTTCTGAAACTCTTCGGCCTGGCTCAGCTGGTCGTCGGTGAAGACGTTCTCCAGCGAGCCGGCCATCTCGTTGATGCCGCGCGAGCCGGCGCGCAGTAGATCGGCCATCTCGCTGCCGGACTTGCCGAGCAGCTTGCTCGCCAGCACCGAGCGCATCGACTCGTCCTCGACCTTGTTGAGCGCGTCGGCGATGATGCCTAGCTGCTCGGTCGCGGACTTACCCTCCAGGTCAGCAAGGCCCAGCCCCACGTCGGTGAGGCTCTGTTTGAACGCTGCGCCGCCGCCCCGGCTCGCGTCGAGCATCTGGACGTTGAGGGCTTTCAAGCCCTTAGCCACGCCGCCAACCTCCGTGCCGCTGAGCTTCGCTGCGTGTGAGATGCGTTGGAATTCTTCGGACGACGCGAGCCCGGCTTTTTTGAAGCCCTTCGCAATGTCGTCCATGTCCTGGGTCGTCTTGGAGACGAACCCGAAGATGACGCCGCCGGCCGCGAGCACGGCACCCGACGCAGCCGTAGCCGCCACGGCGACACCGCCGAAGGCTGCCTTCGCAACTTTCGCAAAGGCTTTGAGCTTGGGACTGCCTTTGGTGTCGGTGTCCTCACTCGCCTTGGTCGAGCCCTCGACCTCTTTTTGAGCGTTCTTAGCCCCGTCGACGGACACCCCGATTTTGACGAGCAGGTCTGCGATCGTCGTGCTCATCGCCGCCCCCTAGACTTGCGCGGTGGCGAGGCTTGCTGCGCTCGCTGGTCGGCCGCCATCTCGCGCCGCCGTTCAGCCTCGAACAGCTCAGCGTGCATCCACGAATCCCGCACGTGCTGCATCTCGACAAGGTCCGCCAGCGCGTTCAGGTCGAGTCGAGTTGCAAGGGCTTCGTAGGTGGCCACGTTGATGCCGTCTTTCGTAGAGCACGCCGAATAGATCAGCGGGTGGATCGTGATCGGGGAGAGACCTTTGTGAAGAGCTCCGCTCGCGCTCTTGTGGACGGCGTACTCCGGGAGCGGAGCCGTTAGCCGGCCGAGGGACGGGTAAAAGACGAGCGCAGGGCGTGGGCGGCCACGCTCATCATGGACAGCGGATCGCCCGCGAAGTGGTTGTCGAACACGTCGAGCACCTTGACTGGCACTTCACCGGCGACCAGTTCGACCACGGTGTATCGCATGATCTCGCGCAGGATGCCGAGTCCGCCCTCTTCGTTGACGGCGTTCTCGGAGATCGTCGAGATTGCGCGGGCCATCACCTCGCGGTCCTCAAGCAGCGCTTCGATCCCGCGAGCGCCCTCGCTGGCCTTTTCGTCCGACATGAGCCAGAGAGCCGTGAGCTCCTTGCCGAGCAGCCGGATGATCCTGGGCATGAAGACCAACGCCTCGCCGGCCGGGAGCGGCGTGGTCGCGTAGTTCAGGCCGCCGATTGAATACTGGTGAGGCTTGAGCATGGTCTTAGACTCCGATGATGTTCGCCGGGGCCACGGCGGGCTGGACGGTGAGGCTCTCGAAATGCCACTGCACGTCGAAGGTCGGTGCATCGGGGCCGAAACTGCCGTCAGGGTCGGTCACAATATCGGCGTTCGTGAAGAGAAAGCGTCGCTTCGTCGCCGCCTCGTAGACGGTGAACAGGCCGACCAGCTCCAAAGGGATGGCCGCCATCACGGCGTCGAAGACCTCGCTGGCGGTCTCGAAGGTGACCGTGAGCACGCCGCTCCGGTCCTCGTTGGTGATCTTGATCTTGCGGCCCTTGGCCGTGCTCCGGTAAGTCGCACGAGGAACGCTGAACGAGTAGGAAATCGGGACCCCTTGGGCGAGGCCCGGCTTCAAATCGAGAGACAGGCCGGGAGCGCCCCAGAGGACTTCGGTGGTTCCAAATGTGTGTACGTATGCCATAGCGTTGCGTCTCCTCGGATCAGAACTGGACGGCGAGAGTGAAGTCGAGCTTTTGGATCTTGCCGCGGAACACCGCCGAGCACTCCAGCGTGAGCAGGCGCGCTTGCTTGTCGGCGGTCGACACCTCGCTCACGTCGGGGACGATGACCGTGCGCGGGTGGTCGCCGCTGAACGCCCCGACGCGAACGCCAATATCGAGCCGCTGCTTGACGACGGCGGCGACACCTTGGATGCCAGCGTTGTCGTAGCTGGGGCGGTTGGCCACGAAGTGCGCAATCACGTCCTCTTCGGCGCGGCGCTTGAACCAGTCGACCGCCGAGATGATATCCATGAAGTAGGGCTCGCCCGCGGCGGTCGTTCCCTTCGACACGAACGACGAGCCGAGCGTTGATGCGTAGACGTTGCCGTTGGCGGCCCAGATTGCCTGGGCTTGGGCGTTGGTCACGGGGTCGGGCGCGATGCCCTGCAACGACTGAAACATCCAGTTGTCGTGACCGTTGGGCGCGTCGAGATTGAACCCGAAGCCGCGCGAGGCCATGGCCGCGTCGAGATAGCCGTTCGCCGCACCATCCGACACCGCGTGGTACAGCGGGCCCATGGTCCGCCAGTAGCCGAGCGCCTTTAGCTCGAGCCCAACATTGCCGGCGGTTCCGACTCGGAAGTCCACGTCGGCGGACTGCGGGATGTAGCGCTTGAACCTGGGTTCCGTCCACGCGCCCACGGCCAGCAGGTCAGCCTTGACCCGCGATTCGATGGTGAATCCGTACCAGTCATCCGAGCCCGCCCCGACGGTCGCCTCGATGGCCGAGAGCGCCGCCGTCCACGAGGCGTCGCCGGTGATGACGGCTTGGGAGTAGATCGGGTTGGTCGAGTAGTCGCCCGCGACGATCCGAATCTGGATGTAGTAGAGCGCCTCGGGCTCGCCGTCGAGAATCGCCGGGGCCCAGTTGGGCGGGGCCGTGAAAGACAGGACTTGTCCAGCGCCCGCAACCTCGGTGAAGTCGCTGGTCCCGTCGACCACGCCCGCGAGCGGGACCCAGGCGCTGCCGTCCCAAGCCTCGTGAGCCAGCTCCAACGCGCCACCGTCGACGCCCGCCGTACCACCCGCGGACGAGAACGTAACCGAGTTGAAGGGGGTCCGGCTGCCGATTCGCACGGCGTCGCCGACGGCCTCGCTGGCGGGGAACAAGACCCAGTCCCCAGCTCCGGCGCTGTTGGCCGCGGCGGTCACGTTGACGAGGGTCTCGGTGCTGTCGTCGAACTGCCAGACCCGATCGAGCGGTCCACCGGCGGCGGGAATCTTGCGGCCCACCCAGAGCTGATTGACCGCGTTGTCGACCGAGAACGCAGCGGCGGCGGCCCAGTACACCGTCGGCGCTGCGCCTTCGGTGAAGCCAGCGGCGGCCACGTCAGCGAGCGACGCGAAGGGCCCGTCCTGCCGCGACGTGGTGATGTTATGCTCGGCAACGTGCATGTAGTTGCCGAAGCCGAAACGGTCGACCGTGGCCCCAGCGACTTGAACCGAAACGTCTACGAAATGGAAAGCTGAGATTGTCATGAGGCTAGCTCCACGTTGAATGAGTGTGCCGCGGTATGGCCAGTGAAGCCACCCGCCAGTTGTCCGATCTGATACACGGGTGTGATCGTCACGGCTTGGATGTTGAGGATCAGGTCGAACGCGCTACGGGTCTCCCAATGAGCCCCAGCGATGGCGCTCAAATCCACGGGGCTCGACATGCCGTAGATTCCGATCGTTGACTCTTGGAGGGCTTGCGCGGCGGCGGGAGACTCCAGCACCGCGAGCGCCCGAGCTGTCATCTTCGCGGCCCCTCCCCGAACGGTCTTGGTCTTGCTGTACGCCTGCACGTTCACGACGACGCGGCGCCGCGACTTGGTCACCTTGACCAGCGCATCGGCCAGCGTCACGTCGGCGGTGAGCGGCCCGGTGATGCGCGCGGCCCAGATTGACCCGAGGGCCGCGGGGACCAGCCGGAGCTTGTCCGCGTCCGCGTGGGCGACCGCTGTGAAGGCTGCTTCGGGGTCGGTTTGGACGGCGGCAATCAACGCCGCGCGGACCGTGGCCGGGGTGTCGAGGGCCGCAACCTCGTGCTGGTACGGGATCGAGTTGACGACCATCCGCGCGAGCTTCCCGGGGGTCGCGTCGATGGTGAGCACGATCTCGCTCGGCGGCTGGAGGTTGTAGCCGCGGGCGAAGGTCTGCTCTGCGGTCGGGCCCGAGAGGACGCGCAGGCTGATCAGGTCGCCGCCGTCGAACGGAGGTTCGCCGTAGCACCAGAGCACGGTCTCGCCGGTGCCGGTCTCGACCAGCTCCCCGAGCACGGACTGCAGGAGGTCGAGTCGGATTACGTGGTCAATCAAGGCGCGTCCTCTTTGGTTCCGACGGCGAACGAAACGCCGCCTTGGGTGATGTAGTTCTCGCGCTTGGTGACGCGCCACGACGAGCCGTCGTAGGTGAAGCGGTCGCCGAGCTGGAAGAGAAAGCCCCCGGCGTACACGTCGACTTGCTCGGCGCTTCGGTCGGCTTCCGGGGACTGCTGCATCGCGGTGCCGTCGGATGTGTGGGCAACCCAGGGGCTCACGTAAAAGACGAGCTCGGCACCGCTGACGTGCTCCCGGTAGACGTTGACCGACGACGCCCCGGCGCGCCGGACAACCAGCGGCCCGAGAATCGGGGTCAAGTCCATGGAAGCGATCAGCGGTACCGAGTCGATTAGCATGAGGTTCCTTAGACGACGGTTGCGCCGAACAGCTGCGCGACGAGCCAGGCGCTGTTGGCCCCGTTGCGCACGACGATGGTCCCCTCGTTCGCTGCGTCTATGGTCAGCGTCCCCCCTGCGACTTCGAGCGTGTAACTGCCCCCAGACCTGGCCGCCAAGCGAAGGCTTACCTGTTGCCCCGCATAGCAGCCGTTGTGGGTGATCGCCTTCGCTCCCGTCTCCGACGCATCGAGAATGATGCACGCATCGGCAGCCCCGATGACAACGGCCCCGTCCGCCGAGATCGTTCGGATTCCCCAGTCGATTTGCTCCCGGCTAATCACGAGGTCGGCAAGGTCCACCTGCGCCAAGTCGCCGAGGTCGGCAAGGTCGAGCGAGGCGAGATCCCCGAGCGATAACTTTTTCAATAGATCGGTGTAGATGCTCATGTGTTTCCTTGGTTACGGGTTAGCCGACCCGACAGATCGTGCAGGTCTTGGCAAAGGCGCTACCGGTCACGTTGCCCGGATCCTGACTGTATCCGGCAATCCAAACGATCTCACCCGCCGCGATCGGCCCTGTCCAGGCGGTTGACAGCGGCTGAGCTCCGGTCGACCCGTCGTATGCGAACGCCCGGATCGAAGCTTCCATCAGTGTGTTTGATAGCGCGCCGGCGACCTTGATCGCCACGGCCCCGTCAGAGCCGGCGTCCAGGCTGACGGACACCGAGTAAATGCCCGCCTCAGCGATCGCCCAGTACCCCCCGAGCGACGCGGAGTCTGTGTAGGTTATCGCCGTGCCGGACTGTTCAACCTCGGTGGTCCACCGGAAGATCTGATCGTTGGTCGAACCGCGCGCGGTCGAGCCCTGGACGCGGGAGGCATCGACGACGGCCGACGGTGGCTCGGGTGTCAGGGCGGTCCACGTGGACTCGGTCGCGCCGACGGTCGCGGCCACGTACAGCGCCGCGGCGTCCCGCTGGAAAAGCAGGTCGTCGACCGCTAGCCCGTCGGCGCTGCCCAGCCCGTCGCGCTCGGTCGCGTCGGCGGCGGTCCATAGCTTTAGCCCCCTGTAGTAGCCCTCGACGACGCGCTTGATCGCGTCGTCAACGAGGTTGGCCCAGAGCTGCCCACCGGCATTCTGGCTGCGGCTGGCGGGGACCTCTTTGCCGGGTCGGTCAACCTTGGGGGTCTCGACCACGTCGCCAAAGGTCCCGTCGCTGACGGGGGTGCCGAACAGATCGGCGAGCGACGTGGAGCGGTTGATCTTGTTGGTGTCGTTCGCCATTACGTTGTCTCCGAGCCGACGAGCTGGTCGCGTCGGCGTACTGCATGCGAGAGGCCGTCGACGAGCGAGCGGTCGTCGTCGACCAGGGCCGCGCCGCTCCATGACTCCGCCGTGGCGAGCTCGTGGGCGACGGACTTGGCCAGCTCCTCGCCGATGCGACCGACGCCCTTGGCCGGCTCGAGCTTTCCCTCTAGGACGAGGGCCAGGGCTTGCTCGGCTGCCTTGCCCGCGGGACGTGAGCCCTTGTCGGCGCCGCGCCGGAGGAACGGCCGCGAGGGCACGTGGTCGGTCCCGAATTCGTGGATGGTCGCCAGCGTCGCGGTGCTGACCTCGGCATCGCCAGCCATGGCCGCACCGGTCGCGCCCTGGTAGCCGACGGTCGCCGCGAGCTCAGCGAGCTCAGCCAGCCGCTTCAACGTCGGCCCGAGACCAGGGCCGCGCACCGTCACGGTCGCGCCGGGCTTAGCCACAGCCGCACCCGCCGCCCCAGGGGGTCGCTGTCGTCATGGGCAACACCAACACCGACGACCTCAGCGCGAGGTAGAGCCGGCCGAAGCGGGTCGTGGCGAAGGCGGCATCGCTCGCGGCGAAGCTCGGCGCGGTCGTGCCCTCGCTGATCTTGTTGACGGTCCGGCTCGTGCGAACGCCCGACTCTTGGCCGCCGCCGACCGCCAAGAAGTGCGCGGCGAGATAGGCGTGGGCCATGCCCTTGTTAGCCCCGTGACACGCGACGAGCGGGCAGGTGAGCGCGAGCGTCATCACGATCTGGCTGTCGCCCCCGGCGAACGGCGTGAGCCCGTAGACGTCGGGGTCGCTCGCGGCCAGGTCGAGCAAAGACACCGGGCCCTTGGTCCGCGTGGTCAGGTCGACCACGACACCCGCCCCGCTCGCCAGCACGACGGCCGCGGCGGGGGAGTCGGCGAGGGCAGCACGGAAGCTCGCAGCCTCGGCCGTGGCGTCGCCGTCGACGCTCCACGTGAGCGAGCCTGCAACCCGAGCACCGGCGACCGCGGTGAGCGTGACGGTCCCGATCGTGATGGTGTCCCCGGCGGTGCCGGTCGCAAGCCATTCGATCGAACCTGTCGACGCTGAACCGGTCGAGCCGAACTCAGGCAAAAAATCGAGGAACGCGGGGAGGTCAATGCACATGTCAGTTGCTCCCTTCGTTCAGTTCGCGCAGGCGAAGCTCCAAAGCCTCGCGTGCGTCGCCGCGCAGCTTGCCCGTGAGCGCGAGCTCAATCGTCGCCGCTGCGGTTTGTTTGGAGGCCCAGTTGGCCACACGAGCTGGAGCCCAGGCGTTCATCGACGGGAGAGACGGGGGAGCCTGCACCGCAAGTGCAGGCGCCTCCGACTCGCTGTCGTCGTCTTCAAAGGCAAGAAGCCCCGCGCCAAGAGCCTGAATCCGATCGGCGAGCTCGTCTGCGACCGGGCACGATTCGCCCGGCCGGAGCACGACTTCGCCGACGAGGACGGAATACAGGCTGGTGTTCTTGGCGCGGCGCATTGTTCAGACTCCCGAGAGCAGAGCGACAGAGGTGGGGTACGGGCAGGCGATGCCGGCGTAGCGCGACTGAAAAGCCTGCTCGGTGTTCTGGTGCTTGATGTAAACGGGGAGCGGCCGAAGCAGCTGGGGCATCAACGCCCACACCATGTCCTTGTCGCGGTTGTAGAGCAGCATCGCCTTCGTGCCGCCGAGGCCGGCGGTGTTCATGCGCGGATCGATCTCCCACTTGGTGATCTCGGGGAAGGTCTCCCTAAGCCACGTGATGATGGAGTCGCCGTTGGCGAGGCTGTTCTGCCGACGGAGCCGCGTGGCGACCTTGGACGGGATCACGCAGGTGTTGGGCTTCAATTTGCCGTTGCTGCCGTCGTAGATTGCGCTGTAGAGCGCCTCGAAGGTGTCGGTGATCTGGTTGGGGGTCACCAACGGGTCGAGCCAATCGGCGGTCGTGCCCGCGACGACGCCGGCTTGCAGTTGGAGCGAGCCGGGCATGTTGATCATCCCGGAGATACCGAGCGCCGCGACACCGCGCATGATGGCGTCGTTGAGGTCGGCGTCGTGGAAGCGACGAGCCGCGCGGGCCTTGCCTTCGGGCAGACTGCCGCCGAGCCCTTGAAGCTCCCAGCCTTGCAGCTCCGAGAGTTCAAAGCCGAACGAGCAACCCATCGTGTGCGCCCGGTTGTTGTGCCCCTCGCCGGCAATGTCGACCCGGGGGAATGGGCCGCCGGGAGCGACGAAGGACGAGCCCGCCGGAGCAACATCCTTGATCATGTACCAGTCGACCGACTGCGCGCCCTCGGGCGGCGAGGTGTCGAGCGAGATCAGGTCTCCGTTGGCCCACGGGGTGTCGAGCACCTTGTACGCGAACAGCTCCCGGACGGTGGCGCGGGTGAGGTTGGTGGCGAGAATCGCCCCGTTGTCGTCGTAGTTCTCGCGGAACCGCGCGCCGACTTGCTTGAGGAATGAATCGAGATTGATGCGTCGCATAGCTGGGTGCTCCTATCAGGTCTCGCTGGGGAGACGGACGCGAACGGCCTGAACACCGGCGCCACTGGTTTGCCACTGCGCGCCCTCGACGAGCACGTGGGAGTTGGTGGTCACGTTCGACCAGGTGCGGGTGGTGCTGTTGAAGTAGACCTTTTGGCCGCGCATCACGGTCACGCCGCCCGCGACCCGCACGTGCGCGTTGCCGATGGCAAGCACGTCCATGAAGCACGGGCCGTCGTAACCGCCGACACCCTGATTGGGGTCGGACGGAAGCAGCAGATTCGCGCTGCGCATGACGATGCCGAGCGCGAGCGCGGCATCGCTGTAGGTCAGGGAGAACCCGCCAGAGCCATCGGCCTGGAGAATCACGCCGACGGGAACGACCGAGTAGCCGGCGTCTTGGATGTTGGCCAACACGACCGGGCCCGCGGGTCCGCCGAGCGTGTAGGCGTAGGTGACGCCGCCCGCGGTGTGGGCGATGCTGAATTGGTCGGTGTCGTGGACCTCGGCGAAGGCGAGGCCGCGCGAGACGATGCCGTTGTTGATCGCGGCGGCCAGGCCCGCGGCGATTTCAGCCGCCGTCTTACTGGCCGCGACGAACGAGACCGAGAAACCGGAGCCGTCGGTGCCGAGGGCCGCGAGGGTGTAGGTCCCGTCGGTCGTGGCGCCGTTGACGTCGATATCGCCGATTTGCGCGAGCAAGGGGTTGGCGACCGAGATGATCTCGGGCGCTGGCCCGCCGCATTGCGCGAGCGTGCCGGGAAGGGGCGATGGATCGTTGAAGTCGTATTGAGGCATCAGGCACCAACCTTCTCGACGCCGTCGCGTCGCTCTTTGATCATCTTGTCGTAGATGGCGTCGAGCGACTCGCCGCCGCCGTCCGTGTTGAGGGCGCGACCCGTGAGCCCCATGAGCTCGCCGCTCGAATCGAGCTTGCGGGCGTGGGCTTCGAGAGCCATCGCGTAGCTCGCCGCGATAAAGTCGCTCGACTTGCCGTCGAGCTTGACGGTGGGCGCGACCGCCTTGACGACGGCGACCTTGATCGCGTTGTCGCCCATGCTGTCGAGCTTGGTGACGCCGTCGCCGAGAACCTCGCGGGCCTTGGTCACGAGCGACACGCGGTCGCTGACCTTGGTCGAGAAGTCGTCTCGGAGCTGCTTGTTCGCGGCCTCGAGCATGGCGACCTTCGCCGCAATGGCGTCGTCACGCGACTCGGGGTCTGCCGCCATGTCGGCATCGACCGGCGCCACGACGACCGCAGCGGGCTCGACCACGGCCGGGGCGGGTTCGGGATCAGCCAGCAAAGCCATCACGGCCGCGAGCTTCTCGGGTGGGATTTCGATGGCGCCCTCGCTGGTGACCAGCTTGGCGTCGTTCTTCTCTTCTTGGGTTTCGTCCATGTGACCTCGTATGGGAGCGGGTTGGCTGCGCACGGCAGCAGCGGTATCAAAGACAAGGGCGCAGAGAGGGCCGCCCCGGGCCATGTCGACTACGGCGACGTGGTTGCCGTAGATCTCGGTTTGAATGAAGTGATATTCGACGCCACCAAAAACACCGCGCTGCTTGACTAGTATGCACGAATAGCCGCAGCTAAGTTGGTACTTGCCACCCCGGATCTTGGCGATCAACTCAGGCGAGTCGATGACGATGTCGACCCACGTAAACTCGCCATCGAACCGCGCATCCGAGCCCGTAGACCCGCGGCGATACTGGTCGATGTTCGCGGCCGTGATCCACGCTTGGTGGTCGTCGGTCATCGCCCGGAGCTTCCACGACTCCAGCACGTCCGGGTGGCCGACGTGCTCCGCGACGCGAAGCTCGCCCCACTTCTCGCCGGCCTCGTTCTCGTAGCCGTAGACTCCGCAGCCGTTGATGCGCCCGGTTACGCGCAAGAACCCCTCAGGGGTCATGCGCGCCGCGATGGCCCCCGGTGGCGGCGACTCATCCGCCCGGCAGACGACGATCGCCGACGCCCAGTCGTATCGCCGCACCCGGACATCTTCACCCAAAGCGCACCACCTGCTTCGAGCCATCGGACTCGAGTTCGTCAGCCTTGCGCAGCTTGGCCAGCATGATCACGTCGCTGTCCTCGACGCGATCCCGACGCGCTAGCCAGGCGTCGACGTCGTCGGCCTTGTACCGGATCACGCGGCTGTTCAGCTTGATGTGTGCGGGGCCCTCGCCGCGCCACCGCCATTGGCGCAGCGTCGCCACCGAGACGCCGAGCTCGCTCGCTAGTTCGGCTGGCGTCAGTAGACCGTCTAGATTGTCTGGCATCGTCTAACATTGGCTCCGTCTGGAATTTGGACAGTTTTTTATGTGAGCGGG
>Ga0209498_1000174_pt1 | contig 38072 bp, 33 predicted proteins | sample WalLakDeSediment_FD_184131 | JGI IMG/M metagenome (GOLD analysis project Ga0209498, IMG submission 184131) | Lake sediment microbial communities from Walker lake, Nevada to study Microbial Dark Matter (Phase II) - Walker Lake 11/02/13 Deep... | ecosystem: Environmental > Aquatic > Freshwater >... | reverse complement strand
CCCCAGCGGCTCCACACGCCGCTGACGAGTGGCTCAAACGCCATCTCCGGAATCACGGCCGTGGGGGCGATCGTAGCGGCGGGCAGCGTGGCGACCGGCTTCGGGTTCGGCAACCTGTTCGGCCTGGCAGCCGTCGTGCTGGCGATGGTGAACGTAGCGGGCGGCTTCGTCGTCACCTACCGCATGCTGCAGATGTTCAGTCCCAAGAAGAAGTAAGTCCACCCCACCGCAGCCCCGAGCAAGCAGGCCACGATGTCGAGCCAAGCCTGGATCAACCTGGCCTACCTGATCGCCGCGATGCTCTTCATCGTGGCGTTCAAAATGATGGGCGGCCCACGGACGGCCGTGCGGGGCACGTTCCTCGGTGCCATTGGCATGGCGATCGCGATCGCCGCCGCATTCTTCGAGGAACCGATCCGCGAGGCTGTGTCGCAGGGTGCCGGCTGGTCTATCGGGATGCTGCTGGTTGCCGGCGGCATCGGGGCCGCCATCGGGGCCACGATGGCGGTCAAGTATCCGATGACGGGCATGCCGCAGATGGTGGCCCTCTTAAACGGCTTCGGCGGGGGGGCCTCAGCCTTCGTGGCGGCGGCGGAACTCTGGAACAAGCCACTCACCGCCCGCCTGACGGGCGACGGCGACACCCTCACGACGGCAGCGCTCGCCGCCGCCCGCGACCTCACCCCCTGGACGCAGTTCTCGATCGCCACGGCTCTCGCCGGGCTCATCGGCGCTGTCACCTTCTGGGGCAGCCTCGTGGCCTTCGGCAAACTCGAGGAGCTCCCACGGTTCAAACAGGCCTGGACCAACCCCAATCGGCACTGGATCAACCTCGGTCTGGGCGTGCTCGTAGTGATCCTCATCGGCGGCGTCTGCGTTCGGCCTGACTGGTTCATCCTCTACGTGCTCCTGATCGCAGCCGGTAGCGTGCTCGGGATCACGCTCACGCTCCCGATCGGCGGGGCCGACATGCCGGTCGTCATCTGCCTGCTCAACAGCTACTCGGGCCTGGCCGCCGCAGCGGCCGGCTTCGTGATCGACAACTCTGTGCTCGTGATCGCTGGCTCGCTCGTGGGAGCCAGCGGCCTGATCCTGACGGCGATCATGTGCCAGGCGATGAACCGTTCGCTCGTGGGCGTCCTCTTCGGTGGCCTGGGCACGACAACCGTTGTCAGTGGCGACGACGTCTACGCCGGTAAGATCAAGAGTGCCAGCGCCGAGGAGATCGCAATGGTGCTCGAAGGGGCCGACCGGGTCGTGATCGTGCCGGGCTACGGCCTGGCGGTGGCCCAGGCCCAGCATGCGGTTCGCGAACTAGCCGACGCCCTCGAGAAGCGGGGCACGACGGTTGAGTATGCGATCCATCCCGTCGCCGGCCGGATGCCAGGACACATGAACGTACTGCTCGCCGAGGCCGACGTGGCCTACGAGAAGCTTCGCGAGATGGATGACATCAATCCCACCTTTCCCGAGACCGACGTGGCGATCGTGATCGGGGCCAACGACGTGGTGAACCCCGCGGCCCGCACCGACCCCACGAGCCCGATCGCGGGGATGCCGATCCTCGACGTCGACAAGGCCCGCACGGTGGTCGTGGTGAAGCGGTCGCTGTCTCCGGGCTTCGCGGGAATCCCCAATCCGTTGTTCGCCGCCGACAACACCCTCATGTACTTCGCCGACGGGAAGAAGGCGATCCTCGATCTGACGGCGGCACTTCAGAAGAAGTGAATCGCCGCCTGGGGCTTGGGTCAAACAGCGCTAGAGCACGTCGGCCCAGAGCGTATCGCTGACGAGCAGGCCCGCCCGCGTGAGCTGGATCATTTTTCCGTCGTCGGTCGCGAGGCCTGCCGCCACCCAGCGGGCGACCGCGGGGCCCGCGGCCTGATCGACATCGTGGCCGCTCGCGGTGAGGAAGGCATGGCGATCCACGCCAGCCCGCCGCCGGAGGCCGACAACCAGCCGCTCTCGGGCAGCCTCCTCAGCCGACATCGCGTCGATATCGCCCGCGAACTCCTTGCCCGCGAGCACCCGATTCATCCAGGTCGTGGTGCTGCGGTGATTCGTGATCCGCGTGCGGCCGTCGAACCGGGCGGCGCCGGGGCCAAAGGCCTCCCAGGGGCGGCAGTCCCAGTAGGCCTCATTGTGCCGGCAGCGGTGGCCTGGACGGGCGAAGTTCGAGACCTCGTAATGCTCGTAGCCGCTTGAATCCAGCCGTTCGATCGCGGCCTCAAACATTGCCCGTTCGAGATCCTCCGGCACCGCCTCGAGCGTGCCGCGGCGGCGGCCCGTTTCAAACGCCGTCCCCTTCTCCCAAGTGAGACAGTAGACCGACACGTGGTGCGGACCGAGTGCGACCGCGGCGGCCAGGTCCCGTTCGACCGCCGCGAGCGACTGGCCCGGTGCGGCGGTCATGAGATCGAGGCTCACGACCAGGCCCGCCTCGTGCAGGAGCCCCACCGCCCGGCACACGTCATCGGCCACGTGGTCTCGGTCGAGCGCGCGGAGCGTGGCTGTGTCGAGCGACTGCCCGCCCAGGCTCACCCGCGTGGTCCCGCAGTCTCGCGCGGCGGCCACGAACTCTGCGGTCACATCGAGCGGGTTGGCCTCGACCGTCACCTCAGCCCCGGCCACGGGCAGGAGCCGTTCGTGGAGGATCGTCAACAGCCGCCGCAGACCGTCTGGCCCGAGGTGCGATGGCGTGCCGCCGCCGAGATAGAGCGTGTCGAGTGCGAGCGGCTCCTCCACCCGGCGGAGCTCCACGGCGAGCGCCGCCATGTACCGCTCCACGAGGTCGTCCCGCCCGGCCACGAGTGTGAAGTCGCAATACCCGCACCGATGCCGGCAGAAGGGCACGTGCACATAGGCGTGTCGCGGCTGCATGGAAGTTAGCCTACCGCAAGTCAGAGCGGGGCCGGCTATCCGGGGGCATCTATCTGGGGAGGCATGGGCGGAGTGGCACGCGAGGTGGCGATCGTTCCCGCAGTCCCCGAGCTCGCGCCCGGGGCTTCTATGCGGGAGAGGGTCAGGGGTCGGGGTTGCCCGTGCCATCTCGCCGGCCTTGCAAGCGAGCGAGAGGCAGGATGCCGAAGCGAGCTTGCACGGAGTGAGCGCAGGGCAGGATGCCCGTAGCGAACGTCCGGCGAGATGGCACGGGCAACCCCGACCCACGCAGAAGTTTGCATCAGGTGTTAACTCGCCGGCCTCGCAAGCGAGCGAAGGGCAGGATGCCGAAGCGAGCTTGCGTGGAGTGAGCGCAGGGCAGGATGCCCGTAGCGAACGTCCGGCGAGATGGCACGGGCAACCCCGACCGACTAGAGCCAGATCTGGAGTCGGCCGTCGAGCATGTCGGGGATTTTTTTGGCCAGCACCCGCCGGATCCGGTCGTCGGTGTAGCGGGTGGAGAAGTGGGTCGCGATCACCACCTCGTTGCGAAACCGCTCGCGGCGGGCGAGCAGGTCGTCGAGGTGGATGTGGCCATACTTGTGGATCTTGTCCTTGCGGTGTGCGTGGGCCACGAAGGTGAGTTCCGTGATCAGGATCATCGCCTCGTACATCGCTGGGCAGCGGTCGAGGCCCTCGGGGGAGGAGTCGCCCAGATACGCCACCAGCGGGGCCCTGATCTCGTGGGTCACGTCAACGCCCGAGAGCCGCAGGTCGCGAATCTGGTGGCCGGCGAGGTGCTGGAACTCGTGCTTGAGTTTGCGGCGGCGTTCCCAGACCACGAAGCCCACGCTCGGCAGCGTGTGGGTGGTGGCAGAGACGCTGACGACATGCTCGCGGGAGAGTTCGATCTCGTCGCCGGGCCGGGCCGGCAGGAGCGTGCAGGGGAGCCGGCCCCGATCGAGCCGCGAGACCGCCTTCAGGAGCCGCTCCACCGGCTCGATCGCCGTCTCAGGCAGGTAGATCGTCGGGGGCTCCATCTTCATCATTCGCCGCCGCGCCACATACACCGGCAGTGCCGCGATGTGGTCGAGATGGGTATGGCTCACAAACCAGGTCGCGGTGGCCATGAAGCCCCAGGGCTGCGCGCCCAGGTCGAACCCGAGCTTGAGCTCCGGGATCCGCCAGACGCTCTGCACGGCGGCCCGCGAGTAGCCCTCGACGGTGAGTCCCTTGTGGGCAAGGCTACGGAACGGGGCGTTGTCAATCATGCGGGAGCCGGAGACGCAGCGGCTTCGGCCGCACGGGGAAGAAGCCAGATTTCATCGAACAGGTCCTCTTGGCAGGTCGCAAGCCTTCCGCGGCGGACGAGTTCGAGCGTCGCCAGGAAGATGCCCACCACGCGGGACCTCGGCATATCGTTGTCGAAGAGCATTGAAAAAGCCACCCTCCCCTGCTCCGCCACGAGCCGCTCGATCCTGTCGATGTGGGTCTCGATCGGTGTGTCGTCGTGGACGATCTGCCGCGGCCGCCGCTTCTCCCGCTTGGCGAGCACGCGGCCAAGGGCCCCCACGAGATCCCAGACGTGTGCGTCGCCGATCGTGACCTCTGCCGGCCCGCTCCGCGGGGCCGGATCCTCGGAGTGGATCCGGGGGAATCGCAGTTCCCACTGCCGGGCCCGGTCCTCGAGGAGTGCCGCGGCGTCGCGGTACTGCTTGTATTCGAGGAGCCGTTGCACGAGGTCCTCGCGGATCGGCTCGACGGCCTCCTCCTGCTCCTCAGGTCGGGGCACGAGCGCCCGGGCCTTGATTTCAAGGAGCACGCTGGCGAGTTCGACGAACTCACCCACCTGCTCGATCGAGAGTTCCTCGAGCACGGCGAGGTGGTCGCAGAACTCTTTGGCGATCACCGCGATCGGCACCTCCATCACGTTCACCTCGTGCTTCTTGACGAGGTAAAGCAACAGGTCGAGCGGCCCGGTGAAGACGTCGAGAGAGACCTTGAATTCCACGGAGCGTTTCCGGGCGGATCCGGCGGGGCAACAAAACCTCATTCATTATCGTACGCGATCGGGCCAAGGTTCGGCGTGGCAACCACACCCTTCGGGCCGCGGTACACTGCCCGCATGGATACCGAACGGCTCTGGGCCCCGTGGCGACTGGGCTACGTGCAGGGAAGAGATGCGGGCAATCCCGCTGAGGCGGTCCCAGTCGACGCGTGGCGGCCGGGCGCCGACCGCGACTGCTTCCTCTGCCGGGCGGCGGCGGCGACCCCGGAGCACGACCGGATCTTGGGCGTTGTGGGCCGTACGGAGCGGAGCGTGGTCGTGATCAACCGCTTTCCCTACTCCAATGGCCACCTGCTCGTCGCCCCGCTCGACCACCGCGGTACGCTCGCCGGCCTCGCCGACGACGAATTGCTCGACCTCCAGCGGTGCCTTGTTCGCTGGTGCGACGTGATCACGCGGGCCATGGAGTCAGAGGGGTTTAACCTCGGGCTCAACCTCGGTCGCGTGGCCGGGGCCGGCGTGCCTGGCCACCTCCACTGGCACATCGTGCCCCGCTGGGCCGGCGACGTGAATTTCATGCCCACGACCGCCGGGGTTCGGGTTTTGCCCCAGTCGCTCGACGACCTCTGGCTCCAACTCACGGAGGCGACCAGGTGACAATCGCGGGGTTTGAGATTCCCGACTGGCGGAGCCGCGAGGCGGCGGTGCTGGCTCCCTGGGCGATGCATGCCGCCGACTCGACCGGCCGCGTTCACGCCGAGCAGCCGCATCGTTTCCGCAGCCCGTACCAGCGGGACCGTGATCGGATCGTGCACTCGGCCGCCTTCCGCCGGCTGGCCCACAAGACGCAGGTGTTCACCGGCTACCACGGCGACTACCACCGCAGCCGCCTCACGCACACCCTCGAGGTGACCAACATCGCCCGCACGCTGGCCCGGGCGCTCGCGGTCAACGAGGACCTTGTCGAAACCTTGGCGCTCGCCCACGACATTGGCCACCCGCCGCTGGGTCATGCCGGTGAGGATGTGCTCGCGGAACTCCTCCGCGACGAGGGGGGCTTCAACCACAACGCCCAGGCGTTGCGGATCATGGAACTGCTGGAGGCCCGCTATCCCGAGTTTCCGGGGCTCAATCTCTCGCGGGAGGTTCTCGACGCACAAGCAACACGCAAGAAGGACGGCACCGCACCCGCGCCGCTGCTCGAAACGCAGGTGGTGGATGCGGCCGACTCGATCGCCTACGACACGCACGACGCCGATGACGCAATCGAGCTGGGGCTCGTGACCCTCGACGAACTGCTCGACCTGCCACTGGTGGCCGACGCCGCAGCCCGGGCCCGCGACCGGTTCGGCCCGCTCACCGGCGGCGACCTCAAGCGGGCCGTGATCCACGAGCTGGTCGACTTCCAGGTGGCCGAACTGGTCCGCACGAGCCTGGCCACCCTCGAGGAGATCGCCCCCCGCTCAGTGGCCGACGTGCGGCACGCCGGCCGGCCCGTCGAAGGGGGCCCGATCCGGCGAATCGTTTGCCATGCCCCGGCGGTGGCAGCCGCCAAGCGGGAACTCGAGCGATTTCTATTCGAGCGGGTCTACCGCAGCGGTCGTGTGATCGATGTCCGCGTGCCGGCCCAGCAGAAGCTGGCAGAACTCTTTGCCTGGTACCGCGACCATATTGACCAGCTTCCCCCGAGCTACCGCGAGCGGGCTGAGGCGTTGGGTGGCCTCCGCAGCACGGCTGACTACATCGCCGGAATGACCGACCGGTTCCTGGAGACCGAGCACGCGCGGCGAACCGGCCGCTGAGGAACAGATTGGGGCCCCCTCTCACCGCCAAAACATGGGCGAAGAGCAGGCCACCTGAAAACTGGCCGGCCGGTTTGTGAGTGGGGCGGGTGTATGATTAGGATCGTGTGATCCGTTCGCCATTAGCGTTATCCCATGGCACTCTTCTTCCTCCGTGCGATCTTCATCGTCGTGTCGGCGGGTATCGCCGTCCTGATCATCAATGCCCCTCCCTTGCGGACAGCCCCGGCCTGGGTGCCCTGGGGCATTCTCGCGGGAATGATCGCCCTGCCGCTCATGGTCATCGCGATCGACAGCGGAATCCGTCGCAAGGATCTGACGACGATCACGGCCGTCTACTTCGGCCTCCTGATCGGTGTCTTCATGACCTACGTGACGATGCTCGCCCTGACGCCAGTCCTGCCGCTCAACCAGGCCGACCCGTTCTGGACATGGCTGCCGCTCATCCTCGGGGCCGTGCTCTGCTACCTCTGCACGAGCCTGCTCCTGCAGACGCGCAACGACTTCCGGTTCTTGATCCCGTTTGTCGAGTTTGCCCGCGATGTTCGTGGCCTGCGGCCCAACCTGCTCGACACCACGGCGATCGTGGACGGCCGGGTGGCCGACCTCGCCGAGGCGGGCATCTTCGAAAGCCGGTTCGTGGTGCCGACGTTCGTGCTCGATGAACTGCAGGCGGCGGCGGAGTCGGCAGACCGGCAGCGCCGGACCCGCGGCCGCCGGGGGCTCGACATCCTGAACCGCCTCCGGGCCAACAAGGCGGTCGACATCGACGTCATCAGCCCCCGTGACGAACGCGACGAGGAAGCCACGCTTGAGTCGCGGGTCGTCGCCATGGCCCGCCAACTCGAGGGCCGCGTGGTCACGATCGACCCCAACGTCGTCAAGCTCGCGAGTGTGCGGAGCGTGCCGGCGATCAACGTCAACGACGTGGCAATCGCGCTCAAGCCGGCCTTCGTGCCGGGTGATGCCCTCACGGTGCGGCTGGTCAAGCCGGGCGAGGAACCGGACCAGGGCGTGGGCTATCTCGAGGACGGCACCATGGTGGTCGTAGAGAACGGCCGCAGCCAGATTGGCCGCACCGTAGACGTAAGTGTGACGAGCACGCTCCAGACAACGGCGGGCCGGCTGGTGTTCGCGAAACCGGCCAGTGCTGCCTGAGGCGGGGCGGTGACCGGCCCCTCCATCTCTTTCCAATTTTTGAGAGGAAGCCCACACATGCGCCGGATCGTGATGCGGGGTTTGCTCGTGGTCGCAGCTGTCGCCGGAGCCGGGCGGCTCGGGACTGCCGCCGAACCGGCTGCCCGGCCCAACGTGCTCTTCGTGCTCTGTGACGACATCCGGCCCGACGCCGTCGGCTGCTATGGCTCGGCCCACGTGAAGACGCCACGGATCGACACGCTCGCCACGGAAGGAGTGCGGTTCGCCAATGCCTTCTGCACCACTTCCCTCTGCTCGCCGAGTCGGGCGAGCATCCTGACCGGGCTCTATGCCCATGCCCACGGCGTACGAGACAATTTCACTGAACTCCCCCCCGCCCTGCCCCACTGGCCGGCCCAGCTGAGGCAGCAGGGCTACGCCACGGCATACATCGGCAAGTGGCACATGGGGGAAGACAACGACGACCCCCGCCCCGGCTTCGATTGGTTTGTCAGCCATAAGGGCCAGGGCAAATACTTCGACACCGAATGGAACTTTGATGGCGAGCGACGCGAGGTCGTGCCGGGCTACTACACGACACTCGTCACCGACTTCTCCCTCGACTGGCTGAAAAAGCAGCCGGCCGGCTCGCCCTGGGCCCTGTGCATTGGTCACAAGGCACCGCACTCCTTCTACCTCCCGGAGCCCAGGTATGAGCGGGTCTTTGCCGACATCCGCGTGCCCTATCCGGCGAGCGGTTTTCAGCTCGATGACAAGCCCGACTGGATCAAGGAGCGGCTCACCACCTGGCACGGCATCTACGGGCCGCTGTTTGAATGGCGGAAGAAGTTTCCCGACACCCGGCCCGAGGGGGTTGTCGACTTCGAGAACATGGTGCACGCCTACTGGGGCACGATCCTCTCGGTCGACGACAGCATGGGCCGCCTTGTGGACTACCTGCGGGATTCCGGGCAGCTCGCCAACACGCTGATCGTGTTCATGGGCGACAACGGCCTGCTCGAAGGGGAGCACGGCATGATCGACAAGCGGACGATGCACGAGCCGAGCATCCGCGTGCCCCTGATCGCCAGCGGGCCGGGGCTACCCCGGGGCAAGGTCGTCGGCGAACAGGTACTCGTCGAGGACATCGCCCCGAGTGTGCTCGATGTCTGCGGGGCGCCGGCGATCGAGGGTATTGACGGCCGGTCGTGGCGGATGCTGGCAGGCGGCACCGACCCTGCCTGGCGAACCGAGTGGCTCTATGAATACAACTACGAAAAGCAGTTTCCCTACACGCCCAACATCCGCGGCATCCGCACCGACCGCTGGAAGTTTGTGCGGTATCCGCACGGCGACGGCTCGCCCGACCGGCACCGCCCGGAGATGTACGACCTCGCGAACGACCCGGGGGAACTGGTAAACCTCGCGGCCGCCCCAGCCCACGCTGCCACGCGGGCCGACCTCGAGCAGCGGCTCGCCGCGATCCTCAAAACCCATGGCCTTGGGCCTGGCAACGACCCGATGCCGCTCGACGAGGGGATCAAGACCGAACTGCCCGATGCGAAGGTCCGCTGAGCTGGCAGACTGTGACAACCGTCTGGAGACGGGAGGACGCGGCGGCTGGCGGTCGCCCAGGTGGAACGAAGCCCGGGACGGCTCTTCCGACAGATGGCCGGGGCGATCTTCCCAGGTGTCCATCAAGGGGTGACCGGCCCCTTCCAGGGCGTGTGCCTGATTAATTGACGCCGTGATTGACTCCGGGTCCGGGTCACCTAGATTTGCAATGCCCGCGGTCTGGCGGGCTCCCTTCGGGGTGATCCATCGGCAGGCTGCCGTTCTCACGGCAAACTTCGCGATGACGCCTCTAACCCGCGCGAATCTTCCGCGGCCACCCGCAATGAGTCGTCGCCGGGCCGGCCCTGCGATTACAGCTGGCCGCCCGGGGGCATTTTCGCTCGTCGAAGTGCTCGTCGTCATCGGGATGCTCGGGGCGCTCGTGGGCATGCTTTTGCCCGCCATCCAAAGCACGAGAGAATCCGCGCGGCGGGCCCGCTGCATGGAACATATCCGGCAGGTGGCACTCGGCGTCTGCCTTCACGAATCGGCGCGGCGGGTCTTCCCGACAGGCTGCGACATGGTGCCCCGCGGGCCGGCCCTGCCGGAGGGAACGCAGCATGCGTGGTCGTCTTTGATCCTTCCGTACATCGACGAGCGTGGGCTCGCGGCCCGCATCGACTACGCGAAAATGTGGAACGCCAGCGGCGGTAACAACGTCGCCGCGGAGGCGAACATCCCCGGCTACGTCTGCCCGACCGGTATCGTCACGGCATTGGGGAAGGCCGATTACGGTGGTATTGCGGGGGCCTGGCTGGTTACCGAGGGCGTGCCCTTCGCGGGGCCGACCGGGTTCACCAGCGGGATCCTGTTCCCGGTTGACGGTCTCCAAGGGCCAGTCCGGGCTGCACAGGTCAGCGATGGATTGACCCGGACGCTGCTGGTGGCCGAGGCCGTCGACCGGGCAGACGCGAACGCACCTGCCGACGACACCGACGCGACCGGCCGCTGGGCGAGGATCAATTGCTTCGCGCAGGGGGCGCCATTCATCAACACACGCGGCAGCGACATTGCCAGCAACCATCCCGGCGGTGCCCACGGGGCCTTCGCCGACGGCCGCACCGATTTTCTCGACGACACGATGGATCCAGTGGTGCTCGCGGCGATCTGCACCCGGGCCGGCGGTGAGGCCAATGCTTCACCGCAGGCCCGGTGATGATCGGCCCGCACACCAGTGGCGGTGGGCTGCCGCGCGTTGCGGCCGCCCATGCGAGGGATCGCAGGGGTCCACTCCGTCGGCGGCACACCGCACCGGAGTCCCAAGTGGTTCTGTTTCCAATGAAAGGGTGACTCATGCTTCGCAGACATAGTATCGCCGTGCTCGCGGTTGCAACGCTCGGTTTCTTCGCCACCGCCCCAGCCCATGCGGGCGGGACGGGCGGTGCCGTGGGCGTCAAGAAGACCGCCAACGTGAAGATCCAGAACGTCGGCACGATCCCGTCGTATGTCGTGATCGTGCCGCAGGGTCTGGCCCCGCCGGTCACGGTGCGGGACGCCAAACGGCTCGGCGCGATCCTGCTCGGGGCCAGCAGCCGGCCGATCTTCTATCCCGTGCCATCCGGCGGGGGGACGATCGCCGTGATCGACGCCACGCTCGTGCCCCCGACGGGCGTGCTGCCCCCGCCGTCGGCCACGGTGAACTACTCGGTCGGCAGGGGGAAGATCGCCTACGCGAGGATCTTCTCACCCGGTCCGACCGTCGCCATCGTGCCGCGGTATTGATCCTTGCCCCACTGACTCGCCCCGCGCGGAAACAGTTCAGGGACGACGTTTCCCGGGGGCAGTCGCCAGGAAGCATCGATGGCGGGATTTCTCGGAACACCGTGGCACGCACTCTCCCTCGTGGGCATCGGGCTCGTCGCCGCCGCCCTGCTCGCCGCGCCATGGCTCGACCAGCGGCTGGTGTGGTGCGCGTGGCTCGGTGTCGCGATGGCCCTCCTGGTGGCATCCCGCAACCCCGGCTGGCAGGGGGAGGCGTGGATGCTGGGTACCGCCGCGCTGGCGCTCGCGATCGCGTTCCATTGGGCGCCCGACGTGCTTGCCGCCGCCATGAACGCGGAATACCCGGCCGGCCTGCTCGTCGCCGCGCCGATCGTGCTCTGGGATGCCGTGCGGCTCGCGCTGCCCTTCTGGTTCGCCGCACGCGTCGCCCGCCACCCGCTCGACGCCTGGCTGCCGGCGGGCCTCGCGGCCGCATGCAGCGAGGCGGTTATGCCTGCGATCTTTCCCTGGAAACTCGGCTACGCGCAGGCGGCTTGGCCCGTGACGGTGCAATCGGTCGATCTGCTCGGCCCGGAGTTCGCCACGTTGACACTCTTCGCCCATGCGGGAGCGACGGCCTGCCTCCTGCAGGCACTCGGCCGTGGCCTTGCCGCGGCCCGGGGCGTGCCGCGAGGTTCGCCCATCGTGCGGCCTGCCGCCGTGGTCGCGTTCGTCACGTGCGGACTCAACATCGCGTACGGCGTGGCCGCGGCCGCCTACTGGGAGCGGCGGATCGATGCCGCGCCGTGGTTTACGGCCGCCCTCGTTCAGGCCAATCCCGAGGATCCCGACGGCATCGAGGCCCTGCGTCTGCTCACCCGCGAGCGGTCTGCGAGCGACCCCGCGCCAGACCTCGTCTGCTGGCCGGAATCCAGCGGCGGCTGCTACGACGCCCGGCTCGAGTCACTCGCCGATCCGGCCCTCACTCAGGCCTGGTCACGGCCACCCCAGCACGGCCTGCGACCGCTCGAGAATCCTCCCTGTCCACTGCTCTTCGGCGGCAAGATCTTCACCGGTCATCCCGAACGGCCACGGGCGATCCACCAGTCAGCGATTCTGCTCGACACCCACGAGGCCGTCCGCGGACGCTACCACAAGCGACACCTCATGCCCTTCGGCGAGTACGTTCCGGGCGGCGATCTCGTTCCGGAAATCCGCCTTCATTTCCCGCTGGCCGACGACATTACCGCCGGTGACGAGGCACGCGTGCTCGACTGGGGTACGCGGCCGCGGCTGGGGGTGATGCTCTGCTACGAGGACATGGTCCCTGCAGCGGCCAGGTCACTCGTCGACGCGTCGGCGAACGTCCTCGTGTCACTCGTCAATGGTTCGGCGTTCACGCAGCCGGTGTCTCTCGCCCAACACCGCCTCCTCGCCCAACTCCGGGCCGTGGAAAATCGCCGCTGCCTGCTGCGGTGCGCGGCCACTGGGGAGACGTGCGTGATCACGCCTCTGGGGGTCGTCGCGACAACGCTGCCCTCCCACACCCGCGGCGTGCTCGTCGCCCGCGTGCCGCTCCTCGAGGGCCTGACGCTCGCCCGCCGTCTCGGGCCGACGTTTCCGCTCGCCAGCGGCGTGGCGGCCGTGCTGCTCGCGTTCCAGGCGGCGCGGCGATCGCGGTAGGAGCGGGACGCGGCTTTGGCCGGAGCCGCCAACGAGGCATCCGCCCCGACCGCCGATATCCCGTGGGGGCCCGCATGATCGCATTCCCGCCGCTGCCAGCCCCAGGCTATTATGGGGGGGCGGGAAAAGCCCGCGGTCGCGGCGGCGAAAACCGCCCCGCGACGAGGCGTCGTAAATCTGGTTAGTGGGCTCCAACGTGGCCGTCGAACTTCGTGAGTTTTCCTGGCAGAGGATGATCGAAGCCGTGCAAGCCGTCCGCGACCGGGCGCTGCGGGCAACCGCGGCGCTTGCCACAGCCGGGATCCCCTACGCCGTTGCCGGCGGCAACGCCGTGGCGGCCTGGGTGGCGCGGGTTGACCGGGCCGCGGTGCGGAACACGCAGGATGTTGACATCCTCGTCCGGCGGAGCGATCTGCCGGCCATCACGAGAGCCCTCGAGGCCGCCGGATTCGTGCCGGCGACGGTCATGGACGTGGTGTGCTTCCTCGACGGCCCGCAGGGCAGCCCGCGGGACGCGATCCACCTGCTCTTCGCGAGTGAGAAAGTGCGGCCGTCGTATGCCCTGCCCACGGCCGATGTCGACGAACGCGTCACCGCTGACGACTACGAGATCGTCTCGCTTGAAGCACTTGTGCGGATGAAGCTCAACTCATTTCGCGACAAGGACCGCACGCACCTGCGTGACCTGATCTCACTCGGGCTCGTCGACGCCTCGTGGCTGCCTCGGCTTGTGCCGGAGCATGCCACCCGACTCCGCCAGCTCATCGACGACCCCGACGGCTGATCGGCCCCGACGGGCTCGTCAGCCCCGTCCCCAAAACCAACCTCCGCCTCCCAGCCGGCTGTCGCCCCCACCGCTCACCAATACTCGAGGGTCGCCAGCAGTCGGCCGCTTGCGCGGCGGCCCGAGATCGGGCATACTCCGGAGACCGCTTTTCCCCCGAGGAGCCCCGTATGCGCAAGACGATTCTGCCGGTCTCTCAAGCCGCTCTCCTGACCGCCATGCTCGCGGCGACGACCGTTGCCGCCCCGAGTGGCGGGCAAACCTTCACCGATCCCGCCGCGGCCGACGCCGACTTTCCCTTCCAGGGCGAATACGCCGGCGCCGTGAAGTACGACTCAGGCGAGGCAGCGTTTGGCGTGCAGGTGATCGCGCGGGGCGAGGGAACGTTCGATGCCGTTGCCTACCCTGGCGGGCTGCCGGGTGCCGGCTGGACCCCGCCAGACACCATCCGCGGCACGGGCGTCCGCGATGGCAACGTCGTCAGGCTCGAGGGCGTGGATCTCGGCGGCGCGACCCGGCGGGGGGAGATCCGTGGTGGCTCGCTCGTCGTCCTCGATGAGGGTGGCGATACCATCGCCACCCTGCCGCGGGTCAATCGCGAAAGCCCCACGCTGGGCGCGACGCCGCCGGCAGGGGCGATCGTGATCTTCGACGGCCCCGGCCCGGTGGACGAGAACAAAACACTCGACAACCCGAAGCTCACCGAGGACGGCCTCCTCATGCAGGGCGTGGCCACGCAACAGGAGTTCGGCGACGCCACCTGGCACATCGAGTTTCGCCTCCCCTACCAGCCCTCCGCCCGCGGCCAGGGCCGGGGCAACAGCGGCGCGTATTTCCAGGGCCGGTACGAGGTGCAGATGCTCGACAGCTTTGGCCTCGAGGGAAAGGACAACGAGTGCGGCGGGGTCTACTCGGTCGCGGCCCCGAGCGTAAACATGTGCCTGCCGCCGCTGGCATGGCAGACCTACGACGTCGAGGTCACCTCGCCAAGGTATGACGGGGACACGAAGGTCGCCGATGCCCGGCTCACCGTCCGCCACAACGGTGTTGTCGTGCACAATAACGTCGAGGTGCCGAAGGTCACGCCTGCAGGTCGTGACGGCAAGGACAAGACGATTGGGCCTCTCTACCTTCAGGACCACGGCAACCCGGTTCGGTATCGCAACATCTGGGTCGTGCCAAAGCCGTGAGCCGCCGCGGGTCAGACGTCACTGTGGCCGCCCGGATCGATGGCAAGCGGGCCACCATCACCGCCGCGCTCGACCGTGCCGCCGGCCTGCTTGAGTCGGCCCGTCGGGTGCTCGTTGTCGGCCTGGCCGATGCCACGCTCGAGGCGATCAGCGCCGCCTGCGATATCGCCGAGGTGATCGGCGGCGGAATCGACACGGGTGCCGCCGATACGGCGAGCCCGCTAGGGCCGGTCGCCGTCCGGGCCGGGGCCGTGACGGCCGACTTCGAAGAGCTCGGCGACCGCGCCGATCTCGTGATCCTCTGGTTCTGTGACGCCGACGCCGCTCAGCCCGCACGCGGGGCGTTCAGGTCGTTCAAGTCGTTCATGGCAGAGTTTGTCACGCCTCCACTCCCGAGCGACGCAGCCCGGACGGTGCTCGCCGTCGGCCCGGAGCCGCTCGCCGCTGCGCGGGATCACCTCGTCCTGCCGCCTCGAGCCGCAATCGACGCGGCGCGGCTCTTGCACGCCCTCCTGCTCGGCCATGAGGTGCCGCCCGACAACACCGCATCGGCCGCCGTGGCCGACGCCTGTCGCAAACTCGTGGCGGCGATCCGGGCCGCGGGGTGCGTGGCCGTGGTCACCTGCCGTGACAACGATCCGCTCGGACTTTCCACCTGGGCGGTAAGCCTGCTCGTGCGGGCGATCGCCCACGAGCGGCCGGCCTTTGCCCTGCCACTGGCCACGCCAGTGGTCGGCACGCTCGACAACGCCGCCGGCGCCGCGGCCGTGCTCACCTGGCGATATGGTGCCGCCGGCGCGATCGCCCGGGCCGATCGGTACGGCGGCGCATTCCGGCCGGCCGAGTGCTCCGGGGACGCGTTGATCGCCCGCGGTGAGGTCGACGCGGTGCTCGCGGTGGGCGGGCTGCCGGCCGAGGTCGAGGAAGCGATCGCCTCCCGCACAGCCAACCTGGCCCTCGTGCGAATCACCGACCGCGACGACACGCCCCCCGGCTCCGCCGGGCCTTGCGTTCACCTCCGGTGCGGCCCTCCAGCCGGCACAGTGCTCCGGGCCGATGGCCGCGAGATGAACGTCTGCGTCTCAGCCGAGGCGGGCAGCCCCGACTCGATGGTCGCCATCTTGCATGGGATTCACACGCGGCTTTCCACCGGGGCCGGGTCATGAGCACCACTCCGACACCGCGGCATCGCTTCGTGCTCGCGGGGGGCACCGTGCACGATCCGGCCACTGGCCGCGACGGCGTTGTGGCCGACATCTGGGTCGAAGACGGCCGGATCATCGAGCGGCCCGCCGACGCCACCGGCTACGCTCGCATCGATGCCACGGGGCTCGTGGTGATGCCCGGCGGCGTCGATCTCCACAGCCATGTCGCCGGACCGAAGGTGGCGGCCGGTCGGCGGCTCGCCCCCCAGCTCGCCCGCGGCCGCGTCGGCTCCGCCCCCGCGGCCGTGCCGACGATCCACGCCACCGGCGCACTCTACACGGCGCTGGGCTACACGACCGTCTTCGACGCGGCGATCGCGACGGCCGCGGCGGGCCTGGCCCACCGCGAACTCGCGGAACTGCCGATCCTCGACAAGGGCATCTATCTCCTCGCCGCCGACGATGCGGCTGTGCTCGCCGCAGCGGCCCGGGGCGACGCCGGTGAACTCCGCCGGCTCCTCGCGGCGGCGGTCACCGCGGGGCGGGGCTGGGCCGTGAAGGTGGCCAATCCCGGCGGGCCGGCGTTCTGGAAGCGGGGCCGTCGTGGCGACCACCACGACCTCGACAGCCCGCTGCCGGGGGAGTCGCTCACGCCCCGCACGCTCCTCGAGCGGCTCGCCGAGGCGGTCACCGATCTCGGCCTGCCCCACCCGCTCCACGTCCACACCGCCAACCTCGGCCTACCGGGTAACTGGCGGTCGCTGCTCGAGACGATGAAGTCGCTCGCCGGCCGGCGGGCCCATCTCGCCCACGTCCAGTTCCACAGCTACTCCGGTGGCGATCTCGACGAGGGCTCGTTCGGCTCCGGCGTGGCTGCGGTGGCCGAATTTTTCAACGCCTGCGGCGATCTCACGCTCGACGTGGGTCAGGTGCTCTTCGGTGGCACGGTGGCGATGACGGGTGATTCGGCCGCCGCCGAGCATCTTGCCCACGCGACGGGTGTGCCGCTGGTGTCGCACGACCTGCACCTCGAGGGGGGCTGTGGCGTCCTGCCGATCGCCTACAAGGAGAAGAACCTCATCCATGCCTGGCAGTGGGCGATCGGGCTCGAGTGGTTCTTGAGCGTGCAGGACCCCTGGCGGCTGGCCCTCTCGACCGACCACCCCAACGGGGCCCACTTCACCGCCTACCCGCACCTCATGCGGCTGCTCGGCGACGCCGCCTTCCGCCGCGAAGCGCTGGCCAGAATCCACCCCAAGGTGCGAGCGCGGAGCCCGCTGGCAAGACTCGATCGCGAATACACGCTCCAGGAGCTTTGCATCGTGACCCGGGCGGCGCCCGCGCGGATTGCGGGCCTCGCCCACAAGGGCCAGCTCGGAATCGGTGCCGACGCCGACATCGCCTGCTACCGTCCTGACCGGGACCTGGCCGCGATGTTCGCGATGCCGGCGAAGGTGTTCAAAGCAGGGGTGCTTGTGGCGGAGGACGGCCAGCTGCGGGCCGCGTTCCCGGGCGGGACGCTTGCCGCTTTGGCCCACGAGAAGTCTGCCCCACGACATGCATGATTGCCGCATCCGTGAAGCAGGCTGGATGCCTGCCCGATGCACGCCATCACTTGCCGCGGATCGCCGCCACCAGCCCCGCGACAAACCGCTCGGCAGGAAACACACCCGCCGCCCGCGCAGCCGCGGCCTCGCCGTACGCACGCGCCAGCGAGTCGTCTTCCAGGATCCCGAAAGCCCGGCGTGGAAACTCGCTCTCGGGCACAGCCGGCACGATCCGACCGGTCTCGCCGTCAACGATCAACTGCCGGGCTGCGTCACTCTCGACCGCCACCGCCGGCAGGCCGCGGGCCATTCCGTCGAGGATCGGCCCGCCGAGGGCGACCCCGCCCGACTGCCAGACGAGCCGCACCTGCCCGAGCAGGTCGGGCAGAATATCGCAGTCCGGCACGATGAAGAGCCGCTCGGCGAGCTCCTGGGCGCGGGCCCGGCGGCGGACATGCTCGAGCAGCGGTCCTGCGCCTACGAGCACGTGCTCGAGATCCTTGCGGACAACACCGAGCTGATCGATCGCCCACAGGAGCCGCTGCAGCCGGGATTCGGCCTCAAGCGGCGCAACCGCGAGCGTCCAGTGCTTCGCGGGATCGAGGCCGAGCCGCATGGCTACCTCAGCGCGGGAGAGCCCTAGGTCGGAGCTAGCGGCTGAACCGGGAGGCACGACCACGATCCGCCCGGCGGCCACGCCCCGCCGTCGGCACGTCGCCGCGATCTCAGGCCCACTCGCGACAACGCCGTCGAGCCGCGCGATCGCCCAGGCCGTCCGCCATCGGCGGGGCGGCAGGCCGAGCCAGAGAATGAAGCGACACCACGGAGTGAGCCGCTTCGCCACGGCAAGCGGCATGGCCTGGGAGCGGCCGAATCCGATGATCGCAGCCGGACGCAGCCGGGCCACGAGGCCCGCCAGCCGGGCCGTCGCCGCCGCATCGACACCCGGCCGGCGGCCCACGACATGCAGACCCGCGCCGCCTGCCAGCAGCCGGTCGGCGAGACTGCCTCCCGTGCTCGTAACGGCGACTGCCACCTCGTATCCAGCCGCCGTGAGACCCGCCGCCGCCAGTTCGACCTGGCGGCCGGTGCCGACAGGGTCGAGGCCCCGCGTCACGAGCAGGATCGGGCTAACCGGCTGCATCGGCATTCTGGCAGGCGGCCCGGGCCGCCCGAGTCGCGGCGATCTCGTCGTCGTCGAGGATGGCCAGGTGCGGCAGATGACGCCAGGCGCCGTCGAAGTCGAGACCGTAGCCCACGACGAACTCGTCAGGAATATCAAAGCCCACAAAGTCGGGCTGGATGCTGACCTCGGCTCGGCCTGCCTTCCGCAGGAGCACGAGCGATCGCACGCTAGCGGCGCCCCGGCGGCGAAGTTCGACGAGCAACGCCTCGAGCGTGCGGCCGGTGTCGAAGATGTCGTCCACGAGCAGGACATTCTGGCCGGTGAGATCGGGCAGGAGGTCGAGCCGCAGTTCGAGCTCCCCCGGCCGCGTCGCAGTGCCGCGGTAGCTGCTGGCCCAGACCATGCTCACCTGCACCGGCCCTTCGAGCCGGCGGATGAGGTCTGCCACCAGCATGATGCTGCCGGTGAGCACGCCCACAACCGTGAGCGGCCGACAGCCCACCTCAACGCGGATGCTGTCGGAGAGCCGATCAATCCCGGCGGCCAATTCGTCGGCTGAGAGCAGCACCCGCATCGTGTCACGTTCCTGCGAGGAAGAAGTAGAAGCAGAATACCCGCTCGCGACAAAACAATAGAATGGGTCGGTGTTTTCCCCGCCACCCGCCGTGTGCTCATGCGATTAGAGCCCCCGCCCCGTCCCGGCTGGCTCGTCGCCGACGTCGGCGGCCATCCCTGCGAGATTCATGCCCCCGAGGATCCGCGGCCCGGCCGGGCCGCGATCTACCTGCACGGCCTGCGGGAACAGTGGCTCCAGGAGCTTCCTGTGCTCCGGGACCTAATTGAGGAGGCCCGGTTGCCCGTAGTCGCCCCACGGACCGGCCGCTCCTGGTGGCTCGACCGGATCCTGCCGTCATTCGATCCGGCCGTCACGCCCGAGGGATACCTGCTCAGACACATCGTTCCCGAGGTCGGCAGGCGGTTCGCGGTGTCACCCCCGGGGATCGCCGTGATCGGCACGTGCATGGGGGGACAGGGTGCATTGCGACTGGCCTACCGGCATCCCGTCACATTCCCCGTGGCCGCCGCGATCTCGCCGGCGATCGACTTCCATGCCGCGATGCGGGAGGCACACACCCGAGACGACGGCGAACTCTACGACACGCTGTGGGAGCTCTACGGCGACGTCGAGCGGGCCCGGCAGGACACAGCCATCCTCCACGTGCATCCGCTCAACTGGCCGCGGCACCAGTGCTTCGCCTCCGACCCCGCCGACACGCACTGGTACGACGGTGCGGATCGCCTGCGGAGCAAGCTGATTGCCCTCGGAATTCCCCACACGGCCCTGCTCGAAGCTCCCGGTGGTGGCCACGGGCAGGAGCACGACAACCACGTCTCGCCTGAGGTGATGCGATTCATACTCGCCGCACTCGACCAGGAATCCCGCCGGCTCGCATAACCCAGGGTGTGAGCCGGCCTGCGTGCGGGCGGATTACAGAAGGTGCATACCGGGACGCCAGAGACTTCTCATACCCAGCTGATCAAGGATTTTCGTGGGGCACGTCGAGTGGGTCGGGCTTGCCCGTGCCCCTGACCCATACAAGCCCCGGGCGCGAGCCCGGGGACTGCGGGACCGAGGGCCACCCCGCTTACCATGCCACCCATGCCATACCAGACAGACGACCCCGCTTGAGCCTGGCTGTTTCCACTTGGTGGGCCACGTCACAGTCCCCCAGCTCGCGCTGGGGGCTTCTATGGCACACTTCAAGCCCAGCAGGATCGCATCCTGCCTCTCGCTCGCTTGCCAGGCCGGCTCGATAACACGGGCAACCCTCACCCATAAAAGCCCCGGGCGCGAGCCCGGGGACTTCGAGCCCGGGGACTGCGAGCCCGGGGACTGCGAGCCCGGGGACTTCGAGCCCGGTTTCCGCGGCTCACGTTCCAGGCGCGGGCGGCGGGGCGAACGGAGCTGGCGGGCGGGGTGGCCCCGCGCGCGGCACCCGCGGTGCCGGCCCACCGCCGATCTGGTCGAGATCAAGGTAGCGGGCGTCCTCCACCTCGACGCGGCTGAGCCCACGCCAGTAGAGGATCCGCCCGGCCGAGGCCGTCGAGGGCTGCCCTCCGACCTTGAGCTGCCGGAAGAGCTGGGCGTCGCTGCGTCCGTCCCCCTCGAACACGAGCAGGTCCTTCGCCTCGCTCCAGGAGAGCCGAGCGCTCCGCGCGGTAAACGATTCCCCTTCGACGAGCACATTGCCGCCGGCGGCGAGTTCGAGCGTGCCACGGTTCTGGCCAGGAACCGGCGGGGCCTGTCCCACGCCCAGTACATCGCAGGCGATCGACACCGCGCCTTCGGGCAGGCCAGCGGGTGCATGCGGGTCGAGCGAGTCGGTCCAGCCGGCGACCGGGCCCCAGATCGCCTCGACCCGCTGATGAAACTCCATTGTCCGGCGGTGGATGTTGCCCCGCAGCCCCTGCTGGAAGTCGACGCCGAGATACGTCAGGCCGGCCGGCCGGCTGGCAGCGGCCACGGGCGTGACCGTCGGGCCGCCGGGCATGGCCGGGGCCGCCATGGCGGGCGGCTGGCCGAGCCGCGTGCTTGTGAGTCGCCCCGGTCCGGTGCCGCTCACGGCGCCGCTGGCCCGCTCGATTACGAGGTCACGGACAAACAGGCGTTCGACCGACTTGCCGCCGTCATCGCCCACCGACTCACTCTCGATCTTGACGCCGCTGCCGCAGGCGATGCGGGCTACGTCCGGTTGCCGGGTCGGTCGCGGTCCCCCGCCATTGCCACCGAGGTCGAAGGCCTCGTCGAAGACGACATCGAGCGAGCCCGAGCGGACGACCGTGGTGCCGCCGATGGCAAGCACATCCTCGACAAACCTTGCCGTGCGGCCATCAAAATCGAGCCGCCCCTTCCAGGTCACGTCGAGCGTGCCCCCCTTGCCCCCCGCGTTCCCCGCGGCGGCCGGCGGCGGCCCCCGCGGCGGGCCACCCGTGAGCGATAAGCCGTCGAGGCCGGGACCACCGGCCGGCATCGGCAGGCTGAGCCGGCCGGCACCGTCGACGGTGACCCGGTTGCGACCGCGGTCGAACTCGACGAGCGGGCCCTCGAGGTCGAGCCCCCGTCCGATCACCGTCGCCGGACGGCCCGACACCACGGCCCGGGCATCGAAGGCAGTTGGCCGCGAGAGCTGGAGCTGATCGCCGCGAATCTCGACGGCTCGCTCGGGGGTGGCTCCCGCACCGGCGGGCGCGGCCGGCTGCTCGACGAGTTCCACCTGGCCCTCCATCGACAAGTCGGTCAGGTCGTTGCCCTTGGGAGAGAGCGTGACCAAGCCGCGGACGAGCGCCGCGGTGGCTGTGATCTGCCCGCGGTTCGGCGGCGGTGCCACCGGAGGCTGCGGTGCGGGCGGAACCACCGGCGCGGCCGGGGCCGCCTGGGCCACATCAGATGGGGGAGCGGCGGGCGGCGGCGGTTCCTCCCGAAACCAGAGTTCTAGCCTGTCGGTCCGGGCCGAAAGCTGCTCAGCGGCGGCCTCGACCATGCCGCGGGCAAGCATCCGCGACGGCTTCACGCCCGAGAGATCGGGGCCGGCGGAAGGGTCGCGGGGTGGGGCATCGGCCGCGCGGGGGATGACGTCGAGCCAGAGGTGCATCTCAGCGGCGCTCAGCCGGCCCCGGGTTTCAATGGCCACCTCGGCGTCGCCCGCGATCGAGACCACGTGTCCGTCGCCGTCGGGCCGCATCCGCAGCCACTGCTGCCAGCGGGCCTGTGCCGGCGGCTGGCCGGGGGACGTGGCGCGGAGCTGGCCGGGGCCGACGGCCATGAGCGATCCGGGATCACCCGGCGGCCCGGGGCAATAATCGATCTTGCGAGCCTCCATCTCCGTGCCCCGCGCGACGAGCGACACCGGCTCTGGTCCGTCGAGCAGGATCCGTCGCGTGGCGATCTCGTAGCCGAGCCGAGCGGCCCTTGCCTCGAGCTCGGAGGAGGTGCTGCGGGCGACCACGGGGGATCCCTTGGCCTGGATTTCGGCCGGCTTGAGCGGCCCGCGGCCTGCCCCGGCCCCGGCTTGCTCGTTGGTGAACAGAATTGCGAGCAGGTCGCAGGTGATCTGGTCGGTGCCGCCATCGGCCGCCGACCGGACAACGTCGACATGATCGGCAAGCGTGAGCACGTTGGCCGATGCGTTGAAGGTCATGCTGCCGCGGCAGCTCACGATCACAGGCGACGCCGTGTCTTCGTCCTTCGCATCCGGGGCAGGACCGCGGCCGGGCAGGAATCCGCCGGCCACGCCCTCGAGGCGGATCCGCACGTCCCGATCGAGCCGGATCGATTCGATGCCGCCGATGTTCGGACCCTGACCGATCGCGTCAGGTCCGGGGGGCGTGGCCCGCGGCGTGAGCCGGGCCACCAGGCCGCGGCCGCTGCCGTGGGAGCGGCCGTGCCGAAACTCCACCGCCTCGCCCGTTCGCACTTCAAGCTCGTCGAGCTCGAGGTCGCGGGTCACGATCTCGATGTCGTCTTCCGCACCCGGCGCGGAGGGGGTGCCGCGGATGGTTACCTGCCCGCGAAGGCTGCCGCCGACGAGCCGCGCGAGCCGTCCCTGCCGGAGGTCGAGCGGCTCGTCAAACTCGAGCACCGCCCCCTGCGGGGCCCGCATGACGATCGTGCGGCCCGGGGGGCCGTCGGGCATCCGGCCGCGGTCGGGGAGAACGACGAGGGTACAGGGAACGAGGTTGACGCGGCCGTCCGGCAGCGACTGGTAGTCCTTGAAGAGCAGTCGCATCTGCCGGCTCTCGAGCACAATCGGGTCATCCCGCTCCCAGGCCCCCGCCGGAAAGATGTCGCCGAGCGCTGCCAGCCGCCGGTCGGCCCGGGCCCGAATGGCCGCGGCCTCCTCGGGGGTCATCTCCACTCCGGCGGCGGCGTCCCTGATCCGCGGTTCCACCAGCGGCACAACCGAGAGCCGATAGAATCCCGCGACCGCCAGGATGACGAGAAACACCCGCAGCGTGCGTCCGAGTCGGTGTTCCATCAGCCCGTCACCATGCTCCGGTCTCGCTCAGCCGCGGACTGCCGCGTAACGGGCGACGATCGAGTCCCAACTGCCCCGGGCCCGCAGGAGCCGTTCGACCGCCTCCCGCACAGCCCCCCGTCCGCCCGGCAACTCTGTCACGATCGCCGCAGCGGCGCGGACCTCGGCACAGGCGTCGGCCACCGCAATTCCGACGCCCGAGCGGGTGATAACGGAGAGATCCGGCAGGTCGTCGCCGATGAAGGCGGTCTCCTCCCACGTGAGGCCGCATTCCGAGAGGATTGCCGCGGTCGTGGCGAGCTTGTCCTCGACCCCTTGCCGGACGATCCCGATGCCGAGCTCGCCGGCCCTCAGTTGCACGACATGGCTCGAGCGACCCGTGACGATCCCCACCCGCCAGCCGGCCCGCTGCCAGAGCTTGAGCCCCAGGCCGTCGCGGATGTGAAACGTCTTTGACTCGATTCCCTGGTTGTTCCACGTGACGCCCCCTTCGGTGAGCACGCCGTCCACGTCGAGGAGGAGCAGTTGGACGCGGGCGAGGCGACGGTCGAGATCGGCAGGGGATGCAGCCATGACGTGCCCGAAGGAGTTGAGGAGGACAGGATCAGGCGGCCGCGTGCCGCCGCGTCTGCGGCAGGTTGATCGCCTCGTGCGGCACCAGACCGACCAGGTCGACCACATCGAGAAGGCCGACGAGCCGGCCCGTGGCGTCAACCACGGGCAGTTCGCTGAGCCGCCGGGTTTCCAGGATCGCCACGGCGTCTCGCAGCCGAGTGCCTGCGGGCACTGTCGCAGGCCGGGCGGTCATGACCGTGCCGATCGGGGCATCGAGCAGGTGGTCCTGCCGGCGCTCGAAGAGTCTGGCGAGATCGCTGTCGGTAAAGATGCCCCCCAGGCGATGCTCCGCATCGACCACCATCACCGCACCGGTCCGCCGGGCCGGCAGTGGGCGGGCGAAGATCCCACGGACCGATTCCTCAGCCGCGGCGAGCCGACACTCGCCGATCGGCCGCATCGCGTCCTCGACGAGCATCAACTGGCGGCCGAGGCTACCACCGGGATGACGGGCCGCGAAGTCTTCGGGGGTGAACTGCCGCAGGGTCGAGGTGACCAGCGCCAGGCTGTCGCCAAGCGCCAGCATGAGCGAGGTGCTCGTCGAGGGGGCCAGGCCAAGGCCGCAGGCCTCGCGGACACTCCCGGTAGGCACGACCACCGTGGCAGCCCGACCAAGTGTGCTTTCAAGGTTCCCCGTGAGGGCCACGATCGGCACCCGGCGGGCGGCGACATGGGGCAGAAGCCGAGTGATCTCCTCGGTCTCGCCCGACTGCGAGAGGGCGAGCATGACGTCGTCTCCGCGGAGCGCGCCCAGGTCGCCATGCAGCGCTTCGGCCGGGTGGAGGAAGTGGCTCGGGGTTCCGGTCGAGGCGAGCGTGGCGGAGATCTTGCGAGCCACGAGGCCGGCCTTGCCGATGCCGGTGACAACGACGCTGCCGCTGCAGCATTCGATCAGCCGCACGGCCCGGCAGAAGGCTCCGTCGAGCGCGGCGGCCGACGCAAGCACGGCCTCCCCTTCGGCGCGGAGAATCCCGCGGCCGCGTTCCAGGATCTCGTCATCGCGACTGTTGTCCATCGTTGTGGCCAGCCTCCTTCCGTCCGCGGCAGACTCGCTCGCGGGGGGCGGGACTATAGGCCGGCTGGGCAAGGGCCGCAACGCGGTTTTTCCGCGGCCTGCGGTGGCCTGTCATCCTCGGGCGGCATCACTCACGACGCCGCCGAACCAGTTCGCGGACCGAAGTGCCGTCGAGCAGCAGGTCGGTGAGCACCGCCCGGCCGTCGAGCAGGCGAATCTCGGCGACGGGCAGCGTGCCGGCGGCGAGTCGCTCGGCGAGCAGCGTGTCGGCGTCGGTCGCGAGTCGCTCATTGAGATAGAAGCGGTCGAGCGGCCATTCGAGGATCACGGTTCGCACGCCATTGCTGGGCGCCGAAGGCCGCGCGACGAGCCTGATCGCGGTTGGCCCCGAGACTCGCTCGAGCGTGAGCGAGTCGATTCTCGCGAGGCCGTCGTCCCCAACCACAAGCGTGGCCCAGACCGGCGCGGCGGCCCGGTCGGGCATGCCATCGGGCGCGGGTGCCCCAGTCTCGGCGGGTCGCACCGCGAGGTAGCGGCCGCGGAGCGGATCGTAGGGGTCAGGGGCCGCGCAGGGGATCCTCACGGCGACTCCCCGGGCGATCACCCGCTCGTGCTGCAACACGCCGACGAGTGGCACGAGCCACTGGGCAAGCACAGCCACGGCGAACACGGCGACGGCGGGCCTCATGCGGTCACCCCTCCGGAGACAGCGGCCCGGTGGCGGCTGATGAGGGCGTTGAATCCGAGGAAGCCAGAGCCGATCACAATGAACACGATCCCCTTGACGAGCAGCGAGACGTCGGCGTCGGCCATCCGGAGGATGACGAGGATCGCGATCAGCGTCGCACCGATCCGCGCGGCTCCCTGCCGGCCGGTGAACTCGAGGCCGATGAGCGTGATCGCTGTCGCCAGGAGCACCAGCGAATAGGTGATCGCGACCGGCCAGCCCCCGGCATCCGCCGGCGTGAGTGGATAGGCCACCAGCGGCACGAGCGCGAGCCCGGCGACGGCGAGCACCGCGAATCGCCCCTGGCGGAATGCCAGGGCAGCGAAGCCGGCCCCGACGGCCAGAAGCAGCCAGCACCAGCCGAGCCCGAGCGCCGGCCCCACGCCCTCGACAAGGGTTCGAGCCGGGTCCTCGTAGGTGGCGACCAGGGCCATGCCCATGAGTGTGAACCCGCCCAGCGGCACGTGCGGCTTGCGGGCCAGCGGCTCGGCGATCCCGGCCCGGTCGAGCGGGAAGAGCATCACGACCACCGTCGTGAGCATCACGAGCCAGAAGAAGGGGGCATGCGGATCGTAGGGGCGGAAGGCGACCTGGGCCGCAACGGCGAGCAGCCCGACGAGCGCCGAAATCGCGAGCACAAGCCTGCTCCCCGGAGGAGGCCGGTCGCGGAGGTCGGCCCCTGGCCAGAGCGGTAGGATGGCCGCGAGTAGCAGCGGCTGCCACAGCCGCAGGTCGGCGGCGGCCGCCGCCGAGAACGGCGACACGCGGTTCTCGGCCTGCGCGATCGCCCAGACCATGATCCCGACGAGGTAGGCGATAGCCACGGCGTGCGACCGAAGCACCCAGGCCAGGGGCACGGCCACAACGCACCACCAGAAGAGCAGGTCGGTCCACGAGCCCGGCAAATTGTAGATCTGCGACACAAGCGCCATTGCGGCACCTGCGGCGAGCGTCTGCACGACCGCGGCCGCCTCTCGCAGCCAGGGCTTCGCCCCCTCACCCTTCTGGAGTACTAACCAGCTCCAAGCCTGGGAGGCAGCCAACGGCCCGAGAGCGAACAGGAGCCGCGTCCAACGGGGAAAGTCGTCCCAGTTGTAGGCGAGGACCGCGATCAGGCCCGTGCCGATCAACAGCCCGCCGATGGCCCCCACGACCAATTGTGCCAGGCCGGCCCGCTGCTCGACGCTGTATCGTGCGCGGAGGAGGCGGGCCGCGTCGGCGGTGACAAGCCCCTCGCGCTCCCACGCGGGGAGTTGCTCAGCGAGCCAGCGTTGGTGGAGGAAGCTCATGCAGTCGCCGGAAGAATCGTTCCCGAACGTCGTCTCTGAAGGTACGGTGACTCAGCCCGCCCGACCGTGTCAACAGAGCCACTGCCGGAGATGCTCGTCGCTCAGCGGTTTTCCTTTGCCCGGGCGATCAGGAAGTCGACGAGCGGCTGGCAGTGGAAGAAGCCCTCCCAGAAGGAGTGCCCCTGCCCCTCGGCCACGATCAGGGTCACGAGATCCCCCTTCCCGGCGGCACGATACCGCTTCTGAAGTTCGGCCGAGTTGGGACCGAGCGGCACGACTGTGTCGGCGTCACCATGAATGATGCAGAAGGGCACACTCGCCTCAGCCGCCACGGCGATGCGCTCGATCGGGCAGAGTTCATTGGCCCGAGCCGTAAGCTCGGTGGCGGAAACGCCGTAGGCGGCCGCCGCTTTGTCAGCACCCGGATAGGTCCGCCAGTCGTAGACCGGGTAGATGCCCCCCACGCCCGCGGTGAGTTCGGGATGGGCGATCGCCCAGGCGCTGGCCCACAGGCCTCCACGGCTGCGGCCGAGCACGGCAGGCTTTTTCGCATATCCCCGACGAACCATCTCGGCATGCAATGCCTCGGCCGCATTCACTCCCGCGGAGCTGCCGTACGACTCCCCCGTGTCGACACCCGCGACAGCTACGCCGGCCTTTGTGAACTGCTCATGCATCCATGCCTCGGCGTTGTCGGGATAGGCAGGCAGCGTGGGAGCGTAGAGGATCCACGGCCGGGGGCGGTCGATCGGCTCGTCGCCGGCCCGCTCGGCAGGCGTGAAGATGAAGGCCGTCCGGCCCGCAACCTCGAAGACCTCGCCCGGCAGGATCAGGTTTTTCGCCGGCCGCGGTGGCTCGACCGCCGAGGCGACGATCCCCGCCACACCGGCGACGCCGGCCCACACCGCCCGAACCACCATTGACCGCTGCATGCGGAAATCCTCCCGTGTATCCGAGCCGAGCGGAACGCGACTCAGCGGAGTAGTTATAAGCGATCCTTCAACCGCGATGCTGACTGTCCTCGGCGGCTTGCGAGATGGCGCGGAGTGGATGGCGGGGTGGCATTTGTTCCCGCAGTCCCCGGGCTCGCGCCCGGGGCTTGTATGTGGGGAAGGGTCAGGGGTCGGGGTTGCCCGTGCTCTCTCGCCGGCCTCGCAAGCGAGCGAGAGGAAGGATGCCGAAGCGAGCTTGCGTGGAGTGAGCGCAGGGCAGGATGCCCGGAGCGAACGTCCGGCGAGAGAGCACGGGCAACCCCGACCCACGCAAGGGGTTGCCCGTGTTATCTCGCCGGCCTTGCAAGCGAGCGAGAGGCAGGATGCCGAAGCGAGCTTGCGTGGAGTGAGTGCAGGGCAGGATGCCCGTAGCGAACGTCCGGCGAGATGGCACGGGCAACCCCGACCCACGCAGCGGGAAATTCCGAACCGCTGTGTCTGGCGTCAGGCTCCGGCGTACCGTGCAGCCATCGCGGCGAGCGTGATGCACTTCACCTTGCCGGCGTTGCCCGCCTGGCCGAACTGCACCATGCGCTCGGCACAGACTTTTTTCATGGCCTCGCGGGAGGGCTTCAGGTAGTCCCGCGGGTCAAACTTCTCAGGATGCTCGAAGAGCACCTTGCGGATCGCACCGGTGATCGCCATCCGGCAGTCGGTATCGACGTTGATCTTGCGGACGCCGTGCTTGATCCCCTTCTGGATCTCCTCGACGGGCACGCCCCAGGTCTGCGGCATCTTTCCGCCATACTTGTTGATGATGTCCTGGAGGTCCTGCGGCACGCTCGACGAGCCGTGCATCACGAGGTGGCAGTTGGGGAGCATCCGATGGATCTCCTCGATCCGCTTCATGGCGAGCACGTCGCCGTCGGGCTTGCGGGTGAACTTGTACGCCCCGTGGCTCGTGCCGATCGCCACGGCCAGCGCATCCACGCCGGTGGCCGCCACGAACCGGGCCGCCTCGTCCGGATCGGTGAGCAACTGGTCGTGCGAGAGCTTGCCGGTGGCCCCGTGGCCGTCCTCGGCCTCCCCCTCGCCACTCTCAAGCGACCCCAGGCAGCCGAGTTCCCCCTCCACCGACACACCCTGCCGATGGGCCAGATTCACGACCTCTTTCGTGACCTTCACGTTGTAGTCGAAGTCGGCCGGGGTCTTGCCGTCCTCCTTGAGCGACCCGTCCATCATCACGCTCGTGAAGCCGTTGTCGATCGCGCTCTGGCAGGTCGCCGGCGAGTTGCCGTGGTCCTGGTGCATCGCGATTGGGATCGCCGGGTAGAGCTCGGCCGCGGCGAGCATGAGGTGGCGAAGGTAGTTGTCCTGGGAGTAGCCGCGGGCGCCCCGCGAGGCCTGCACGATCACGGGCGAGTCGGTCTCCTTGGCCGCCTCCATGATCGACTGGATCTGCTCCATGTTGTTGACGTTGAAGGCGGCCAGGCCGTAGCCGTGCTCGGCGGCATGGTCGAGCAGGATGCGCATGGGAACGAGCGGCATGGCGGGATCTCCTCGAGAGGCGGGATGGATCGGGCGGGCGGCCCCGTCGGACCGCCGCGGCGACGAGCATACGGCAAAACCGAGGCTGCTAGAATCCCTGGCGTTGTCCCCCGCATATCCACCGGCCGCCTGGCACATGGACCTCCGCCCCGTCACCGACCCGATCCGCAGCTTCCTCTACGTGACGGGGGGCTGGGTTTGCATCGGCCTGGCGGTGCTTGGCGCGATCCTGCCGATCCTGCCCACGACGCCGTTTCTCCTGTTGGCGAGCTGGTGTTTCTACCGCGGCTCACCACGGATCCACGCCTGGCTGCACCGGTCCCAATGGTTCGGGCCAACGCTCGACGACTGGCACCACTACCATGGCATCCGGCGGAGCCTCAAGCACCGGGCGATCCTCATGGTGTTGGCCGTCACGGTGACAACGCTGTTCTTCAACTCGTTGCCCTGGTACATCCAATATCTTGTGATCGGCCTGGTGGCCGGCGGCCTGTACACGATCTGGACCGTGCCCACGCTTCCCGACGACGCCCCGCCCCCTCCGCGGACGATCGCCGAGTGATTCACGTGGCCCGCGGCACCCGAGACGCCACCGCCACGGCGACGAGAATCCCGAGGCCAGCGAGATCGACGACCGAGAACCCGGTGCCCGCGATGCCGAGGCTGTCGGGGGTGAGGGCGCAGGCGGCCGCCGCGAAGCAGGCCGCCCGGAGGGGCCAGGAGAGTGGCCCGCGGAGAAATCCCGCCATGCCGGCGGCGAGCGCCACGATGCCCACCACCGCCGCGGCCACCGCACCGACCACGGCCGCCACGGTCGGTCGTCCGCCGTCGTGGCCCATCAGGCAGAGCGCCGGTCGGTAAACGAACATGAATGGCAGCGTGAAGCCGACGAGTGAAAACCGGAAGGCGGCGAGGCTGGCGGCCATCACCGGTGCCCCGGCGATCGAAGCGGTGGCGTAGGCAGCCAGCGCCACAGGCGGCGTCACCATCGCCATCATCCCGAAGTAGAAAATGAACAGGTGTGCCGCGAGGATCGGCACGCCGAGCGCCGGATCGGCGAACACCGGGCCGATGATCGTCGCAAGCAGCAGGTAGGAGACGGCGCTCGGCAGCCCCATGCCGAGCACGAGCGAGCAGCCCATGATGGCCACGAGGGCGAGCAACAGGCTGTTGCCCGCCAGCGGGATGATCGCCGCCGGCACGCCGGTACCGATGCCGGTCCGGGAGACGAGGCCGATCACGATTCCCACGCAGGCCGCCGCCGCCACCAGCGGCACGCCTCCTGTCGCCGTCGCCAGCATCATCGCGACGACCCGCTCCCGCCAGGCGGGCAGGAGCAGGCCTGCCACGAGCAGGCCGGCGAGCCCGATGATCACGGCATCGGCCCAGTTAGCGACGGCGGGCACGAGCCACCAGGCCGCGGCCGCAAGGCCAGCCCACGCCGCGAGCGCCGCGATCCGGGCGGCCGCGGATGGCCCGGTGACCGGGTTTGCGAGGATGAGCGACACGACGAGCGCCAGCGCCAGGCTTACCGCGCGAAACGGCGAGAACCCGGCAAACAGGAGCCCCATCAGGCACACAAGCGCCGCCACGAAGGTGAACCCCGCGAAACTGACGAGGGCGGGCCGGTCGGCCGGCTCGCTGAGCCGCTCCGCTGCCGCCCGGGGGGCGGTGGCGTCGAGCCGGCAGGCGTAGAAGTGCACGAGCATGAAGATCGACAGGTAGTAGAGAATCGCCGGGATGATCGCCGCCTGCACGATCTCCAGAAACCGCACCGGCGGGTCGCGGTTGATGATTTCGAGCATCATGTAGGCGCCGGCCCCCATCACCGGTGGCACAAGCGCGCCCCCGGAAGAGGCGGCCGCCTCGATGCCTGCCGCGACCGCCGGCGAAAAGCCGATGCCCCGCATGAGCGGGATCGTAAACGTGCCGGTCGTCGCGGCGTTGGCCACGGCGCTACCCGAGAGCGAGCCCATCAGGCCGCTTGCAAGCACGGCCACCTTCGCCGGGCCGCCGGCCCGGCGGCCGAAGAGCCGCTCCGCCAGAGCGATCACCCACCCGGTCGCCCCCGCGGCCTGGAGCACCACCCCGAAGAACACAAACAAGAATACGTAGCGAAACATCACCGCCATGGCCGTGCCAAACACGCCCTCGCTGCGAAGCCAGGACTGGCCGACGATCGCAGCCCAGTCCTGGCCACGGTGCGGAAAGAGCCAGTCGGGCAGTCCGCGAGCGATGGCCCGGTGGGCGTAGAGCAGAAACACGACCGCGATGAGCGGCAGCGACCAGCCGACCGAACGCCGGGCGGCCTCCAGCACGAGCAGGATCCCGATGGTCCCGACCGCCACATCGAGCGAGGTGTAGGCGGCCGCCCGCCGGCCGAGGTCGGCCGACTGGACGACGAGGTAGCCGCAGCAGACGATCGCCGCGACGGCGAGCAGAGCATCACCGGCGAGCCGCCAGCCCCCGGACTGCTTGCCGGCGGCTCCGGCGGTGCCGAGGAAGCAGAGCACAAGCCCCAGGCCGCCGAACACGGCCAGCTCCGCCAGCGGCGGCAGGAGCGGCATGTTGACCTCGACGAGCACGTAGAGCGTCAGGGCCGTCGCCAGAGCGGCGACAAGCAGGCTCCGGCCGTCACGAGCAATGATGGTGGGCACAGACTTGTCTCGAAGTGGAGGGAGACTTTCAGCCTGCCGACTGCGGGCTCGCAACCGGAGCATCTTTCGTTCGGGGCCGCCTGGAAGAAGCCCCGACTCACTCCGCCGGCCAGAGCCCGGCCTCACGGTAGAACCGCACCGCCCCGGGGTGAAACTCGATCCCGTTGCCCCGAACCACGTTCTGCTCGGTGATCGCCCGCGCCGCCCGATGCCGCTCGGCTATCTTCGCTCGATTCTCCCAGACCAGCCTGGTGAAGTCGTGCACAAGCCCTTCGTCGGCGTCCGCCGCCGTGATCAGGTGGGCCGAGCCCACGTCGAGCCCCTGGTAATCAGCGGTGATGCCAGCGTAGGTGCCGCCAGGGATCGTGGCCGGCTCGAAGAAGGGGTATTCATCGATCAGCTTCTGCTTCGCCTCCTCGTCGTAGGGCACAAGCCGCACGGGATTAGCCTGGGCGATCTGGGCGAGCGCCGGGTTGGGCACCCCGCCGCCGATCATGGCGGCGTCCACCGACCCATCACCGAGCAGGTCGACGGCGCTCTGCTGGCTGCCGTAGCGGGCCTCGACATCGGCGAGCGTCAGACCGTGGGCCTCGAGGATCGGGGCCACGAAGTATTCGAAACCCGCCCCTTCCGGCCCAAGGTAAACCCGGCGGCCCTTCAGGTCGGCCACCCGCTTCACGGGTGAATCAGCCGGCACCACGAACATCGCCACGTTGGGAAAGAGCGTCATCACGCCGCAGACATCATGGGCCTGCTCCCAGCCACCACTGCCGCGGACGGCGAAGTAGGTGATCGACGAGTTCGAGAGCGCGAACTGGAGCTTGCCCTGGGAGAGGAGGCGGATGTTTTCCATCGAGCCACCGGTCGACTCAGACGAGACCCGCCAGCCCTTGTCTCCCTGGGCCTGGTTAACGACCTCGCAGATGGCGCTGCCGACGGTATAGAAAGCGCCACCGATGGGCGCGGTGCCGACGGCGATGAACTCACGCTCGCCGCCGCCGCAGCCTCCAAGCAAGAGCAGCGGGGCCAGGACAACGAGCGAGCGGAGTGACATGCGGACGGGACCTCGGAGATTGCCCCGGCACTCGGCGGACGAACGACAAAGGCCGGCAGGCGTCTTAGCCTACCGGCGCATCGTCGTGGCGGAAACCGACCCGCTTCGTCAGGGACCGATCGAGGGGGGCCTCTTCGCGAGGAAGTCGCGGGGGCCGCGGGTCGTGTAGTAGGGGTAGGCGACCGCGCCGGTGGGCGGACCGGCCGGCGTCACGGCCCCGTAGTCGGAGGCCCCCAGGGCCGCCTTCTCGTCGGCCGAGAGGTGGTGCTTGGCCAGCCCGCCGTAGCGGCCGGTGTGCGGGGCCTTGCAGACGCCGCCGGGGCAATCCTGGCAGCCGTCGGCCTGGCAGCGGCCGTCGGGGCAACCCTCCTCGCAGTCGCGACAGCCGCCGGCCTCGCAATCCTGGCAGTCGCCCTGCTGGCAGTCGCCCTGCCCGCCCGGCCTGGTGTGATGGCCGTAGGGGCCGTCGGCGTTGAGGAGGAAGAGCCGGTCGATGATCGAGCAACCGGTGCTCGTGGCGGCAACGGCCGCAACGACGAGCAGGCTGAGAATCCGAAGGCTGGCATGCGAGCGATGCATGGGAGGGCTCCCGCTGGGCGGCCGTGCCCGCCGGCGGCGAACCACCACCGGCGCACAAATCCGCGAGTAAGGGTCATATCGGTTCTGCGGCCGGTGCCGGTTGAGGAAACCCTGCCGCTGACAAACTGGGCAACCTGCTTGCGTGGGTCGGGGTTGCCCGTGCCATCTCACCGGACGTTTGCTACGGCATCCTGCCTGCGCTCACTCCACGCAAGCTGCGCTTCGGCATCCTGCCTTCGCTTGCTTGCGAGGCCGGCTCGATAGCACGGGCAACCCCTCCCTCGCCCCCATAGAAGCCCCAGGGCGCGAGCCCGGGGACTGCGGGAACAAACGCCACACCGCCGGCGGTAACAATGGCCGCCCCTGCGAGGTCAGGAATAGCGACTGACGATGAGCGCTATGTTCTGGCCGCCGAAGCCGAAGCTATTTGACAGGGCACGGTCACACTTGCCCTTCCGGACCTGATTGGGCACGTAATCGAGGTCGCAATTGGGGTCGGGGTTTTCATAGTTGATCGTCGGAGGCAGCAGGCCGTCGCGGATCGCCAGCAGGCACACGATCAGCTCGGTGGCCCCGGCCGCAGCAATGAGGTGGCCCATCATGCTCTTCGTGCTCGAGACGGGGATCTTGGAGGCCCGCTCGCCAAACACCTTCTTGATCGCGAGCGTCTCAACCTTGTCGTTGACGTCGGTGCTCGTGCCGTGGGCGTTGATGTAGTCGATCCCGTCGACACCGAGCCCGGCATCTTCGAGGGCCATGCGGATGCAGGCGGCAGCGCCGCGGCCCTCGGGGTGCGTGTCTGTGATCCGGTAGGCGTCGGCCGTCGAGCCGTAGCCCACGACCTCGCCGTGGATCTTCGCCCCCCGCTTCAGGGCGTGCTCGAGCTCCTCGAGCACCACCATCGCCGCCCCCTCGCCGAGCACGAAGCCGTCCCGCTCGTTGTCGAACGGACGGCTGGCCCGCGTCGGCTCGTCGTTGCGGGTGGAGAGGGCCGTGAGCAAATTGAACCCGGTCACACCAAACGGGTGGATCATGCTGTGGCAGCCCCCCGACAGCATCACATCAGCCTCGCCGCGGCGCACGATCTCCACCGCCTCGCCGATCGCCTGGCTGGAGGCCGCGCAGGCGGTGAGGCAGTTGAGATTCGGCCCTTGGGCATCGAAGAGCGCGGCGAGGTGGCCCGCCGGCATGTTCGGCTCCTGCTCCACTTCGGTGAGCGGATGGAGCGTCTCGAGGCCGAGCTTCGTGAACTTCGCAACGTCGAGCGTGTCCCCCTCGATGGCCGCCATCATCATGCTCGTGAAGGCGTCGAAGGCCTGCTGCCCCTCGCCGCTGCCGAGATAGATGCCCAGCCGGGTCGGATCCGACTCGAGTCCCCGGGGCAGGCCCGCGTCCCGCATCGCCTGAAGGGCCGCGCCGGCGGCAAACTTCGTATGCCGGCCGCAATACTGCCAGTCTTCGGCCTTCTCCCCCTCGTCGGTGATGTCCCAGTCGCGAACCTCGGCCGAGATCTTAGTGGGGAACCGCGAGGCGTCGAAGACGGTCGTCGGACCCACGCCCGACGCGCCGGCGACGAGGTTCTTCCAGAGTTCCTCCACCCGCACGCCGAGCGGCGTGATGCAGCCCATCCCGGTCACCACCACCCGCCGCCTACCGGAAGCCATTGTCCCGTCTCCCTGGGCGGATCGCCCGCCGAAATGAATGTTCTGCGGCTACCAGTCGGGCCGAGCCAGTGGCTCTCCCGCCTCGTCCCTGCCGATGTCGTAAATGTGCATCTGGTCAAGCCAGCGGAGCAGTTCGTCGGGCTCGAAGAGCTTGGGCACTCCGTCGCCCGGCTCGAGGTGGGCGAAGAAGAGTTCCGCCTCCCCCTGAAGCCGCTCCCCCACGGTGCTCGTAACCTTCGTGAGCGATCCCGTCGGCTTGAGGTCGAGCACCTCGGCCTTGAAAACCAGGGTGTCACCGGGAACAGCGTCGAACCGGAACTCGGCTGCCGCCACCTTCGCGAGCACGACCCGGCGATTGAAGTCGATGGCGTCGGCCACGAGCAGGCCAGCCGTCTGGGCCATGCCCTCGACCACAAGCGAGTTGGGCATCAGGGCCGCGCCGGGGAAATGGTCGTGGAGGTGCTCCTCGGCGAGCGACACGTTTTTCACGGCCGTGGCCCGCTTGCCCCGAATGAACTCATCGAATCTGTCGATCCAAAACCAGCGCATGGAAACAATCTGGCGGCGAAGCCGCTTCCTCGTGCGGGGCGGGTCCCTGCCCCTCCGGGCCCGGCGGCGTCAGGCCGCCAGCTTGCTCTCGACGTAGCGGACCATGTCCTCGACCGTCAGCGTATTGGGGAAGTTCTGCACGCTGGGATTGGCCTCGAACTTGGAGAGATCGACGAACGGCATCCGCGCCTTGAGTTCCTTGAGGCCGGCCTCGTTGACCTTGCCATTGGTGACGAACTCGCTGCTCGACAGCACATCCTCGGGGAATAGCTCGCCCCGTTGGATTTTGATACCGAAGGTTTTTTCCAGTCGGAAGACGATGTCGAGGAAGTCGATTGATTCAGCCCCCAGGTCGCCCACCATGGTGGCCGCGGGAGAGATCTCGTCCTCGTCGACCCCGAGGGCCTCCACCAGGGCGTCTTTGACCTTGTCGAAGATTTCATCGCGAGACGGCATCGACTGTTCACCTCGAGGACTGGGGAAAATACAGCACCGACCAGCCCAGAGTTGTAATGCCAGCCCGCTTCCGTGGAAACCCGGACTTGCCGAAACGGCCACCGGCCTGCCTCCGAGACACCGCCCGCCGTGGCTTTTTGGTGCAAAATCACCGGGTAAGCGTGGCTGGGACGGGCTCCAGGGAGCCGGTTGGCACAGAGGCGGCATACGCGACGGCCTGGGGCCGGCCACCTGAGCGGGCCGCCGGGTTGAGAACGGCCCACAGCCGCCGCATCTCCGCCCGCACCCGGGCGTCGAGTGCCGCCCCGTGGGGCAGGCGATCGGCCAGGTTGTATCGCTCGAGCTCGAGCCGGGCCGTCAGGCTTGTTCGGTCGCCAACCTTGCCGCTGGCCTTGATCTTCGTGGTGGTTTCGTCCTGGGAAAGCACCTCCGCCGTGACGGTCAGCGTCTTACCAGGTTCGACAAAGTCACCATATTTGACGTTCCGGGCCGAGCGGAGCACCACGATCGAGTGGGCAAAGTCCTCGCCCAGCCGGATCGTCCAGGCGGCGGCCTGGGTCATGGCCTCAAGCATCAGCACCCCCGGCAGCACCGGGAAACGGGGGAAGTGGTCGGCCAGGTATTCCTCGGAGAGCGTGACGGCCTTGACTGCCGTAATCCGCCGACCAGGCTCGATCTCGACAACCCTGTCGAGCAGCGAAAACCGCATCAGTAACTTCTCCGTTGCCCTTCGTCCCCGCGGGCGGCCGGATGCCGGCCGATTGCTGAGGTGGAAATACCGCGGGGCGTCCTTGTGCCGGGCCGCAGTATAAGGAATGTCCACTCCCCCACAACCGGCGGCAGCCCCGCGTTCGAGGCGGCTGCCAGGGCACCAGCCGGCATCACCGGGGCAACTCGTCAGGTTTGCCAAGTCGGCCGGCGGAGAGGCTTTTTCTCGCTTTTCCGCAGGCCACGGACTCACGTGGCCGGGCGTTTATGCAGGTTCGGCACGGCGTGTGCACCCCGTCACTGCCACATTGGACCTGGGTTGTTTTTCGACCGCCTCACAGCGAATCATTTCGATCGCCGGGGGACGGCCCGCGGCGCCGTCTTCGGTCCTTTTGTTTGGTCCTTTTTGTTCGGTCCTGAAGGTTCGACGGTTCAGTTTTTTCACCCCTAGTCGAGAAGAGGAGGCATGCAATGAGTCTGATTCCTTTTCGCACGAAGCGGTCCAACGGCATGGAGTCCGGCAGCCTGGCAACCCTGGCCGACTTTCGTCACGAGATGAACCGGCTCTTTGAGGGCTTCTTCAGTCGGCCGCTGGCGGTCCCGTCGTGGATCGACACGATCGAGCC
>Ga0209498_1000173_pt1 | contig 38146 bp, 35 predicted proteins | sample WalLakDeSediment_FD_184131 | JGI IMG/M metagenome (GOLD analysis project Ga0209498, IMG submission 184131) | Lake sediment microbial communities from Walker lake, Nevada to study Microbial Dark Matter (Phase II) - Walker Lake 11/02/13 Deep... | ecosystem: Environmental > Aquatic > Freshwater >... | reverse complement strand
CTCGGTGTCGGCTATAGCCTCCAGGAAGCCCTGGCCTTCAAGCAGGTGGTCCGGGTAGTTGTGGCTGAAATTGAGCCGGCGGTAATCAGGTGGAACCGGGGGTTTTTGCGCGAGATCAACGATCATGCCCTTGATGATCACCGCACCGTATTATTGAACGACGATTTCCGTAAGGTGTTGGAACAGGAAGCTGAAAAAGGTCTTCTGAACCCTGCTCGAAAATATGATGTTATTATGGTTGATACAGATAACGGAAGCAGCTGGCTAAGCCTGCCGGTTAATGCCTACTTCTACAGCACTGATGGCCTTAAGCTTATCTCTTCCTGTCTGCAGCCGGGGGGAGCGGCCTGCTTCTGGTGCTCCCGCCGGGAAGAGCCCTTCGAAGCAGAGCTAAAAGAAATTTTCAGGCAGGTAAGTTTTCAGTGCGTGCCGGAAAAAACCGGCCAGGAGGGCTGCTATTACCTTGCTCTTAAAGATACAGGCAGCTCGTTAAGAGTATAAAATCTGCCGCCTGCAGCAGAGAATACTTCTCCCGTAAACAGCGGTAAGTTAATTGTCGGCTGATCGGAATATTTATACCCTGCCGGAAGGGAAATACTTCCCGACTGTTTGTTTAACTTCTTCCAGCCATTCTTCTCTTTCTTTCAGGGTGCTGGTAATAATAACGCCGAACATGCGGCGGTAGAAATTTTTAACACCGCAAAAACGAAAGATGCAGTTTTTCCAGATTGTTTCAAGGGGGTCGCCAAATTCTTTTGTTTCCCACTCGCCGGGGGTATTGCATGTATTAAAGACAAGGGCTGCTTTTGCTATCAAAAGGCCTTGAGGAATCCCCACCCCGTTTTCCTCTTCAAGGAATCTGTAGGCTACGCCAGGCCTGATCACCCTGTCCACCCAGCCTTTCATGATGGCAGGGGGTTGTCCCCACCAGTTGGGGTGGACAAGAATAATGCCATCAGCACTGCTGATTTCCCGGCAATGTTGTTCAATATCATTTGATAGCCGCGCATCGTCGGGTATTTCCTCATGGGGAATAATGGGATCAAATTTTTCAGCATAAAGATCGTGAAATATTACCTCGTGTCCATTGTTCTCAAGGGTTTTGACCGCAGTTTGGGCAATGGCATGATTAAAACTTGCTTTGCCCGGGTGCGGATGGGCCAAAATAACCATTACTCTCATCTTTTTCCTCCCTAAATTCTAATTTAGCAGATCCATTCGCTGCTCAGAGACGGAAATTTTATCAAGATAAACATATCATGTTAAAATAACCTTGAGTAGTTTCTTTTTGATTTTGAGAAAGGAGGATTTACCGATGGATCGACGTATATTTATAAAAAAGTTAATCGGCTGGCTGACAGCTGTCTTAATTATACTTGGCCTGGGTGGGCTGGCCTATCGTTTAATCGGTGAAGATGAACCTTCACCCGATCATGAAGCCGGGGGTGTTGATGTGACAGTTGGCGATGATAAGAGCAAATATCAGGAAAGCCAACCCTCAGAAGAGAAAAAGATAATCCCCCACAGGGAACTCGGTAAAACCGGTTATGCCGTATCAATTTACAGTCTGGGCGGTGAATCGACAGTTGAACAGTCATCCCGGGCTGATGAGGCCGAAGCAATTATCAACCGGGCTATTGATCTCGGTGTAAACTATATCGATACTGCCCCGGCCTATGGCAGCGGTGGCAGTGAGAGCAATATCGGCCGGGTGATGGAGTACCGGCGGGAAGAAGTTTTCCTGGCATCAAAAACCCCGGATCGTACTTACGACGGGACCATGCGCCAGGTAGAGAACAGCCTGAAGCGTCTGCGCACCGATCATCTTGATCTTTACCAGCTTCATAACATTCGCACAGCAGATGACTTAAATAGGGTTTTTGCAGATAACGGGGCGGTTAAAGCGCTGGAAGAGCTTAAAAGCCAGGGGGTAATCCGCTTTGCCGGTATTACCGGGCATAAAGATCCGGATCTGCTTTTACAGGGAATCAGGCAGTATCCCTTCGACTGCCTGCTGATGTCTTTTAATGCCGGAGATATTCATTATGCCTCATTCCGGCAGAATCTGCTTAACGAAGCGGTAAAATTGGATATGGGCATCATTGCCATGAAAGTTGCCGCGGTTGGCCGCATTTTCCGTGAAGGCGGCCTATCGAGCATGAAGCAGGCCCTGGGCTATGTGTTTTCTTTCCCCGTAAGCACGGCCATTGTCGGCATATCGAATGTGGCCGAAGTGGAAGAAAATGCCCGTATCGCCGCTGATTTCAAACCGCTGGATGATGCAGAGCTAAAGCAACTGGAATCCCTGACCGCAGCATACGCCGATGATGCCAACTTCTTCAAACACCACTGGTAGCATTTGCCTGACACGCTTCTTTATTACTAGATATTTTTAAATGCCTGGAAAATGAAAGGGAGGAGTTAAGCAGATGGAAGATCATCACGAAGAAAAGCATAATAACCATGAAAGCCACGAAAGCCACGAAAGCCACGAAAACCATGGAAGCCATGAAGGCAGTCATAATGATCAGCACTCCGAACACGCCGCACACTCTCCTGCCATGTTCCGCCAACGTTTCTGGCTTTCCCTGGTCCTGACTATTCCTGTTTTGATTTACAGCCATCATATTCAGCAGTGGTTTAATTTTCGCCCTCCCCATTTTCCCGGTGATCTATATGTGCCTTTCGTCCTTAGCACAATCATCTTTTTTTATGGTGGCCTTGTCTTTATCAGGGCTGCTCTGCATGAGCTGAAGGCACGCCGCCCGGGAATGATGACCCTGATCAGCCTGGCTATATCCGTAGCCTATATATACAGTGTTCTGGTCACCTTTGGCCTGCCCGGGGAAGAAATTTTCTGGGAACTGGCCACGTTGGTCACGATCATGCTTTTAGGCCACTGGATTGAGATGAACGCTGTGAGCAGCGCCCGGGGTGCCTTGCAGGAACTGGCCAAATTGATTCCCGATACTGCCTTATTGATAGCCGAAGAAGGGGAGAAAGAAGTGCCGGTCAGCAGTCTTAAGCCCGGTGACATTGTTTTGGTCCGTCCCGGCAGCAGCCTGCCTGCAGACGGAAAAGTTATCCGGGGAGAATCTTATGTAAACGAGGCTGTCTTAACCGGAGAATCAAAACCGATTCCGAAAAAAGTTGGAGATCAGGTCATTGCCGGTTCCCTTAACGAAGACGGTTCCCTGCGTGTTGAAGTGCAGGAAGCGGCCGACAATACTGTTTTGGCCGGCATCATGCGCCTGGTTGAGCAAGCGCAAACTTCCCGCTCGCGAACCCAGATACTGGCTGACAAAGCAGCGTTTTACCTGACCATCATTGCTTTAAGTGCCGCTTTGGTAACAGCAATCATCTGGACTTATTTTGCTGCCGGTTCGGTATTTATCATGGAAAGGGTTGTTACTGTGCTTGTTATTGCCTGTCCTCATGCCCTTGGTCTGGCCATTCCTCTTGTTGTGGCCATCTCGACAACTATTGCCGCCCGCAACGGCCTGCTGGTTAAAGACCGCCTGGCCCTGGAGAAAGCCCGCCTGGTTGATTGTGTCGTCTTTGACAAAACCGGCACCCTGACAAGCGGTGAGCTTAGCCTTGTTGGCATTTACCCCCTGTCGGATTCACTTACTGAAGACGAACTCCTCCGGCTGGCAGCAGCCGCTGAAAAAGATTCGGAACACAGCATCGCCCGTTCAATTGTTGTAATGGCCGAAGAGCGGAAACTGAATCTGCCCGATGTAGAATCTTTCACTGCCCTGCCAGGCCGCGGCGTCAAAGCCGAACTGGAGGGTAAGACAGTCTATGTCGGCGGCCCCAATCTTCTTGAAAAGCTCGACCTGAAAGATCAGCAGGCTGAAATTACCGCTATTGATCACGAAGCCGCAAAAAGTGGCCACGGCCTGGCCTATATAGTAGTAGATGGCAGGATTGACGGTTACCTGACATTCAGCGACACGGTACGTTCTGAATCGATTGAAGCGGTAAAAGAACTTCAGCAGCTGGGTATCAAAGTGGTCATTCTTACCGGGGACAGTAAAGAGGCGGCAAAAAACGCAGCAGAGCAGCTTGAGATCGAAGATGTTTATGCCGGGATTTTGCCGGAGAACAAGGCTGAGATTATCGGGCAGATAAAAAAAGATGGGTTTACCGTTGCCATGGTCGGCGACGGTGTCAATGATGCCCCGGCCCTGGTATCAGCGGATATTGGTTTGGCTATCGGGGCAGGGACGGATGTTGCCGTTGAATCGGCGGGCATCATTCTTGTTAAAAATGACCCCCGTGATGTTGTTCGCCTGATCGAACTGTCCCGCCGTGTATACAGCAAAATGGTTCAGAACCTGGCCTGGGCTACCGGCTATAACCTGCTGGCCATTCCCCTTGCTGCCGGCATCCTGGCGCCCGTGGGCTTTGTGATGCCTATGGCTGTTGGCGCGGTTGTTATGTCGGCCAGCACGATCATTGTCGCCTTGAATGCCCAACTGCTCCGCCGTGTCAAACTTGTGTCCATCCACCAACCTTCATGAATCAATATTTGCAATATTGACGCAATAAGAGCATAATAGGGTTGCATTCAGCCTTTACAAAAAAGATTGCTTCAGAAAGGAGCTGCGTAATGGACAAGAACCTTCTGAGAGCGCTTTTCCGCTGCATTAAAGGGGTGCCATTTGCCGTGACTTACTGGGATGATCATACAGAAGCATTCAATGTCACTGAAGATAAAGAACCGGTGGTAAGGGTGATTATCAAAGAAAAGATTTACCTTCCGGAAATGTTTTGCGAGCCTGAAGTTAAATTTGGCGAGGCCTATATGGATCAAAAAATTGATATCGAAGGCGACTTAAGGGAACTTTTCAGACTGTTGATCCAAAATGAGGATGTATTCAAGCGGGATGTTCATAAACAGGGGCTTCTGCAGCGCTTTATGAAAAGCCAGAAAGAAAAAACCGTACAGGAGCAAACAGAGAATGTGCAGTACCATTATGACCTGGGTAATGATTTCTTCAAGCTGTGGCTCGATAGTACCATGAGTTATTCCTGCGCTTACTTTAAGTCGCCTGAAATATCACTGGAGGAGGCGCAGCGGCAAAAGATTGATCACACCCTGCGCAAACTACAGCTGAAAGCAGGAGAAACCCTTCTCGATATCGGCAGCGGCTGGGGCTGGTTAATTATTAAAGCAGCCCGTGATTATGGTGTAAAAGCCCTGGGCATAACCCTGAGTAAAGAACAGGAAGAGGAAACGAAAAAACGGATTAAGCGCGAAGGGCTGGAAGGACAGGTTGAAGTGCGCCTGGCTGACTATCGGGATCTCTGTGTCGAAAAAAATACTTATGATAAGATTGTCAGCGTAGGTATGTTTGAGCATGTCGGCAAGCAATACATTCCTGCTTATTTCTCATGTCTTGGCAAAATGCTGAAACCGCAGGGCCTTTCCCTGCTCCACACCATTACCCACCCCACTGAGTCGCCTTCAAACCCGTGGATGGAGAAATATATATTCCCCTGGGGTTACGTTCCTTCCCTGAGAGAAGTAATATGGGCTCTGTCCGAGTTTTCCTTCCACCTGATCGACGTGGAAAGCCTGCGCCTGCATTATGCCATGACTACTGATCACTGGGCTAAAAATTTTGAGAAAGTAACCGATCAGGTCAGAGAAAGATATGGAGAAAGGTTTGTTCGGATGTGGCGGCTTTACCTGGTAGGCTGCACCACCTCATTTCGCTGCAGCGGTCTGGATATTCACCAACTACTATTCAGCAAAGGTCTTTGTAACGACCTGCCGTTAACGCGTGATTACCTTTACGCGGACTAATAAAAGGCAGTTATATCAGTTCTATAAACATTGTCATATTATTTTACCGGCTGTAACAATCCTCTAAAATTTTAAGATAATCACTCTTACTGATTGGACGGCAGTTACTGGGTGTTGATCCGTTTAGGGCAGAAATTTCAGCCAGGCGGGTAAAATCTGCAGGGTTTACCTCTTCAAGGCTGCTAAATTTAGGGATATTGATCTCTGCAGCTAATTCAGTCAGTCTTTCTACAAGCAATTCAGCAGCTTCTTCAGCTGTAAGGTCATTTACCCCGAGGCCGCAGGCTGATGCGATGCGGGCATGGCGCTGCGGGTCAGCCCCGGCGTTATAAGCGGTAACAACGGGCAGAAACATTGAATTGGCAACGCCATGCGGCGTATCATAGAGACTGCCGATTGCCTCGGCTAGGCAGTGGACTGCCCCTACATCGGCATGGGAAAACGCGATCCCCGCCATTAATGAACCAACCATCAGGGCGTCCCGGGCCTGCTTATTGCTTCCGTCTTTCACAGCTATGGGCAGCGCGGGATAGAGCTTTTCTATCGCGGCGAGGGCCATGGCATCTGAAAGAGGGTTTGCCTGCAGGCAGGTGTAAGCCTCAATCGCATGGACCAGGGCGTCCATACCGGTGGAAGCGGTCAGTCCGGGCGGCAGCGAATAGGTCGTCTCGGGATCGACCAGAGCCAGGCTCGGGACCAGCAAAACATCATTTACCGACATTTTAAACTTGCGCTTTGTATCAGTAATGACCGCTGAGCGGGTCACCTCCGAACCGGTTCCCGCAGTTGTCGGTATGGCCACCTGTGGCGTTACAGCATGGGTAACCTTACCCCTGCCTTCATATGACGACAGCGGGCCTTCATGAGTTTGCAGCAGGGCGATTGCCTTGGCCGAATCTATTACAGACCCACCGCCCACAGCGACAATAAGATCGGCTCCGAAACGGCGCGCTTCATCACCGCCTGCTTCGCAGTCCTGATCTCTCGGATTAGGCTTAACCTGATCAAAAATGGAACATTTAAAACCTTGTGCCAGTAAAGAGTCAACCACAATTGCGCTGATTCCGGCTTCTTCTATTCCCGGATCGGTAACAATAAATGCTTTTTGACCTTGATCTAATTCCCTGACCTTTAAACCAACACTTTTAAGCAGCCCAGCTCCAACCTCAATCCTGGTCGGCAGATTAAAAGCGAATCTGATTTGCATTATAACTGCTCCTATTCTATATGAGATTTTTTTAAGACAGTAGAGTTAAAGCAATGAAAGGGCTATTCAGCCTGATTAAACATTATCTTACCACAAGTTTAATACCCCTGTGAAACCGTTATTCTTCTAGATTATCTCTTTTGAAAAACAAATGATTTTAAATGTGCTTTCCATGTATTGTAAATAATCATAATTTGCTGTATAATTGAATAGTAAAATATATCACGGGGGAGGGTTTCCTAATGGGCCTTTATCTGATGCACGGCAAGTATAATCCTGGTGCGCTGCAGGAGATTAGTCCTGAAAGGACCGAAAAGGCCAAGAACCTGGTTCAAGAGAATGGCGGCAATATCAAAGCCAGCTATGCCTTACTTGGTGATAACGATCTGCTTTTTATCGTCAATTTTCCCAGCATCAAAAGTGTGGTCAAAACTTCAGTTGAAATGGGCAACATGCTTGGCATCAGTTTTTCTTCAACCCCTATTATAACCATTGATGAATTTGACAAACTTTTTTAAATGTTTTGGTTCCGGTAAAAAGGGTGAAGCGGCCAGACCTGATGCTTCATCCTTATCCGTTTATGATCGCTCCCACATTCTCTTTCCATTCAGCCGCAGGCCTTTTTCTGGCAGCAGTGGCAGCCAAAATTTTTCTCAAACCAGCTTTCAATAGGTGATAATGTTTTTATAGCAGGTGAATTGTATTGAAAAAGATTGCTCTGGTCATCTTAATATTAACAATAACCGGTTTTGTTGTTTTTATCTATAACCCTTCAGGTGAAATCGAAGTTAACATTGATGGAGAGTACCTTGACCTGGAGGATCCGGTAAAAACCGGGGAAGACATATTGTTTGTTCCGGCGAAATTAATATTTGAAGAACTGGGTTTTCAAACAGAATGGGATGCTGAAAATAAAATTCTATCCGCCAGTCTGGGAGACTTCAGGATAGATCTTCCCGTAGGCAGTCAGAAAGTAACAGTTAACGGTAAAATCATAAAATGGGATAACCCGGTAGAAATGTTCGACGATATCGTCTATATGCCTGTCAGCGCTGCAGTGGAAACTTTGGGAGCCTTTGTGGAGTGGGATGAAAGTTCAAGGGTGATCAATATTTTAACACCGCAGGAATATTTTGATCCCGAAAAGCAGAATGATCAGGAAGGGCCGGTATTAAAAGTTGCTTATCCTCCGGCAGGCCGGGTTAATTATTACGGGCACTCCTTATTCGTATTCGGGACAACGCAGTCATTTTCAGAGGTTCATGTAACAGTTAACGGGGAACCGGTGGATATATTAGACTCGAGAACAGGTAACTTTCTTACCATGGTCGATATCCCGCGGGGCGAAGAATTTCCGATTATTGTAAAAGCAACTGATTCGAAAGGAGCCACCACGGTAGAAAGATCGGCCCTTTACCCCGCAGCCTGGCAGCCAATGCCCTTGGAGCCGTTAACTATTCATTCCGCTTATTTAATTCCCGCTGAAGACCAGGTTTTAAAGTTAGGGGATATCTTAAGAATTGCAATCCAGGGAAGCCCGGGAGCCGAAGCCAGTTTTTCAATCGGCGACCGCAATAACCGGGTTAAAATGACAGAATTAGCTTACCCTGCGGGCCCCCCGGGAGAAGGTGGAATTTATACCGCCGCCTACAGGATTAACGGTTCGGACGTTTCGGACAGTGTAATATCCGAACCGATGAGGATTTTCGTATCATTGCGAAAAGGTGAAGAAGAGGTGGTCCGTGAACTGCCCGGAAGGGTGAGGTTTCTTTCCGCCACCCCCTATAAAATAGTGGAAGTCAAAGAAGAACATGAGCTCAAAAACCGCGGCTGGTTATATGTGCTGCGCGACAGCGCTTTTCAGCTTCACGCCGGCACCCTCGGTGGAGCCGGTTATCTAACCAACGTAGTCAGTTACTTGGTGGAAGGTACCCGGTATGAAGCGGTGGGAATGTCGGGCAACTATTACCGGGTTAATCTTTATGGAGATCAAATCTTTCTTATTCATAAAGATAACGTTCGGGAGTTGGAAGACAAAAGCGCTCTTGAATCATCCCTGTCTGATATAAGGTTGCTGAAAACAGGAAAGAAAATAAGCCTGAGTTTGAAGGCAACAGAGCGGTTCCCCTTTCTCGTTGAAGACGGCATAAATAAACTTGCGGTGAAACTCTATGGTCTGGGAATAGATGAAGATCTTACCTTGCCGGCATTGCCGGAGATAGTGAATGATTTGAAGCTGGAAGTCAACACAGCAGAAAGCTCCGATTCAATGGTTTTGAATATTGAACTTGATCAAAATATTGCCGGTTTCAAGAGTAAGTGGAATGGCACTAAACTGGTCATTGATATCTACAAACCGCCAACAGTCAGCATCAATGATCCCCTAAAAGATAAAATAATAATTATTGATCCCGGCCACGGAGGCAAAGATTCGGGCGCAATCGGACCGGGTGATATTCATGAAAAAGATGTCGTGCTGGCTATGGGCCTTCATCTTAAGGATCTATTAACAGCAGAGGGCGCCACTGTTATCATGACCCGCACTGAAGATAAATTTGTTAATCTCTATGATCGCCCTGAACGGATAGACCTCTATAACGCAGATTTTTTCATCAGCATCCACGCTAATGCTCACGCCCATGATGCCCCGGCAACAGAGATCCACGGACTGATGACCCTCTACAACTTTGCTCATAACGAAGAATTGGCCGAGATTATGCTGAGCACTATGGAAGAAGAAATGGACCTGCCTGCATTCAGAACCTGGAGAAGAAATATTGCCGTGCTCCGGCACCCGCACATACCGAGTATTTTGGTTGAAGCGGGATACATGATGCATCCTGAGGACAATTGGCATATTCTCCATCCCAGGGGGCAGAAAGAGTTTGCCAAAGCGATGAAGGAAGGGATCATTAAATATTTCCTGTCCTTTGCGGAGTAGTGCTGGTGATAGATACAACCGGGATTAAATTGTTGATTGACGGCAGACCATTATATTATGAAAGTTTGTTAAGGAAAATAAGCTTGGATTACCTGCGCAGGAGCCGTCTGATTAATAATCGGGAATGTTATCCAGGCTGCAGCCGCAGGCGTCGCCGCAGCATTTCCCTCTGATGTTCAGCTTGTCCATCAGGACGGCATAGGCGCAGCCAACACCCTGCCGGACATAAATTGCCTGTCGGGGGCAGTTTCTGGCGCAGGCGCTGCATTCCATACAGGCGTCGCGATCGCTAATTGTACTGACCTTATTATTTAACTTAAAGACCTGCTGCGGACAGACTTCCAGGCACATCCCACAGCCATTGCATTTATCCTGGTCCAGGGCCAGGGTTACAACATTTTTCAGGTACCTGAATTTCATAGTCGGGGCCTCCGATAGGTTTCTCTTTTGCTCTGGATCCTTAACTTTGATGTATTCTTAACTTAAACGAAATACCCGGCGACAAGGGCCACCAGGCCCAGCCCTGCTGAAAAGATAATTACAGGCAGGGCGTAGCCCATTTCTTTGATCACACCGGAAAGAGAAGTATAGGTGGTTGAACCGGTAAAATTCATGCCCAGGAAGGCCGTGATTGCCGGTAAAGTCAGGTAAAAAGTGGCGGTATGCAGCCAGCCCGCCGGCACACTGATAAAAGTAGTGTAAATAAAAGTCCAGAGCATACCCAGCACCCAGCCTTTCCAGGCGAGCGGGCGGCCCGGGATATAAGGCAGCAGGGCGGGAACAAGGATTATGCCGACCAACATGGCAATGAAGAAAGGGGCCAGTTCAGATAAGGTTTGGCTTATTAGAAGAGAAAATGAAACCAGGCTGCCTTTAATCACTAAAGCTGCAAGATTGAGCAGGAACAGGGCCGCGCCAAATATGGATAGTGGAACAATCATTCCGGTCAGTTCAACGGGAGCAAGGACTAAGCGGTCAGGTAAATTAAATTGTGTGCGGCGCATCGCCGGCTCAGCTTTATTGCCGGCACTTAAAAAAGCAGGTATATCGGCCGCCCTGACCGGGCCGTAAACCACCCTGAAGCCGCTTTCCTTACGAACCGTGTGTGCCGATACACCCGGGGCAGCAAGCTGGGGGAGGATCAGGGTGCGGTGCGAGACCACTTCAACCAGCCGGGTGGCGTCAATCATCCTTAATAACTCTGCCGTGCCGAAACTGCCTTTACCAGCAGCGCACCAGACATTGATCCCCTTTGTATCAAGTACCAGAATCCATAGATTAAGTCCTGTAAGTTCCCGGCGGAGATGATCAAAACTCAGTTTATAGTTGGCTGAAACCAGCACCGGTGAGGTGTTATCAGGCTTGCCGACAGCGTATAGGGCGGGGGGAATGGTATAATTCATCCTTCCAAAGCCCCAACGCGCTTTAAAAGATCCAATCAGGTCATGGCGGTCTGGGTTAGTGGCAATCCGGTAAACAGAGCCGGCGGTTGTTTCCAGCTGGCCGGTGACCCAGTTTGCTTCGGCCGGGTCCCCGTATGATAGCAGTAGCGGTTCTTCCGGGCAGCAGACCGCTTCTTCGCCTTGGTCGGCAGCCATTGGCAATTTTATCGGCTCATTATTCACTTTGACAAACCCTCCGGGCAGCATGAATTAGTTTTACGATCTGCCGTCACTGAAATTTCCTATGACTGCAGAACAAACAGCAATTCTTCTGCAGCGGTGTGATCGTCAGGCAGCTTCAGATGGCGGGTATTTGCCCCCTCCGCGGCATAGCCTTGAACAATTATTATAGCATTATCGCGGGCCCAATCCAGAAAATCGGCCAGGGTAAAGAGATGAATGTTCGGTGTATCATACCACTTGTAAGGCAGCGAGCCGGTAACCGGCATTTTTCCTGACTGCAGCAGCCTGTTAACTACTTCCCTGTAATAAAAATTGGGAAAACTGACGATGCAGGTTTTTCCGATTCGCAGGATCTCCTCAAGAACCGGTAACGGCCGGCGCAGCTGTTGTAAGGTTTTCTCCAGTATAACATAATCATATGATTTGTCATTAAACTCCGGCAGGCCGTAATCAAGGTCTTTCTGGTATACTGCCACCCCGTTTCGGATCGCTTCAGCAACATATAACGGGTCAGCCTCCACCGCCTGCCCTTTGACGTTCTTTTCGCCGGACAGCCTGGCCAGCAACTCACCGTTACCGCAGCCAAGATCTAAGACCGAGGAGTTTGCTTCGATCAGCTCAAAGATCAGGTTGTGGTCCCAACGTGTTCCATTCTTCATCACTGCTCACACCTTCTCCAGAAATGATGAAACAAGGGGGGCTGTCCGATCAGTTTCCAGCAGGAAGGCATCATGCCCGTAAGCGGAAGGAATTTCAATATAGGACAGCGGTTTGTTATTGGCAATTACCGCTTCAGCAAGGGCCCTGGTCGATGCCGGTGGGTACAGCCAGTCGGAAGTGTAAGCAATCAGTAAAAGCTTGGCTTCTATTGCTGCACAGGCTGCAGCCAGATCTCCGCCACCGTACGAAGCTGCGTCATAATAGTCCATCGCCCTGGTCAGGTAAAGGTAGCTGTTGGCATCGAAGCGCTGAACAAATGACTTTCCCTGGTGTTCGAGGTAACTCTCCACGGAAAACTCGTTATTGAGGCGGTAACAGGGCTGTGTGCCATTCTGAAAACGGCGCCCGAATTTTCCTTCCATCGATTCATATGAAAGGTAGGTAATATGACCAAGCATGCGAGCCAGCTCCAGGCCTTCTCCCGGGGGTTTTGAACCGTAGTAGTTGCCCCCGTTAAAATAAGGGTCATTAAAAATGGCCTGCCGGCCAACCGCATTGAAAGCCAGGCCCTGGGCTCCGAGACGGGCTGAAGCAGAAAAAATGATTGCCGCATTAACCCGCTCCGGGTAATTGATCACCCAGGACAGGGCCTGCTGCCCGCCCAGCGAACCCCCGGCCACAGCCAGCAGTTTTTCAATCCCGAAATAGTCCTGGACGCGCAGGTGCAGGCGCACCCAGTCATCGACTGTGACTACGGGAAAGTTCAGGGCATAGGGATTTCCGGTTTGCGGGTCGGTATCCCACGGACCGGTTGTCCCGTAACAGCTGCCCAAGATATTGACAGAGATGATAAAATAGCGGCTGGTGTCAAAAGCTTTGCCCGGTCCGATGGCTTCGTCCCACCAGCCCGGCCTGTTTTGCCGCCAGGGGCGGCTGTCCTTTTCCCAGTCACTGTCCCAGCCGGCAGCATGGGCATCTCCGGAAAGGGCATGCAGAATAAAGATGGCATTATCTTTAGCCGGGGCAAGGTTGCCGTATGTTTCAAATTCAACCGTTATAGGAGCAAGGTTTACACCGCAGTCAAGCGGCAGGGGATTGACGCTGCCGGCAAGGATAACACGCTGTGGCCTGGTCCAGCCAACGGAAGTAGGTGAATCGGGAAGATCAAAAGGCGCTTTTTTTTCCAGGCAGACATTGATGGGATCGGTCACCGTAATTCACTCCTCTCCGGCTGCGTTTTCTGGCTTGCTTCCAGGGCCTGCTTCAAATCGGCGATTATATCGTCCGGATCCTCCAGCCCAACAGAGAGGCGAATATAGTCTTCCGTTACCCCGGTGCTTAGGCGCTCCTCCGGGCTGAGTTGCCGGTGTGTGGTTGAGGCCGGATGGATGATCAATGTCTTCGCATCACCGATGTTGGCCAGATGTGAGATTAATTTGACCGCATTGATCAGGTTGATCCCGGCATCCAGGCCGCCCCGGACGCCGAAGCCCAGAATGGCGCCCTGCCCCAGGGGTAAAAGATCCCGGGCATAATTATAGTCGGGATGACTTTCGAGGCCGGGATAATTGACCCAGGTGACAGCGGGATGCTTTTCAAGCCAACGGGCAACCGTAAGGGTGTTTTCACAGTGCCTGGTCATACGCAGGGGCAATGTTTCCAATCCCTGCAGGAAAAGAAAAGCATTAAAAGGTGCCAGACAGGCCCCAATGTCTCTTAGAAGCTGGACCCTGCATTTCACGATAAAAGCTGCGCCGCCTTGCAGATCAGTCCCGAATGAATCCCAATAGCGGATGCCCTGGTAAGTGGGATCCGGTTCTGTGAATTCGGGAAACTTGCCGTTGTTCCAGGGAAAGGTCCCCTTTTCAACGATTGCGCCGCCGATCGAATTGCCGTGGCCGCCGATAAACTTGGTCAGAGAGTGAACAACCAGGTCTGCGCCGTGTTCAAAGGGACGAAAAAGGTACGGGGTGGTCACAGTGTTGTCAACAATCAGCGGAATGCCGTGATCGCTTGCTATCGCTCCTATTTCATCGAGATTGATGATGCGGTTTTTCGGGTTGCCAATCGATTCAACATAGATGGCCCGGGTATTGTTATCAATGGCTTCAGCAAAACCGGCCGGGTTGATAGGATCGACGAAGCGAACGTTGATGCCGAAACGGGGCAGGGTATAGGTAAAGAGGTTGTAAGTGCCGCCGTAAAGGTGGCTGCTGCTGACGATATTCTGACCGGCTCGCGTCAGGTTCAATATTGCCATACTTATTGCTGCCTGGCCGGAAGAGAAAGCCAAAGCGGCGCTGCCTCCTTCGAGCGCTGCCAGGCGCTTCTCCAGAACATCTACTGTTGGATTCATGATGCGGGAATAGATATTTCCTGCCTGCTCGAGGCCGAAAAGGCCGGCGGCATGTTCAACTGATTCAAAAGCATATGAAGTTGTCTGGTAAATAGGTACAGCGCGGGATCCGGTGGTCGGATCAGCCTGCTGACCGGCATGAATGGACAAGGTTGAGAAATTTTCAGTCATTATTGTTGCCTCCCTTTTTCCTTTTAGCTGCTTGTTTAGCGGCGTGCGGTAAAAAGAGAGTACATGGCGGAGAGACCGCCCCGGTCGGAAAAGAGGTGGGATAAAACCTGCAGAACCAGGCAGGCACAGATATTTCCTGGTGCCTTGAGTGATTGTGTAGATATTGTCAGCCTGCCTTTAAGCATGGATCATCTTCCTTAATATGATATAATTGCTATAGCATAACTATCAATTATGAAATCTATCATACACGCCTGTTATGGACTTGTCAAGTTAAGAAATATCGCTGTGTGTTTGATATTTCCCGGCTTAATGACCGTCACTTCAGGCAGTGTTATAATAATAACCAGTTTCCCTTGCCAAATCTGTTCAGCAAAAGCTACCCTATAAATAATTGCCGGGTTAACTCACCAGTTTTTTGAATAGTGAAGGGAGCAATCAAAGGATGGAAAAGATCTACAGTGATATCACCGCAGTTGTGGGGAATACCCCCCTTGTCAGGTTGAACAGGCTTACACGGGGTTTGAAGGCTGCTGTAGTTGTCAAACTCGAATCGCATAATCCCCTGGGAAGCGTTAAAGACCGCATCGCCCTCAGCATGATCAACGAAGCTGAGAGTAAAGGGCAGATAGGCCCTGACACGATAATTGTTGAACCGACCAGTGGAAACACCGGAATCGGGCTGGCCTTTATTTGTGCAGCCAGGGGTTACCGCCTTGTATTAACTATGCCTGAGACGATGTCCCTTGAGCGCCGCCAACTGCTCAAAGCCCTTGGGGCAGAACTTATCCTCACTCCGGGCCCGGAAGGTATGGCGGGAGCAATAAGCAGGGCCGAAGAAATGGCCAAAGAGGGATCAAACTATTTCATGCCGCAGCAGTTTAAAAACCCTGCCAACCCGGCCGCTCACCGTGCTACTACTGCCGAGGAAATTTGGAATGATACCGGCGGAACTGTCGACATCCTGGTGGCGGGCGTGGGAACCGGGGGGACTATTACCGGTATAGCGCAGATTATTAAAAAAAGAAAACCCGGCTTCAAGGCTATAGCAGTTGAGCCGTCCCGTTCGCCGGTTTTGGCGGGGGGCGAAAAAGGACCCCATAAAATACAGGGCATCGGCGCCGGTTTTGTGCCCGATGTGCTTGACCTTACGGTTGTTGATGAAATTATTGCCGTTGATGATGAAGAGGCCGCTGCAACCGCGCGGCGCCTGGCCAGGGAGGAAGGAATTTTCACCGGTATTTCTTCCGGTGCGGCGACTTATGCCGCTCTCAAAGTTGCTGCCCGGCCTGAGAACGCCGGTAAGCTAATTGTAGTTATTCTTCCAAGCACCGGGGAGCGTTACCTGAGCAGCGGGCTTTTTGATTCACAGGAATAGCATAAATAGAATATGTTCTAATAAAACGGACACCTGCCGAAGGAGGCGCCCGAAAGCAGGTATAAATAACCTGCCGGCAGAGGGTGAGCTCTGTTAACCACAAAATTTGATTAGATAAAGCGCAGTGCTTCGGCCGGGTCAAGCCTGGCTGCCTTTAGGGCCGGGAATAAACCGGCCAACCCTCCGGTCAGAGCGGTAGCAGCAAGCACTGTAATAAATACAGTAAGCTGCCAGGGACTGTTCAGCGTCGTTCCGGTTAACAGCGGGGCGATCAGGCGGGCTGCAATCAGGCCTCCATGGTAACCGGCTGCTCCGCCGATAGCGCTGATCAAGAGGGTCTCGGTAGTGATAATGATAAAGATATGTTTTCCACGGAAGCCAATTGCCCTGAAGATTCCAATCTCCCTGGTCCTTTCCCGCACGGCAGCCGACATTGTCAGCATTACCACGAGGATACCGGTCAGAAAGATCAACCCCCCGGCAAAAAATCCGAAACGAGAGAGGCTGAGTAACAGCTCATTCCGTCCCATTACTGCCTGCCTTACCCCGGTTACACTGGCATGCGGCAGGTTTTCCTTAAGCTGCAGCAGTATAGTATCTTCCGCTATCCGGTTAAAATCTGAGGCCAGTTCGATCACGGTCAGTTCGCCCGGTCTTCCCAGTATGGTTTGTGCTTCAGCCAGACTGATGAAAACCTGGTTATCTTCAGCCATCCCGGTTGCCTGTAGCACAGCCGATATAAGGTATGCTTTTCCGGCCAACTCAAAGGTATCCTCCGCTTTCAATTCCAGCATTGCGGCTGTGGCCGAACCGAGGACAACCTCGTTTTCCTTCAATTCGGGCACGTCAGAAACACGTTCCAGATTCAGACTTTGGTAATCCATCTTCATCGCTTCGTCTTCAGCGGCTGCCTGCACATCTTCCACCGGATCATCAGAGTCTTCATGAAAACGCAACCATGGTTTAACGGCAAACTCAGAAGGAAGGTGAACGCCGGCGATAACCAGGGTATGCTCCTTGTGCTCAAGGGTTCCGATAAGTCTTGGCGCCATAGCCAGTATGGCCACACTGCCTGGTATGGCGCTGATTGACTCAAGATCCTGTTCCGTCAGTGTGGCTGCATCGTAAACCAATTCCGGGATAGTAATGCCACCGTATTGGAAGGAGAGTTCCCCGCTGTCAGCTGTTATGATAATATTAGCGCCCATGTCGGCCAGCTGTTCGCTGATTTCTGACTGCATGGTCGAGATGATGCTGAAAATAGAGACAACAGCAGCTGAGCCGATGATTAATCCAATCAGCATAAAGGCCATTTTACTTTTTCGCCTATTCAGGTTACGCAGGGCGATCTGATAAAGAGTCATTACCTGCCACCCACACTTTCCAGAGGCCTGGCCTGTCCCGCCGGTAAGACCCCAATCGCTTCACTGTCTTCTGTGAGCAAACCGTCTTGCATGGCTATAGTGCGGTTCATGTAGGACGTATTGCCCGGGTTATGAGTAACCATGAGGATAGTTAAACCGCTCTCATTGAGGCTGCTGAAAAGTTCCATTATTTCCCCGGCAGTTCGGGTATCCAGGCTGCCGGTCGGCTCGTCGGCTAAAATTAGCGGCGGCTCATTGACCACAGCCCTGGCAATGGCTACCCTTTCCTGTTCGCCGCCTGAAAGCTGGTTTGGCAAGCGGTCAGCCCAGCCAGTCATATTTACTCTCTTTAAAGCCTGCTGGGCCATTTCACGTTTTTGCCTCGCCGGGTAACGGGTTGTGGTCAGGGGCAACAGCACGTTTTCAAAGGCGGTAAGATAAGGGATCAGCTGAAACTGTTGAAAAACAAATCCCAGGTATTCCCGGCGAAAGTCGGCGCGCCGTTCGCGTGAGAGGGCATAGAGATCAATATCATCAATCATGATCCTGCCCCCTGTCGGGGGGTTGAGCCCCCCGATTATACTGAGCAGGGTGCTTTTACCCGAACCTGAAGGCCCCATCACCGCAACAGCCTGCCCTCTTGCTATTTTCAGGGATAAATTCTGCAGGACAGGAACAGCAGTGCCTCCGGCGTGGTATGTTTTCGAAATATCATCAATATCAATCAGTATATCGGTCATAATTGGCCTCCTTTAAAACTAGATAAATCGCAGCGCTTCGACAGGATCGAGGTTCGCCGCCTTGCGTGCAGGATAAGCTGCTGCAGCGAGGGTGATTAGTAGAGCCAACGCGACAGCGGGTAAGAGTAAATTTAACTGCTGGGAAACCGGCACACTGCTCCCGGCCAGATAAGATCCGGCCAGCCCGGCAATCAGGCTGCCGCTAAAATATCCGGTGATACCGCCCAGTAAGCCGGTCAGCCCGGCTTCCAGGAAGATTATCTGCATCACGTGGCTGCCCCGAAAGCCTATCGCCCTGAAGATCCCGATTTCCCGGGTCCGTTCATGAACCGAGGCCATCATTGTCGTTACTACCAGCAGTGCCGCTATAAGCAGAACAACCGCAGAGAGCAGGATAGAGAATATTGAAAACTTGTCGATCGTTTCCTCTCTCAGCAGGGCAGCCTGCCGCAGCGCCGTTACACGGCCGTTCGGCAATGCTACGGTAAGCTGGGCGGCAATTTCCTCAATTGGGCAGGCATTGCAATATGCCGAGATCTCAATCATCGAGATTTCACCCGGTCTTCCGAGCAGGGTCTGAACAGCGGCAAGATTGCCAAAAAAGAGGCCGTCTTCAACAGAACCGAGTGGATTGAGAACACCGCTGATTATAAAAGAAGAGCCGTTAATATCAATAATATCCCCTGCATCAAGGCCCAGGGAGCGGGCGCTGTCAAACCCCGCAATTAAACCATTATCGGGCAGTTCAATCAGGGCCAGGTCGCCCGGCGCAGCGCCGGCGGGAAGGCCGGCCTGTTCGCCCAGAGAAAACCATGGTTTCATAATGAACTCGCGACGTGGATCGATGCCGACCAGCAAAACTTCTCTCTCATTGACTGTTACCGCGGCAACCATCTTGGGAGAGACGATATTGATGCTATTGTAGTCAGGTATTTCTTTGATCTTATCCAGGTCCGTCTCTGTAAGCTGTTCCAGGTCGATGGAAGCCCGGGAAACGTGGGTTCCGCCGTAACTGATATCCATGCCCTCAGTACGGGGTAGGATAATCACGTTGGAGCCAAATTCATCGATCTGATCACCCAGGGCCAGCCGCATCGATCCAACAATCATGAAGAGGGCTACAGCGGTGGCAATTCCGGCTATCAGGCCACAGAGAATTAGCAGCATCCTGGTTTTTCGTCTTATAATGTTTTTTACAGCAATGTTGTAAAGATTCATTGAGATCTCCCTGTGCAAAGTTTAGGGTGTTAGATCATAGAAAGTGCCGTTGCTATAGCCAAAGCGCTTTACTGTTGATCCGTTGCGGGAAATAGTAATTTCCTGGTGACAACCGAAGTCATCCACTATTGCCTCCAGATTGTCAGTGCTGCCGTAATTGGCGCGGTAATAGTCGAGAGCTGCCACGGACAGTTGATCTATACTGCCGGCTGCAGGTGAGTCGATACTGCAGCAGGAATTACTGCTGAAGGCTGGCGTTTTGTCGGCAGGTGATTCCTGATCACTTTTTACAGGAACGCCGATGCTGCAGCAAGATCCTCTCCCGCCGCCTGTCCATCCTTCCAGCGCATTGGTGGTGCGTGCGTAAAGTCCGCTATTGACCACTGCGAAAACCACAATTACTACGACGAAAACTAGAATGATGCTGATCAAAGTGGTCGAAGCATTCCGGCCCGGCCGCTTAGTATCGTTAGTTTCGTTTCCATTGTTTAAGCCGTTATTCTCTGTCACTGATAAAACCTCCTTAGTAAGTTCTGATCTGCCACTGGAGAATATCTTCCAGGGCGATGCTGACCATTCCATTTTCAACAACCGGTTTCATGTAAACCGGTGGATACGAGCCGCAGTCACGCGAGCCGGATATAAACTCATGGCTCTCGATGGTATAGGTAGTGCGGCAGGCATCACAAACCAGGGTTTCGCCGGCCAGGGAGAAATAGCGTCCCTGGCAGGGTTCACACATGCTGCTGCCGGTAAAGATCCGGCCGCTCGGAGTTATATAGGCCATCAGTGGCACCTGGAAACCATCTTGATTTTCCACTTCGAAATAGACGATATTGTAAGCTTCGAGCAGATCGAGGGAAATGCTGACCTTTTCTGCTTCGATCAGCGGTTCCACCGGGGTCATCGAAACAACCCTGCCTATATAGCTACGGGTGTTGGCTACCGGCTCGCCAAAAGGTAAATCGATCGCAGTATCCCCGGAACTGCCAGACAGCAAAAAGGCGCCGAATGCTCCGGCAATAACCACAGCGAGAAGCACAATAATCATTGGTATTTTGCGGCCGGTTTTTTTTGTAAACTGTTCTTTTTTGTTGCTGGCCTGAAAACTCTTTTCAGTCATTTCTTGAAAACCTCCTTTGTCTACTACTTGATGTAGTATATGTCGGTAAAAAAAAGAACCTGACACCTAGCAGACAAGGCCAAGAAAGAGCAGTGTCGAGGTGAACAGGATAATACTCAAAAGGGTTGTGATCAGCGCTTTAAGATTATTTTTTTCCGGTTTGCTCTGTAAGAGAGCTCCCACACGCCTTTCCATGCCACTGCTGTCGGCGAAACTGCTGATTATACCAAACCTGGGGGTACGATGTTCTAGGATCGATCTCCATACTTTCAGCAGCACTGTTGCATATTCTTTTGGAGACTGGCCAGCCAGTTGAGCTGCTTTTTCATCGCAGAGCATTTCTTTCTCCAGCAGATAACCTTTAAGCAGCAGCGCGCTTAAGGGGTTTAGAAAAGTTAGGTCCCGGACCAGGTGAAGCAACCAGTTTTTCAAAGTATCACGATGCAGGATATGGATTAATTCATGGCTGACCAGTGCTTCCATTTCCCGGTTATCAAGAAGGTCCGGCATTTTGTGGTTGATCACCAAAACCGGTTTAAGAAAACCGGTTGTAAAGGCGGCGAACCCTTCACGCTTGCTGAAGATAAGCCGCGGCGGGGCAATCTTCAGGGTGGCGCTCAGATCATTTAAGATTGTGCTCATCCGATCAGCTGTAGTGGGGTTTATTGTCAGGGCATCGCGGTCCAGGCGTTTAATTATCAGCACAGCCCCGCCTGCTTTAAGCATTCCAAATAACAGCAGCAGGCCCAGCATGGGTAGAAAAGCGCGAAGCATCCCTTCAGAGACGATGCAGAGAAGGTGAAACGCTCCTTCATGCCAGAGTGGCGGCAGACCGGACTGGCAGCGCTTGACCAGAACGGTGTGATAGACAATAAAGGCCGCGGGGGGTGTAAGAAAGGCCAGCAGGTAGAGGTGCATACGCTGAAGAGGACCAGTTATGTCAAATAACCTCATGCTGATCAACAGCAGCGGCAACAGCAGGGTGTAGCCAAAAATGATGTAAAGGATTAAAGCATGCAGTTCTTTAAGCGGTATCGTCATCACTGCGCTCCTTTGCTTTGGCCAGCGCCCGTTCCAGTTTTTCCAGAACAGTTCGGTCTTTTTCTTCCACCCGGCGCACAAAATGGCTCAAAGCGGCATCGCTAAAATCGGTTAATAGATCATCGATCATCCCACCGACCATCTGCCCGGTGAATTCTTCGCGGGATAGGGTCGGTTTGAAGAAGAAAGCGTTGCCGACCTTATGTTTTACAAGAAGCTTTTTGTCAGCCAAACGGCCCATAATTGTCATAACCGTGGTATAGGCCAGGTCGCGGTGAACGATAAGAGCGTCCAGAACATCACGAACGCAAACCTCGCAATCTTTCTGCCAGACAACCTCCATGATCTCGCTTTCCAGGCTGCCTAAAACCTTTTCCAGACCGGGTTTTCCCGGTCGGTAACCGCTTAGAAAACGCCCCTTCATCAAATACCTCCAGTAATTCTACAGTAATGGTATCATATCATGGAAATCTACTACATGCAATAGTAAATATAAATACACTTTTAGATGACAGCCGTTTTAAAAGTAATTGGCCTCGGTAGCCTGGCCGGTTATAAGATTACTTTCCACGTATTGCCAATAGTCATAATTTACAGTATAATTAAATGGCGGAATAAACCACAAGGGAGGGTTTTAAATGAGCCTTTACCTGATGTACGGCAAGTACAACCCTGGTGCTTTACAGGATATCAGTCCCGACAGAACCGAAAAGGCCAGGGACCTGGTTCAGGAAAATGGTGGTTCTATTAAATCCTGCTATGCTTTGCTTGGTGAAAACGATCTTCTTTTTGTTGTCAATTTTCCCAGTATCAAAGGTGTAGTTAAAGCTTCAGTTGAAATGGGTAACCTGCTTGGCATTAGCTTCTCTACAATCCCAGCTATAACTGTCGACGAGTTTGATAAACTATTTTAATTAAGGGTTGATTCTCAAATTAGAAAGGGTGAAGCAGCACGACTTGATGCTTCACCTTTGCCTTTATTTATAGCTGCTGGTTTATGAAACATGTTTGCAACAAATTATTGAGGAGGAATCAGTTATGCTCAACCCTGGAGTTTTCTTATCCCCAGACCTTTCCATCTGGAGAAGGATTCAACGTGGAGGAGCTCACACCCGGTGAGATCTATTCCCTGATTGTTGCCATGCACCGTAGTTCTGATAATAGCGGCACCCAGCATTCGGTCAGGGGTGCGGCAGGGGTGCGGCGAATTTTCAGGCGCAGCCCTGAGATGGAATAACAGCCTCCGGCTATGCTCCATCATCGTTTCTGGCTTTCGTTGATCCTGACCATGCCTGTATTGATCTGCAGCCACCGCTTTGTTATGCTCATGCCTGTGGACGCGAAGGTTGACATAAACTTCTGCGCATTGTATACTTAAACTGTAGAATTAATATCATATTGCTTTGAAATCTTGATATTTGAGGAGTGGAAGATAATGTTAGATTCAGGCAACTATGAAAAGGTTTGTCCGTCGTGTAAAGAGGTTTTTTACCCTGAAGATAATGTAGCTAAAAAAACTTTCTGCGGTGAAGAATTTGCTTGTTTGCCTTCAGGAGAAAAACATAATGCCCCTGATTGTCAGGTATACCACTTCTGTTCTGAAGAATGCCTGGAAAAATATACCAACAAAGCTCCTGCCTGCACCTATGTTCCCGGTTGGAAGAGGCTTATGGAAAAAATCAGCAAAGTCAGCAGCTCCAGTGGTATCGCCGGCTCCAGGCAGCATAATCTTCATAAATGCTGTAAATAAGCACTTTAAAGCTTAGCGGTGAATAATTTTTCTGACTGGAAATGCTTTTTCCGGAGGGTAATGATAATTGGTAAGGGGAGGCAATAATCATGAAAGAAATCTACCTGGATAATGCTGCTACAACTGCAGTTCGATCCGAGGTTATTGATGCCATGCAGCCCTTTTTAGCCGAGATTTATGGCAATCCATCCAGTTTACATACAGCTGGCCAGAAAAGTAAGCGTATACTGGAGCAGTCACGAGATGAAGTCGCATCTATTCTTCAAGCCGAACCTAATGAAATCTTTTTTACCAGCGGCGGCACAGAAAGCGATAATTTAGCTATCAAGGGCTTTGCTTTTGCAAATAGCGATCACGGTAAGCACCTGATAACCTCTTCTATTGAACATCATGCTGTTCTAAATGTTTTTCAGGAGCTTGAGAAACAGGGCTTTCAGGTGACCTACCTGCCGGTCGACCACTATGGACTGGTAGATCCTGAAATTGTTAAAAATGCAATCTGCTCCGATACCATTATGATCAGTATCATGTTGGCCAATAATGAAATCGGCACGATAGAACCTCTTAAGGAAATTACCGCCCTCGCCGGAGAACGGGGCATAGCAGTACACACGGATGCAGTTCAGGCTGTGGGAAAAATACCTGTAAGTGTAACAGACCTGGGCGTCGATTTGCTTTCGCTGACTGCCCATAAATTTTACGGCCCAAAAGGTGTTGGTGTCCTCTATAAGCGCTATGGCATCAAGCTTGCTCCTCTTTTTGAAGGAGGACGCCAGGAAAGAATATTACGTCCCGGTACAGAAAATATTCCCGGAGTAGCCGGCCTTGCCACCGCTCTGCGCCTGGCTGCCAGGGAGCTTGACTCTGAAACTGCCAGCCTGTCAACCATGCGTAACAGGCTTGAAGATGGCATTATTTCCCGCATCAGGCATGTAACCTTAAACGGCCATCCACATAAAAGGTTGCCCAATATATCGAGTTTAAATTTTGCCTTTCTCGAAGGAGAAGCATTACTGCTTGTCCTCGATACAAAAGGTATTGCTGTATCAACGGCTTCGGCCTGCAGTGCAGGCTCTGATGAACCTTCACATGTATTACAAGCTATTGGGCTTGATCCTGTCGCATCCAGAGGAACTCTCCGCTTTTCTTTAGGCAGGAACAATACCCCGGAAGAGATTGAATATACCATAGATGCTGTTGCCGAGACGTTAGAGCAGCTTCGGCAGCTTTCGCCGATGCGGGAAACAGGCTAAACTGCATCAAAACCACATTCAGGGCCTAGCTATCGCGAAAAAAATAATAAGGGGAAATAGGACTGTCATCATGGTAGATCTTTTAGAAAGTCGTTATGTCAAACAAATTCTCTTTCAACCTATAGGTGAAAAAGGCCAGGACAAAATATCAGGAAGCACAGTAACTATCATCGGCCTGGGGGCCCTGGGAACCGTAAGCAGCAGTCATCTGTGCCGTGCCGGGGTTGGAAGGCTCAAACTGGTTGACCGTGATTTTGTTGAAACCAGCAATCTACAGCGGCAGCTTCTTTTCGATGAGAAAGATGCAGAGCTAAGTCTTCCCAAGGCAGTAGCTGCTGAGGAGAAACTGAAATTAACTAATTCTGCTGTAACCATAGAATCTCTGGTTGCCGATGTAAATCCCCGCAACATCGAATCAATCATTGAAGAGAGTGACCTTGTCATCGATGGGACTGATAACCTTGAAACCCGTTTTTTAATCAACGATGCTTGTCTAAAAAACAACATGCCTTGGATCTACGCCGCAGTTCTCGGTTCGGCCGGCATGTTAATGACCATCGTTCCCGACCAGACCCCGTGTTTGCGCTGCTACATAGATCAACTTCCGCCAGCGGGAACAATAGCCAGCTGTGATACTGAGGGAGTTTTAAGCATGACAACCGGAACAGTTGCTTCTCTCCAGTGTGCCGAAGCTTTACGCCTGCTGACTGGATTTAAGCCTACACCGGGTATCCTTTATCTTGATGTATGGGATAGAAATTTTGATAGTTTTAATATTGAACGGCGCCCGGATTGTCCGGCATGTGGAGAAGGCTGCTATGAATTTCTTGATGGTGCAGGGTTTTCGTGGACAACAATTCTGTGTGGACGAAATGCTGTGCAAATTGTACCCCCGGCAGAAAAAAAAGTAGATTTAAAGATGCTTGAAAATCGCCTAAAGAAGGCGGGATCGGTTTCTTTTAATGGGTTTCTTCTCAGTTTTAAAACCGAGAAACACGAAATCATTTTATTCCCCAATGGAAGGGCGATTGTTCGCGGTACCACTGATCAAGCCGAAGCACGTAACCTTTATGCCAGGCATATCGGAACATAGTACCGGGTAAGCAATATAGATTCTCGATTAAGATGCTTTTACTGATTTTCATATTTTTCCGGATAAACCCTTGACAATGAAATTGAATCTATGGTATAAATATACTTACGTAATGAAAGTATATCTATAGGATATCTATACTTAATGAAAGGCTAAAAAACACTATGTAAAGAATACCGGTTACTACCGCTTACATGAACCTGGGGGGTAGGCCGGATATTTTAATTTTTCGAAGTTAGTTACAACTAACATTATTCTTTGAAAAAGACGGAGGCTGGACATCATGAATGACATTAGACTTAAATTTTACACTATACTGGTGATATTATTTTTTTCGACTGTGCTGCTAATACCCACAGGCTGTTCAACAACGGGTACGGGGCAGGGAGAATTGGTAGTTTACAATGCCCGTAATGAAACTTTTGTTAAGCCGCTGTTGGACAGGTTTGAAGAAGAAACAGGTATCCGGGTTAGAATCCTGTCCGGAAGGGAAGAAATGATTAACCAGATCATAGAGGAACGGGGTAACGTCCGGGCCGACATTTATATATCCAATGATGCCGGAGCCATGGAATATTTACGCCGTGAAAACTTATTATCAACCAATGATTCATCACTGCTGAAAAGCGTTGATGAAAGGTTTCGTGCACCGGATGGTTCCTGGGTTGGCCTATCTGCGCGTTCCAGGATCTTGATCTATAACAGGGATCTGATCAGTGAAGAAGAGATGCCCAAAACCCTGTGGGAACTTGCTGATCCCGCCTGGGCAGGTCAGTTCATGATTACCAGGGGAGGAAACAGTTCCATGGTAACCCACGTAGCAGCCTTGCGCCTGGTCTGGGGTGATGAAAAAACCGGGGAATGGCTGGTGGCGCTAAAAAATAATGCAGGCGCTATCGTCAGTGGCCATACAGATATCCGCCATTCCGTAGGAGCAGGCGAATTTAAATTTGGCCTAGTTAACAATTACTATTATCATCTGCAGCTTGATGAAGCACAGGGCAATAATGTCGGGGCAGTATACCCTGACCAGGGAATCGATGAGATAGGCGTATTTGTCAATGTTGCCGGTGTAGCCCTAATTAAAGAGTCCCCCAACGAAGAAAATGCCCGTCTTTTTATCGATTGGTTATTGGAAGATGAACAGCAGAGAGAGTTTTCTTATTACAGTAAAGAAACGCCCCTTAACCCCGCAGTTCAGACAGTAGAAGAAGCGAGAAGAATTGATCAATATAAACTAATGAATATCTATCTTGCAGACCTGGGGCCGCTTTGGAACGATGCAAAGGTTCTTATTGAAGAATCAGGCCTAGACCTGGGGATATAGAAGCAGGAAGCAAGGAGAAAGAAATTATATAATGGCTAAAATAAATTATGCTGTTTCAGAACAACCGGTTGCTGCTTCCCGGTCGGAAGTATTAAGAATAATTTTAAAATCACGGTTGTTCATCTGGCGGGGCAATCCACCCGGGTTGGCCTTGGAATCAATTGCCCTGGCTACTGCCATGGTAATGTTTCTACCTATATTATATGTTGTGATCCGGGGTCTCCAGGGAGGGTTTGACAGGTGGGTATCTTTGCTCGATTCCCGGATTCCTCAACTGTTATGGAATACACTGAGCCTTACAACAGTTGTTACTACAGTAGCCCTGGTTCTCGGGATCAGCACAGCATGGTTGATCAACCGCAGCGATCTGCCCGGCCGTAAAGTCTGGGAATGGCTGCTGGCGCTGCCCCTGGTGATTCCACCCTACGTGGGAGCAGTATCATACATAATTGTTTTTGGCCCCAGGGGGTTGGTGCGTAATGTGTTGGTTGATTTTCCGATCAATATTTACTCTTTCACCGGAGTTGCCCTGCTTCTCACCCTCTTCACCTATCCTTATGTCTATCTGGTGGCCGGTGCAGCCCTGAAGCGATTCAACCATAATTATGAAGAAGCAGGGAGGATAGCCGGGTTAAGCTACTTTCAAGTGCTTCTAAAAATAGTTCTGCCCCTCTTGCGGCCAGCCATGGGTGCCGGAGCGATTTTAGTAGCTCTCTACAGCCTTTCTGACTTCGGTTTGGTAGCCATGCTGCGTTACACCACTTTTACTACAGCCATTTATTATCAAATGGGCAGCTTCGACCGACTTTCAGCAGCGATCCTGAGTGTGGTCCTGATTATCTTGACCCTGGTTCTGCTGGGAATTGAGTACAGCAGTCGCCGCAAAAAACGTTATTTTCAGAGCACGGGAACTTACCGAAAACCTGCTCCTGTTCCCCTGGGTCGCGGCCGTGCCTACTGCTTCGCAGGGGTTGGTATTATAGTTTCCCTTGCCCTGGTTTTACCTGTTTCTGTCTTGCTCTACTGGTCGTATACCGGCATTATGAGGGGGGCTTTGGACAGCCGCTTTTGGGAATATGCTCACCAGAGCCTTTTAACTGCAGGTTTAGCCGCAATTGCCTGTGCTGTGCTGGCTCTTCCACTGGTTTACCTGAAATCCCGCCATCCGAGCCTGGTTAGCAGTATTTATGAAAAACTGGCCTTGGCCGGCTATGCCCTGCCGGGAGTTATTATTGCCCTTGGTATGGTTTTTATTTTCAACCAGTATCTTCCCGGTCTTTACGGGACTTCCATAGTGCTGGTTGTAGCCTATGTTATCCGCTTTTTACCCCAGGCCATGCAGGCTGAATCTTCTTCTCTCAGCCAGGTATCGCCCCGCCTTGATGAGGCTGGGCGCAGTCTTGGCTTTTCCCCGCGGAAAGTCATAGCCAGAGTTATTCTGCCGTTGATCCGGCCGGGGATTCTGGCTGGTATGGCCTTGGTTTTTGTCAGTGCTATTAAAGAACTGCCTGCCACACTGGTTCTTCGTCCTCCGGGCATGGACACTCTGGCTGTGCGGATCTGGATTGAAGCATCGGAAGGATTTTACGACATGGCTGCCCCTGCTTCGTTGTTGATCATAATTATCTCGGCTCTGCCGTTAAAATGGTTAATCAATAAATTTTAATCTTTGCAAAATAGAAAGGTAAGTGAGGTGACTTAACCCACCATGAATGCTATAGAACTGAAAATGATAAAGAAAAAATATCCTGACTGTCCTGTACCTGCAGTCGAATGCCTTTCGCTGGCAGTAAAACAGGGTGAAATAATTACTCTGCTCGGCCCCAGTGGTTGCGGAAAAACCACCACATTGCGTCTGATAGCAGGATTCGAGCGCCCAGATGAAGGGAGCATTTTACTCGGAGAAATTCCAGTAACCGGGAATGGCCGGTGGATCCCGCCGGAGAAGAGGAATATAGGTATGGTTTTTCAGGATTACGCTCTTTTCCCCCATTTAAATACGCGTGATAATATCGGGATTTCCCTGAAGAAAGAAGAAAAAGAGAAAAAGGTAGAGGAGATGCTGATGCTTGTAAACCTACAGGGTCTGAGTGAGCGCTACCCCCATGAGCTTTCCGGAGGGCAACAGCAGCGCGTTGCCCTGGGTCGTGCCCTGGCTCGCAATCCAGTAGTAGTTTTGCTTGATGAGCCTTTTAGTAACCTTGATAGCGATCTGCGTAACCACATGCGCCGGGAAGTTGCAGAGATTATTAAGGCTGCTGGAACAACTGCCGTATTTGTTACCCACGATTTAAAAGATGCCCTGGCTGTGTCTGATCGGGTAGCGGTTCTGCGCGATGGCCGGTTAGAGCAAATTGGAACTCCGCAAAACATATACCGTCATCCGGAAACTGAATTTGTGGCTACTTTCGTGGGCAAATCAAATATTTTGCCGGGTATTATCGGTCCCGATCACAATTCTGTTATTACTGATCTAGGATTAATACCCTGTACCCATACCCATGAGCTGCCTGCAGGGCAGAAAGTAAAAGTTTCAATCCGTGCGGATAGTTTCGAACTGGACCCTGATGGTGATGTCGAAGGTGTCATCAGGGAAACCATATATGGCGGAAATGAAATAGAAGCTATTTTGGATGTCAAGACAGAAAAAGGGTACATGGAACTGCTGGTTCACATCCACCCTGAAAAAAGTATCAGGGAGGGAGCCAGGCTCCGTTTTCATGTCCTTCCGGAATTTGTGGCTGTGATTAATGAAGAACAGTCAGGGGCAGAGAAGCTCGCCGGCTGCCATAATCTTCTGGAACATTAGCAAATTGCCATAATCAATGGGGCAGGCGCTCTCCACTGATCTAGCATTACATAACACTAAAGTACAATTAGAAAAGGCGGGGGTTATATAACCCCCGCCAGCAGGGGGAGAAACTTTATCAAAATATATTTCACGATCAAAACATAATTGTCTCGATCAGTTGTTTTTTTTTTACGTTGTTTTGATCTGAACTGTTGGTGGTTTTATTAATATGTGATATCAGGTAATATATTGCGATACCAGTTAAAAACCGAATGCCATATTGGAAAATACCGATACGGTTACAGTTGTAACCAGCACAATAATTTCCCAATTAAATGGAACATCTCGTGCAAACTTGACCATTTCAAAGCCGACCATTAACATCATTGCGCCGATAATTGCCAAGGGGAATATAACAAATATACCGGCAATAGAAGTAGCTAATAATACCCCCCACACCTTAAGAAAAGAGGCTTTAATCAGCTGAAGCGCACCCTTAGCATACGGCTATTGATTTACTCCAATCCGAACCCGGGGAAAAACAGAGTTTCTCCGTTTACTTGATAGGAATTAATTAACTCTTGTCCTTCATCCGACATTAAAAATCCTATATACATCAGGGCATATTCATACTTAACGTGAGGGTGTTTATCGGGATTAACGGCCATTACACCATACTGGTTGAACAATGCAGGATCTCCTTCGAGAACTATTACCAAATCAAGGTTGTCCATCATAGCCACAAAGGTTCCGCGGTCGGTCATGGCGTAAGCCAGTTCTTCATTAGCCATGTTAAGTGTTTCACCCATCCCCTGGCCTATTGACCTGTACCAACCTTGACCTGTCGGATCTATTCCAGCGCTTTCCCAGAGGCGCAGTTCCATTCTATGGGTACCGGAGTCATCACCGCGGGATATAAATATGGAACCGGTATCAGCGATTAAGTTATAGGCATCGACAATAGCGGATACCTCCATTACCCCTGCAGGATTTTCAGCAGGCCCAACGATGATAAAGTCGTTATACATAACATCATAGCGATCGACAAAAGCGCCCTCTTCAACCAGGCGCAGCTCAGAGGCCCTGTCATGAACTAAAAGGACATCAGCATCACCACGGGCACCTGTCTCCAGGGCAGCTCCGGTTCCCTGTGAAACGACCTGCACTTCAAGCCCTGTTTGCTCCTTAAAGATAGGGTTAAGAAAGTCAAGCAGACCAGAGTCGTAAGTGCTGGTTGTAGTAGCTAAGATAATATAATCATCGATTAACTCTGCTTCTTCGGGTGCTTCTTCTGCACCGTTTTCAGGTTCTTCAACGGGCACAGCTTCTTCAGCGCAACCGAAGACAAACAGCAAGGACACCACTAAAACTAAACCAATAAGTACTTTCAGGAATAAGCTTTTACTCTGAAACATTAATAAGTTCACCATCCATTTCAAAGTATTGTTATAGCGGCAATAAAAAATCGCAGTTCCCCATTGGGAAATGCGATAGTCAAAAATGCTATCGATCCTTCTTTCCACAACGGGAGGCACGGTCGTTTCCAGCCGTACCCTGACGTCCATTTTTCATAACGATGAAATCGTCTTAGAATAAATGGATCGAAGGCAACGCTTATTCAGGTTTCTTGCATGTGCATTTTATAACATGCACGAGTTATGGTCAAGTAATATGTTTTTCTGCAGGAAAAAATAGGAATAAATAGGGGTCAGGTCTTGCAATCAAAAAGATATCACGACAGCCTATTATTATGGCCAGACTACTACGCATTGAATAACCTGACATCATGATTAACTGGGTGATGCAAAAGGTAAGGCAGGAAAAGTAGTATTGCAAGACCTGACCCCTTTATGTGCTTTATGTGCTTTATGTGCAAAATATGCAGCGTGGATGATCAATGGTAAAAAGTATTTAAAATAGATCTGGTCGATCAGAGAGCTCTTGCCGGATAATCAGCTCAAGACATTGCGAAAATTTATGGTCTTCTGCTTTTGTGCGTTTCTTAGGTCCTTTTGTCCGTCCACCGCTGCGACGGAATTTTGCTTTGGTTTCCCTTTCTTCAAGCATGAAATCAATAGTTTCTAGTTGGAACTCTCTGCCGGCAGGGCTGAGTGATCTGACCTTTTTACCCAAAAGCATAGCTGCCAGTCCCCAGTCCTGGGTTACGGCAATGTCACCCTTTTCAGCCAGGTTGATCACTTTCAGATCAGTTTCCTGGGGAGCACCGTCTACGATGGTGTGATGATCCGATTCAATATTATGGTTAAAGCTTGCCACCGTCCACACCTGAATATCGTATTGATGGCCCAGCTTAAGGCAGATATTGAGAACTGCTTTAGGGCAGGCATCGGCATCAATGATTATTTTCATTATTTTCCATCTGCCTCCATCTTTTCAGAATAATTTATTGATACTTAGTTCGACAATTTGGGAACGGCCCCTTTATAATAAAAAACATAGAGGCATTAAGTTTAAAGCGTGAAAGCAGTTGTCAATTAGTCCTTCCCCTTGACAATGATATGGTAGAATAGGCGTAAGCTATGACGATTGAATACAAAACACATCTGGGCTACCTGCAAATAGCATCCGCGGCATTAATCTGGGGCACATACGGGCTTTTTGTCCGGGCGCTTGATTATTCACCGGAGTATATATTGTTTTTTCGCTTTCTATTTGGCTTAATCGGCCTGCTCATAGTCACTTCTGTAAAAAATGGCTTCTCCACTTTAAAACTTTCACTCAGCCACTGGAAGTGGATGTTGGTCCCTGCTTTTTTAACCGGCACCTCCTGGCTCTGCTACACTTATGCTATAAACTTCACCAGCGTGGCCAGCGCAGCTTTTCTGATCTACACGGCACCTGTCTTTACGGTAATTTTTGCCCCCTTGATTTTAAAGGAAAAACTGGAGGCCAGGACTGTGGTGGCGCTGATCATTTCCCTGCTCGGCACGGCGTCGATCATGGGTTACGGCAGCCTTTTTGGAGCAGGTTCTCACTTGGCCGGCGACATGATTGCTCTTCTGGGGGGGATATCTTACGGCCTTCTGGCGTTGTTTATCAAAAAAGCTCCTACTTCAATCCTGGGCATGCCTTCAAACATAATCGTGTCCGGCTATATCGCCCTGGCCCTGCTGCCTTTTATTATAACTTCTTCAACCCAGTTCAGCTGGAAAGGAATCTTGATCCTGCTGACCCTCGGTTTGTTCCAGCAGACATTTGGCGCAACTCTATTCCATCTGGGGCTCAGGACTGTGAAAGCGCAGCATGCCAGTATCCTTACCTATGTTGAGCCTCTGGCGGCCACTATGATGGCAGCACTATTTTTACATGAAGCAATCACTCCGGGCTCACTGCTCGGAGGTATCCTAATCATCAGCGGCGGCATGATCATCGTATTTAGATACAATTCGAGTCAACTTGTGAAAAGAACAAATCCCGGTAAGTAATCGGCACCTATTCTTACAAGGGCAATAGGGGGGGTAGTAAAAAGATATAAATGGCTGGGTATTCATTACGCCACTGTTAGCGGGGTGGTGCGTAAAATGAAGCAGGAAATGTAGTGCTGCAAGACCTGAACCCCTTATCCATGACCCCCTTATCCACAGTGACATTTATTACACTCCACAAGAATTTGTATGGATCTCCACAATTAGCCGATAATTTTACAACTTGACTTTAAAAATAATCGTGTTAAAATTAAAGTATGATTAAAAGAAAATTATTTGACGCATTATATGCTCATCTGCCTAAACAAGAGATAACGATGATTGTTGGCCCCCGTCAGGCAGGTAAGACCACGTTGATGAATTCTCTTATGGATGAGTTAAATAAAAGCGGGCAAAAAACTCTTCTTATTAACCTGGATCTTGATGAAGATAGAGTGATTTTTTCATCTCAATTAAAGCTTTTGTCAAAAATTGAACTTGAAATTGGCGATCAGGGTGGATATGTCTTTATTGATGAAATGCAGAGGCTTGATAATGCAGGGCTTTTCCTTAAGGGCCTTTACGATCGCAATTTGCCTTATAAGTTTATAGTCTCAGGTTCCGGTAGTATGGAGCTGAAGGAAAAAATCCATGAATCATTGACCGGTAGGAAGCAGATCTTTGAATTGAATACGCTATCTTTTGAAGAATTTGTTAACTATAAAACGGGCTACCGATATGAAGATAAATTAAATCAATTTTACGAGCTTGAACCTGAGAAAACGATTGTTCTTTTGGAGGAATATCTAAACTTTGGTGGCTATCCTCGGGTTGTTCTAGCTGATGAGCTGACAGAAAAGAGAATGCTTATTGATGAAATTTATCAAAGCTATATTATGCGCGATATTGCTTTTTTGTTGCAGATTCAAAAGCTGGACAGTTACTCAAAACTTATCCGTAGCCTTGCTGCTCAGTTAGGCAACGGCGTTAATTTTAGTGAACTGTCAAAAACTGTAGGTATCTCATTGCCCACTGTATCTAACTACCTTTGGTATGGGGAGAAAACCTATATTTTGAAGAAGCTGACACCATATTTTAGCAACCCCAGGAAGGAAATAACGAAATCACCTATGTACTATTTTTTTGATCTTGGCTTCAGAAACTATGCTTTGGGCCTCTTTGGCCAGATAAACAGGCCAGCTGAATTTGGTTTTATTTTTGAAAATATGGTTTTGAATATGATCCAAGAAAGTTTAAGATTCACGGGGGCATTGATCCATTACTGGCGTACAAAGGACGGAGCGGAAGTAGACTTTGTTATTAATCGTGGAGCAAAATTGATGCCAATTGAAGTTAAGTACAAAAGGCTTAAAAAACCTGCATACTCGCGGTCATTTTTTAACTTCATCAATAGGTATAACCCCTCGGATGCTATTGTTGTTAATCTTACCCTGGATGCAACAGAAAAAGCAGGCAATACTCAAGTTAATTTTATACCATATTACCGCTTGCCCGAACTGCTTGCTTCTTTTTGAGCAGGTACAAAAGGGGTCAGGTCTTGCAATCCAACAAATATCACGATAGCCTATTTTCATGGCCAGACCACTACGCATTGAATAACCTGGAGCGGTATATCACCTTGCATCTCGCTGACATTTTATTTCCGGCAGGATGGCATCAACGCAGGGTTTTAATTGTTACCTGAACCTGTAGTTAAACCAGCCAGTTAATTAATTTAATAACTTATTGCGATCGATAGATTCTTTTATCTTTCATCTTCCAATGCTACCTATTTGGCTTAAGGCTTAAAAGTTAATAAGTTAATAGACAGGCTTGGGTTTTTACGAGCGGTTAATGTAATGCATTTGAGGATTAAAACAGGTCCCTGTGGGTACCAGTGCGTGTTAAGGATAATGTCATAATGTCCTTTTCAATTTTATAAATGAGCAGCCAGTCAGGTGTAACATGACATTCTCTGTGCCCGGCGTAATCATTTAGAAGAGGATGATCAAGAGACTTTTGAGGGAGAGCCTTCTCCTGAACCAGAAGGTTAAGGATTTCTTCGAGAAGAATAATATCATATCTTCTTTTGACAATGGCTTTATAGTCCTTTTTAAACCTGCTGGAGTATCTGATTTTAAGTATTTAGATCCTCTATTAAGGCATTGACACTGTCAAAGGTTTTGCTCATATTGCGATTGTTGTTGACATGATCAATTGCAGATAAGGTTTCTGCATTTGGCTTTTCGATACGGAGTTCAAAAGGAATACCGCCGTAGCGGACAGAATAACGCAGAAACATATTCATAGCAGTAGACATGTTAAGACCCAGTTCATTAAATATGGTTTCAGCCTTGCGTTTTAATTCCTTGTCCACACGAATATTTAAATTGGTTGTGTTCGCCATACTATCAGCTCCTTTCTATAATTACATTATAAAGCATTATATGTTATTTGTAAATTTATTATGCATGAATGCTTTACAATATTATTACAACAATATGTTAATTATGGGTAGAGCAAGTTTATTCCTCACCAGAATGAGCTAGTAACCTGGCTTGATATTTCCCCAACCTGCCTGAGAAGAGTTTTCAAAATGCACATCTAATAATAATTGACAGGGTTATATAATTCCGGTATGATACGTAATAGTAGTAAATCTCTATATTTAGTAGGAAATGGAGTTGGTTGCGATGAAATCCTTTGTTTCGATAAAAAATCTTAATATCATAGCTTATGTTTTATTTTTATTTATTTTGGTTTTTCTTATATCCGCCTGTTCGGTTAGCGATACCGGAATAGAAAATGATCCTGCGGTTGAAGAAAATAAAGTAGTTACAGATAACGACGATCCGGAAGAGCCGCTTGAAGAAACATCTCTAGACTATATTTTTGAAACGCCAGTAAAATCACCTCACTATGTCGATAATGTCCCTTACCATGCCTCTGTTATTCCAGCAGTTCCGGTTAATGTTATAGTAAATTTTGATTTTGATATAATTTCCACTTCAGCAATAGTTGTAACGGGCCAGGATGGCCAGGTATACAGCACAGGTGACACTATAATTGACGACAACAAACTCGGCATGAGAGTAATGATGGAACCCAATTCTCCGGAAGGTTTATATACTGTTAACTATCAGGCTTGCTGGCCGGACGGAAGTTGCCATGAAGGAATGTTCCAATTTGCAATTGACAATTCACTTTTATCCGGATTCGAAGACCTCAAGGGTCAGTCGGAGGTTGTTGTTGATATGCAACACAACTACTTCGAACCACAGGACATAATAATTGATGTTGGCACAACTATAACCTGGATCAATAATGACACAGTCGACCACTATATTAATACTGATCCCCATCCGGGACATAATTATTTCCCCGTTCATAATTCACGGGCCATAGCGGGCGGTGAAAGCTATTCATTGAAATTTGACCAGCCGGGATATTATCCATATCATTGCAGCGCTCACCCGGCAACTATGATTGCAACAATTATCGTAGAGTAACCTGGAAGAGAGGTTTATAGTATGAAGCGAAATCTATTGATAGCGACAGGCTTAGTTTTAGCTGGTTTAATTCTATACCTGGGCATTTCCGGTAACCGGTACCAGGAAGAGGGTAGCGATGACGACCGTAGCAATCAGGCAATAGATTCTGTTTCACAGGCCACTGAAAAGCGTTACCAGAAGTTAGAGATCAGAGATTATGAAGGCATCAGACTTGATCCATCCGTAGGACCTCGGGATAACTCCATAGCAGGGATACAGCAGGTCAATATTGAAGAATACGAGCTGCAGATAACCGGACTTGTTAAAAACCCTTTATCTTTCAGCTACGAACAGGTGCTTGAGAACAAGAGCTATGAGCGACTGATAACCCTTTACTGTGTGGAAGGCTGGGATGCCACGATTTTATGGAAAGGGGTCAGAATCATGGATCTTTTAAACGAAGCAGGGATTCTGAATGAAAACAGTAACGTGATCTTTCATTGCGTTGATGGTTATACAACATCTATGCCCCTTGAAATTATAAAAGCAAGGGATATGCTCCTGGCCTACTCGAGTAATGGAGTAACACTTCCTGAATCATTGGGTTTTCCTTTCATCGTTGTTGCTGAAGACAAGGCAGGCTATAAATGGGCTCGCTGGGTAAATGAAATAGAAATTTCGGATGACCTGACCTACGAAGGATTTTGGGAAAGCAGAGGATATTCAAACGAAGCTGATATCAGGCGTTAAGGTTGTTGCAAGGGATTAAGAATAATACGGGGGGCGTATCGCCGGATGCGATAAGCCCCCCGTTTCTATTACCTTTTTATTTCATGAGTAAGCGGGGTCAGGTCTTGCAATACTACATTTCCTGCCCTACCTTACGCACCGCCCCAACAACACTAGGGGACGGTTCTTTTGTGTTGCATCAGTAATTTCATTCTACTAGATTAATACAGGGTGATTCCATGCCAAGGAGCGCGAGGAAGAAAAGCATTTCAGGCATTTATCATCTGCTTGTTCGTGTTATCAATAAACAGAAGGTTTTTGAAGATGAAGAAGATCACCGAGTTTTTCTGGAGAAGTTGAGAAAATATAAAAAGATTAGCGGTTACAAAATATGAAGGAAGAGGGATTATCGATCAGGCAAATTGAAATATTGATCGTGGTAAGTTATGGGATAAATTGGGAATATAAATATAGCTTTATCGGTAAAAATATTTGGAAGCACAAAGGGAACACAGAAGAACCGTCCCTTTGTGCTGCTGTGGCATCGGTAAAAGCTTTGCAGGAAAAAACCGGCAAAGACCAAAAGCAGCTTATTGTCGATTGCCGGGATCAAGGTTTTGATAAAGCGCCGCAACCAGAGAGGACAGC
>Ga0209498_1000172_pt1 | contig 38212 bp, 22 predicted proteins | sample WalLakDeSediment_FD_184131 | JGI IMG/M metagenome (GOLD analysis project Ga0209498, IMG submission 184131) | Lake sediment microbial communities from Walker lake, Nevada to study Microbial Dark Matter (Phase II) - Walker Lake 11/02/13 Deep... | ecosystem: Environmental > Aquatic > Freshwater >... | reverse complement strand
CATTGAGTCAGAACTATCCGAATCCGTTCAACCCGTCGACAACGATACAGTTCTCGCTGCCGACACAGACTTCCGTGCGTCTTGACATATATAATATGTTAGGCCAGCGCGTGAAGACGCTTGTTGCAGACGAGATGTTACAGGCGGGTAACTACGATGTTGTATGGAACGGCACGAACAATCAGAACATAACCGTTCCGAGTGGTATGTATATTTACCGCATTACAGCCGGTGAATTTACCGCTTCGAAACGAATGATGTTCCTGAAGTAAACGATTACATAATGACAGGCTCCGGATGCAAGACTCTTTCATCCGGGCCTGTCATAGTTTTATCATTCAATGAGGTGAAGTATGACGGCAGGAGAAAAATACAGCATGAGATTGCTTGTTTTGTTCTCTCTTATAAGCTTATTCCTGACAACTGCAGTGTATCCTCAGACACCCGGAAGACTTACGGGAAGAATCGTCGACACAAATAACGAACCGCTTATCGGCGCCAATGTATTACTGATGGGTACAATGATGGGTGCCGCGGCCGATGCTAATGGCAATTATTTTATATTGAACATACCTCCCGGCACATACAATGTACGGGTAAGCAGCATCGGATACCAAACCGTGACGACACAGGAAGTCCTTATTTCGGCAAATCAAACAACAACGTTAAACGTTACACTGGCCGATGAAACCATCGAGATTGACGAGGTCATCGTTGTTGCCGAGAGACCGCTTGTCGATACCCGGCAAACAAGTTCAGTTGCAATTCTCGGGCGTGATGATATTACCCGGTTACCTGTCCAGGAACTTAACGAAATTGTCAATTTACAGGCGGGTGTTATTGACGGTCATTTCCGCGGGGGACGAATCGGTGAAGTGCAATATCAGGTCGACGGTGTCACGATAAATAATCCGTACGATAATTCCGCAAGTATGAGGCTTGACCGGTCAATATTGGAAGAGGTACAGATCGTGAGCGGTACGTTCGATGCAGAATTCGGACAGGCTATGAGCGGTGTGGTCAATGCGGTTCTTCGTACCGGTTCGGAATCGAGACTCGATTATGGATTCGAATCCTATTTCGGCGAGTTCATCAGTCCCGGAGATACAGATCTCTTCCCGCACATCGATAAGGTGAGACCGGGTACTATTCAAAACCATCAATTCAATATAAGCGGACCGTTGCCGCTTCCGAGGACGACATTCCTTTTTAATCTCCGTTATTATCAGAACCGGAATTATTTTTACGGAGAAAGACGTTTTGTCCCGACCGATAGTTCGGATTTTGAACAGGGTCTTTTCACCGGTACGGGAGAAGGCAGTATAGTTCCGATGGCACCGTTTGAGGAATGGTCGCTCATGGGAAAGATAACAAATCGGGCGATACGAAATATGCAGATCAGTTATCAGGCGATCACCAATATGGTTGAACAAAAATATTATAATCATGCATTTCGTTTGAATCCCGACGGTATGCGAAAGCAAAACAGATTTTCAATTGTCCACGGGGTTGATTTTACACATACACTTTCAAATCGTGTCTATTATAATTTTTCACTCAGACAGAATTATTTTGACTATGCCGATTATGTTTTTGAGGATGTGTACGATCCGCGCTACCTGGAGGCAGGTCCGCCGAAGGGGGACAGAAATTACGAACTCGGTGCGTTTGTACAGGGGGTCGATCTCGGCAGATTCATGCAGCAAACCGATAGTTATATCGCAAAAGCCGCGTTAACAGCTCAGTTGACAAATCAGCATTTGATTAAACTTGGCGGGGAGTTTCAAACATCATTTATAAAATTCGGCCAACCCGGTGTCCTGGTTACGACAACAGTCGACGGTGTCGAAACGCTTATCCCCCGGGTGGATCATCCCGATTTTCCGGGTGTACAAGTATATCATCCGTATTCAATCGCCGCGTATGTGCAGGATCGTATCGAGTGGCTCGATTTGCTGATTCGCGTAGGTCTGCGATTTGAATTTTTCGATGCCAACGCAACCGTCCCGAGCGACCTGCAAAATCCTGCAAATTCGATTGAAGGTGCACCGCAATCTTATCCCCGGTCTACAACAACAAAAGCTACCTGGGCACCCCGGGTCGGTGTATCGTATCCCGTCACCGATCGCGCGTCGATTTTCTTTTCATACGGACATTTTTATCAGATGCCCGGTTTAGGGAATATGTATTCAAATTCGGACTATTCCGTTCTCGAAGAACTTCAGGCCGGCGGTATTACGTATGGGGTGCTCGGTAATCCGGATCTGAAACCGGAATTTACATCACAATATGAGTTTGGATTTAAATCCGAAATAACGCCGTTTCTCGGGCTCGATGTAAGTCTCTTTTATAAAGATATACGCGATTTGCTCGGAGTCGAGTTCGTGTCAACATATGCCGCGGCGGAATATGCGCGTTTAACAAACGTTGATTTCGGTAATGTAACCGGTGCGACAATTTCGTTTGTCTATCGCGGTTTTGATTTTGTGAACGCAACCTTTGATTATACTTTCCAGATGGCCGAAGGTAACTCAAGCGATCCGAGAGAGACCGCAACACGTGCAGCTGCGGGTGATGATCCGCGACCGAGACTGGTCCCGTTAAACTGGGATCAGCGTCATACCCTCAATGCTACGGTATCACTGTATAAGCCGAATAATTATTCGATAACTTCAATCGTACAGTTTGGTAACGGTATGCCGTACACACCTACGGTCGGTTCGGGCTTTGGTGCCCAACTCGAGAACAATTCCGCAAGAAAACCGACGTTTGTGCTGGTTGATGTCCGGGCAGAAAAACATCTTTCGATCGCCGGAATAGATTTCAATATCTTTGCGCGTATTTTTAACCTCTTTAATGCACGGACGGTAAACGGTTTCATTTTTGCAGACACCGGCAGCCCGTTTTATTCTCTGAATCCCGTGGGTAATGCCGCGCTCCTGACCGATCCGTCACGCTTTCATCAACCCCGGCGGGTTGAAATCGGTATTTCGTTTAACAATTTCATTCGGATGTAATAATGTTTGATCGAGAGGAATGAGTGATGAATGTAATGAAAATTATTTTATCGGCTTTGCTGGTACTTCTGTACATCTATAACCCGGCATCTGCGCAGGATTATGAACCGGTTGTTCCGCCGGAGAAACGGGGGCGGGTGGACGCAGAACGAATGGGAATCCACGATGCTAATAATATCCGAACGATGTTTTATAATTATGGTATGGTGGGCGATTATCCCCCCGAACCCTGGAGCGTCGATCTGACAACGTTCCACTCAGTGGAGGTCCCGAAGGGCACCGGCATGAATTACAGCAACGGAATAACGCCTTTCATCCTGGCAAAAATTACACAGCAAACCGGTCGTATTGCATATATCATGGAGACCGGATATCGTGAGCGTCAGGGAATAAGTCCATACCGAAATCGCATCATGCGATTCGAGCCACGCCCGGGTTATTTTCAACCCGACCCGTCAATTAATGCAGGACGTTTTCCGGCAATGAGCCATGACCCGAGAACCTGGCCCAATGTCTGGCCCGATAAAATGAATGATATGGACGATCCGGGTTGGTCCGGCTGGTGGAATGGGTACTTCGGAAAACGCGCTGCCGCCGATCAGGAATCGTATACGATCATGGATGATGACTTTTATGATGCATGGGATTATTTTCCCGACTATCGCGATGAAACCCGCCGGGGATTGGGACTGAGGATTGCCGTGCGTGGATTTCAGTGGGCGAATCCTCAGGCAGGGAATGTCATCTTCTGGCATTATGACGTTACCAATGAGGGTACCACTAATTATGATGATAACATCGTTTTCGGAATGTACATGGATTCCGGTGTCGGCGGCTCGATGTTAAACTGCAAAGGTGTTTACGGCGCCGACAATAATAACTCCTATTTTCAGCGTGAGCCCGGACTAAATTTAGTGTATGCCTGGGATAACGACGGCGTCGGACACGATCTGCGAAGCAATTGCAGTCCCACCGGGTATCTCGGATATGCCTACCTTGAAACACCCGGAAATCCTTTCGATGGAATCGATAACGATGGCGACGGGGTTACCGATGAGCGCAGAGACAGCGGACCCGGTATTTTAATTGAAGGACAGGAGAATATCCGCGCATACGTAGAGGCGAATTACGACCTGGCAAAATTCGAAGCCTTCTACGGACCGCTTGAAGAGCGACCGGCGTTTCGCGCAGGGAGATGGTGGACCGGTGATGAAGATATGGATTGGGTTGCAGAACTGCACGATACGGGAGTAGACGGAATATTCGGAACAGACTCGGAAGGCGAGGGTGACGGTATGCCGACTGCAGGCGAACCAAACTTCGATCAAACCGATATAAATGAATCCGATCAGATCGGATTGACAGGTTTTAAAATAAACAGGATTGTGGCGGGAAAGGGAAATCCCGATACGGAGGTTGAAAATCTTGTATTTTATAATGACGGACGGGATTGGCCCAGACGATTGTACGAACAGTTCTCAGCCGAAAACCCCGAAGATGCCTTTGACCCACCGCTAGTTATGAATTACAATATCGGGTTCTTATTTGCATCGGGACCGTTTATTTTACAGGCCGGTAACACCGAACGATTCAGTCTTGCCCTTGGTTACGGGAGTGATTTACAGGAACTCCGAAACACTGTCCGCATTGTTCAACAAATTTATAACGCAAATTACCAGTTTGCCGTCCCGCCTCCGATGCCGACCTTGTGGGCAGAAGAAGGGGACGGATATGTTCGGCTGAGCTGGGATGACGTTGCGGAAAAAGGCATCGATCCTGTAGTCGGTATAAATAATTTTCAGGGATATAAGGTTTACCGTTCGACCGACCCGCTTTTCCTCGACCCGCGTGTAATCACCACCGCCCGTGGTACCGGTCCGATCGGACACGGCAGACCTCTCGTTCAGTACGATCTTGAAAACGGAATAACCGGTTATTCAAGTATAACAATAGAAGGCGTGGCTTTTTATCTCGGAGAGGATACCGGCATTACACATACCTTTACCGATACGACGGTTACCAATGGTCAACAGTATTATTATGCAATAACTGCATATGATTACGGATCGGAGGAGCATGGGTTCTATCCTTCGGAAAATTCGATTTCTGTATCGCGTACTGCGCGAGGGGGTGTCATAGTACCGCAGAATGTGGTATCAGTAAGACCTAATCCGAAAGTGATCGGTTACAACCCTCCGGAAATCGCCGAACTTACCCGTGTCTCGGGTGACGGTGTCGGAAGTTTGGATTTACAGGTTGTGAATGCAAATCTGGTGCCCGATGGACATTCTTTTACGCTGAAATTTATGACACATATGTCCGATCACATACGGGCTGATTTTTATCGTCTGATAAATGAAACAACCGGCGAGATAATAATCGATCAGGGGACCGATCTCGGCGGTGAGGGTATCGGTCAGGTCGGAAGCGGATTGCTGCCGGTTATCGAAACACCCGAAACAGTCGAAATAGATCCCGAACGGACAGGCTTTACTGCTGGAAGCGGATCAAATCTCAATTATATAACTGAATATCAATTCGTATTGCCGATCAATCAAAGCCGTCCGAATTATCCGAACGATTTCTCGGTGGTGTTCAGCGATGAGTATGTTGATACTTCGGTAGCCGGTATCGGGGTCCCTGCAATTCCCGTAAAATTCCGGGTCTATGCTCATACCGACGATGGAGATAAGCGGTTGCGTTTCAGGTTCCGGGATGTGAACGGAGATCGCACACTGAGTGAGCCGGGTGAATATATCGATGTCATAACTTATACCGAAGATGAACCGACCCGACCGCGTGTGACCTGGAGAATTACGGTGGATCCCGAAAATCCCGCGCAGGGAAACAGCGTGATCGTACCGGGTGACGGAGATGTGTATAAAGTCTTTCTGAATAAGCCGTTCGGCGAGGGCGATGTTTTTGAATTTGTAACATACGGAGAGCGCATAGAAGATCTGACAAAAGATAGTATGAAAAATAATCCCCCGTATGTGGTCCCCAATCCCTACGTCGGATTTGCTACCTTCGAACCTGAGCGGTTTGCGGTCTCGGGTAGAGGGGAACGAAGGATCGAGTTCAGGAATCTGCCCGCATCAAGCATAGTCAGAATATATACCGTTTCTGGACAGCTCGTACAAACGCTTTCCCATGAGGGATCGAATGAGGGATATGTTGCATGGAATCTCAGGACGAAAGATAATCTCGACGTGGCACCCGGTCTCTATATCTTTCATGTCGAGGCCGATACTATTGACAGCTATACCGGAAAATTTGCAATAATTAAATGAGAGAGAGCAAGTGTATGAACGGAATAAGAATTTTTCAAATCGATAAAAGCATCCTGAGAAAATCCGGACGTTTCATTTTACCGGTGATAGTATTGTTCCTGGTATTGAATGCTTCAGTATTTTCTCAGACTAAAACCGGCACAACGATCGGTCAGTTTCTTCTTATCGAACCAAGTGCGCGGGTTACCGGTATGGGAAACGCCGGAGTGACGTCATATTCCGAAGCGATTTCGGCTTATTACAATCCGGCAGCGCTCGGTAAATTATTCAAGTCCGATGTACAGTTTACGCATAACCAGTGGCTGGCCGGTATTCGCTATGATTACGCAACGCTGGCTGTTAAAGTTGATGAATCGAACACACTATCCCTGAGTTTTACATCGTTGCATTCCGGGGAGATAGATGTGCGCACAGTCGAACAGCCGCTCGGGACAGGTGAGCGATATACGGTTACGAATATTGCGCTCGGCATCGGATACGGCAGGAGGCTGAGCGACAGATTTTCGCTCGGATTACAGCTCAATTACATACAGGAAACCATTTGGAGAAGTTCGATATCGACCTTCGCGATAAACATAGGCACGTTGTACAGAATATCGGAAGACGGACTTCATATCGGTGCAAGTATATCAAACTACGGTATGCCGGCGCGGTATTCCGGAAGTGATTTGCGTGTTCGCTATAATCACAATCCCGATCTGCACGGGATTATTGACAATATCCCGGCAGAAATAAAAACCGATGGTTTTCCGCTTCCTATTGTCTTCCGTGTCGGAATCGGTTATCCGGTGAGGGTCGGAATGAATAACCAGGTATTTATTTCAGTGGATGCTTATCACCCGAACGATAATACGGAAAGTGTCAGCTTCGGTGCGGAGTGGAGATTCAGAAATATAATCTTTTTACGAAGCGGCTATCAGAAGTTATTCGAGGAAGATTCGGAGGTGGGACTGACACTCGGCTTCGGATTACAATATGAATTATTCGATTATGATTTACGCTTCGACTATGCATGGGCCGATCACGGAAGACTGGGTGCCAGTCAGCGATTCACAGTAGGTTTTGCCTTTTAAAATTTAATAAAAGTATTAGTCAGTTTTTTTTAGCCACGGATTTTTAACTAAAAAAGACATAATTAATTTTTAATCCGTGTAATCTGTGGCTAACAAACCTTATCGGAGTATACTCAACATTTAAATCTACAGAGGAATCTAGTTGAACGATTATAAAAATAAGTATGGCTACTTTTCGAAAACAGCGAATGAATATGTTATTACTAATCCGAAAACACCACGACCGTGGGTGAATGTAATCAGCAACGGCGATTACGGACTTATCATCTCCCAGACGGGAGGCGGGTACAGCTGGCGGACACACGCACAATTAAATCGTATCACACGCTGGGAGCAGGATCTAATAAAAGATGAATGGGGAAAGTATATCTATATCAGGGATGCGGACACCGGGAAGTTCTGGTCTGCCGGGTGGAAACCCGTCTGTGCCGAACCGAAACGATATGTTTGCAGGCATGGTATCGGTTACACGGTTATTGAATCGCTTACGAATGGTATAGAATCCGAATTAACCGTTTTTATACCGAACGATGAACCGCTTGAGGTCTGGAAATTAAGGTTAAAGAATACGACAAAAAAAGGCCGGAAACTGGAAATATTCACCTATATGGAATGGTGTCTCGGTGCGGCCCCCGATTGGCATCGTGAATTTCATAAGTCTTTTACAGAGACACAATATGATAACGATAGCAACGCCATATTTGCGAAAAAGCGGCTATGGGAAGTGCCCTCCGATAACGGTCACTGGAATAAAAACTGGGAATATCTCGCTTTTCATTCTGCAAGTATAAAACCCGCATCATACGATGGCGATAAAGAGAGTTTCCTCGGTATGTACGGTTCACCGATAAAGCCGTACGCATTAACAAGCGGCAAACTCGGAAAACAAACGGGGAATTGGCTCGATCCCGTTGCGAGTTTAAAGGTTAAAGTCAATCTGAAACCTTCTAAAGAAAATACTGTTGTGTTTACCCTCGGAGCTGCACGGTCACAGGATGAAGCGGTTCAACTGATAAAAAAATATAAGAGACCCAAAGAAGCGGATGATTCATTATCTCTTGTGACAAAAAAATGGACATCGCTTTTAGATACCGTTGAAGTCGAGACACCCGACACCTCGATGAATCTCATGTTGAATACCTGGCTGAAATATCAGGCGATAGTCGGAAGGATGTGGGGGAGAACAGGGTATTACCAGACGGGAGGTGCATATGGTTACCGGGATCAACTGCAGGACAGTCAGATATTCTTACCGATCGATGCCCGGCAAACCCGAAGTCAAATTCAACTGCACGCGCGGCATCAGTTTAAAGACGGGACCGTTTATCATTGGTGGCATCCGATCAGTGAAGTTGGTTTGCCGACGGAGATGACCGACGATCTGCTGTGGCTGCCTTTCGTTGTTCGAAGTTATCTGACAGAAACAAACGATTATAGTATTCTTTCGGATATGGAACCGTTTATCGATGATGCAAATAAAGCGACAATATACGATCATTGTGTCCGTGCAATCGATAAGGTGCTCTCCCGGTTTAGTGACCGGGGATTACCGTTGATCGGTGCCGGTGATTGGAACGACGGCTTAAGCGCCGTCGGCTTGAACATGAAAGGCGAGTCGGTATGGCTCGGTCATTTTCTTTATGATGTACTTACAGGTTTTACCGAAATCGCCGGTCACGCCGGAGATGACGACAGAGCAGGGGTGTATACCCGCCGGGCCGAAGATCTGAAAATGAAACTCAATACAACCGGATGGGACGGGGAATGGTATTATCGTGCCACCAAAGATAACGGTGAAAAATTAGGAAGCCGGGATAACGCCGAAGGCAAAATCTATCTTAATGCCCAAACGTGGGCAGTGATTGCCGGTGTGGCGGAGGAGCAGCGGGCACATCAGGTGATGAATATGGTAGAGAAATATCTCGAAAGCGACGTCGGACCGTTGCTGCTGTCTCCGGGCTATTCATCACCCGATCCGGAAATTGGGTATCTGACGAGATACAGTCCGTCAATGCGTGAAAACGGCGGCGTGTATACACACGCTGCGACCTGGGCAGTCATCGCTGCCGCAAAATTAAAACGAAATGAAAGTGCGTATAGATTTTTTAAGAAAATAAATCCCATCCATCGAAGTAAAAATCCCGATAAGAATTTCGGAGAACCGTACGTGACACCCGGAAATATCGAAGGCCCTGAATCCCGTTTTTACGGACGAAGCGGATGGACATGGTACACGGGCTCGGCTGCCTGGCTGTTCAAAGCGGGATTAGAGTGGATACTCGGTGTCAGACCAACAGAAGAAGGACTGGTTATTGATCCATGCATACCTGCCGCATGGAAAGGTTTTACCGTGCGCCGCAGATTCCGCGGTGCCGATTATCTGATCGACGTGAAAAACCCCGATCGTGTCGGGAACGGTGTAAAAGAAATAATTCTCAATGGAGAAAAACTGAATATCCATATGTCGGGAAACGTAACAGTACTACCGGTACAGAACAAGGGAACCGTTAATCGTGTAGAAGTAATTATGGGGATGCAGTAGATGAAGGTTATGTTTTTGAAAATACTGTGTATTGTAGCATTCGTTATCATGCCACTGATAGTTACACCGGCGTATAGTGACCGCGGCGAGACTACCTCAGCGACGAGAAACGATATGGGGGAATTGACTGATGATGAATTTCTGGAAATGGTACAAAAACTTGCCTTCGATTTTTTCTGGGAAGAAGCAAACGCGGTGAACGGATTGATTCGTGACCGGAATACATCATGGTCGCCGAGTAGTATTGCTTCCGTGGGGTTTGGCCTAACGGCTATCGGTATCGGTATCGAGCGCGGGTGGATATCGAGAGAACAGGGTCGTGAAAGAGTGCTGAACACATTGGATACATTCTGGACAAAACCACAGAGTCGAAATGCCCAGGGATATATCGGGTATAACGGATTTTTTTATCACTTCATCGACATGAATACTGCGCAGCGGGTATGGAATTCGGAGTTGTCTTCAATCGATACCGCATTACTGCTCGCCGGTATCCTCTATGCAAGGGAATATTTTATCGGTGAAGACGAAGATGAACAGAGGATACGTGCTCTCGCAGATTCAATTTATTTTCGCATCGACTGGAACTGGATGCGAAACTGGGAACCCACGCTGACAATGGGTTGGACACGTGAAGAGGGGTTTATATCACACCGATGGATCGGTTACAACGAAGCGATGATATTATACATCCTTGCTGCCGGATCACCTACACAGGCCTTGGCTGATCCGCGCAGGTCGTGGAACGGATGGACGAGTGGCTATTCATGGGAAACACACTATGATTATTCTTTCGTGGTATTCCCGCCACTATTCGGTCATCAATACTCTCACGCATGGATCGATTTCAGGTATATAAAAGATGAATATATGCGCAACCGCGGCATTACCTATTTTGAAAATTCACGCCGCGCAACGCTTGCGAACAGGGAATATTGCATCGAAAACCCGGGCAACTTTGTCGGTTACGGTGAGAATGTATGGGGCATTACCGCAAGCGATATCCCCGGCGGTTATCTCGCGCGGGGCGCACCGCCTCCGATGAACGACGACGGAACGATTGCACCGACGGCGGCAGGCGGCTCGGTACCGTTTACCCCGGATGAATCGATCGCCGCACTTCGCCACATGTATAATGAATACAGAGATGATCTCTGGGGTCCGTATGGCTTCAGAGATGCTTTCAATCTGACGCAGAATTGGTTTGCACCGGATTATATAGGCATCGACCAGGGTGCAATACTTTTAATGATAGAAAATTACCGGACAGGTCACGTCTGGGATGTTTTTATGAAAAATGAATATGTACATGCAGGGTTACAGGCGGTGGGATTCGAAACAATATCGGATGTAAAAGAGCAGGAACTGTTTCACCCGGAAAGCTATACGCTTGAACAAAATTTTCCCAATCCGTTCAATCCGGTTACGACTATCCGGTTCACTATCCCTGAGCAGGGCAATGTCAATCTCTCCGTTTATAATCTTGTCGGACAGCGCGTAGTGTTACTACTCGATCAGGTCAAACAGCCGGGAGAATATTCCGTCGATTTTAGCGCGGATAACCTGCCTTCAGGAGTATATCATTACACAATTAAGATTAATGACTTTACGGAAACGAAAACTATGGTGTATGTGAAATGAAATATTTGATGATTCTGACCCTGTGTTCATTGGTCTTGATGCAATCCTGTTCACCATCGGAGGATCCGTATGATGAACTATCCGGCTGGCATCCGTTTCTGGATGAACTGCAGGAGCATACATTCCGTTATTTTTGGGAATGTACCAATCCCGATAACGGGCTTGTACCCGATCGCTGGCCTACTGAATCTTTTTCAAGTATCGCTGCCGTTGGATTCGGACTCACTGTTTATCCTATCGGAGTCGAACGCGGGTATATAACACGCGATCAGGCTGCGGAACGTACTCTGACGACACTCCGGTTTTTCTGGTATGCTCCCCAAACTGATCATCCATCCGGGAGTACCGGATATAAAGGATATTTTTATCATTTTGTGGATATGGACACGGGCAAAAGATTCGATCGCGTTGAATTGTCGACCATCGATACCGCACTCCTGATAGCGGGTGCTCTCTTTTCCAGTGAATATTTTGATCGGGATACACCGGAAGAAGCACTGATCCGTTCTTACGCCGATTCATTATACCGTCGGGTTGACTGGAAATGGGCACAAAATAATCCGCCTGCTATCAGTCTCGGATGGCATCCCGAGACGGGATTTCTGCCTTATGATTATCGGGGATACAGCGAAGCGATGATACTCTATATACTTGCGCTCGGTTCACCGACCTATTCTGTCGAACCCGATGCCTGGGAAGAATGGACGTCAAATTATACATGGGGTGAATTCTACGGTTATGAACATCTTAACTTTGGTCCGTTATTCGGTCATCAGTACTCTCATCTGTGGATAGATTTCAGAGGTATCTATGATGAATATATGGGAAACAAGGGGATCGATTACTTCGAAAATTCACGGCATGCCGTCTACAGTCAGCGGGAGTACGCGATCGATAACCCCGATGGCTGGACGGACTACGGTGAGAATATCTGGGGACTGACCGCTTGCGATGGACCGGCGGATACCGTTATTGTTATTGACGGCATCAGACGAAGATTCGACCGTTATTGGGCTCGCGGTGCGAGCATAAAAGGGATCGGGGATGACGGAACTATTGCACCGACCGCTGCAGCGGCATCGATTCCGTTTGCACCAGAAATCGTTATCCCCGCATTGATCGAAATGAGAGACCGTTATGGGGATCAGTTATATACTGAGTACGGTTTTCTAGATGCCTTTAATCCGACATTTCCTGCGGGCGAAAACCGGGGATGGTTTAATAAAGATTATCTCGGTATCGATCAGGGACCGATTGTCATTATGATTGAAAATCACAGGAACAATTTTGTGTGGTCATTGATGAAAGAGAATCCATATATCAGGACGGGATTGAAACGCGCCGGATTTAGCGGTGGTTGGCTGGAGGAAGATGAATGATTACCCGGTATGCGATACTACTCTTTATAGTATGTAATGTTATTTTACTTGCAATGGCCGGTTGCTCAGGTTCTTCCGATACCACTGAAATCCGCTTCTGGGTTTTCGGAGCGGAAGGAGAGGTCGTTGAGCAATTATTACCCGATTTCGAACGTGAAAATCCGGATATTCGCGTCCGCGTACAAAAAATTCCGTGGACTGCCGCACACGAAAAACTCCTGACTGCGTATGCAAGTAATTCCTTACCGGATATTTGTCAGCTCGGGAATACGTGGATCCCGGAATTTGAGATGCTGAACGCACTCGAGGAACTTCATTCGCGTGTTGACACGTCGGGTATTATCAGTGTCGAAGATTATTTCGAGGGGATCTGGAATACGAATGTAATCGATGATGAGTTATTTGGCATACCCTGGTATGTCGATACGCGTGTACTGTTCTACAGAAAGGATGTTCTCCGCGACGCGGGTTTTCCCGAACCGCCCCGCACATGGAGTGAGTTATATCAGCTGTCAAAGAACATTAAAGAGCGCGCGGGAACCGAAGAACGCTACGCGATCCTGATGCCGACAAATGAGTGGGTACCCCCGGTGTTGTTCGGGTTACAGGGCGGTTCCTCATTACTAAGAGATAATGGAACATACGGAGACTTCAGCGGGGATGAATTTAAAAATTCTTTTGAGTTTTATACGGATTTTTACCATGAAGGACTCGCACCCGTGGGCATTACACAGGTGACAAATATTTACCAGGGGTTAACCGAGGGATATTTTGCGATGTATATCAGCGGGCCATGGAATATAGGTGAGTTCAGACGGAGATTACCGGATTATATGCAGGATAACTGGGGAACAGCTCCCCTTCCCGGTCCGTCCGAAGGAACTCCGGGTGTATCCATTGCAGGCGGCTCGAGTCTGGTCATGTTCAATCAATCCCGGTTCAAAGATGAAGCGTGGAAGCTTATCGAATTTTTTTCGCGTCCGGATATTCAGATACGTTTTAACGAAATCTCCGGAAATCTCCCTCCGCGATTAAGCGTTTGGGAAATATCCGGTATTAAAGATGATATACACATACGGGCATTCTATGAACAGTTGCAGTATGTGGTTCCATTGCCGAAAGTCCCTGAGTGGGAACAAATAGCACTAAAAGTCCAGCAGTATGCAGAAATTGTATCAATGGGAAGGATGACCGTACCTCAGGCATTGACGGCTCTCGACAGAGAAGTCGACAGAATCCTCGATAAGCGTCGCTGGATTTTAAGCAGAGCGGATCAAAAAGAATGACACAGGCAGTAACGACAATAGGGAAAAGAATTTTTTCGCGGTCCAGTACCGGATATTCCCGACGCGCTCCTTATTTCTTCCTCGCTCCCGCACTGTTTATGTTGTGTGTGTTTTTTTTCTTTCCCGTGATCGCCTCCTTTTTTATGAGCTTCACCGATTTCGATATCTATGGTTTGAGTGATATAAGTCTGGTGCGGCTTGTCGGTTTAGATAATTATGCAGAGCTTTTACGTGATCCTCTCTTCTGGATCGCGCTGAAGAACACCTTCTACTTTGTGCTCATCGGCGGACCGTTATCAATTGCAGTATCACTGAGTGCTGCGCTGCTGATTAATTCAAAACTGGCCAGACTCAAAGGTCTCTTTCGCCTTGTTTATTTCACTCCTGTTGTCACTACCCTGGTCTCTGTAGCTATCGTCTGGCGTTATATCTATCATCCGAGATTTGGATTACTGAACTACGTTCTTGATATATTCGGTATTCAGACAATCGATTGGCTGGGTGATCCATTCTGGGCAATGCCGTCGATTATTATACTTGCGGTGTGGAAAAACTTCGGATATAACATGATCATTTTCATTGCCGGATTGCAGAACATTCCCGACGAGTTATACGAAGCATCCAAAATAGACGGTGCAAATGCGGTTTCGCAATTCATGTCGATAACATTACCGATGCTGGCGCCGACGATGTTGTTTGTCGGTATTATTACCATGATCGGTTATTTCCAGTTATTTGCCGAACCGTATATTATGACGCAGGGAGGACCGGTGAACAGCACGTTGAGCATCGTGTTATATATGTATCAGGAAGGATTTCGCTGGTGGAATATGGGATACGCAGCGGCTCTGGCATTTGTTTTATTTATCATCATTTTTATCGGAACACTTATCCAACTTCGTGTACAAAAAAGCGGGTATGAGGGATGAAACGGGGACATAAAATCATATTAAATCTTGTTCTTGTGCTGACCGCAGCCGTTACGCTTTCGCCGATCGCGTGGATGGTTTCGGTTTCCCTGATGCCTATGGGAGAATCAAGCACATATCCTCCTCCGTTTTTCCCGAGTGAAATAACGTTCATACATTACTACGATCTGTTTGAACGGTTGAATCTTGCGCGCTATCTGATGAACAGTGCAATAATCGCTGTGAGCGTCACTGCCATCTCTCTTATCATCAACTCGATGGCGGGATTTGCTTTTGCAAAATACCGTTTCAGGGGTCGCGATAAACTGTTCCGGTTCCTGCTGGCGGGTCTCGTGATTCCCGCACAGGTAACAATGTTGCCGCTTTTTCTTATGTTGAATAAGATGGGCTTCATCAATACATATCTGGGTGTTATGATCCCGGGAATGGCGAGCATCTTCGGTATTTTTCTTATGAGGCAATATATGCTGTCTATACCCGACAGCCTGATCGATGCTGCCCGTATAGACGGTGCGAGTGATTTTATGGTATACCGGCGACTGGTAATTCCGCTCTGTAAACCGATTTTTGTAACACTGGCAATCTTTACCTTTATGGGAACCTGGAACGATTTCCTCTGGCCGCTGATCGTTATGACCGATGATTCGATGTATACCATCCCGGTTGCACTCGCAAATCTTAGCCTGGAGCATGTACAGGATACGGAACTCATGATGGCAGGTTCTGTGCTTACAATTCTTCCCGTGATGCTGGTGTTTATGGTTTTGCAAAAATATTATATTCGCGGTATTATGATGGGAAGTGTAAAAGGATGATTATGTTGAAATTCGTTTTGATTTGTCTGCTCGGTATCAATGCGGTATATTCGCAATCTCTCGTGCTTGACGATTTTGAATCTATAGAAGACTGGGAAGTCATCACATCCGACGGTGTCCGGCTCACGGTCTCAAAGGCTGAGGGGGTTTCCGGGCATGCTATTCGTCTTGATTACTCATTTGAAGCGGGTGCCGGGTTCTGCGGCATAAAAAAATCTTTTTCTTTACCCCTCACCGGGAATTACCGGTTCACGTTTTTTGTGAAAGGGAACGGTCCGAAAAATAATCTCGAATTTAAATTGCTCGATTCAAGCGGGGATAATGTCTGGTGGCATAACAGACGAAACTTTCAATTCCCGGGAATCTGGGAACAGCTTGTTACCAGAAAACGCCATATCGATTTTGCATGGGGACCCGACGGTGGTACGCTTGATACATTACACGCGCTTGAAATCATACTGGCGGCGGGTGATGGCGGATCGGGATCCGTTTATATTGATATGCTTGCTTTCGAGCCGCTGGCAGCCGTCGATTTTGATTCTCTCGAGCCGTCTGTATCCGCATCCTCCGTTGCTGATGAACAATACAGCGCGCAAAATATCCTCACAAAAACCGAGGATTCTGTATGGATGAGTCCGGCGACTCCCGATGATCAATGGCTTTGTGTCGATATGGGTGAATTCACGGAACTGGGCGGTATTGTTATCGATTGGCTTGACGATAGGTATGCGATCGATTACGATGTTCTGCTTTCCCCGGACTCAATAGCATGGGAAACGGTCTATTCGTTTCGAAACGGATCCGGAAGGCGGGATTATATATATCTCCCGGAATCCGATGCTCAATTTGTTAAACTCCATTTTAAAAGAAGTAACGGGAATTCCGGCTATGCAATATCTTATCTGGAAGTGAAACCCGTAGGTTTCTCAGAAAAACCGAATGTATTTTTCAGGGAGATTGCAGGCGATGCACAACGCGGATATTTCCCGCGATTCCTCTATGACGAGCAATCATACTGGACTGTCGTCGGGGTAGACAGCGACAGCAAAGAGGCATTGTTGAATGAAGACGGAATGCTCGAAGTGGGTAAGGAGATGTTTTCGATAGAGCCATTTCTTACCGTGAACGGTAACTTCATAACCTGGGCAGACGTTGAAACACATCAGACATTGCTGCATGATTATCTCCCGGTTCCCCGTGTGCACTGGGAACATGAATATGTTGAACTCGCCGTTGAAGCCGTCGCATCGGGTGAACATGGTGCTTCGTCGCTCTACGTATCGTATACAATAAAAAATCCGACCCCTGTCGATATAAGCGGATCTTTGTTTCTCGCAATGCGTCCCTTTCAGGTGAATCCCCCGTGGCAGTTTCTGAATATAACCGGCGGATTTGCACCGATTTATACAATTGAATACACGCAAGAGAACACAGTTGTTGTTAATGCCGCAAAGCACATCATCCCGTTGCATAAACCGGATGCATTCGGAGCGACACGCCTGGATACAGACGATATCATCGGATTTATTACACGGCATACGGTACCTCAAGACCGGGTTATATCGGATAAAAACGGCTTTGCATCAGGAAGTCTGGAATTTACATATCAACTCAAAGCCGGAGAAGAGAAGCATATTGTGATGCAGATACCGTTTTACGAAAACTACAGGATAACTCCTGATATGACGGACGAAAATCAGATTATGGTGTTCTATAACAAGATTATCGATGAAGTCGTTGAGTACTGGACAGAGAAGCTTAACCGGGTAGAATTTATCGTTCCGGAACAGGGGAAAAAATATATAGATGTTTTGAGGAGTAACCTTGCATATATATTGATAAACCGTGACGGACCGGCTATTCAACCCGGTTCACGTTCGTATGAACGTTCCTGGATACGCGATGGATCGCTGACATCGGGTGCATTATTACGGCTAGGTTTAGATAAACCTGTCCGTGAGTTCATCGAATGGTATGCACCGTATCAATACGCTAACGGTAAAATCCCTTGCGTTGTAGATCGCAGAGGACCTGATCCTGTGGATGAACACGATAGTCCGGGACAGTTTATATATCTAATAATGGAGTATTTCAGATTCACGAACGACACAACATTCCTTATGAGTACGTGGGATCGCGTTCAAAAAACGGTTGATTATATTGAATATCTAATCGAACAGCGGAAGACCGGCGAGTATAGATATGGTGACCGTGAAATGCGTGCATTCTACGGGTTGGTACCGGAATCAATCAGCCACGAGGGGTATGCAGAAAAACCGATGCATTCGTACTGGGATAACTTTTTTATTCTGAAAGGATTAAAAGATGCGGCGGAGATGGCGGCGATTATCGGAGATACCGGAGCTGCAGTGCGTTATAGTCAGATGCGTGACGAATTCAGAATGAATTTATATAATTCGATTCTTCTCGCAATGGAACTCTGTGAGATCGATTACATACCCGGGTGTGTGGAATTGGGGGATTTCGATGCGACGTCAACCACAATCGGTATTTTTCCGTGTAGGGAGCTGAACTATATACCGCCTCAACCATTGAAGATGACATTTGAAAAATATATCGAAAACTTTAACCGCAGACTCGATCCTGACTATGCCTGGAACGATTATACACCGTATGAAGTGCGTGCGGCGGGGACATTCATTTTTCTTGACCGGATAGACCGTACACATAAACTGCTTGAATTCTTTTTCAATGATCTCCGACCGTATGCCTGGAATCATTGGGCTGAAGTGGTATGGCGCGATTACAGAAAACCCCGCTTTATAGGAGATATGCCGCACACCTGGGTAGGATCGGATTACATTAATGTAGTATGTAATATGTTTATGTACGACCGGCCGGAAGAAAATGCGATGGTGCTTGCTGCCGGGATTCCCCAATCGTGGATTGATACCTCGACAGGTGTCGGGGTCAGTACTATGCCAACATATTACGGTGACCTTAGCTACCATATGTACGGTGACGGTCAAAAAATATTCGTTACGGTATCGGGAGATTTTGACATTAACCGCGGAAGTATTATTATATCAACACCGCGGGATAGACAATTAAAGTATGCAACGGCAAACGGTGTGACAATGGACTCGTTCGATAATAATGAGGTGGTAATACACGAATTACCGGTTGAAGTGATTTTGCAGTTTGAATAAGTGAGGAAAGAGACCGTATGACCAGAGTGATTATTATTATTTTTATGATTGTGTTCATGTATTCTGCAGGTACCGGGCAGGACGGATTCGACCCGGATACACCTGTTGCGCGTGTGCACAATGATATCATTACCGCGGAAGAATTCCGCTGGCGTTTCGAAATGACGATATGGCCGGGCAAACAGAAAAAAGGCTATCTAAACACCATAAAGCAAAGATTTCTCTATGGTATGATAGCGGAAAAGCTGCTTACAATGGAAGCGATCGAAAAGGGGTATGAAATCGATCCGATATATCAACGGCAAATCGATCGCCTCGAACGCATGTATGCACGCGATGCATTATACCGCGATTTGGTAAAACAGAGGGTAGCCGAATCAATTCCGCAGTTGCGGCAGGAAATTGAACAGGTCTATATAGATAGTAGCAATGTTATTACACCTACCGACAGCATACGGATCGAAAATACCCTGCTCGGGCGTCTGCGAATGTTTGAAGAATACTTATTGAAACATTCGTATGAAATCCGGGATGCGGATTTGATTGAATCACTGATCGGTGAATATAACCTACGGGTAGACGCGGAACTCTTTGAAATGCTTACATCGGCAATTGAACACATGCTGGAAAAACAGTACGGCAATGAATTATATACCTATGAAGAGATAATGTTCGTACGGGATGAAATAGAGGCGGTAAAGGATCGGATGCAAGATCAACTCGCTGGTCTTTTCATGGAAGCCGAAAACGGACTATGGAGTGTTGAAAAATTTGTCGATGATATGTACAGCCGGAAGATGGAATTGAACGGTACAACCGAAATGACGCTGAACCGGCGTGTCAGAAATATGATCAACGATCAGATCATTGATTATCTGATTACTCAAAAAGCATTTGATATGGAGCTTCATAAAAGAGAAGAAGTCGCGGAAGAACTTGACAATTGGCGCCGGCATTATATTGCCGAATCCTACAAACGAAAATTAACACAAGATGTACGGGTGGATGATTTTGAGATCTACGATTATTACGAAGATCGAAGGGATTATTTCCAAAATCCGATTGAGGTGAATATCAGGGAGATACTTGTCCGTACACGTGCGGAAGCGATAGAGATAATACGTAAGCTTGATGAAGGTAAAGATTTTTCAGAGCTCGCACGGCGTTATTCTGTCAGGAACTGGTCGGCACGGCAAGGCGGAGAGTTCGGATATTTCCCGTCAACCGCTTACGGTGAGATAGGCCGGATAGCGGCAATGCTCGAACCCGGCCAGCGATTCGGACCGATACTGATCGATGAAGGGTATACCATTTTCGAACTTATCGATAAACGGCCGGCCGAACGGGCGGGAGCGCAGGAGCTCGATGAGGTGGAAGATTCCATCGAAGATATTTTACTCGGCAGAAAGAAACGCGAGGTTATCAATCAAAAAGTGAAGGAGCTTGCGGAGAGATACATAGCCGATATAGATTATGAAGTCCTCCATCGACTCGAGGTATCGAGCCTGCAGGTTTTAGTCGTACGGTATTTCGGATTTGGCGGAATTTTCCCGGCGGTTCCGATGCTGGATCAGATTCTCCAGTGGTCGGAGGAATGGCTGATCGATCATAATCTGATACTGTAACATAGTTTTCCAGCTTTTGCATTTCACGCTACTTTTCAATATATTTACTATGTTTTATACAAATCTTTGTAAATCAACAATTTAAAACCTCAATCAAAACTGGAGACAATCAGAAAGGATCTTGATGAACAGAGGGAAAATTATTCAAGTAATTGGTCCCGTCGTGGACGTGGAATTCTCAGAAGGTCAACTCCCCGAAATATTGAACTCACTTAAGATTCCAAGAGAAAGTATAGAAGGTGAAACAGAAGAACTGATATGCGAGGTTCAGCAACATTTAGGTGAATCCCGAGTCCGGGCAGTTGCAATGGACGCAACAGACGGTCTCGTCCGCGGTATGGAAGTCATCGATACCGGAGGACCTATACAGGTACCGGTCGGACCCGAAGTACTTGGTCGGTTAATTGACGTAACCGGTCGGGCAATCGATGGCCTGGAGCAACCGAAAACAACTAAAAAATTTCCGATCCATCGTCCGGCACCCGAATTTCAGGATCTGAGTCCGAAAAAGGAAATGTTTGAAACGGGTATCAAAGTACTTGATTTAATTGAGCCTTATTCCCGGGGTGGAAAGACAGGGTTGTTCGGCGGTGCCGGCGTCGGAAAAACAGTATTGATTCTCGAACTTATACATAACATTGCAATCCACCATGGCGGATACTCGGTCTTCGGCGGTGTCGGTGAGCGCACTCGGGAAGGAAATGACCTGTGGCTTGAAATGAGTGAATCCGGAGTACTTGATAAGACCGCACTTGTTTTCGGTCAGATGAATGAACCGCCCGGTGCACGTCTTCGTGTAGGGCTTACCGCTTTGACTATGGCAGAATATTTCCGTGACGAGGAAGGGAAAGACGTCCTTTTATTTATCGATAATATTTTCCGGTTTGTTCAGGCCGGATCCGAAGTATCTGCATTGCTCGGAAGAATGCCCTCAGCCGTAGGGTATCAGCCGACCTTAGGAACCGAAATGGGTGCGTTGCAGGAACGGATCACCTCCACGAAAAAGGGATCGATCACATCTGTCCAGGCAATATATGTTCCCGCTGATGACTTAACAGACCCTGCACCGGCAACGACATTCTCCCACCTCGATGCAACAACCGTTCTTAGCAGACAGATCGCCGAGCTCGGTATCTACCCGGCAGTCGATCCTCTGGATTCGACGTCGCGTATTATGGAACCGGGTGTACTCGGAGAAGAACATTATTTCGTTGCAAGAAGGGTTAAAGAGATTCTTCAAACATATAAAGACTTACAGGATATTATTAATATTCTTGGAATCGATGAACTTTCCGATGATGATAAGCTTACCGTCGCGCGGGCAAGAAAAATTCAGAGATTCCTATCGCAACCTTTCTTTGTCGCCGAACAGTTTACCGGATATGAAGGAAGATATGTAAAACTCGAAGATACAATTGCCGGATTCAAAGCGATTATTAACGGTGAAGCCGACGATTTCCCGGAAGGATCATTTTTGATGGTCGGCACAATCGATGAAGCCGAAGAAAAAGCCAAAAAGATGCAGGCGGCATGATGGATGAGAATACTTTCAAACTTGATATCGTAGCACCTGACCGGATCTTATTCAAAGGTCTCGTGAGCAGTTTTTCAGCCCCCGGTGAGATCGGTGCATTTCAGGTTTTGTATAATCACGCGCCTCTTTTAAGTACACTCGTAACCGGCGAGATGAAATACACCGGTGAGAACGGCGAGACTGTCTTTTATGCCGTCAGCGGTGGTTTTGTAGAGGTTCGCGATAACAGGGTGCTTGCTCTTGTCGATACAGCGGAACGGGCCGAAGAAATCGATGTAGAACGTGCACGAAAATCACAGGAACGCGCATTGGAAAGAATGAAAACCCGTAAATCCGGCATTGATTTAGAACGGGTGAAGCGCGCCTTCACAAGGGCAACAAACAGGCTGAAAATTGCACAGCGGATAAAAGAAGGTGCCGGTGTATCATAACATATCATTGTAATTGTAAACTTTATCGGATACCATAGGAAATAATATGGCCACTACTTACGGCATAATAATGGCAGGAGGTGTTGGTGCTCGTTTTTGGCCGCTGAGCCGTGAACGTAAACCGAAACAATTTCTTTCGATTTTTGGGAATGAATCCCTCATCGAGATGACCTTTAACCGTTTACGAAAAATCATAGATGCGGAAAATATTTACGTTGTAACGAATGAAATGCAAAAGCAGGAGATTCTCGATCAGTTATCCGACCTTCGCGAGGAGAATATAATAGCCGAACCGATCGGACGAAATACCGCTCCCTGTATCGGATTGGCCGCCCTGCATATAAGAAAAATCGATCCTGACGCCACGATGATCGTTTTGCCTGCCGATCACCTCATACAGAATGTGAATGAATTTATCCGTGTTCTGAAAGATGCGGTAAATATTGCCGACCAAACCCGTCACCTGGTGACGATAGGCATTCAGCCGACCCGGCCTGAAACCGGTTATGGATATATCCAATTCATTGAAGAAAACGAGAAAAAAAATCAATACGTTACACAAGGCGCATACCGGGTTAAAACGTTCGCCGAAAAACCTAATCTATCCACCGCAGAACGATTCCTCGAAAGCGGAGATTTTCTCTGGAACAGCGGTATGTTTATCTGGAAAGTAGAGACTATCCTCGAAGAAATACAAAACCAACTTCCGGATTTATACGACGGCCTGGATAGTATCGATAAATCAATCGGATCCGATGATTACGCGGTTATACTCGATCAGGTTTATCGTATGATACGTGGTATTTCGATTGATTATGGAGTTATGGAAAAGGCCGAAGGTGTTTATGTTTTGCGCGGGGAATTCGGATGGAGCGATGTCGGGTCCTGGGATGAGGTGTACCGGGTAAGTAGCAAGGATAATCAGGAAAATGCAATCCACGGACGCGTGATTGCGCGAAACAGCAAAAACAACTTGTTGCATTCTAATAGCAGAACAATTGCGACTTTTGGTGTCGACGACCTTATCGTGATCGAAACCGAAGATGCAATTCTTGTTTGCAAGAGGGGGGATTCACAGAGTGTGAAAGAAGTTGTCGATTATATCCGTCGAAAACATATAGATGACCTGTTATAACGAAGAGATTATTTTGAGAAGTTGCATTCATATTTCTTCGATCTGTGTTCTTATGATTTTGTTTCTATACGGCTGCACAACGAGCCCCAGATTTGGCAGTACCGAGAGATCACGGGACGCAACGTTGACTTCAGCATATAGAGACCGGTCAGCAATTTTAACATTAGAGGGTGTTGCTTCGTATTATGCGCATGATTTTCATGGCAGAAAAACTGCAAACGGTGAAATATATAATATGTACGATATGACGGCTGCCCATAAATCATTCCCGTTTAATACGATTGTCCGGGTCCGTAATTTGTCGAATGATAAAAACATCATTGTACGAATTAACGATCGCGGTCCTTTTGTGGTAGGACGCATTATCGATCTCTCACTCGGAGCAGCTCAAAAAATTGATATGGTTCAAAGCGGTACGACGCAGGTCCGGCTTGAAGTGTTAGAATGGGGTCGACAATAATGTGAACATCTATGCAAAAAAAACTAATTACTGAGCAGGACATTAACAATTCACACCGCGACGGTTGCAAAATATTGTATATCAATGAGGGTGATATTGTTACACCGGCAGCACGGGACAGAGCAAAAGTATTCCACATAGAAATTTCTAAGGATACGCCACGGGAGCCGATGACATCCCCGAATAAAAATTCCGGTGAAGAAAAACAGGGCAAGATTGTCATCGGATCCGACCATGGGGGATTTTCCATGAAAACGGAGCTTATACAATATGTAAAGAAGCTCGGATATGAAACCATGGATGTCGGAACATATAGCGATGAATCGTGTGACTATCCCGAATATGCATATGCCGTTGCGTACCCCGTGTCAAAAGGAGAAGCCTGGCGCGGTATTATGATCGACGGTGCCGGAATAGGTTCCTGTGTAGCGGCGAATAAAGTGCCGGGAGTGAGAGCGGCAAACTGTTATAATGAATTTACCGCGCGAAACAGCCGTGAGCACAACGATGCAAATGTGTTGACGCTCGGCAGCAGAGCGATAGGTATCGAAGTGGCAAAATCGGTTGTGACAATTTTTCTGAAGACCTCTTTCGCCGGCGGGCGTCATGAGAAGAGGGTGGATAAAATTATCGAAGTTGAAAAAAGATTTACTAAAGAGTAGTACATTGTTCAATCATCAAAAAACGGGGAATCATGCTGTTCCTCAAGTGTCCATAAAAGGAGATATCCCTTATGCCAGATTGTATATTTTGTGAAATAGTACATAAGCGGATGCAAAGCGATATCGTTTATGAAGATCCGGAGGTAGTTGCGTTTCACGATATAAATCCACAGGCACCCGTTCATGTGCTGGTTGTTCCGCGTTTGCATATCGAATCCGTTCAGGAAGTCACCACGGATCAGGTCGAGCTTATGGGTAAGATGATAATGGTTGCGCAGGAGATCGCCCGAAAAACCAACGTCGATGAAGGTGGCTTTCGTCTCGTCATCAATAACGGTATCAACGGAGGTCAGACGGTTTCTCATCTGCATCTTCATCTGCTTGGCGGCAGACGGATGACATGGCCTCCGGGTTGATGTTGAATTAGAGTCTGATAAAAGGCAAATTTACTTGATTTTCTCGTTTTTTAATAATATATTTTTAGATATTTAAGTACGGTATTTAATCATTTTTTTGGTGTGCCTATTATTCGTTCGTTAGAAGTTAATTTGTTTTAGTTGGGTTTAAATTATATAAGGGTAGGTTTGTCTTTTAACGAATATATCAGATTAATGGGTGCACGTCTTGAAAATGTGACCGTATGTATTACAAATCCGTACGGAGTAATACATACGGTCTTTTGTTATTATAGACGGGTTTTGGTTGCAATTCCCGCAATCATACTGCTCTGTACTCTGGTTTCCTTTTCGCAAGGTCCTGGCCATTCGAACTCCGCATATCCCGATATTGTAATCCTCGACTCCGATAATCGTAGTATTACCCTTGAATATCGCTTGAAAGATATTCATTATGATACTGTTTCGCTCGATTCCCGTGAATTTACCGACATTTTATTTTTTGGGGCACAAACTCCCGAGCGCATCGATACGGGGCTCCCCGATCTGAAATTCCGTGCGGTGACACTTGCGTTGCCTTCGGGTAGTAAACCCGTAATTGAAATCATTCAAACAGATTACCGGAATGAGCGCAATCTGAGAATCCCACCGTTGGGAGACATCAGAAAAAACGATGAGGGCGAATTATACAGAACGCTCGAAGGCATTGAACGGTCCACCGGACATAGTAAACCCCTCGCTGATGTCCACGATATCGGAATTGTTCGCGGCGTTTACCTCGGTACGTTGCATATTCATCCGATACAACTAACAGAAGACGGCGGAACGGTACGAATACACAATCGTATTATTATCCGGCTATCGTTTGAAACAGGCAGCTATACTACCATCGACCAACGTACTTACGATGCACTCAGTACCACTGTACTGAACATTGATCGCGTACCGGTTGCTCCCGAAACCCGGTTGAGGATAGAAAACCTGAGGACTCAACCCGCTGCCGCCCAGAATAGCGTGCTTGCCGGCGGTTCATGGTATAGAATAGATATAGAAGAAGAGGGTATGTACCGTATTAATGCATCGGCCCTTCAAAATGCCGGTATCCCGGTAAATACACTGGACCCGCGCACGATAAAAATATACAGTAATGGCGGGCGTATGCTATCTGAAAATATTGCCGACACTCGGGTTACGGATCTTGCCGAAATAGCTATATACGTCGAAGGCGAAAGCGACGGTACCTTCGGAGCCAATGATTATATTTTGTTCTACGGAAACGGAACGACTCTGTGGGACTATGATCCCGATTCGCACACCTATAAGCATCAGTATAATTATTACACCGATGATAACATATATTTCCTGACCTTTGGAGGAGCTCCCGGAAGGCGAATGCAGGCAGCACCGTCCCTCCAGCAGTCGACTCCCATTCGTCCTGAGTATTTCATATCGAGTATTGTACATCGGAATCAAAAGATTAATTTATTAGGTTCGGGAAAAGAGTGGATGGGTGAATCGTTCCAAACGGGAGGTGTGCAGGTGTTTACCAATATGCTGCACGGGTTTAACCCTGTCGTTTCCACCCGGTACCGTATTCAGGTCGCTGCGCGTGCACCGACACAGACCCGTTTCAGGATCAGTGACCAGGGTGCAAACATCGGAACCATCAGTATTTCCGGCGTCAATCTGGGAACAAATATAGGTAATTATGCCGCAAGGGCTACACCTGTTATAGTATCGAGGTCCGGGTCGCTTCCCGAGAATAGAAGTACCTTGCGACTGGAATATGATGGCGGCACGCAATCAGAGGGGTTTCTCGAGTGGTTTGAAATACATTATCCGCGGCGATTCGAAGCGAATGATGACTACCTGAGATTTTCAGCCCCGGATACAACCGGTGTCGTGGAATTCAGGGTGAGCGGGTATTCATCTTCCCAGATAACCGCGTATGATATTACCGATTATTCTGCGGTCAACCGAATAACAAATGCCGTCATAGAAGGAAGTTCAATCCGATTTCAGCGTCAACAAACGGAGGGTACACCATCGGTCTATTTCGTTGTATCACCGAGCGGCTATTCAACGGTAGAAAATATTTCGCCCGTTGATAATTCCAATCTGCGCGGCATGGTTTCGGGAGCGGAGTTCATTATTATTTCACCCCCCGAATTTTTGAGTGAAGCCGAGAGATTGCAACAACATCGGGAATCTTTTTTACCAAACCGGCTATCGACGGCTGTCGTGAATGTAAACCATCTGTATAACGAATTTTCCGGCGGACTTCCCGATCCGACTGCCATACGCGATTTCTTATTTCATGCCTACGATACGTGGCAGGTAAGACCGATGTATGTCCTTTTACTCGGTGCCGGTTCATTCGACTACCGCAGAGTGCTCGGCCAGAGAAATAATTATATACCGTCCTGGCAGACACAGGAATCCTTCAGTCAGATAAATACGTATACAACCGATGATTTCTTTGTTCAGTTTACGCCGAATTCGAGACGTCCATCGCTTTCAATCGGAAGATTGAATGCAATTAATCAGGATGATGCCCGTGTGATGATCGATAAAATTATTGATTATGAAACGGGCTCCGATTTCGGACCGTGGAGAAATTTGATTACCTATATTGCAGATGACGGACTCACGACAAGGGGGGGCGATGACGGAAATATACATACATGGCAGTCCGAGCAGCTTGCGCGGAGCTTTACTCCGGATCCCTTTGAAAAAAATAAAATTTATATGATAGAATATCCGGCTGAAAATACCGCCCTCGGAAGAAGAATGCCGGAAGTAAACAAAGCGATTGTAGATAGAATAAACAGGGGAACTCTCATATTAAACTGGACCGGGCACGGTAATCCAAGAGTCTGGGCGTATGAGTGGATCTTTGTTAAAGAAAATACCATACCTCAGCTTACGAACCGCGATCGTTTGACATTCATTACCGCGGCTACATGCGATTTTTCCCGCCTCGATGATCCAAGAGAACAAAGCGGAGGAGAATTGCTAGTCAGCTGGGAACGGGGAGGCGCTATAGGACTTCTTTCGTCATCACGTATTGTCTGGTCAACCGATAATGCGCAATTTAACAATCTTTTCTATACAAATCTGTTATCACAACCTCAAAGCGGTGTCTATCGACGGGTGGGTGATGCACTCTTTGCAACAAAGCAATCCCGGCACAATATTAACGATACAAAATTTGTTTTACTCGGTGACCCTACAATCAGATTACATATCCCGGGCTACAGGGCAGATGTGGAGAAAATTAACGGGGATCCCTTCCGTAATAACATAACATTAAAAGCATTACAGAAAGTAACTATCGATGGTATTATCAGACAACCGGACGGCACGGTTAAAAATGATTTTAACGGAAGGATGTTTGTCGTTGTGTATGATTCAGACAAGGATGTAACTATACCGCGGTGGAACTGGTCTTTCACTTCTCCGGGGAACACCCTCTTCCGGGGTGAGAGTTCGGTTACGCAGGGCGAGTATTCCTCAACTTTCGTAATACCAAAGGATATAAGCCATGAGGGTGGCACGGGAAGAATTGCGCTCTATTTCTGGGATGATTTATTCGACGGACGAGGGTTTACCAGAGATATATTCATCGGAGGGATAGATACAACTGTTGTACCGGATACCGACGGACCGGAAATTACGATGTATCTTGAAGACAGGAATTTCCGGAGCGGAGATCTCGTAAGCGATCAGCCACTCTTGCTGGTGGATCTGTTCGATGAATCGGGCATCAACATATCCGGGGGTGGTATCGGTCATAGAATTGAAGCCTGGCTTAATGACGGAACGGAAATAGACCTCACCGATTACTACACTGGTGCCGTTGACAGTTATCAGGAAGGGACTATAGAATATCAGTTTGAGAAACTTGAAGCAGGCCCTCAACACCTTCGTTTGCGTACTTGGGATGTATATAATAATTCATCCACCGGAGAGGTTTTCTTCGATGTGGCTTCAGGTGAAAAACTTTCGGTACAGCAGGTTTATAATTACCCGAATCCATTCCGGCAGGAGACCGTGTTTACTTTCCAGCATAACCAGAATGTGCCTATAGACGTGAGCATAAAGGTTTATACGGTAGCCGGACGGCTGATAGCCGAGCTCAGGGAATATAGTGTAACCGATCGGTTCGTTCGTATTCCGTGGAATGGTATCGATGCAGACGGAGACCGTATTGCAAATGGTGTCTACTTCTACAAAGTGGTGGCACAAACAACGGACGGAGAGTTTGCGAGTGAGGTGATCGGCAGAATGGCTGTACTTAGATAGGGATCATTTGTGGTGAAAATAAGGCAGGTAGTTGCTATTATAAAGAAAATAGGTTAATTTAATTAGTTATGACAGAAAATAACATAAAACGATCCAGCGGAGGTTGAATTATGAGAACAATATATTCCATTATCGCAGCTCTATTGTTGATCTGTTTCGTGATCAACGGACCGGCGGAAGCCCAAGGTGAGTCGGCTGTACCGTTTCTTTTGATTTCACCGAATTCCCGTGCATCGGGAATGGGAGAATTCGGGACAGGTATAGCGGACGATGCCGCTGCGATTCATTGGAATCCTGCAGGGCTTGCATTTCAAATGGGCCAGGAAATCAGTATAACACACACGAACTGGTTACCACAATTTGGAATGTCAGATTTATTTTACGATTATATCAACTATAGAAATCACTTTAGCTCTTTAAACGGCACATTTGCTGCCGCAATAACATACCTGAATCTGGGAGAACACACCAGAACATCTTCACTCGGTCCCGAACCGATCGGTACCTTCAGAAGTTATGAGTTTGCCGTAACAGCGGGATATGCTACCAAGATAATGGAAAATCTGGGTTTTGGTGTTAATTTACGAGTGATCCACAGTGCATTGTCCCCGATCGGTACCGAACAGGAAGAAGGTAGTGGAGTCGGTACCACTGTCGCAGGCGATATTGGTGTTCTCTATAAAACCTCTTTCTTGAATATGCCGCTTTCGCTGGGTGCAAATCTGCAAAACCTCGGTCCGAAAATCACATATATCGATGCCGCTCAGGCAGATCCGATTCCGACTAATCTACGTGTTGGATTCGCGTTGAAGGTCCTTGAAAGTGAAGCAAATACATTCACAATAGGAGCCGACTTCAGCCGGATCCTGGTGCGAAGATACGAAGCACCCGCCGGCGGGGAAACTCCGCAACCGGATCCTTTCTATAAAGCGATATTTACTGCCTGGGGAGATCAGGGATTAAAGAAAGTAGTTATGTCGGGTGGGCTTGAATACTGGTACACCGATCTCATCGCGCTTCGTGCGGGTTATTTCCACGAAGAAAGAGTTGCCGGTGGACGAAAATTCTTGACCTTCGGTGCCGGATTACGCTACGATATCTATGGATTTGACTTTAGCTATATTGCGACGCTCGAAGAAGATCACCCGCTTTCAGATACACTGAGATTTACGCTCTTGTTATTATGGTAAGATAAAAATACATGAAGTATTATCGAGCTTTTCTTTGTGCGGGTGCCGGAATTGGTTTTCTTACTTTGGGTCTGTTCGGACAATTTTTACCTCATCCCCTGAATATAGCCGGGGATGAGGTACATTCTTATATACCACGCCCCGATGTGCCGGATACCCTTCGCACACTCGCAATTATGGTACAGTTTCAACCCGATCAGGATTCCCGTACGACAGGGAACGGACAATTTGATCTATCGGAAGCGGATACAGACATCCTTAATCCACCTCCTCATAATGAAACATATTTTGAGTACCATCTTGAATTTGCACGTCGGTACTTCTATGAGGTCTCAGCGGGGAAGTTGACCATAGAATATACCGTATGGGATAAAATTTTTACGCTTCCGGATGTTATGGGAGCATATAGTCCGAAAAATCCCGGAGATTTCACCGAAATAGGAAAACTCTTTAATGAAGCATGGCAACTTGCTTCTGCTGAGGCACCGGATATTCCCTTCCATACATTTGATACCTTTATTATTTTCCATGCGGGTGCAGGCCGCGATATCGATCTTACAAGCATCTATGGATTTGATCCGACTCCGCTGGACATTCCCTCGTTATATCTCGGACCGGAGGGATTGAAACGTATATTTGGCTCCGATTATGCCGGTGTAGAGGTCGGATCGGAAGGATTCCGGATCAACAATGCAATGATATTACCCGAAACTCAAAATCGTGAGTTGGATCTCATTACCGGCAGACAATTATTACAACTGGGTATGAACGGGCTCGTCTGTGCTATGTTCGGAAGCCGACTCGGCCTTCCGGATTTATTCAACACCGATACCGGCAAATCAGGTATCGGAAGGTTTGGTTTGATGGATGGACAGGCGATATTTAGTTTCCTTGGCCTGTTTCCGCCGGAATTATCGGCCTGGGAAAAATATTATCTCGGATGGATAGAACCATTGACTGTGCAGCCCGGTGTTCATACATTCGAATTACCTGCCGTAGCATTACGCCAACCGGGAAGTATTCTCCGTGTACCGATCAATGAACGTGAATACTATTTCGTCGAGAATCGGCATCGAAATCCATTTGGTACGGGACAAACTCTTACACTCATACAAAACGGCGAGGAAGTCACAAAAACCATCCCGCGAGACCGGAGAGGTTTCAATGCGTTTGATATAAGCGACATTTCAGGTGTAGTACTCGATGTCGCTGTATATGACTGGAGCTTACCGGGAGGATATGTGGAGGCGGACGATATATTCTACGACGGAGGCATCATCATCTGGCATATCGATGAACGGATTATCGATGCCCGAATTCAGGAAAACCGTATTAACGCCGATATCGAAAATCGCGGGATCCGGGTTGTCGAAGCGGACGGGTCGCAGGATATAGGTCGCGAATTCGGGTTCCTCCAGGCGGGACAGGGCTCCGAGGATGGGACACAATTCGATTTCTGGTACGAAAGCAACCTCGCCCCTATTTATCAGAATCGTTTCGACCGTAATACAATACCCCCGTCAAAAAGTAACACCGGTGCACCGAGCCACGTTGCAATGTATGATTTCTCACCGCGTAATCCACGTATGCAGGTCACAGTCCGGATCGGTTCGGATGAAGTGAAACCTATAAAAGGATTTCCCGTTCAACTGGAATCGGTTAGCCGGAATACGTCACCTGTTCCTTTTCTCGATGGTATTTTATTTGTGGACGGAGGGAAGTTATATGCCGTTAATAAAAACGGTATCATATCCCATATGCAAAACCCATACGATAAACCGGTTACCGGCACACCGGCATGGTACGAGTTGGAGGGAGAAATTGTTTTGTTCACAAAATCCGGCGGCTCAACGGTAACGAAGTGGAATATCGAATCGGCCGGTGCCGGAGAACCACATGCCTTCATACCGGTTGCATCGTTTGATATCGGTTCGGCCATCACGGCAGGCCCGGTTTTACTGCAAAGCGGTGAGTGTTTAGTCGGAACCGACACCGGGCATATCATGTTGATAGATGATTCGGGGCGAAAAACAATAGAATCAATATCGGACGGAAGCAGTGTCATCGATCTCCATATAATCGATGAAAATGACTGGGCCGCTACCACGAAAACAAAAGTATTATACGTTTCCGGGGAGACGTTTGAACTTGCATTAAAAGAAGATATATACCGAAGTGTTGCGTATTCAGATAAAGGAAGGCTTCATCTCGCGGGAATCGGAAGAAAGATAGTACACATTACCCTCCCGATGATTGTAACGGAGCCCAATCAGATAGAAAGTTCCCTGCAACATTTTCCATCAAGAACTTCGGATACTGAAATATTCGGATTTCCGATCGCACTCGACCTGGACAAAGATGGTTTTGTGGATATTGTGTCGCCATTTGATAATAAATTATATGTAATAAATCGGAGTGGTGCCGTTCTGGATTATTTCCCCGTGAGAACCGGCGATCATCCGCTTCGGGATGTATATCCCGTAGCTGCCGATTTTGACGGTAATGGTATTATGGATGTAGTACTGAGCGATAATGATTCCAGGATTATCTTTCACAACGCCAAAAGTGTCTCGGTAGCGGGGACACCGCTTGCGGTGGGTGAGAAAATAGTCGGCTCGCCCGCTGTGTTTGCATATGACGGCAAAATGGCGCTCGCGTTCATTACCGATGATGATGTATTGTATGCATATAGTTTCCCCGGCGATTGGTCCGGAGATCGTATCGCGTGGGGTCAGGAACGGTTTAACAGCCGGCGGACAAACGTACAGGTCGTCACATATCAGAGAGAGCCGATAAGCGAAAAATTTCTCCCCGAAGATCGTGCCTATAACTGGCCGAATCCCGTGTATGACGGTATTACACATATTCGCTATTACCTGAGTGAAACTGCAGATGTTTCGATAGATATTTATGATATGAACGGCGATAGAATAACATCACTCACCGGGCCCGGCATCGGTGGTATGGATAATGAAATCGCCTGGGATATATCCGGTCTGCAGAGCGGCGTTTATCTCGCACGGATAGAAGCCCGCAACGATAATCAAACGAACATTGTTTTTATCAAGATAGCGGTGGTGAAGTAGGATGGTTTTTACACTACGTTTACTGTACAGACTTCTTCCGGTATTGATCCTCATGATGCCACATACACTCTCTTCGCAATGGGGATTTCCGGAAAATCCAAAAGACGGCTGGTATACAATCGAAACAGATAATTTTTTTGTACACTACCATGACGGTGCTGAACGTACCGGACAGCTTGCCGCGAAGATAGCAGAAGATGTTTACCGGCCGATCACATCACTTTACCGATACGAACCGTATTCAAAAACACATATCGTCGTCCGTGATCACGGGGATTTTTCAAACGGTGCCGCTTTTTTCTATGACAACAAAATCGAAATATGGGCGAGTGCACTGGATTTCGATATGCGCGGTACGAACAATTGGCTACGGAATGTTATTGCGCACGAGTTTACACATATCGTGCAGATACAGGCATCGATGAAATTCGGTCGCAGAATCCCTGCGTTCTACATACAGTGGATGGGGTACGAGGACGAACGTCGACCGGATGTCCTTTATGGATTTCCCAATATATTAGTTTCATACCCAATATCCGGGTTTATAGTGCCGAGCTGGTTTGCCGAAGGAACGGCGCAATTTATGCATCCCGGACTTGCATATGACTCGTGGGATGCACATCGCGATATGATACTGAGAATGTACGCGCTCGACGATAATATGCTGACATGGAACGAGATGTCGGTGTTCGGAAAGACAAGTCTCGGTAACGAATCAGCTTACAATGCCGGATACTCACTTGTGAAATATATAGCGACTGTGTATGGTAAAGATGCACTGAGAAAAATATCGGAAGAGTTGGCATCGTTCAGTGTTGTTAATATAGATCAGGCATTTCGCAGGACACTGGGTACATCCGGAAGTAGAATTTATAACGATTGGCGAAATGCAGTGAAGAGTGATTACCATACTCGTACTGCATCGATACAGGAGAATAAAATCCGGGGAGAGTCGATCGAGGAGGAAGGGTTTGGTAATTTTAATCCGGTGCATTCACCGGACGGTAAATTAATAGCGTATGTATCGAATAAGGGGAGTGATTATTTTGGTCTTTCATCACTTTATGTCCGTAACAGAATAACGGGTGAGACCAAACGAATTGCCCCTAATGTCAGATCGCGAATCAGCTGGTCGCCGGAAAGTGATAAAATATATTTTTCGCGTATTACCCGAAAAAATCCGTACTGGCAGGGATTCAGTGATCTTTTTATGGTCGATACTGGATCCGGCAATATAACCCGGCTTACGAACGGACTCCGGCTCCACGATCCCGATATTTCCCCCGATGGGAATACGATAGCCGCTGTAATTGCAGCGGACGGGACACAGAACCTTGTCTTGTACGACATCGCAGATGAGCGCATTACCTATATCACGGATAATAAGCACTGGGAGCAGGTATATGCTCCCAGATGGTCGGTAACCGGGGATGAGATAATATTCGCCACATCCGAGGCGTTCCATCGCCGGATAGTTGAATACTCGTTTATCTCAAAAGACTTTTCTTATATCGCAGGCGGAGGGGATTTTGATGCCCGTGATCCCTCATATTCTCCTGATGGGATATACATATATTATGCCTCGGATGAAACGGGCATATACAATATTTACCGATATAACCGCATTAACCATGTGACCGATCGGGTTACAAACGTGCTCGGCGGTGCGTTCATGCCATCCGTAAGTGACGATAGTTTAGTCTATGCAGGCTATGAGTCTACGGGCTATAAAATATTTCAGGTTAATGAGTTAGAGACAGTCAGTGAAAGTAAAAAATATATAGCCGGCTCACCTTCCTGGTTCGATGATAAGCTCCATACCGCTTACAATCCCGTCACTGACGAACAGGGAATCGATTGGAAGCGTCTTAGGAATTACGACGACAGAGAGATACCCGATCATGAAAGCGACAGCTATTCTTCCGTATTTACAAATACAATGCTGGTACCCCTCGTTAGGTTCGATAATTACATCCCTGAAAGGGGCTTTGCGGATATGATTAAACCCGGACTATATCTTATGACCCGGGATATTCTGGAGCATCATGCGTTGTTCGCGGGAGCAACTATAAACAGGAAGCTGGAGCGTGATCTTTTCGGGATCTTTGAATGGAATCGCGGGCTACCGCCATTTTCTCTTTTTGGTTGGTATCCAAGGATTTCCTTCGAGGTATATAACATAACCCGGAAAACCGATGCACGGATAGAGCTGCGTGAAGACCTGAATATTGACGTCGACGTGACATATAATCTAACTGAGTTTAACATAATCCTGAAAGACCATATATTCAATACTTTTAATGAGCTGGAGATATTCTACCGGCATAGCCGGTATGGATACGATGTAAGCAGTTTCTTTATACCGGAAACAAACCGGCTTGTCGGTGCGTTCGGGGAGCTGTACCTGGTCGGAAACACCCTGCAGGCTCAGTTTACGCATCGTGGTATTATTCCGACTATACAAACCGCGATCAACCCGGTCGGAAGATTTATCCAATTAAAGTACGGTTATGAGTTTAATAAATTTAATCCGCAACTGGAATACGATGAATCGGAAAATATCCTTTTAACCAGTTATGACAGACCGAGCTTTCACCGGGTCGAGGGAGAATGGAGGGAACATCGGCGAATATCAAGATACCATACGATCAGTGCCCGGCTTCGTGGTGGTTCGATAATCGGTGAGCAGGTTGACGATTTCTTTAATTTTTATATCGGCGGATTAATGGGTATGCAGGGTTATCCGTTTTATTCTCTTGGCGGAAACGAATACGGTGCTTTAAACATAACATACAGATTTCCGATATGGGAGGGAATCGGTTTTAGGATCGCACACGTACAGTTTGAACGGTTATACGGATCCATCTTTGCCGATGTAGGAGATGCGTGGACGGGTTCGTTCCCCGGTGTCGACGAATTGAAAAAAAATGCCGGGATTGAACTGCGGCTTGAATCTTTTTCGTTTTATTCATATCCCACACGAATATTTTTTAGCGCTGCGTATGGTTTCGACGAATTTACCCGGGTATTCAGGAATGAGCCGGTGACATACGGAAAACAGTGGAATTTTTATTTTGGAATTCTTTTTGGATTTGATCTGGGAACGGGATCCTTATGGAAAAAATGAAATATATATTAATTATGTTATTGCTGCCGGCGGTTTCAAATGCGGCAGACCCGCCATGGAAGACAAACCCTGTTTACCAATCGGTGTTTGACCGGGATGTTTTACAGTATCACTTCGATACATTTTCTGAAACGATCAATATAATTGATGATGGCTATTCCGGAAAAAATGTACAAAAGAAATCTCCGCTGTTGGCCGGAATTATGTCAGCTGCCGTTCCCGGAGCAGGGGAGATCTATGCCGGTTCATGGTGGCGCGGTCTCATTCATTTTGGAATTGAAATAGGGAGTTGGGTGGCATATTTTCATTACGATGCAAAGGGGGACGACCAAACGGCTTTATTTGAAAGATATGCTAACCAACACTGGGATGTTACCAGGTATGTTCGATGGTTGAACGTTTACTGGGGAGGTAGTATATACGTAGATCCAAATTATAATTTATCGCCCTGGGAACGTGTCGATTGGCAGCAAGTAAATGAGTTCGAACGTACCATTTCGCAGTTCTCACACCGGCTGGAACCGTTCGGGACGCAGCAATATTATGAACTTATCGGAAAATACCCGCAATATAATCGCGGTTGGGAAGATTCACATCCGATCGGAAATTTTGAACCTGCTGAGAATCAAATACGTGCCGAGCAGGATGCATACTTTGATGATATCAGCGAGATGTTTTCGTTGTATTCGGGTAAACGCGGATATGCCAATACTCTCTACACACGCGCGCACAATGCCGTCCTCGTGGTCTTTTTAAATCACTTCATCAGTGCGTTCCATGCCGCTCTTATTGCGCATTCATACAATCAGGCTCATATTGCCGTCGATATTGAAAACCGCAAGGATCTTTACGGTGAACGATTCGTTCCGACGATGCGGTTGCGGATAGAGTTTTAACAGCAGGCATCCAGGCTTGGCGGTTTTAACGGAATTATCCGTTCTGTGTACATTCCAAGAATTGCCGTCTTTTGTGACTGATTTTTCGTGTTTCCCCCTTCATTATTTCCGTACCCGCAATAAATTTAACACTCCCGCTCCGAAGAAAATAATATTCGGAAGCCATGCCATAAATAAGGTGTTATAATCGCTGCTCTGGCCGAGTGTTTCGCTCATTGCCATCG
>Ga0209498_1000171_pt1 | contig 38343 bp, 31 predicted proteins | sample WalLakDeSediment_FD_184131 | JGI IMG/M metagenome (GOLD analysis project Ga0209498, IMG submission 184131) | Lake sediment microbial communities from Walker lake, Nevada to study Microbial Dark Matter (Phase II) - Walker Lake 11/02/13 Deep... | ecosystem: Environmental > Aquatic > Freshwater >... | reverse complement strand
TTAGGGCAATAAAAAAAGTTGGGCTCAAGCACGGCCCATGGTTTTTTAAAAAGATGATCCGCCCCGGCAAGTTCAATGCTTTCGATTTGTTTGTTTTTATCTCGGAAAGCGAGGTCAAATTGGCTCAACAGTCCGGCGTCACTGCAGGCGTGGCGGGCGGCTATCCCAGGCTCGACGCTTTTTCCGACCCTCAGATCATGGCCAAAAGCCAGGCCATACGACAACAGCCCGGTTTCGATGCCGCGAAAAAAACGCTGCTCTTCACCACCACCTGGGACGGTTCGGGCATGAGCGCCGCCCACCGCTGGTTCAACGAACTACATTCCCTCACCGAAAAGTTCAACATTCTGCTCAGCCTCCACCCCATGATGTCAGAGGGCATGAAAGAGAAAGCCCGATCCATTCCGGGCGTTTTCCTTGCCGGCCCCGAGGAGCTGCCTGCACAAATGCTGGCAGCCGATATGCTGGTGGGCGATACCAGCTCTGTCCTGGCAGAATTCTGCGCCCTTGAAAAGCCTATCATTACCTTCACGGTAGATAAGGGCGCCCGCCTCACCCCAGAAATCAGAACCATGATTGCCGACATCTCCCTGCAGATCGAAAATACCGTTGAAATTCCAATGGCTGTGGAACAATACGAAAAGAATCCCAGCCTGAAACAGGCCCAAAGGCAACACTGGACCGGAATATTCTTTGACGACGTGAACGTTTCTCACGGGCAAAAAGCTGCCGCTGTGCTGAACGATTGGGTGAGGTATAACACGTAGTTTACACGTAGTTAAAACGTAGTTAAGTCGTTTTTTTACGTTTAAAGTATGGATTAACTACGTTTATAATATGTTCTATATTGAGTCAGGAAACGTGGAGAAGAAAAGTGTCAGGTCATGGCCATAGTACTGGCTGTTTTTTGTATATTTATATTACAAAAAATAAAAGGACCATGGCCATAAGACTCCTAATTGTTTTATTAATTGCCACTATTTTCTGGCAATGCAATGGACGAACCAAGAAAATGGAAAAACAACTTGATGTGCTGGTTATCACTGATCAAAGGAATTTCAACCGGGAGGCGTTTTTTGCCATGTTCGACAGTTTTGAGCATGTCAGGTGGCATGAGATTTCTCATCCTGAAATTCTGGACTTTTTCGGATCGGACAGCATAAGAAAATTTGATGCACTGGTGTTTTACGATATGCCCGAAGAAGTTACCCTTACGGTAGAACAAAAACAAAACATGCTGAAACTCTTCGAGGAAGGTGCCCCGGCTTTATTCCTTCACCATTCCCTTTTGTCCTACCGGCATTGGGACCAGTTCCCGGATATCATTGGGGGCAGATACTACAATAAAACCCCGCTGATCAATGAAAACGGCGACACCTTGCAATCGGTGTATCAGCATGATGTGCATTATAAGGTGAATATAGCCGACAGGTCGCATCCGATAACCAGGGGGGTGGATGATTTTGACATCCTTGATGAAGTTTATAAAAACTACTTTGTAAAAGAGGATGTGGAAGTTATATTAACCACCGATCATCCATTAAGCGGGCGTGAATTGGGGTGGGTCAATACTTTTGGAAATAGCCGGGTGGTTTTCCTGATCAATGGCCACAATGAAACGGCCTACGAAAACCCTAACTATCGCAGGTTATTGCACAACGCGATACAATGGGTAGCCTCGAATAAGAAAAACTAAACGGTGTACTGGTCGCCGGTGTCGATGCCCTGCTGGTATTCATTACCCCACAGGCCCAACCCCACCGTTATTGCCCAGAAGATAGTAAAACTCGGGCAGACAGCTTCCAAACCCATGCTCGCCGCCTGGATCGGCGGCTTGAATATGCGCGAAGGGATCAATATACTTAACTCGGCTGGCATACCTGCCTGTCAGACCCCTGAGCAGCCTGACCGTTCTTTCACTGGTGTTTTTGAAAAAATCGCTGAAAAGCTTTACTTTATGTATCTAAGAGACTGAATTTGTACATAAACGGACACTTGTGGTCTCTATTGGACACCTGTTTAATCTGTCGTTTTCCGGGTTTTCTGTTGTTAATATTCTAATCTATAATGAGATAGTATAGGTGGCATAATTATGGATTGTGTTTCTGGGTAAACAGGTTTAATCACTTTCCATAATTTATCAACCATGAAAAAAGGAAGCCTGATCATGTTTGCCTTGCTTTTGCTTATACTGCAGGGGCAGGCACAAACACCCCATTTGACCGGCGAGGTCAGGATCTCCATAGAGTCCGGCACCCTCGATGCCGATCTCATGCTAAGCAACCTTCCCCGAACGGACAATTACTCTCTGGTTTTGAACAGGGGGCTGAATGTGGAATACTTCAGGGATGCCGGCGATTCATTCCATTACGGTTACCGGTTTGAATACGACCGGAATGTTAATTATGAAGGCTTTCAGTATCATTTCCCGTCAACCGGCGACAAGGGCCGCTTTCTGCCCCGCGCCTTCAGGGTTAAATACACCGGGAAGTTTCCCGTTATCAGCGACACACTGCGCGCCACCGATTGGGGTGACTGGAAAGGCAATATCGCCTTTAACGGCCAGTCGGTCCGTGCCGCGGAACAAACAGCCTGGTATCCATTGCTATTTGATCATGAAACAGGCTTCAAGCACCTGGATTATACCTACGAGGTGACGATCAGCTGTGCAGACTGCTCGGCCATTTATTTTAACGGCAGTGAGCCGGTGAAGGGGCAACAGGCAACCTTCCATTCAGACTTGCCTGTTCCGCTGATGATCTTTGCCGGCCATTTTGATTTTTCATTTTTTGACAGGGTGGGTTTCGTCAATTCGGGATTGCGGACGGAAAAGCAGGAAACACTGGTCAATCTGGCCGACCGTATCATTGAATTTTATGAGGAAAAGATTGGAATTCCCTTTGGCAAAAGCTCCCTGGTTTTCTTAAACACCACTCCGTTGTCGAAAAGAAACGCCTGGATGTTCGTGACTTATCCGACCATTGCCATTGTGGGTAGACCCGGGAATTATTCGCTAAGGGACCGTTTTGACCCGGAAACATTTCAAATCAGGTATGAAGCCTTCTATGCCACAATGGCCCATGAATTCGGGCATTACTATATCGGGAATTATTTCAGGCCCAACAGCACGCTTTTTTGGTTTTTCGGGGAAGGTTTGACAGATTATCTGTCCTTTCTCGCGGTAAGAAAGCTGGTAGGGGAGGCGTTTCAACAGGAAAAGATTGCATCTTACTGCAAACAAGTGGCAGATTTTGAACCCATTCCGCTGCATAAAGTTACCCGGGCAGGTGAAATATGTGAATGGTACAAGTACAGGTATGCTCCCCTGATGCTTCTTGCCATGGAGCAGGAGATCGGGGAGGAGTCCATGTGGGCCTGGATCCGGGAGGTACTTGCTTCAGACGGACAGGTAACAGACTACGATTTTTTGCTCTCCAGTTTCGCCAGGGCGGGCATTCCGCAGGAAACAATCAACTACCTGGTTGAACAATATATAGAAAGCGAGGAGGCAAAACAAAACGTGCTGGGGAAACTGCAATAGCAGGGATGGCTATGTAAACCGCAGAAACAGGACGGATCTCCCTGCGGTTTTCACATGCAGGGTGCCGTTCGCTTCGGCATAGGGAACCACCTGGTCGCTGACCGGCCCGCCCCACTGCCTGTGGGCAGAGTAAACCATCAGCTCCGGCCTGCAACCCGGCTCCATCCGAATGTCAGCCACCATTTCTTCACCGGAGAAGGACTGCAAGATACTTTCTTCCGCGGCAGTTTGTTGTGGCCTAATCCTTAACACAACGAATGGAGAAGGCGGCTCTTTTACCGAAAATAATTCTTTGCGAACTGCTGCTGTCGTTGAAAAGGTAATGGCTCCAGGCGCTGGTCTCATCCACATCGCCAGCCGAACGCCAGTAACCGAAAGACCCCATATAATCGAAGTTTCCGCTGCTGTAGCGAATTCCGGCAGGAAGTGCTGAAAATCCTGAGGCATTTCTTTTCTCAGGGAAGTCGGCGTTGCCAACCACGCCTTCCGTTGATGAGTTGCTCCATCCGGAAGCAGAAGCCAACGACTTCGCAATTTTATTGCCAGTGTTTGTGTTATCATAGTTAAATCCGCTGGCTATCAGGTGGTTTTCCAGGGTGGTCCATTCTGCATCGGTTGGCACATGCCAGCCTACAGGGCAAACATTTCTGCTGTCGTTAACCACGTGCCAGGTATAGAGCCTTCCTAATAAAGGCACATTGCCCTCATTGCCGCCGGCAGGCCAATGGTATTTAGGAGCAGCTTCTTCAGTTATGTTTAATGACACTGGCTGGGTGGTGCCAATAGGGTCGCCATTGCTATATTTTGTTGTTTTCAGGTTCTCGGCCATCCACACTTGGTTGCCGATAGCAATTGTATTGTAAACATTGCCTTCGATATCAGTTACGCCTTCTATGGTTTCAAAAGTAATTTCATTGCCGTAAAAAGTTCCTGCGCTATTCATGGCAAATGCTCTGACGTAATATTTGGTTTGGGGCATAAGGTTGCTTAGCGAACTTGTAAACATTTCGGCACCCGAATTATTTGAATTGCTCCCGTGGTTTTGCTCTAAGCTTGGGTTGGTTTCAAGGCCCCAAACAATACCACTTGAAATAATACTGCCTCCGCCTTTGTCGCTAATGGTTCCTCCGCTCCAGGCGCTTTTAGCGGTAATTTCAGTCACTTCCAGCGTGCTGAGGATGACTGGCTTGGAAGGCTCTTCTTTTTGGCAGGAATAAAATCCGATGGCAAGCCACAGAAGCACAGCCAAGGTAAGTGTCTTTTTATGTTTAATTATTTCCATCAAGATGATTAATCAACCAAATAAACCGAAAAGTACTGCGCTTGTTCGATTTTTTTGTTTGGGGAAGAGGAAAATATGTGGCTGGATAAAAGAAAAAAGCCGTCCAGAGGACGGCCATTAAAAACCCTTTGTACCCGGAGCCGGGCTCGAACCGGCACGGCCGCAATGGCCACAGGATTTTAAGTCCTGGGTGTCTACCAATTCCACCATCCGGGCAGGTGACACTTTCCTTCACGAAATTATAAAAAAAAACCTCTTTGCAGAGGTTTTTAGAGCGGAAAACGGGACTCGAACCCGCGACCCCGACCTTGGCAAGGTCGTGCTCTACCAACTGAGCTATTTCCGCAGTTGTGTTTTGAGGGTGCAAATATACAAGCATTTTTTTAATCTGAAAAAATTTTTCTGAACTGATAAATTTTTTTTTTCGTGCCACTTCTTAAATGCTGTTAAAAAGTGCGATGGTTTGTTTTTAATGTTTATTTTTGTGCCCCAAACATAACAGTCTTAACAGTATTAACCAACTCGAAAACACACAGATGAAAAAGCTGCTTTATCTTTCTCTTTTGGTTCTTCTCCTTGTGGGCAGCACCGTATCGGCACAAACACCCAAATTTGGTCATATCAACACCAATGAGCTTTTGAGCATTATGCCCGGCCGTGAAGGAGCCCAGCAGGAGCTCGAGCGTTATGCCCGCGATCTGGAAACCCAGTTCACGGCCATGCAAACCGAATTGCAGACCAAATACACAGACTATCTTGCCAACGAAGCCACTTTTTCTGAGCTGATCAGAAATTCGAAGCAGCGCGAAATAACCAGCCTGCAGGAGCGCATCCAAGAATTCCAGGAGCAAGCTCAGCAAGATCTTATGAACCAGGAAAACCGTTTGCTCAGTCCCGTTATTGAGGCGGCCCGTCAGGCCATTTCAGATGTTGCCAGTGAAAACGGTTTCGCCTATGTGTTCGACACTGCCAGTGGCACTGTTATTCATTCCCCAGCCAGCGACAATATCCTCGACCTGGTAAAAAAGAAACTCGGCATCGAATAAGATTATTTGAAGTCCAATTATTAAAAAAGCCTCGTGATTCGGGGCTTTTTTATGGGCTTTCATCATTGTACCAGCTGGCATACTTCACGTAGTTGTTCGATATTCGCTCAAGCAGATCGCTGGTAAGTTCTTCGCTTATATCCTTTATTTTCTTTGCAGGAATGCCGGCATAAACGCTTCCAGGCTCCACCACGGTGTTCTCGAGCACCACCGCCCCGGCGGCAATAATGGAGTTTTTACCAATGCGTGCATTGTCCATCACAATGGCATTCATGCCAATCAGTACATTGTCCTCGATGGTACAACCATGCACAATGGCCTTGTGGGCAATGGAAACGTTGTTTCCGATGGTAGTGGGGGCAGTTTTGTATGTGCAATGGATAATGGCCCCATCCTGTATGTTTACCTTATTTCCAATACGAATATAATGCACATCGCCACGCACCACCGCATTGAACCATACGCTGCACTGGTCGCCCATCACCACATCGCCTATAATGGTGGCATTGTCGGCCAGGTAGCAGTCTTTTCCGAATTCAGGCGTGAAGCCCCGTATGCTTTTTATGAGTGCCATAATGGTTTAACAAACAAAGCGTTCTTTCGTTCCCTAAATTCCCAGCAAGGCAGCCAGCGGATCATTGCCGCCAAACAGCATGCGTTCGGGATTTTCGATCATTTCCTTTACCTTTACCAGAAAGCCAACCGACTCTTTGCCGTCGATTATGCGGTGGTCGTAGCTCAGGGCCAGGTACATAATGGGTCTGATCTCCACGCGGCCATTCACAGCCACGGGTCGTTCCACAATGTTGTGCATGCCCAGAATGGCGGCCTGGGGTGGATTAATAATGGGAGTGGAAAGCATGGATCCAAATACCCCGCCGTTGGTTATGGAAATGGTGCCACCGGTAAGTTCTTCAATGCTGATCTTATTGTTGCGGGCTTTCAGTGCCAGTTCGGCAATCTTCAGTTCCAGTTCTGGTACCGACAAGCTCTCGGCGTTGCGGATCACCGGCACCATCAGTCCTTTTGGAGTGCTAACAGCTATGCCCACATCCACGTAGCCCGGTATAACAATGTTGTTGTCTTCGATGCGGCCGTTCACCTGTGGGAAGTGGGGGATGGCGTCCGTTATTGCCCTGGCAAAGAACGACATCAGGCCGACCTTGACGCCGTATTTCTCCTGGAAATTTTTCTGGTATTTTTTGCGTAGCTCCATCACGGCCGACATGTCCACTTCGTTGAAGGTGGTGAGCATGGCAGTTTGGTTTTTTACGGCCACCAGTCGCTCGGCCACTTTTTTGCGCAGGGTCGACATTTTCTGGCGCTCTTCGCCACGCCCGCCACTCCATGAAGTTGCTGCCGTGGGATCAGCAGCCGGCTTTTGCCCGCTCTTCTTGTGGTACTCATGGGCAATGGCAGTCAGGATGTCTTTGCGGGTTATGCGGCGGCCGTCGGGCCGGAGGTTGTCTTCCGGATTTTGAATGCCCAACTCGTCGAGCAGCTTTTGGGCCTGTGGCGAAAAGGTAAAGGCGGCAGCAGAGGCTTCCTTCTGTTCGGTTTTTTCTTTGGCAGGCTTTTCGGTGGCAGTCGCTTCTTTCTCGGCGGTTGCTTCCTTGTCCTGCGCTTTTGCGGAAGGGGAGGGCTGTTCTTCGGCCTCGGCTGCACCTTCGGGCGCCATTGCCTCGGTGTCGATCTGCCCGATAATCTTACCGGGCTCCGTGGTAGTGCCCTCTTCTACTGTAATCTTGATCTTTCCTGCCTGCTCTGCGCTGATGGTCAGGGTGGCTTTGTCAGAATCAATTTCGGCAATCTCCTGGTCTTTTTCCACGTAAGTGCCATCTTCAACCAGCCAGCGGGCCAGCTCTACCTGGGTGATGGATTCGCCCGCTGAGGGCACTCTGATGTCAATAAGCATGTTTTATCTGGTTTTAAGCTGTTTCAACTAATTCGCTGATGCAAAGCTGCCTGCATTCTCGGCAAACATTCTTGCAGTCGCACTCTTCAAAGGCTTTTTCCACGATCTTTTTCTGTTGCATACCATGGAATTTACTCGAACCGCTGGCCGGGCTGGCGCTGGGCGGGCGGGCAATCACACTCATAGGAATGCCATCGAGGTTCAGTGCAAGGAAAGGCCAGGCACCCATGTTCTGGGGCTCTTCCTGCACCCAGATGATGCGTCTGGCGCCACTGTATTTCTCGAGCAAGGCTTTCAGCTGCTTCTGGGGCAGGGGATAAAGTTGCTCCAGCCTGAGAATGGCCGTTTTGTCGAAGCCTTGGGTATTTTTTTCTTCCAGCAACTCATAATAGATCTTTCCGCTGCAAACCAGCACCCTGTCGACTTGCTCTGGTATGGCCTGTTTGTCGTCGATCACTTCCATAAAATGGCCCTGGCTCAGTTCGTCGAGGGCAGAGGTACACTGCGGGTGGCGCAGCAGGCTTTTTGGTGTAAAAACCACCAGTGGCTTTCGGAAAGGTCGCTTCATTTGCCGGCGTAGCAGGTGGAACAGGCTGGCCGGGGTGCTGCAGTTGGCCACCTGTATGTTGTTTTCGGCGCAGGAGGCCAAAAAACGCTCCATGCGTGCGCTCGAATGCTCCGGTCCCTGTCCTTCGAAACCGTGGGGCAGATACATCACCAGGCCGTTCATTACCTTCCATTTTTCTTCGGCGCTAGTAATAAACTGATCGATAATGATTTGTGCCCCGTTGTTGAAGTCGCCAAACTGGGCTTCCCAAATCACCAGGCTGCCCGGGCTGGCCATGGCATAGCCATATTCGAAGCCCAGCACCCCATATTCAGAGAGCAAAGAGTTGTAAATTTCGAAAGGAGCCTGACCCTCGCCAAGATTATTGAGGGGCACATATTCTTCTTCCGAATCTTCCAGCTTAATAACGGCATGGCGATGGCTGAAGGTGCCGCGCTCCACGTCCTGGCCGGAAAAGCGTATGTGCACGCCCTCGCTGAGCAGGCTGGCGTAAGCCATGGTTTCGCCCATGGCCCAATCGAGGCCGCCGCCATTGGCTATCATTTGCTGGCGCTCTTCCATAAGGCGGCGTGTTTTGCGGAAGAAGGGCTTATCGGGCGGCAGCTGGGTAACCTTTTGCCCCAGGCTTTTTAATACCTCTTTGTCAACTGCCGTGCCGGTGATTAGCTCCATTTCCTCCCTGCTGGCCCTGGTATAACCCTGCCATGTATTCTCGAGGAAGGGGTCGATATGGCCTTTTTCGATTTTACGGGCCTTCTCTAGTTCACCTTCCAGCATTTCTTCGAAAGTTTTACGCAAAGCTTCGGCGCCACCCATGTCGATGACGTTTTCCTTCAGCAGCTTTTCAATGTAAATAGTGGCCGGGTCGGGGTGTTTTTCAATAATCTTGTAAAGGATGGGTTGGGTAAATCGCGGCTCGTCGCCTTCGTTGTGGCCGTGTTTGCGGTAGCTTAGCAGGTCAATAAAGACATCGCGCTGAAAGCGTTGGCGAAACTCCATGGCCAGCTCAATGGTATAAACTACGGCTTCCACATCATCGCCGTTTACATGAAAGATAGGCGACTGTATTGTTTTGGCCACGTCGGTGCAATAGGTGCTTGAGCGGGCATCGAGGTAGTTGGTGGTAAAGCCTAGCTGGTTGTTTATAACCAGGTGTATGGTACCGCCGGTTTTGTATGCCGGCAATTGCGACATTTGCAGCACCTCATACACTATGCCCTGGCCTGCAATGGAGGCGTCGCCATGAATGAGTATGGGTAACATCTTGCACAGGTCGCCACCGTGTTTTTTATCGGCCTTGGCGCGTGCCAGCCCTTCAACCACCGGATTTACCGCTTCAAGGTGGCTGGGATTGGGTGCAATACTAAGGACCACCGCATGCCCCTGGCGGGTATTGGTTTCGAGGGTGCAGCCCAGATGGTATTTTACGTCGCCCAGCAGGGTCTCTTCTTCATACTCCTTGCCTTCAAACTCGCTGAATATTTTGTAATAAGGTTTCTTCAGGATGTTGCCCAGCACGTTGAGGCGGCCGCGGTGGGCCATTCCCAGCACTACTTCGCTGACGCCCTTTTCCGCTCCTTTGTCAATCACGGCATCGAGGGCAGGGATAAGGGTTTCGCAGCCCTCGAGCGAGAAACGCTTCTGCCCCGGAAAACGCTTGCGAAGAAACTGCTCAAAGCCCACCGCCTCTGTCAGCTTCTCCAGGATACGGATTTTCTTTTCAGCGTCGAAAACCGGGGTGTTGCGGCTGCTCTCCATGCGGTGGCGAAGCCACTCCACAATCTCGGGCGTGCGTATGTACATGTATTCTACGCCAACGCTCTGACAATAGGTTTGCTGCAGGTTGGCAATGATGCGTTCGAGGGTGGCCGGCCCAATACCAATCTCGTTGCCGGCCTGGAAGGTAGTTTTGTGGTCACTGCTGCTCAGGCCAAAGTTCTCAGGGTCGAGTGTGGGGCTGTACTTTCGGCGGGTACGTACCGGGTTGGTCTGGGTAAAAAGGTGTCCACGCTCACGGTAGCCATTGATCAGGTCGAGGACGTTAAATTCGTTTTTGAACAGCACCGTTTCGCGCTCGCCAAAAGCAGCATCTTGAGGGAAATGGGCCTGTGCAAATTCAAAGCCTTCGAAAAACTGGCGCCAGGAGGGATCGACCGAGCTGGGGTCAGAGGTGTACTTTTTGTATAATTCTTCTATTCCTGAAACCTCCGAATTCCCTAAATATGAGAATTTTTCCATATTAGTTCTTTGCTTAGGCAGATAGCTTATACAAATGTAGTACAAAAAAATCTATAAAAAATTTTGCGCTTTGGAATTATTGGTTTATTAGCACTTTTGACCATATAACCAAGAAAAATTTTAAAAAACTTAGATACTTAAGTTTTTTTTTGTTTCTTTAACGTTTGAAAAACCATGTACTCCGAATAAAATTAATGGTTAAACTAAAGCAGGAGGCCTATGATTACCAGTTTGTTAAAAAGGACTTATCATTAAAAAAAATTACTAACCAAAAACGAATCCTTATGAAGAGAATTACTTTGTTGTTATTTGCGATTTTTGCTGGTTTCTTGGCATTCTCGCAAGGTCCTGGCGATTTAACGGAGGAACAAAAGATTAGGCTGGAGAATGAAAGGCCAAATGTGGAAAATTCCATCAGGCTGGATCCTTCTCATAAAGCGAGTCTTGTCAACCCTGTGATGCAGATTCCCATCTCTGTGAATAAGTCAGGTGCATTAAAGGCCCGTGATGGAAAAAACATTTCCGTGCTGGTGGCCAGCCCCAATGCTGCCGATTTTAATACACACGTCTTGCCCACCATGCAGACTTTTGGCGGAGTAACCTACACGGCAACTGCCGCTTTGGGCGCCCTTACCGTTGAAGAGATGCTTAGCTATGATGTGGTTTGGACCTTCAACGTGAGCACCTGGCAGACAGAAACGGGCACCACCGCTGTGGAATGGAGCAACAAGCTTGGCGATTTTATTACCCAGGGCGGATACCTGGTTGAGAGCCAGTTTGTGAATAGCTACGACGAATGGGGTCTGGGCAGCGGCCTATATATGACGGGCAATATGTCGCCCTTTATCAAGGCCACCCTCGACCGCCCAACCGGTACATTTAACCTTGGTGAAGTGCTGGTTCCCAGCCATCCCATTATGTCGGGTGTTACGCAGGTAAGCACCACTTATTTTGTTCAGAATGTGGTGGCGCGACCAAATGCAACCTTGATCGCAAAATGGGGCAATGCCCAGACCGACCCTTTGGTTGCTGCTTATGACAATATTGTTGCCTTCAATGCCGACCCTGTAATGTCAACCGGTTCGGTTATGCAGCCGGGTATCGGCGGCGATGGATTTTTGATGTTTCATAACGCTATTGTTTGGTTGTACAACAACCAGGCTGATCCACTTTCTCCTGCTGCCCCCACAGGGCTGACTGCCACTGCAGGTGCCATGGGTGCATTGACCGTTGAGCTGGAGTGGACCAACCCCACCACTACCTTTGATGGCAGTCCGCTGACGGCTATCACTGCAGTGAAGATTCACCGCGAAGGCACCCTGATTCAAACCATTGACAACCCTGCACCTGGTGCCGCGCTGGATTATACCGATAACACCATGACCGCTCCCGGTATTTATAACTACACTGTTATTGCCGAGAATGCCGTTGGTGAAGGACCTGCTGCCGGTGTTTCGGTATACGTGGGAGAAGATTTTCCGGGTGCACCCGCTGATGTAATTCTTGTGGCCCAGGGCAACAATGGCTTTGTTACCTGGACCGCACCGACCTCCGGTATAAACGGTGGTTATCTGAATCCTGCCGGCATGAACTACAAGGTGGTTCGTATGCCCGGTAACGTGGAAGTTGCTGACGGCATTACTGCCACTGAATACGTGGATAATACAGTTCCCGGTATCGGCAACTATTACTATGCAGTAACCGCCAGCAACGACCTTGGCGTGGGTGGAAGTGCCAACTCCAATATGGCCTTGCTGGGTGCAGAGGGCGTACTCATGTACGAAACCTTCAATTATGCCACAGGTGCGCTGCCTCCAGGCTGGGTGGTTGATGGCATGGGACAGGCCAACTGGACAGTTAATAATTCCAACCTTGCTGGTGGAACTGCTCCCGAGCTTCGCTTCACCTTTACTCCGAGTTTTATAGGCCTAACCAGGATAATCAGTCCTCCTGTTACTGTGGAAGACGGTCAGGCGCTTAAGTTTAATTTCAGGCAGTTTCTGAGCAACTATTCTACCAACCAGGGAGAAATTGCCGCTATAGATGTTTCATATGATGGTGGTACTACCTGGGCACCCGTTTGGGAGCAGGAAATCACTGCAAACATTCCGGCTGGTATTTATGAACTATTTATTGACGTTCCTGCCGGCAAAACCAGTATGCACCTGGGTTTCCGCTTCGAAGGCAATTCTTTCAACATTAACCAATGGTATTTTGACAACTTGGTGCTGGAGCCCGTGGTAGATTACGACCTGGTCGCTGTTTCCATTACTGGTAATGCCACTCCGACAGCAGGTTCCGAAAGCATTTACAGTGTTACGGTCAGAAATGGGGGTAATATGACTGCCTCAGCCTATACCGTGAAACTGATGATGCAAGGTGGTGTTGAGCTGGCTTCCGTCCCGGGAACACCCCTGGAGTTTACTGAGTCAAGCACTTTCCAGATTCCATGGACCCCTGCAGTTGACGCTGAAGGTCCAACCTATCTCTACGGCTATGTTGATTATCCTGCCGATGAATTGCCTGGCAACAACCAGACATCAAACTTGAATGTGGTTGTCCAGGCAGGTGGTACCGTGGCTGTTTCAATTGGAACAGGAGACCTCAACCTCTATATGCCATATAACTTCCTCTACCACCACAGTCTCTCACAAAATATTTACTATCCTGATGAGATTGGAATAAGTGGAGGGGTAATCACTGCGCTTCAGTACAAGAATTTCTTCAATGATGGGTACATGGATCGCGAAATTCAGATATGGCTGGGTGAAACCACCCTGAATGACCTTTCCGAAGGCTGGGTCGATCCGGCAAGTCTGCAGCTGGTATTCAGCGGTACTGTTGATTTTCCCGCAGGAACCAATGACATTCTGATCCCACTGGATGCTCCTTATGTATATGGTGGCGGAAACCTGGTAGTTTACAGCCACAAGTCAGACGTGGTCTGGTCTGGGTCAAAGTACTTTAAAGGTTCAACCACTGCCGGTTCAAACCGTTCGAGGAGAGCTCAGCAGGATAACACCCCGCTGAATCCAACCTCACCACCTGCCGGCTTGGTAAACAATGACTATCCAAACATTGTAATGTACTTCTCAACCGCAGGCCTTGGTTCACTGGAAGGTGTGGTAACCGATGGTACCGATCCGCTGGAAGGCGTTCATTTGAATGTTGAAGGCACAACCATCAGCACAACCACCAACGCTGAGGGCGAATACAGCTTCCCATACCTGACAGGCGGAGACCATGTGTTGGTAGCCAGCCTCATCGGATATACCGAAGTGTCTGCTCCGTTTACGATTGTGGCCGATGAAACCACCTTGCTCAATATTGAACTTGATCCTTTGACTACGGTATCGGTAAGCGGTTTTGTTGCCGGCAGCCAGGCTCCCACCGTGGGCCTTGAAGGTGCAATGGTGCACCTGGGTGGATATGGCGATTTCGAAACACTGACAGATGCCAATGGTAACTTTGTGTTCCCGGAGGTGTTTGCCAATCAAAGCTATACCATTCATGTGCAGGCCGATTCTCATATTCCCTATAATGGGGCTTTTGAGCTTGGCGAGGTTGACTTGGTACTGGATAATATTATCCTCGAATATACTGATGTGGTTGAAATAACAATTGGCGATGGTGCCGTGCTGGCTTACCAGCCCATTAACTTCTACTACGACCACAGTATTACCCAGACACTGTACTTCCCTGATGAAATTGGAATGGGCGGTGGCGTGATTACTGCGCTGAAGTATTTCTACAATTTCACCCAACCCCAGTTGAATAAGGAAGTGAAGGTTTACCTGGGAGAAACAGATGCTGCTGACCTTTCTGCAGGTTGGGTAGATCCTGCTTCTCTTGAGCTGGTATTTGATGGCTTGTTAGATTTCCCAAGCGGAACCCAAAACATAATTATTGAATTGGATGATATTTATGTTTATAGTGGTGGAAATCTTGTGGTTTATGTTCACAAGGCCGACGGTTCCTATGTTTCTGGCCAGAACTTCCTGAACACTAACGATCCAGGTTCGAACAGGACCCGCCGGGCGCAAAGGGATGGTACTCCCATTGACCCGCTGAATCCCGGAATAGCAGGTGCTGCAAACAGCGATTTCCCGAATATTGTGCTGTTTATTTCCACTGCTGGTCTGGGTGGCCTTGAAGGAACCGTTACCGATGGTGCCGACCCCCTTGAAGGTGTGATGGTAAGCGTGCTAGGCACCAATGCCAAGACTTACACCGACGATGAAGGCTTCTATGAGTTCCCCTTCTTGCTGGCCGGAACCTACGATGTGAAATTCGAACTTTTTGGCTATTATGATCTTATTGAGGAAGATGTGATTATCGTAGAACAGGAAACAGCTACCCTGGATGCAGAACTCATGGCCATTCCAACCGTTATGGTAAGTGGCTTTGTTGGCGGCAGCGATTACCCGACCGTAGGTCTGGAAGGTGCTGTGGTTAAGCTGACGGGTTATGACAACTACGAAGTGATGACCGATGCCAATGGCGAATTTGATATCACTGGCGTTTATGCCAACAATACCTACGCTTTAACTGTAGCTTTTGCCGGCTATGAGCCTTATGCGGGAGAGGTTGTGGTTGAAACCACCGATGTGGTACTGGCCAATATTATCCTGAATGAGATTGCCCTGCCGGTATCCAATGTGGTTGCCGCAGAAGTTGAAGAAGGTGTCCATATTTCATGGGAAGAGCCTTCACCGGCCATGGAATTCCGTTATGACGACGGGGTTGTAGATGGCCAGCTTGGCTTCCAGGGAACCTGGAACAGTTTGATGGGTGCGGCTCATCACCGCAATGCCCAGCTTCAGGAAATGACCTGGATGCTCACCAGCGAAGGTGGCCCGCACAATACCGTGAAGGTTTGGGTGCTTGGCCTGACCGCTACTGGAACTCCCGACAGGAACAACGTGCTGTATTCTGCAGAAAACGTTCCTAATGTTGATGGCGAGTGGAACACCTACACCTTTGCTAACCCCATAGATGCCCCCAATGGATTCTTTATGGGTCTGAGCTATAACGGTTTCCTTGGTCTGGCAATCGACGATGGCCTTGGCGATCCCTGGGCTTTTGTTCCCGCAACCCAGTTTGGCGTATTTAACATCACCGATCCAACCAGTCTCTTTACCCCCATTGAAAACTGGGATTTCCAGGTAAGCTATCTGCTGCGCGGATTCGGACTGGACTTTGGTCCTGCCAAAACCCAGGGCAAACAAATGGCTGATGCAGCTCCTGTTGGCCCTGCCCCGGAAAGAGGCGAGCTGAAGCCCGCTTTCGAGGCCGGTGAACCAACCTACACCTATGTTCCCGATATGGAACTGCTGCTAAGAGGCAAGGCCCTTGAGGTATTTAATATTTATCGTTTCCTTGTGGCAGACCAAGCCAATCCTGAAGCATGGACCAGCGTTGCCACTGGCGTGGAAACATGGGAATACCTTGATGAAGACTGGTATGAGCTTCCTGTTGGCGTTTACAAATATGCCGTTGTGGCCGAATACACCAATGGTGTGCTGGCTCCTGCTGCCCTCTCCAACGAACTTGCGCTGGGTATGAGTGCAGAGGTTACGGTTAACGTTACAACCAACTCAGGCGACAGCCCTGCAGGTGCAGTACTGGTGCTTACCAACCAGAACGGCAACCCTGATCATGTTTACACCATGACCGCTGCTGCTGATGGCGTAGTGGTGTTCCCTGCTGTTTGGCTGGGTACTTATGATCTGGCCATTAACCTGACAGGTTTTAACACCTTTACCCAAGCCGATATCGTGGTTGCTGACGAGCTCACTATTCCTGCTGTTCTCGTTGAGACTATTGTGGCGCCTTACGGCCTGGTTGTCGTTGAAGGCGAAAACGCCGGCGAAGCGCACTTTAGCTGGAACAACGTAATGGCTGAAGAACTGGAAGAAGACTTTGAAGGAACCGTATTCCCACCCGAAGGCTGGGCGAAGCTGAATCCTGATGGTGGCACTGGCTGGGAGATTATTAATGTGGGAACCACTCCCTTGCCTGGCTGGCAAGGAGGTGTTGCTGAAGCAGCTCCAAATGGTGGAACCAAAATGGTCTTTGCTTCCTGGGAACAGGGAGGCGCCACCGCCAACGATCAGTGGTTGATTACGCCGCAGATCGTTGCTGCCGAAGGATTTGAATTCTCCTTCTACCTGAGATACTGGCCTGACGCTTACCCAGATCAGGTGGATATTCTGATCTCTACTACCGATCAGAACAACACTGCAGCATTCGACGTTGTTGTTGCCAACCTAACTTTCACCACAGGTAGCAGCATGGACTGGGTGCTTTACACCTACGACCTGACTGATTTTGTTCCTTCGGCTACTCCGGTTTATGTTGCTTTCCGTGAACACGTGCTGGACAACTTTAATGATGGTGCAGCTATTATGCTTGACAACGTTTATTACGGACCAGCCAAAAAGCATGCACAACCCGAACCTCTTGCAAATAATGAGTTGCACAGCATCACTGCCCGTGACTTTGATTATGTAAGGGCTCCGAGCCAAGGCACCCGTGCTTTTGTCAGCTACAATGTATTCCTTGATGATATGACTTCACCCGTTGCCACTGGTGTTACCACCACCGAGTTCCTGTTTACCGGACTTACCAATGGCAATTATGTTGCCGGTGTACAGTCGGTTTATACCTCGGGTGCCAGCGAAGTAATTACTGAGCCTTTCACTATTACCAATGGTGTGGTTGACGAACTCTTCATGGTAACCTTCAACGTACATATGCATGCGGTTGAGTTTGATCCAGACACCGATGAGATTTACATCTCTGGTGAATTCCCGCAATGGATTGAGCCGGGCCAGAATCCCGACTTCATGCTGCAAACCACCGACGATCCGATGATCCTTACCCTTACCCTCGAACTTGAAGCAGGTGATTATGCTTACAAGTATTTCATGGGCACAGGCTGGAACAACGGTGAATGGCCGGGATCTCCCGACAGGGTGATTACGATTGACGATGACATGACCATTGACAACGTGTTTGGCGACATCAACGATGCGGTATCCGTACCTGCTATCAGCGATGCGAGCCTCAGCGTATTCCCCAACCCCGCCAGCAGCATGCTCAGCATTGTTTCGGGCGAGATGATCCGCGAAGTACGCCTGATCGACATGCTCGGACAGGTTGTTTACAGCTCCGCTGTTCAGGGCGAACGCCACGAACTGAATGTGGCCGGATTCCGCAATGGCATCTACTTCGTTCAGGTACTCACTTCTTCTGGTCTGCAAACCTATAAGGTTCAGATTCAGAAGTAAGCCCCTGCGGCAATTCAATAAAAAAGGCCCCCAAAAATGGAGGCCTTTTTTTATTGGGATTTGTCTGGGTCTTATTCGAGCGGAGGCAGCATGGCCTCAATCTTTTCGCGATCGGGCTCCATCCAGTCAGGCAGCTTCAGGCTCTGCCCCAGCGCGTCGGGGGCTTCATCAATCAGGAAGCCAGGGCCCATGGTGGCGATTTCGAAAAGAACGCCTCCCGGCTCGCGAAAATACACCGACTGGAAGTACTTACGGTCTAAAACCTGCGACACCTGTATGCCTGTTTTGCTTAGTCGGTCTTTGAGCTGCTTTTGCGTTTCCAGATCGGTTGTAGAGAAGGCCACATGGTGTGCCGTGCCGATGCCGCCTTTGTGGTGGGGCATCGAAGGCCTGGAAACCAGGTCTACATAATTTCCCGGAAGGGCCTCGCCAGTATAAAGCCTGATGCGGTCGTTTTCCTCAACAAGGCGCTTGTGGTCAAGCTTGTTGACCATAAAAAAGGCTGTCTTGTCGGCAATGCTGCAGGTAAGCTCCACATGGCTAAACCCTTTTATGGCATTTTCGCCTTTAATACCAGGTGTTTCCACGCCCTTGCGCGGGTCGTTGGGGCTGGCCACAAGTTCGAGCTCCATGCCATCCAGGTCGTAAAGGGTAAAATAGCTTTCATCAAAGCGGTGAAAAGGACCCCTGAAATCGACCTGGTATTCCTTGAGGCGTTTTTTCCAGAAATCGAGGGAGTCGGTGCCCACCGAAAAGCCAATGACATTGGTGGAGCCCACCCCCGACTGTCCGCGGGGCATGCCCAGAAACGGAAAAAAAGTGATGACTGAGCCGGGGCTTCCCGTGGCATCGCCAAAATAAAAATGCCAGGTATCGGGGCTGTCGTAGTTCACTGTCTTTTTCACAAACTGCAACCCCAGAATTTCGGTGTAAAACCGGACATTCTTCCTGATGTTGCCGGTCATGGCAGTGACATGATGTATTCCTTTAATCATAACAAAGCAATTTATAATGGTACCTTAGTAAACCGATAAACGGCCCTATAGGTTCAACGCAGGCGCCGCAGCATGGGGATGCGCTTCCAGGCATCGCCATGGCCGTAAAGAAAAGATTTAACGGCTGAAAGCAGGATAACCGGCATAAAGGCGGGATGAAATGCCTGTGGCAAAACCGGCCATAACAGCAGCAGCATTATATTAAGCGCAAACACTACCTTGAAGTAATGACGAGGAATGCCAATAGGGTAAATCATATTGCCTTTAAAAATAAAGTACAGATGTGTAGGCAGGGCCCACAGCAGGTTAAGGTTGGCATTGGTAGCCTCATGGTCGGAAAGGAACCACAGGAACAAAATTACAAGACCCACCACACCCAGCAGCGAAAAGAAGAACTTGTCGAACACCCTGGCAAATCGAATCTTAAGCAGGGAGAGCAATCCCAGCAGAAAAAGCAGCCAACCGGCCGCCACGGGGCCAAAAACTCCGGGTTTGGCAGGTTCAAAAGTTTGCTCCAGCACCAGAGAATAGCGTTCTACCAACGGGCGGCCATTGCTGTGGCGGGCCTGTGCAAAAGCCAGGAACATTTCATCGGGCAGAAACATATAGTGCCAGGGGATGGCTTTGCGGTCCGACGGCAGTCCCAGCACCAGGTCGATGCCAAAACTAGCCCAGGGCTTGTTCTCCAGGTATGGCTTCAGCATATCGCGAAAGGAGCGGTTGTATTCAGGCACAGGGTCTTCGCCCCAGTCGGGCTGCAGCTGCACATCCACAATGTCGCGAATACGTGTGGCACAATTGTCGAAAAAGAAATCGTAGAGGTAATACTCATTGCCAGGCTGGCGGTTGACCTGCAAAAAATCATAGATGCGCTGCATCTCTTCCTGGCTCAAATTAAGCACCTGCTCCGATATGCCGCGGCCCTCGTAGCGGTATTCGAGCAGAAAATATTCGTGGGGCACCACCGAAAGTTTGTAGAGTAGCTGTCCGCGCAAAAACTTCATGTAGAAGTTGGGCGTGTCGAAGTCGAAGGTACCATAGTTATATACCTCGTCGAGGCCCGTCTCGGGATCAATGACCCGCAGGGCGCTGTGCCCAAAAACAGAGTAGAGCTCATCGCCAGGGGTGGCGGTAAGCATCGAAATGCGGGCGCGGGAGGACAGCTCACGAGAGTTTCCAAGCACTGCAATTTGCCCCATAAGCATAATCAGCAGCACAAATAGCGATACCTTCTTCATGAAATAGAATTTATGCAAAATTACTGTTAAAAAAACAACCAGCCCCATTGCATTTGCAAAAATGGCAATTTTTAGGGTTGGGGCAAGGAAACGATAAACAACATTGAAGGTGATTTTCTAAAAGGCGGTTTCCGGCCTTATGAAACAAAAACAGTTTCAGTACTTTTTTTTCTGAAACACATGTCATTCGAAAATTTTTTATGCTTATCTTTGCACCCTGAATTTTAGCCCGTTTTGTTATCCGATATATACCCGAAAAAATTTATCAACAATAAATTGTTAATAAATTTGCCGGAACCGAAAATTAATCTTAGTTTTGCACCCCCTTTTTAAGGGGAGTTTGTGTTTTAAAAAAATCAGGTACAGCAAATTAAGCCACACAAATGAACACTTTAAGTTACAAAACCATATCTGCCAACAAAGAGACCGCCAACAAAGAGTGGGTTCTTGTTGATGCAGAAAACCAAATACTTGGCCGCCTGGCCTCCAAGGTTGCAAAAATCATCCGTGGGAAGCACAAGGTCAATTACACTCCTCATGCTGATTGCGGCGACAACGTGATTATCATCAATGCTGAGAAGATTCAGCTCAGCGGTGCCAAATGGGACCAGAAAGAGTATGTAAGGCATACTGGTTATCCCGGCGGGCAGCGTTTTACCAGCGCCAAGCAGATGATGGAAAAGAAGCCCACCGCCATGATAGAAAAGGCCGTTAAGGGTATGCTTCCCAAGAATCGTTTGGGCCGCGCCATTTTCGGAAACCTTTTCGTTTATGCCGGCAGCGAGCATCCGCATCAGGCACAGCAACCTCAGCAACTCAACCTTAACACAATCAAGTAACAATGGAAATAATCAACACCTCTGGAAGAAGGAAAACCGCTGTTGCCCGCATTTACATGAAGCCCGGCAGCGGCCAGATTACTGTAAACAAAAAGGATTTCAAAGAATATTTTCCGACTGGCATCCTGCAGTACGTTGTAAACCAGCCTTTTGCTATTACCAACAACGAAGGCAAATACGATGTGAAGGTGAACCTGGATGGAGGCGGCGTGAAAGGACAAGCCGAAGCCCTCAGGCTGGCCATCTCTAAAGCCCTGGTGGAGATCAACCCGGAGTATCGTCCTCCGCTCAAGGAAAAAGGCCTCATGCGGCGCGACCCGCGTATGGTGGAGCGTAAAAAGCCCGGCCAGAAAAAGGCAAGGAAGAAATTCCAGTTCAGTAAACGTTAATCAATTTTTTCGGACAATTTATCTTTCATCATGGCAAGAACAAATTATAACGAACTATTAGACGCTGGTGTACATTTCGGCCACCTCAAGAGAAAGTGGAACCCCAACATGGCTCCCTATATCTTTATGGAGCGCAATGGCATTCACATCATCGACCTCAATAAAACCATTGCCAAAATCGATGAGGCTGCTGCTGCAATGAAGCAGATCGCCAAGTCGGGCAAGAAAATCCTCTTTGTGGCCACTAAGAAACAGGCCAAGGATGTGGTAGCCAACCTGGTGAAGCAGGTAAACATGCCCTATGTTACCGAAAGGTGGCCCGGCGGCATGCTCACCAACTTTGCCACCATCCGCAAAGCAGTGAAGAAAATGGCCACCATCGACAAAATGGCCACCGACGGCACTTTCGACAATATGTCGAAAAGGGAACGTCTGCAGGTGTTGCGCGAAAGAGCCAAGCTCGAGAAGCAGCTGGGCAGTATCGTAGACCTGAACCGTTTGCCCGCAGCCGTTTTTGTGGTCGACATTTGCAAGGAGCACATTGCAGTTGCCGAATCCCGCAAGCTCAACATTCCCACCTTCGCCATTGTCGACACCAACGCCAACCCCAACGAGATCGACTTCCCCATCCCGGCCAACGACGATGCTTCCAAGTCTATCCAGATCATTTTGAAGCTTATGATCGAAGCCATTCAGGAAGGCCTGGAAGAACGCAAGCTTGAAAAAGACAAGGCTGTTGAGGAAGAAGACGACGCAGATACTCTGGTTGACGCCGAAGCAAAAGGTGCCGCTGCCGAAGAGGAAGACGAAGAAGAAGTAGCCCTGCGCAAAGCCAAGGCTGCCAAGAAAGCCAAGGCTGGCGACGAAGAAGAAGAGGAAGTGAAAGCTCCCAAAGCCCCCAAAGGCGCACCCCTCAAGAAACCTCAAGCCAAAAGACCCAGACTGTAATCATTTCATCAAAAAAATAAGGAATATCCAATATGGCAAATATAACCGCTGCAGAAGTTAACAAACTGCGTCAACAAACCGGTGCAGGGATGATGGACTGCAAAAAAGCCTTGGTGGAAGCCGATGGCGATTTTGAAAAAGCCATTGAGATTCTTCGCAAGAAAGGACAAAAAGTTGCCAGCAGCCGTGCTGACCGCGAAGCCAACGAAGGTGTGGTGCTGGCAAGAATTAATGCTGATGCCACCAAGGCTGCCATCATTATGCTCAACTGCGAAACCGACTTCGTAGCCAAAAACCAGGAGATCATCGACTTCGCACAAAAGGTACTCGACCTTGGCGTGGAAAAAAACTGCGCTAACCTCGAAGAACTTAATGCTGCCGAAATGAACGGCCGCAGCGTGGAAGAAAACCTGACCGACCTGATTGGCAAAACCGGCGAAAAACTGAACCTCTCGCACTTCGACGTGATTGAAGGCGCCAAGACCTTTGCCTACATTCACCCCGGCAACCGCGTATCTTCAATCGCTGCGCTCAACCAAACCGAAGTGGATGGCATTGAACAGATTGGCAAGGACGTGGTGATGCAGATCGCCGCAATGTCGCCTGTTGCCATCGACAAGGACGACGTGGATCCCAGGATCATCGAAAAAGAAATCGAGATTGGTAAAGATCAGGCGCGCCAGGAAGGCAAAGCTGAAGAAATGGTTGAGAGAATTGCCGTAGGCAAACTCAACAAATTCTTTAAGGAAAGCACCCTGCTGAACCAGGAATTTATCAAGGAAAGCAAAAAGACCGTTCGTCAGATGCTTACCGAAGCCCACAAAGACCTTACGGTGGTGGCTTTCAAGCGCCTGGCCCTCGGACAGTAATTGCTGTTCACAACAAAATTTGGGAGTGCAGTTTTCTGCACTCCTTTTTTTTATGCCCACGGGTTTGAGAAACATTCAAAAAAATGCGTTAAACTTGCAAAAATTCAAACCAACACCAAACCAACATGCCTCAATATAAAAGAGTATTGCTCAAGCTCAGCGGCGAGTCACTGGCAGGACAAGGCGGCCTGGGTATCGACCCGGCCATGTTAAACACCTATGCACTGGAGATAAAAAGCCTGGTAGAAAACGGCATACAGCCCGGTGTGGTGCTGGGCGGCGGAAACATCTTCAGGGGCCTGCAGGGCAGTGGCAAGGGCGTAGATCGCGTGCAGGGCGACTATATGGGCATGCTGGCCACGGTCATTAACAGCATGGCCCTGCAGTCGGCCCTCGAAGGGCTGGGCATTGCCGCAACAGTACTTTCGGGCATGCCTGTGGAGCCGGTGGCCAAAAAGATGAACCGCCGCGACGCCATAAGCCTGCTCGAACGGGGACAGGTGGTAATCATGGCGGGCGGAACAGGAAATCCTTTCTTTACCACCGACTCGGCCGCCGCATTGCGCGCCATCGAGATCGAAGCCGACGTCATACTCAAGGGCACCCGCGTTGATGGCGTGTATACCGCCGACCCCGAAAAGGACCCCAAGGCTACCAAATACGACCACATTACCTTCGAGCAAGCCTATAGAGAAAACCTGCGCATCATGGACCTTACCGCCTTTACCCTTTGCCAGGAAAACAATATGCCCATAATCGTTTTCGACATCAACAAAAAAGGCATACTGCACCAGATGCTTGTCAGGGGAGAAGCTGCCGGAACGCTCGTTTCAAATTAATTCTTATTTTTGCACTGATTCAATAGCAACTGCCACACAAAACACCGGTGTTATGAACGAAGAAATTGATTTTTTGATGGAAGCGGCCGAAGAAGGCATGGAAAAAGCCATCGGCCACCTGGAGCGTGAGCTGCAGAAGCTCAGGGCCGGCAAAGCCAACCCCCAGATGCTCGACAGCGTAAAGGTCGACTACTACGGCACCCTCACCAAGCTGTCGCAGGTATCGAACATCAACACCCCCGACCCGCGCTCTATTGTTATTCAGCCCTGGGAAAAAAACATGCTGGGCCCCATTGAAAAAGCCATTATGGCTGCCAACCTGGGCTTCAACCCCCAGAACGATGGCATCCTCATCAGGGTGGTGGTGCCGCCCCTCACCGAAGAGCGCCGCCGCGACCTGGTGAAGAAGGCCAAAGAAGAAGCCGAAAACAGCAAGGTAGGCATTCGAGGCGCACGCCGCGACGCCATCGACTCCGGAAAAAAGCTGCAGAAAGATGGCGTACCCGAAGACGTGGTAAAGAAGTTCGAAAGCGACATTCAGGAACTCACCAATAAATACATTGCAAAGGTCGACAAGCTGGTAGAAACCAAAGAGGCCGATATCATGACCATTTAAAGGTCACTCATTGCAGTTGCTGCAAATGCCGGTATCTTCACGGCGCGTCATCACCTTTTTACGAAACGCATGCATGGCAGGCGAAAACCACAGGTCTTCGCCTGTTTCTTTTCCAAGGGGATGCTGTGGCACCTTGTCGTAGCAGCAAGGCACCAGCACCCCATCGGAAGTGTAAACCGCATGGCTCCAAAGGCGAAAGCAGGGGCCTTTCTTTTTTCTTTTGCCTTTGGCAGCATAACGGTTAAAGCGCTCATCTCCGGGCAGAAACGCTGAAGCCCCTTCCTCTCCATACACTTGCATGCTCTTCAGCTCCACCACATCGGCGCCCTGCTGCCGGGCAAAATATTTAAGGGCAGGAATCTGTGCTTCGTTTTTGCGGTTTACCAGAAACTGCACCACCAGCATGGGGCTAGGAGCGCCCAGTTCCTTTTTTACCCTGGCCATGGCAGCAAGGCCATCGGCCACCTTTTGCCAGCTGCCCCCCCGCCGGTAAAAGGCATAGGTTTCCTGGTCCAGGCCATCCATTGAAACGATAAGCCGGTCGAGGCCTGCATCGATAATTTCACGGCAGCGCATCTCATCAAGAAAATGACCATTGGTCGAAACACTGGTGTAATAACCCAGCCGTGAAGCCATCCCAATGAGGTGGTGCAGGTCGCGGTTCAGAAAAGGCTCACCCTGGAAGTACAGGTTGGTATAAAAACTGTGACGGCGATGTTTTTTAAGGATTTGCTCAAAAAGAGCCGTGTCCATTTTTTTGCTTTCGCGAATGGTTTTTCCCAGCCCCACAATGCACTCGGGGCAGCGCAGATTGCATATGGCCGCCACTTCGGCCGAAACCGCAAAGGGCCGGCCCAGCACCACCACCCTTCCACTCAGGCGGCTCAGCCAGAAACCGATATAAATCATGAGGTAATTCCAAAGCCGGGGCGGGTTTAACCTTTTAGTCAAACGAAGCAGGTCGTTAAAAAAGGCAGCGTATTGCAGCACCATAGGCCTCAAAGCTTCATCTCCTCCCTGATTTTTGAAATCAGCAACGATTTTTCGAGAAAGACCTTTATGAAAATTCGCAGCACGCTATAGGAAGGGATGGCTATAATCATACCGAACACCCCGCCCAGGATACCGGCCAGGATAAAGACAATGAATATTTCGAGGGGGTGGCTGCGCACACTTTTGCTGTAAATAAGGGGCTGCAGCACGCTCACATCAATGGTGTTGACAACCACGAAGGAAGCCATAATTTTCAGTATCAGTGGCAGCATCTGGGTATAAAAATCCAGTTCGAGGTTGATGCTGATACCCAGGAAAACGCCAATAAAGGTGGCAATGATGGGACCCACATATGGGATTACGTTCAACACTCCGGCAAAGAAGCCGATTACCAGGGCATTTTTCAGTCCCAGCAACCACATACAGAGGCTGATAAGCAGGAAAACGGACGCCAGGTCGGTAAACAGGCCAGTGAAATACCTGCGCAGCAGCTCCTTGCTCTCAATGAGAATATTGGTGGCTTCCTCCTTGTAGGGCCGGGGCGTAAAATACAGAATTCCCCTGGAAAAAAGGTGTTCTTCCTTCAAAAAGAAAAAGGTGATAAAGGCTATGGCCAGGAAGCCGATAAAAATTTCGACGATAAGCCCCAGCAGCGAATTGAACACGGCCGAGAAACGCTCGAAGGTGGCTATGGCCGATAGCTCGGCAATGACTTTGGAGGTAATGGTTTCATTTGGCGCCAGTATGCCCCAATCCTGGAAATGGTTTTCGACAAACAGCAGGGGCTCCTGCAGGCTGGCGGTGATGCCCTGCACGCTGAGCTCCGACACAATGGCGGCCTGCTGGGCCAGCAGCGGCAACATAAACGAAAACAGGGCAGCCAGCAGCCCAATCATCACCAAAAGCGTTATAAATGCGCACACCCCGGTGGGCAGCCGCAAACGCCCCAGCCTGAGCCGCATCAGAAAATCCATCATGGGTTTTCCCAGCAGGGCCAGCACGGCCGACACCAGCAGGTAAATAACCACCCGCAAAAAGTACCAGATAAAAAAGCCCATTCCTGCAGCAAACAACAGCAGCCAGAAAAATCCCCGGTAGGTCGATCGTGCCATAATGCCTGATTTTTCAGTTTCCTTCCTTTTTCAAAATAATTAGCTCCTCTGACGCATCCGGCTGAAGATTCAGTTCCTTGAGCTTCAGCAGGCTCTCGGCACGGTCCTTCTGCAACTGGTCTTTCAGGGAGCCCAGCGAGGGGAAACGCATTTCATCACGGATACGGTCGAGAAAATGAATGCTGATGCACTCGCCGTAAATGTCTTCATCAAAATCGAACAGGTGGGCTTCAATGGTTACATTCTCAAGGTCGAGGGTCGGCCTGATGCCAATGTTTACCATGCCCTCGTACCAGTGATTGCCCACTTTTACCATGGCCACATATACGCCCTGTGCAGGTATGACTTGCTGCTGCCCTGCCGGCCGCAGGTTGGCCGTAGGATAGCCCAGGGTGCGTCCGATGCGGTTTCCTTCCACCACCAACCCCTCCAGAAAAACGGCATGCCCCAGCAGATGGCTGGCCTCCATCACGGCACCGCTTTCGGTAAAAAGCTTTGCGCCTGCATGCACATGATTCTCAGTGGTTTTTTCCATGGTTTTGCCAGGCCAGCCATTAGGCGCGGCCACGGTAAAGATAAAAAGAAAATTTATCGGGCCGGGGCTGATTCTTTGTAAAAATGCGTATTTTCGCTACATCAAGAAGTTCATAGAACGATCTTATTATCAGGAAGAAAATTTTCCCGTCAAAATGATGAGCACAAAAACAGGAAAGATTTCGCAGGTCATTGGACCTGTGGTTGATGTTACCTTTGAAAACACCCAGGAGTTACCCAACATTCATGAAGCGCTGGAGGTGATTACCTCTTCCAAGCATCGCCTGGTGCTGGAGGTACAGCAGCATATGGGCGAAGACACCGTTCGCACCATTGCCATGGATGCCACCGATGGCCTTTCGCGCGACATGGAGGTACGCTGCACCGGCGGCCCCATTACCATGCCTGCCGGGCAAAACATTCGCGGCCGCCTCTTCAATGTCATCGGCGAGCCCATCGACGGCATGGGGCCTGTGGAAACCCAGACGCGCTACCCCATTCACCGCGACGCGCCGCGCTTCGAAGACCTGAAAACGGATACAGAAATCCTTTATACCGGCATCAAGGTGATCGACCTGCTGGCACCCTATCCCAAAGGAGGCAAGATCGGCCTGTTTGGCGGTGCCGGCGTGGGCAAAACCGTGATCATCATGGAGCTCATCAACAACATTGCCAAGGGCTACCAGGGTACCAGCGTGTTTGCCGGAGTTGGTGAGCGCACCCGCGAGGGCAACGACCTGCTGCGTGAGATGATAGAATCAGGCGTAATTCGCTATGGCGAGGAGTTTAAGAAGTCGATGGAGCAGGGCCACTGGGACCTTAGCAAGGTCGACATGGAAGAGCTGGGCAAGTCGCAGGCCACCCTGGTGTTCGGCCAGATGAACGAGCCGCCCGGTGCCCGCGCCCGCGTGGCCCTCTCGGGTCTGGCCATTGCCGAGTATTTTCGCGACGGGGCCGATCAGGCCACCGGCTCCGATATCCTTTTCTTTATCGACAACATTTTCCGTTTCACCCAGGCAGGCTCCGAAGTGTCGGCGCTGCTGGGCCGCATGCCTTCGGCCGTAGGCTACCAGCCCACCCTGGCCTCAGAAATGGGCATCATGCAGGAACGCATCACCTCTACCCAGCGCGGCTCCATCACCTCGGTGCAGGCCGTGTATGTGCCGGCCGACGACCTTACCGACCCGGCACCCGCAACCACCTTCTCGCACCTCGATGCTACCACCGTTCTGAGCCGGAAGATATTTGAGCTGGGCATCTACCCTGCTGTCGACCCGCTCGACTCCACCTCGCGCCTACTCACCCCCGAACTGGTGGGCGACGAACACTACCAGACCGCCAAGCAGGTGAAGATTATCCTGCAGCGCTTTAAGGAGTTGCAGGACATTATAGCCATCCTGGGCATTGACGAGCTCTCGGAAGAAGACCGCCTGGTGGTAAACCGCGCCCGCAAGGTGCAGCGCTTCCTCAGCCAACCCTTCCATGTGGCAGAACAGTTTACCGGACGCCCCGGCGTGTTCGTCACACTGGAGGAAACCATACGCGGATTTAAAATGATCCTCAACGGGGAAGCCGACCACTGCCACGAGTCTGACTTTATGATGGCCGGAAGCATGGAAGAGGTTTTTGAAAGACATAAAAAAAGTCAGTTTAAGAAATAAGCCATGACCAACTCCATGACCCTTGAGGTAATCAACCCCGAGAAGCCGGTTTACAAAGGGCAGGTGGTGCTGGTGCAGCTGCCCGGCGCCATGGGATCGTTTGAGATCATGTATAACCACGCCCCCCTGATGGCCATCCTGGAAAAGGGACGCCTGAAAGTGATCGATGAGGAAAGGAACAAGTTTTATATCGACATCGAAAGCGGCGTAGTGGAGGTGCGCAACAACCACATCGTGGTCATCACCCCCTGATTTTTTATCCGTTTTAAAAATTTGCCTTTCAGCATTTTGAACCCATAAAGGGTTGCTCCACACAAAAGGAGTTAAACCCTTTTACCTGTTTTTAGTTATCTTTACACAAACCTTTGTTCATGATGCAAAAAAGATGGGTAGTCAGTGATATTGCCAGGCAGGATCTGGTGGATAAGCTGGCCGCCTCCCTCAATATAGATCCGGTTCTTTCTCAGTTACTTATTCAGAGAAATATTGCAAGCTTTCCGGAAGCACGGGACTTTTTCCGGCCCTCGCTCGACAACCTTCACGATCCTTTTTTGATTAAGGACATGGATGTGGCCATACGCCGCATCGAACAGGCCATTGAGAAAAACGAACGCATATTGGTATATGGCGATTACGACGTGGATGGCACCACCGCCGTGGCCCTGGTATATTCTTTTCTAAAAGATTTTTACGACAACCTGGAGTACTACATTCCCGACCGCTACAAAGAGGGCTATGGCATTTCCTACGAAGGCATTGACCATGCCAAGCGCCGTGGCGTAAGACTTATCATTGCCCTCGACTGCGGCATCAAGGCCGTCGAACAGGTGACCTACGCCCTGGAGCGGGGCATCGACTTTATTGTGGTGGACCACCACCGCCCGGGCGATGTGCTGCCCCCGGCAGTGGCCCTGGTAGATCCCAAGCAGTCGGACTGCAACTACCCCTACAAGGAGCTTTCGGGCTGCGGGCTGGGCTTTAAGCTGGCGCAGGCATACTATCAGAAACACCGCATGCCCTTTGATGAACTCGAGAAGTTTCTCGACCTGGTGGTGGTGAGCATTGCCGCCGACATCGTTCCCATTACGGGCGAAAACCGCATCCTGGCCCATTTCGGCCTCAAGCGGCTGAACATGGATCCCCGCGCCGGGCTGGAGTCCATATTGTTCTACAGCAACATTTTCAAAAAAAGCCAGCCCGACGAAAAAACAGCCTTTACCCGCGAGATAGGCATCAACGACCTGATGTTTATGATCGGGCCGCGCATCAATGCCGCCGGAAGGATAGAAAATGGCAAGACCGCCGTCGACTTGCTGCTGTGCGACCATATGGGCGACACCCACGAGCTCAGCCAGACCATCAACGAAAACAATACCGAACGCCGCACCCTCGACTCGAGCATTACCGAACAGGCAATGCGCATGATAAGACGCAACCCCGGCCTAAAAAAGGCCAAGGCTACAGTGCTCTTCGACCCCGAATGGAGCAAGGGCGTGATCGGCATTGTCGCCTCACGGCTCATAGAAAACTACTACCGCCCCACCATCATCCTTACCGAATCCAACGGCATGATCACCGGCTCGGCACGTTCCGTTAAGGATTTCGACATTTACGATGCCATCGACGCCTGCAGCCACTTCCTGGAGCATTTTGGCGGGCATAAATACGCGGCAGGACTCAGCCTTAGGCCCGAAAACCTGGAGGCCTTCACCGAAGCCTTTAACCAGGTGGTTGAAGGCACCATCACCGAGGCCATGCTGGTGCCCGAGATCGAGATCGACTCCGAGATGGACCTGCCGGGCATAGGAGGTAAGTTCTTCCGCATACTGAAGCAGTTTGCCCCCTTCGGGCCTGGCAACCCCAACCCGGTGTTTATTGCCCGCAACTGTGTGGTAAGGGGCACCCCGCGCGTGGTGGGAAACAACCACCTGAAGTTCAGTCTTATGCAGCCCGAAATGGGTGTGGCCGAACTGCCCGCCATTGCTTTCCAGCAGGGACAACACCTGCCCGGCCTGCAAGGCGGAAAGCGCTTCGATCTGGCCTACCAGGTAGAAGAAAACGAATGGAACGGAAAAACATACCTTCAGCTTAACGTGAAAGACATCCGCTTTCCCGAAGAATGACAGTCCCTTCAAAATCATTCAATCAGCATTTATTTTTTGTAATTTTGCATAATGGAAACAGTATTAAGTGGAATACGCTCAACAGGTAACCTTCACCTGGGAAATTATTTTGGTGCCATCAAGAACTTCTTAACGATGCAGCATGAGCACCGCTGTTATTTCTTTATTGCCGACTATCATTCGCTTACCACCCACCCTACCCCCGAAGACCTTCATCGCAACGTGAAGCAGGTGCTGGTCGAATACCTCGCCGCAGGCATCGACCCCGAGGTGGCCACCCTCTATATACAGAGCGACGTGCCCGAGGTCGCCGAGCTTTATCTGCTGCTCAACATGAACGCCTATATGGGTGAGCTGGAGCGCTGCACCTCCTTTAAAGAGAAGGTGCGCAAGCAGCCCGAGAATGTCAACGCAGGCCTGCTTACCTACCCTGTGCTGATGGCCGCCGACATCATCATTCACCGCGCCACCAAGGTGCCCGTAGGCAAGGACCAGGAGCAGCACCTGGAGATGGCCCGCACCTTTGCCAACCGCTTCAACCGCCTGTATAAGGTCGATTACTTTCCCGAGCCTTATGCTTACAACTTCGGCGGCGAGCTGGTAAAAATTCCCGGCCTGGACGGCAGCACCAAGATGGGCAAGTCGGAAAGCGAGGGCAACGCCATATTCCTGGCCGACGAGCCGTCGGCCATTCGCAAGAAGGTGATGCGTGCGGTGACCGACAGTGGCCCCACCCAACCCGGCGAGCACATGTCGCAGGCCGTGGAAAACCTTTTCAGCCTCATGAAGGTGCTCAGCAGCCCCGACACCCACACCCACTTCCTCGAGAAGTACAACGAAGGCAGCATACGCTATGGCGACATGAAAAAGCAGCTGGCCGAAGACGTCATCACCTTCACTGCACCCTTGCGCGAGCGCATCCTGGAGCTGTCGGCCGACGATGCCTATCTCACGAAAGTGGCCAAAATGGGTGCAGAGAAAGCCAGCGAGAGCGCCCGCAAAACCGTGCAGGAAGTCCGCAATATTATTGGTTTTAAACCCTTCTAGTCATGCGTCCCATAAAAAGCCTTAGCCCCTTTTCAGCCTGGCTGCTACGCCTCGGCCTTGTTTTCATGGTTGGGGTGCTGGTGTGGCCCGCCCTGAACCAGTTTCATTTCACCAGCCTGCAGTCGGTCATCACCGCCGCCTTTGCCCTGTTTGCCGCTTTGGTTTTCATCGGTGGCTTCATGAGCAAGCACACCCTCACCATGCTCTCCGGCCTGGCGTTGTTTCTGCTTTCGGTATGGCACCTCTACTGGCACTTCAGGGGCATCTCGCTCAACTTTGCCGCATATGCCATTACCGGCATCATTGGGCTTCATTTTTTTATTAACGGAAATAAATAGCAGGAACCCGGCGCATGCCCCATTACATAGAAACCGCAAAAGTTAAGGAAAAAGCCATAGTGGTAGGTGCCATTCTTGGCCGTCAGACCGAAGAACACGTTGCTGAATACCTCGATGAGCTGGAGTTTTTGGTCGACACTGCCGGCGGCGAAACCCTCCGCCGCTTCACCCAGAAGCTCGACCGCCCCGACCCGGCCACCTTCATCGGCAAGGGCAAGTTTGAAGAGGTTAACCTGTTTGTGCAGGAAAACGAAATCGATCTGGCGGTGTTCGACGACGAGCTAAGCCCCTCGCAGCACCGCAACCTCGAAAAGGCTTTCAAGTGCCGTGTCATCGACCGCAGCAACCTCATTCTCGACATTTTCGCACAGCGTGCACGCACTGCCCACGCCCGCACACAGGTGGAGCTGGCACAGTACCAGTACATGCTGCCACGCCTCGCCGGTATGTGGACCCACCTCGAGCGCCAGCGGGGCGGCATCGGCCTCAGGGGCCCCGGCGAGAAGGAAATCGAAACCGACCGCCGCATCGTACGCGACAAAATAGCCTTGCTCAAAGAGAAGCTGAAGCAGATCGACAAGCAGAAGGCCACCCAGCGTTCCAACCGCGGCAGCCTGGTGCGTGTGGCACTGGTGGGCTACACCAACGTAGGCAAATCGACCATCATGAACCTGCTGAGCAAGTCGGAGGTCTTTGCCGAAGACAAGCTCTTTGCCACCCTCGACACCACCGTGCGCAAGGTGGTGATCGGCAACCTGCCCCTTTTGCTCAGCGACACCGTGGGATTCATTCGCAAGCTGCCCCACCACCTCATCGAGTCGTTCAAGTCGACCCTCGACGAGGTGCGCGAGTCGGACATCCTGGTGCATGTGGTCGACCTGTCACATCCCGGGTTTGAAGAGCAGATCAACGTAGTAAAGGAAACCCTCAACGAGATCACCGGAGGCGAAGAAAAGACCACCATCATGGTTTTTAACAAAATTGACAAATATACTTTCGTGGAAAAGGAGGAAGACGACCTCTTGCCGCCTACCCGCGAAAACATCAGCCTGGCCGAGATGCAGCAAACCTGGATGGGCAAGGCCAACGCCCCCAGCCTGTTTATCTCCGCCAAGGAAAAGAACAACATCGAAGCCTTCCGCCGTATGCTCTACGACCATGTGGTGGAAATTCACAAGCAGCGGTATCCTTACGATAATTTTCTGTATTAGAATTTATTGATACCCTCTCAAAATGTTAATTGACTGTCACTTCGAACGTAGTGAAAAGTCTATTTTTGACAACTTGGAATAAAATACCCCAATGAGCAAGACCACCTGGCCCAGTGTGTTGCAAATTTCCAGTCACCGCAGCTGGCGCGGCAGCGAGCAGCAGGTGGCCGGTCTGCTCGAAGAGCTGAAGGTGCACGACTGGTCCGCCACCATTTTATGCCGCAAGCACTCGCCCATGCGCCGGTTCTGTTACCGCCACCGCATCGAGTCCTATCCTTTCAAAAGGAAGGGATTGAAAAACATTTTGCTGGGCTGGGAAATTTACAAGCTTACGCAGAAAAAGGCTTTTGACCTGCTACATGTGCATGATGCTGATGCACTTTCTGCTGCCCTCTTTGCCCGCCGCCTGGGCATGCGCCTGCCGCTGGTGGTGAGTTGCCGCCCCGATAAGCTCAAGGGCGATTCCTGGCTGGCCATGCGCAAATACAACCACAAGGCTGTGAAGGCCGTTATCTGTCCTTCACAGGCTAGTCGCGACATCCTGATGACGGTCGTGCGCAAAAAGGAGGTCCTCAGGCAAATAAACAAGGGCATTGACCTGACTCAGCATCAAAAGGTTGATGTGCCTTACGGCAGGTTGCGACGAGAATACTTCGTACCCGACGATGCAAGCCTGGTGGGGAATTTGGCATCGCTGACGCCGCAAAAGGATTATCCCACCTTTCTGAAAGCGGCCAAAATTATGCTGGATGAAAACCCCGGGCTGTTTTTCCTGATCATAGGCGATGGGCCTTTGCGCGCTGAAACGGAGCAGCAGATCAGCAAAATGGGGCTGAAGGACCATGTAAAGATCACGGGATCGCGCAAAGACCTTGCCGAGGTGCTGCCCCAGCTCGATGTGCTCATGCATCCCTCCCTCACCGAAGACCAGGGCACCATCATTCCTGAAGCCTTTGCTGCCGGTGTTCCTGTGGCAGCCACCGCCGCCGGCGGCATTCCCGAGATGGTGGAGCACCGTCAAAGCGGCTTGGTGTCACCGGTTGGGGACGCCCAAAAGCTGGCCGAAAACGTGCTGGAGATCATTGCTGACAAGGAGCTGAGAGAGAAAATTGTTGCAGGAGGCAGGGAAAAGCTGCAGGATTACTCGCGCAGCAAGACCGCCGCACAGACCATGCAGCTTTACCTCGACGTGCTTGGACGAAAAGCCTGACCTGCCATGAAGACCTTCAAACGCCATCTGACCCACCTGCTGAGCCTGCCCCTGGCCCTGCTGCTGCTTTTGCTGGCCCTGCTGCCCTTTGGAGTGCTGTACCTGCTTTCCGGGCTGATGTATTTTTTGCTGTGGCAGGTGGCGGGCTACCGCAAAAAGGTGGTGCTGTCAAACCTCGAAAAAGCTTTCCCTGAAAAGGACCCCAAAGAAAGAATTAAAATCGCCCGTGGCTTTTATCGACACCTCTCGCATCTTATCATGGAAGCCATGGGGCTGATGGCGGCTCCTGCAGCAACCATGCGCAGGCGCGTCAAGCTTGATGAGGAAAGCCGTGGGCTCATGGACGCTTACCATCGCGAGGGGCGCAGCGCCATAATGATCCTGGGCCACTACGGCAACTGGGAGTGGATGGGCGCGGGTTTCAACCTGGCCAACCCCGGGCAGCTCGTGGCAGGATACCGCCCTTTGCGCAACAAGGTTTTCGACCGCCTCATCTTTCGCACCCGCATGCGTTTCTACGAGCAGCTGATTCCTTCCAAACAGCTGGCCCGCAAAATGGTGGCCATGAACGCTGGCGGGCAGCCTGCCGTATTTGCCCTGCTGGCCGACCAGTGGCCCCCGCCCGACACCGCATTCTGGATCCCCTTCATGGGCAGGGAAACACCCTTCTTTACCGGTCCCGAAAAGCTGGCCAGAAAGCTGGGCCACCCCGTGCTGTTCTGCTCCATACGCAAGCAAAGGCGCGGCCACTACCTCATCAACGTACAGGTCATCACCGAAGACCCCAAGTCGCTGCCCCCGCAGGAGATCACCCGCCGCTATGCCGCCCTGCTCGAACAGGAGATACGCCGCGCACCCCAGTTCTGGCTGTGGTCGCACCGCAGGTGGAAACGGGAGAAGGCAGAGGTGAGAGATGAGAGGTGAGAAAATAGCAGTAGTAGGTAGCAGTAGTAGGTAGGGAAATAGCGCAGGGCGCAGGAATTTGTGTCAGGGGCTTTTGCCCGAAGGGCCAACCAAAAATAGCCCCGTGTCGCCCGGCGAAGCAAAGCACCCGGGGCGCAGGTGAAAAACTTATAACTTCCGACTCCGGACTTCGGACTTCGGACTATTTTCGGGTGATTTCAAACGAGTTGCCTACGGCGAGCTGCACCAGCCGTCCGTTTTCGTCGCGTTGGCTTTCCAGGCCCAGAGGGTTTCCGATGAAGCTGCCTACTGCGCCGGCCAGTTCGCGCAGGGAGGAGGGGCGGCTGGCGGCAAGGCGTTCTTCCACGCGGCGAATATCTTCAGGAATATTGCGCTGAACACCCGCATAGGCCAGCTGGAAAAGGCTCGGGACGGGCGTTTCTACTTCTTCAGCAAAATCGTCGGTACGGTTGCGCAGGTGCCAGTATTCAAACTCGCTGCGTTGCTCCATGTTCGTTTCCTGGAGCGCAGCAACTTCGATAGGGCTGGCGGCGCGGGCGGGCAGGCGGCTGGCCAGCAAGGGGCGTGAAGGAACCTCATATTCGCGCGAAGCAGGCTGTTCTGCCGGGCGGCTTGCTTCCCTTTCAGGGCTTACAGCCCTTTGGGTATCAGTGGCTTCGGGCTGCAGGGGCACCTCTGCCTGTGGCAACTCTTCAGCGGGCCCCGAGGCCGGAGTGGTAGGTTCCGTTGCTGCAGGCAAGTCGGCCAGCTGCGGCTGCCCGGGCTGCGGAAGCTGCACAAAGAACAGGGTGGCCATAAACAGTATTACCGCTGCTGCGGCACCGTAACGCATCATTTGGGAATACAGGGGAATGACCTTGCGTTGTTTCAAGCCTTCCTTTCCGGGAAATACTATGGCTTGGTCGGCCTGAAGGCGCACCTTTTGCATAAGGTCAAATTCACGCTGTCTCTGCGGGCTGCTGGCAGCAAAAGCTTCAACCGCACTGCGATCTTCAGGGCTAAGGTCGCCTTCCGCGTAAGCGGCAAAATACCACTCATAGTTGGCGGGCGTTACCTGCCCCCGCTTCAAAGAATCTTTGGCGCAAAAGACCACCTTCCCGTCGCTGTCGTCGAGGGTCACCATTTCGAAGGCTTCGAACTCGGCCCTGAGGTCGGGCTCGGACTCCAGAAAAGCCATAAGCTCCTCTGCCTGCGCCGGGCTCAGGCTGCCCTCGAAGTAGTCGAGGAAGAAGATCTCATAATTGGTTCTGTCTATTCTCATGGCTTTGTTAAATAACGGCATCCAAACTGCCGATATAATTTTTTAGCGTGGTGCGTGCCCTGTAAATGTAAACCTTCACCTGCGACTCGCTCAGCCCGGTCACCTCACCGATCTCCTGGTAGGAGTACCCTTCATAGTCGCGCAGTAAAACCACCGATCGCTGTATGTCGGGCAGGCGCGCAACGGCCTCATCCAAAATCTCTTTCAGGTCGCTGTACCCATCGTGGTAGGCATGTTCGTTATGGGCCACCTCATTCATCCCCGTGCTGAACCGCTCCCTGCGAATGCTGTCGATCATAGTGTGATAGGCCGTGGTGAAGAGGTAGGACCGGGCTTTGCTGCCGTCGATCTCATCGCGCTTCATCCACATCTTCTCGAAGCTGTCCTGCACAATGTCGCGGGCCCTGTCCTCGTCGCGCAAGTTCTTGAGCACAAAGCGGTAAACACCATCGGCATGCCTGTCAACACATTGATTGTACTCCGCAGTAGTCATGCGATCATTCCCGGGATTATAATGTTTCTGATACTGTGACGCAGGCCTGCACCAAAAAGTTACAGATGGCAGCCACAATTTTTCTTTCTTTTCAAATGTACGAAATGTAAGGTCAGCATCAGGCCGTTAAACAAAAATTCTGCGCCATTTAAAGCGTTGATATTTAAAGATTTTTTGAAAATTCCTTGCCCAAAAAATTTATCTTTGCAGCCTGAATAAAACTATGAAGCCATTTTCTTTTTCCGGGAAACCGGCCAAGAGAAAAAACCAACACTACAGGAATGAAAAACAAGATATTGCTGCTGCTGCTGATCGCTTTTGCCTCGTGCGCCCCCCACCGCGAAATGGTGTACCTGCAGGACAAGGCCGGCATGGGCGATCAGATAGAAGTTAACCCCGTGGATTACCGCATTAAGCCCAACGACATTTTGCACATCAGGGTGCTGACCCTCGACAAGGAGTCGCGCGAAATGTTTAATGCCGACGATGCGCGCCTCACCACCGGGGGTACCGGGTCAAACATGAACATGTACATTTACGGTTATAGTGTGAACACTGCCGGCGAGGTACAACTTCCTGTGGTTGGCGCAGTGAATGTTGGCGGACAAACCATGGAGCAGTCGCAAAGAACCATTCAGCTCAGGTTGAATGAATACCTGGTAGGCGCCACCGTTTCGGTAAAAATGGCCAACTTTTCCTTTACCGTGCTTGGCGAGGTAAAAAGCCCGGGCACCTACTATGTGTACGACAACGCGTTTACCATACTCGACGCCCTGGGTATGGCCGGCGACCTGACCGACTACGGCCACCGCCAGGTGAAC